>Ga0181516_10000876_pt1 | contig 24751 bp, 16 predicted proteins | sample PEATcosm2014_Bin_25_FD_121104 | JGI IMG/M metagenome (GOLD analysis project Ga0181516, IMG submission 121104) | Peatland microbial communities from MTU Mesocosm Facility, Houghton, MI, USA - PEATcosm2014_Bin01_10_metaG | ecosystem: Environmental > Terrestrial > Soil > Wetlands > Peat | place... | reverse complement strand
TCCGGCCATTCATTACGAATGATGGCCGATAGCTGCTCTCCCTGCCGTTCGACGCTGGAATTCCAGTCCTTAAATATCAGGTGGTACAGCGGGGCGAGTTCGTCGTAAAAATAGGCCATGCGATCCATACCGCAAATTCCGCGGGTCGAAGGGATTTCTTGACTGAAGTTCTGTGACAATCCTGCCGACAGCGTAGCAGCAGAAAATCATAAAGAACTAAGATTCAAGCCAGCCCAATCGCACAATTCTTCATATGTTCATCTTTCGCCGCTGTGCGCTCGATATCTCGCCTCTTGCCAGGAATCTTGGTTGCGGACCACACCTTGTGAGGTTTCGCTTTGTTGCTGGCAGCGCGACGTTCCAAAAGTGAGACGAAAATCTGAGATCCCCATTCCTCTAGACGAAAACTCGTAAATCGAGCGAGGATTCGTTCGGCCGTCGGCTCACGTTTCGCAAAGAGACATTCCGCGTTTGAATCGATGTAAACTACTCGTGCTATGAACTTCCCCCTGAAATTTGCCGCCCTATTTGCCTTTCTGCTGACCGCGCTCTCTGCCGGCGCTGTCGAGAAGCCCGCCCAGCAGCCGGCCGTAGACCCCCTGCATGAATGGGTGTCGGGAAACGACCCCGCCGCGCTGGAATCGTGGGTGAATCAGCGCCTGGCCGAAGAACAGGCTGACGTTGACAAGTTGTTGGCGATCACTGGGCCGCGGACCGTGGAGAACACGCTGCGGCCCTTCGACGATGCCCAGAATCAGCTGGCCATTGCCGCGAACAATGCATCCCTGCTTTACTCCCTGGCCGATGCCGCCACTCTGCGCGACAAAGGGCAGGCGCTTGCGGCGAAGATAAGCTCCGCGGCCACCGATCTCAGTCTCGATCAGAAGGTCTATAGCGCGCTGGCGGCGATTCCCTTGCCCGCCAACGACCCGGCCACCCGTCACTACCTGGAGCGGACACTGCTGGAGTACCGGCTATCCGGCGTGGACAAGGACGATGCGGCGCGCGCCAGGATTCGCGTCTTGCAGGACAGGATCACCGCACTTTCGCTCACTTTTGGCCGCAATGTGTCCGATGGCACCCTGAAGATTACGGCCACGCAAGCCGAGCTCGACGGGCTGCCGGCCGACTTCATAGCGCTGCACAAGCCCGACGCCAACGGAGTCTATACCCTGACGACCGAGCAGCCGGAAGTGGGGCCGGTGTTGACTTTTGCCAAAAGCGCCGACCTGCGCCGCAGGATGTTCCTGGCTTACAACGTGCGGGCATATCCCCAAAACGTCCAGGTGCTAAGGGATCTTTTGACCGCACGGCAGGAGCTGGCAACCATCCTCGGCTATGCGCGTTACGCGGACCTTGCCACGGCGGACCAGATGATTGGCTCGGCGGCCAACGTCGAGCGCCTGTTTCAGCAAGTGGACGACGCCTCGCGCGCGACAGCCGCGCGGGAGTACGCGCAGTTGTTGGCCTTTGCGCAAAAGCAGCAGCCCGGCCTCACCGCCATCAGCGACTCGGACTCGAGCTACTGGAGCGAGCAGTATAGGCGGGCGCAGCACGACTTTGACGCACAGAGCGTGCGCCCCTACTTTCCGTATGACGAGGTGCAGGCGGGGATTCTGAAAACCGCGGCGCGCCTGTTCCATGTATCGTTCAAGCCCGTCAAGGACGCTGTGGTGTGGGACCGCTCAGTAGACACATTTGATGTATACGACGCAGCGGAAGGCGGCAAGGCTAAGCTGCTGGGCCGCGTCTATCTCGACATGCATCCGCGCGAGGGCAAGGACAAGTGGTTCTCCAGCTCTCCTGTCGTTCCCGGCATTCGCGGCAAACAGCTTCCCGAGGGGATGCTGGTGTGCAACTTTTCCGGCGGAACGCCGGGAGATCCAGGATTGATGCAGTACAACGAGGTCGTGACCTTCTTCCACGAGTTTGGCCACCTCATGCACCACATTCTCGGCAGCCAGGGAGATTGGTCCGGCGCAGGCGGCTTCAACGTGGAGGGAGACTTTTTGGAGTCGCCCTCTCAGATGCTGGAAGAGATGTTCCACGACACGGCCATCCTTCAGTCGTTTGGCAAGCACTATGAGACGGGGAAAACGATTCCGGCCAGCCTGATTGCCAAGATGAACGCCGCCAGCGCGTACGGTCGCGGCCAATGGCTGCAAAGACAACTGATCTACTCCAGTTACTCGCTCCAGGTGCATAACCAGGCGCCGGCCAGCCTTGATTTCGATGCCCTTCTGAAGGCTGACCAGCAGCGGTTCAGCCCGTTTACGCATGTGGATGGGGACCGCACCTATGCCGCGTTCACGCACCTGACCGGCTATGCCTCCAACTACTACACCTATGTGCTCGACAAGGTGATTGCCATCGACTTCTTTGCCCAGTTCGATAAGCGCAACCTGCTGGATGGGCCGACGGCTATGCGCTACCGGCGGGCCGTGCTGGAACCGGGAGCCAACAAGCCGGCCGCCGAGCTGGTGAAGGACTTCCTCGGGCGCCCGCAGAACATGGACGCGCTGAAGGGCTGGATGAATGAGGAGTTTCAGCCTGGAGCTGCGGCGGCCGCTAAATAGCGGCATCGGCCCGGCTGCGGAACAGGCGCACAAAGCCGGCCGCGCGAAGTACAATTCCTGCTGATGACACCCAAGACCGATTCGACCGCCGTTCTTGCGCCCAGCGCTTCGTCCTCCACCCATGGCCCCATCACGCTCTCGATCGACATTGGCGGCTCGGGGCTCAAGGCCATGCTGCTCGACCCGGCAGGCGAGCCGGTCAGTGAGCGTCAGCGCGTCCTGACGCCGGAGGTACCCACGCCCGACGCCGTTCTGGCTGGACTGGAAGAGCTGCGCAAGCTGATGGGGCATTTCGATCGTGTGTCGGTCGGCTTTCCCGGCGTGGTCAAGCACGGCAAGACTTTCGGCGCGTTCAACCTGCATCCATTGTGGGCGGCGGGCTTTCCGCTGCAAGCGGAGCTGGAGAAGCGCTGGAAGAAGCCTGTCCGCGTGGGCAACGACGCCGATGTGGCCGGGTATGGAGCCATCAAGGGCGACGGCGTGGAGCTGGTGCTGACACTGGGCACCGGGTTGGGCGCGGCGCTCTTCACCAGCGGCCATCTCTGCCCCGGCCTTGAGCTAGGCCACCATCCCTGGCGCAAGAAGGGCATGACCTACGAGGACTACCTGGGCCGCCGCGGGCTGGACCGCTTCGGAAAAGCCCGCTGGAACGACTTCCTTGAGGCCGCGATCAAGCAGACTGAAGCGCTCTTCAACTGGGACCACCTTTATCTGGGCGGCGGAAACACCAAGAAGATTCTCTTCACGCCGGCGTGCAATGTGAGCATCGTTTCCAATGAGAGCGGCCTGCTGGGCGGGGTCGTGCTGTGGCGCGATCAAGCGTAAATAGCCTTCAGTTGTCAGTTGTCAGATGTCGGCGTCCAGCGGGCTCTTGCGAGCCAGAAAACGTGTGGAATCTGACTGCTGAGAGCTGACAACTATTAACCGCTTTCCAGCCGAACCGGCCTCTCCGTCCAAACAAGTTCGGCAAAAATGTAAAATTTCGATAATATTAAAGAGTCCAGCTTAGTCCCAGACGCGGCCAGGGCTGCTCCGGCAAGCCTCACCAAGAAGGACCAGGGCGACTTCCCTCGACAGGGATCGCGCAGGGTATGTGTCTTTCCGGCCAGGGAATGCACTCCGCACTAATAAAAGTTCATTGAAGAGGTTGCCATGAACACATCGGATTGTCGTCTCCGCACTCCTCAACCGCAGGGTCTCTATCATCCACGGAATGAGCACGATGCCTGCGGAATGGGTCTGGTCGCGAACATTCGCGGCGAAAAGAGCCATGAGATCATCCGCAAGGGCCTTGAGGTCCTGATCAACCTGACCCATCGCGGCGCGGCCGGCTGCGATCCTGAAACGGGCGATGGCGCAGGCATCCTGATTCAGCTCCCTCACGACTTTTTTTCGTGTGAATGCGAGGCTCTGGGAATCAAGTTGCCCCAGCCTGGCGCTTATGGCGTGGCCATGGTTTTTCTGCCCGTCGACAGGCAGGATCGCTTGCAATGCGAGGGAGTCTTCGAGCGCATTGCCAAGGAAGAGGGCCTGACCGTGCTGGGCTGGCGCGATACGCCGATCAACGGCGACGCGGTTGGCCGCGAAGCGCGCGCCTCCCAGCCATACATTGAACAGCTCTTCGTCGGCCGGCCGGCCGGTCTGGAGGAAGACGCCTTCGAGCGCCTTCTCTACAGAATCCGTCGCCGGACCGAAAACGAGATTGCGGCTTCGGAGATTGAGGATAAAGACACCTTCTACATCCCTTCGTTCTCCTGCCGGACCATCGTTTACAAGGGCCTGATGCTGGCTCCGCAGATTGAGAAGTTCTACTTCGAACTGGCCAATCCCCTGGTCAAAAGCGCGCTTTGCCTGGTCCACCAGCGCTTCTCCACCAACACGTTTCCCAGTTGGAAGCTGGCGCATCCTTACCGCTATGTGGCACACAACGGCGAAATCAACACCATTCGCGGCAACATCAGTTGGATGAACGCGCGCCAGTCGGTTCTGGAGAGTCCGCTTTACGACGGCCAGATCGACAAGCTCTATCCGGTGATCACGCCCGGCGGCAGCGACTCCGGTTCGCTGGACAACGCCGTCGAGTTCCTCTTCCAGTCGGGGCGCACGCTGCCCCATGTGATGGCCATGCTGATTCCCGAGGCCTGGTCCGGCAACCCGGACATGGACGAGGAAAAGCGCGCCTTCTACGAGTACCACGCATCGCTGATGGAGCCGTGGGACGGCCCTGCGGCGATTGCCTTCACCGATGGCCGCTTAATCGGTGCAACGCTGGACCGCAACGGTCTGCGCCCCGGCCGCTACGTTGTCACCAAGGACGATCTGGTAGTGCTGGCCTCAGAGGCCGGCGTTCTCGACGTGCCTGCCGAAGACGTGCGCAAGAAGGGCCGCTTGCAGCCGGGCCGCATGTTCCTCGTGGATACGGTCCAGAAGCGCATCATCTCCGACACCGAGATCAAGAAGCAGTTGGCCGGACGCCAGCCTTACGCAACCTGGCTGAAAGAACAGCAGGTAACGCTGGAGCATCTGCCCGAGCCTTCGCGGGTCATCGCGTCAAACCCTGAAACTCTGCTGCGCAGGCAACGCGCCTGCGGCTACAGCGAAGAGGACTTGAAAGTCCTGCTGGGGCCGATGGGCGCCACAGGCGCGGAGCCGATTGGGTCCATGGGCACCGATGTGCCGCTGGCGTGCCTCTCCGACCGCCCACAGGCGTTGTTCAACTACTTCAAGCAGTTGTTTGCGCAGGTGACGAACCCGCCCATCGATCCGATTCGCGAAGAGCTGGTGATGTCGCTCATCAGCTACATCGGCACCGAGCGCAACATCCTGGACGAAGCGCCGGACAACTGCCACACGTTGAAGCTGCCCCATCCGATCCTGACCAACCGCGATCTTGAGAAGCTGCGCCGCGTCTCCTCGGGCGATCTGCTGGCGACTACGCTGCCGGCGCTCTTCCGTGCCGAGGATGGCGAACGCGGACTCAAGCACTCGCTCGACGATCTCAGCAACCGCGCGGCCCATGCGGTCAACTCGGGCTACACGCTGCTGATCCTCTCCGACCGCGGCGTCGATCCTACCTATGCGCCGATTCCCAGCCTGCTGGCCATGGCCGCCGTCCATAACCGGCTGATTCGCGAAAAGACCCGCACCCAGGTAGCGCTCATCATCGAAAGCGGCGAGCCGCGCGAAGTGATGCACTTCGCCCTGCTCATCGGCTACGGCGCAAGCGCCATCAATCCCTACCTGGCCATCGAGAGCATCCACGACCTGAAACGGCGCAACCTGCTGCCCGCCAACATCACTGCCGAATACGCCGAAAAGAACTTCATCAAGGCCATCAATAAGGGCCTGCTCAAGACCTTCTCCAAGATGGGCATCAGCACTCTCCAGAGCTACCGCGGCGCGCAGGTCTTCGAGGCCGTCGGGCTGAATCAACAACTGGTGGATGCCTACTTCTCCGGAACCGCCTCGCGCATCGAGGGCGTGGGTCTGGACGTGCTGGCACGCGAAGCGCAACTCAAGCACGCATACGCCTTCAAGCCGCTCACCGATTCGGAGACGGACCTTGTGGTCGGCGGCCAATATCAATATCGCGAGGGCGGAGAGTATCACACGTTGAACCCGCTCACCATCGCCAAGCTGCAACAATCCGTGCGGCAGAACAATCCGGCCACATTTCAGGAGTACACCGATCTCCTGGATGAACGAAACCGCACCTTGTGTACCCTGCGCGGCCTGCTCAAGCTGAAGTTCGCCGAGCATCCCATTCCGCTCGAAGAAGTGGAGCCGGCCAAGGAGATCGTCAAGCGCTTCACGACCGGCGCGATGAGCTTCGGGTCCATCAGCAAAGAGGCTCACGAGACTCTCGCCATTGCCATGAACCGCATTGGCGGCATGTCGAACACCGGCGAGGGCGGCGAAGATGAAGACCGCTTCAAGCGTGACGCCAACGGCGATCTGCGCCGCAGCGCCGTCAAGCAGGTGGCCAGCGGCCGCTTCGGCGTGACGGCCAATTATCTGGTCAACGCGGACGAGCTACAGATCAAGATGGCGCAGGGAGCCAAGCCCGGCGAAGGCGGCCAGTTGCCCGGCCACAAGGTGGATGAAATCATCGCCAAGCTGCGCTTCTCCATCCCCGGCGTGGGCTTGATCTCGCCGCCGCCGCACCACGACATCTATTCCATCGAAGATCTGGCGCAACTGATCTACGACCTCAAGAACGTAAACCCGCAGGCGCGCATTGCCGTCAAGCTGGTCTCTGAAGTGGGAGTGGGAACAGTGGCGGCGGGCGTCTCCAAGGCCCATGCCGATGTGGTGCTCATCTCCGGCGACAATGGCGGCACGGGCGCTTCGCCGCTCAGCTCGATCAAGCACGCAGGCCTGCCCTGGGAACTGGGCCTGGCCGAGACCCAGCAGGTGCTGCTCTTGAACGATCTGCGCAGCCGCATCAAGGTGCAGACCGACGGCAAGCTGCAAACCGGCCGCGACGTGGTCATCGCTGCCTTGCTGGGCGCTGAAGAGTTCGGCTTTGCCACCATGCCGCTGATCACCATGGGCTGCGTCATGATGCGCAAATGCCACCTGAATACCTGCGCAGTCGGCATCGCCACCCAGGATCCGGTGCTCCGCGCGCGTTTCACCGGCCAACCCGAACACGTGGTCAACTTCTTCTTCTTCATCGCCGAACAGGTACGCGAGAACATGGCCAAGCTGGGCTTCCGCACCGTGGACGAGATGGTGGGCCGCGTGGACAAGATCGATGCCGCTGTGGCCGATGTGCATTGGAAAGCGAAGGGGATCGACCTTTCCTCGATTCTCTACTCGCCCACCCTTCCATCCCGCGTGGCGCGGCGCAAGGTCCAGCCCCAGGATCACGGGCTGGACAAGGCGCTCGATCACGCCCTGATCGCCAAGGCTTCGCCGGCGCTCGAATCCAAGACGCCAGTCACCGGCAACTTTGCCATCCGAAACGTGCATCGCACCGTGGGCGCCATGCTGGGCGGCGAAATCGCCCGGCGCTACGGCTCGGCTGGACTGCCCGACGGCACCATCCACTTCCGCTTCCAGGGCTCGGCCGGCCAGAGCTTCGGCGCGTTCGTTCCCAACGGCGTCACGCTCGAACTCGAGGGCGACTCCAACGATTATCTGGGCAAAGGTCTTTCCGGCGGGCGCATCATCGCCTACCCGCCCAAGACCTCCAGCTTCCTGCCCGAAGAGAGCATTCTGGTGGGCAACGTCGTGCTCTACGGCGCTACCACCGGCGAAGCCTTCCTGAACGGCAAAGCCGGGGAACGATTCGCAGTGCGCAACTCCGGCGCGACGGCAGTGGTGGAAGGCGTGGGCGACCACGGCTGCGAATACATGACTAATGGCACGGTGATCGTGCTGGGCAAGACGGGGCGCAACTTCGCCGCCGGCATGAGCGGCGGCATCGCCTACGTCTACGACGACCGGGGCGACTTCGCCGCGCGCCGCTGCAACCTCGCCGGTGTGGACCTGGAACCGCTGGTTTCCGCGGTTGACGTAGACCAGGTTCGCGGCCTGCTCGAACGCCATCGCGACCTGACCGGCAGCCCGAGGGCGGCCTGGGTTCTGGAGCATTGGGCCGACGCGCAACCGCGGTTCATCAAGGTCTTCCCGCACGAGTACAAGCGCGTCCTGGGCATCGCTCTCGTCAAAGAGGTCTATACTCCCCCCACAACTTTGTCGCCTGTGGCGGCGGCAGCCGAGGTGCAGCATGGGTAAGGTCAGTGGTTTTCTTGAGATTGAGCGCGAACAACCCACTCGCCGAAAGGTCGAGGATCGGCTTCAGGACTGGTTCGAGATTTACGAACCCTTCCCGGAGGAAAAGCAAAAAGAGCAGGGCGCTCGCTGCATGGATTGCGGCGTGCCCTTCTGCCACACCGGCTGCCCGGTCAATAACTTGATTCCCGACTGGAACGATCTGGTCTACAGCGGCCGCTGGGAGGCAGCCATCCGGCGGCTTCACGCCACCAACAACTTCCCCGAGTTCACTGGACGCATCTGCCCCGCTCCCTGCGAGGCCAGCTGTGTGCTGGGCATCAATCAGCCGGCCGTCTCCATCAAGCTCATCGAGCGCAGCATCGTTGAACGCGCCTGGGACGAAGGCTGGATTCATCCCGAGCCGCCCGAGCAGAACACCGGCAAGCGCGTGGCTGTGGTGGGCAGCGGGCCGGCGGGTTTAGCCGCCGCGCAGCAGTTGCGCCGCGCCGGCCACTCCGTCACCGTCTATGAGAAGGCCGACCGCATCGGCGGCCTCCTGCGCTACGGCATTCCCAACTTCAAGCTGGAAAAACACGTCATCGACCGCCGTCTCGAGCAAATGCGCGCCGAGGGCGTCACCTTTGTGACCAACGCCCATGTAGGCGAGAATGTTCCAGTCGAGGCCCTGACCGACCACTATGACGCCATCCTCCTGGCCGGCGGTTCGGAACAGCCGCGCAACCTGAACATCCCCGGCCGCGAGCTAAAGGGCATCCACTTCGCCATGGAGTTCCTGCCCCAGCAGAATCGCCGCTGCGAAGGCGATCCCGAGACTGCTTTTCTTCCGGATTCTTCGCAGGCCATTCACGCCGCGGGCAAGAGCGTGGTCATCATCGGCGGCGGCGACACGGGCGCCGACTGCCTGGGCACCAGCCTGCGCCAGGGCGCCAAGATCATCCACCAGTTCGAGATCATGCCCAAGCCGCCCGCCCAGCGCGCCGCCTCGACGCCCTGGCCGCTGTGGCCGTTGCAGTTGCGCACCGAAAGCTCTCACGAAGAGGGCGGCATCCGCGACTGGAGCGTCAACAGCGTCCGCTTCACGGGCGACGAAAACGGCAATGTCAGGCAATTGCACCTGGTGCGCGTAGGTCCGGCGCCGAAGTTCGAGCCCCTTCCCGGCACTGAGTTCACCCTCGACGTCGATCTCGTCCTGCTGGCCATGGGCTTTCTGGGCCCGGTGCGCTCCGGCATGATCGAGCAGTTGGGCCTGGCGCTCGACAGCCGCGGCAATGTGGCCGCCAACGCCGACTACATGACCTCGGTCGACGGCATCTTTGCCGCCGGCGATATGCGCCGCGGCCAGTCGCTCGTGGTCTGGGCCATCGCCGAAGGCCGCAAAGCAGCCGCGGCCATCGACAGCTATCTCACCGCCAACGCAGAGTCGGAGCCGCTGCTCCGCCGCGCTCTGGCTTAGAGAGCTTTCAGGGAAAACACAAATCTGGGTGCCCCAGGTCCGGATTCTCGGACCTGGGACGGACCGCGAAGGTCGCTTACTTCTTGTGCTTTGGCTGGCCCATGGAGATGACCTCGATGGCCACGGGAGCGAGACCCGCCTTGGTGATCTTCAGCGCCTGAGCCGCGGCGTAGGAGAGGTCGATGACGCGCCCATCGTCAAGTTCGCCGCGATCGTTGATGCGCACCACCACCGACCTCTTGGTGTTCTGATCGATCACGCGCACCAGCGTGCCGAAAGGCAGCGTGGGGTGGCAGGCCGTCATGGCGTACATATCGAACCGCTCGCCGCTGGCCGTGCGATGGCCGTTGAGCACCGAGCCGTACCAGGTAGCGATGCCGTGGAGAAGATCGGCCCCCTTATCGTACTTGGTCTTTCGCGCGGCCATCGGCGGCGCAAGCAAGGCCGGCGTCGCGCTCAGGATCGGAGCCGCGGGTGGCATGGTTGATGCGGGCCTGGAAAGACGCGCATCCGCTTGCACAGCCGGAGTGGAGAGCGTAACCACCACAGCGGCCAGCGCAACCGAGGAAGCTCCAGCCAGGATGCATATCCCCAGCGGAGTCTTCAAGCTCATGGTGCGTGATTCCCTTCGTATAACCATCTGGATATTTTACTAGTCTGATACCCCCTTTTCCCATATTTTTCAAATAAATACCCCCAAATCTCTGGAAAAAGTCTAGACTTTCGCTCGCTATTCTCGAAATTTGCCCTCCACACCCCGTAAGTGGCACAAAAATAGTGCAATCTTGCCCAAAGAGAAGGTCCGCAGTTTCCGGTTTGCCCGTTATTCATCAGTACTGAGCCGCAGTGTTCACAGTTCCTCGGCGCGACACTGGAGCCGTTGGCTTTTTGTCCGGTTCACGCAAAGATAGAAAACATGCACCGGCCATCGGCAGACTACGTGCTTAGTTTCACTCGTATCGCAAGGCCGTCATCGGATCCACTCTGCTGGCGCGCCGCGCCGGCAGGTAACACGCGAACAGCGCGGAGAACAGCAGAACGAAAGTGACTGCGGCCAGGACGGTCACATCCACGGCGCCCATCTCATAGAGCATGCTCTTCATCACGCGTCCCACAACAAGCGCTCCAGCCAGGCCCAGCAGCAGACCATATCCCGCCAGAACCATGCCGTCCTTGAGAACAATTGAGAGCACGCTGCCCGGAGACGCTCCAAGGGCCATGCGTACGCCGATCTCCTGAGTGCGCTGGGCTACGGCGAATGCCATCACGCCGTAAATGCCCGCCACAGCGAGCAGCAGTGCGATGGCGGCGAATCCTCCGTAAAGCGCCATCACGAAGCGGTCGCCGCCCATGGAGCCGGAAACGATCTGGTCCATCGTCTTCACGTTTGCCAGGGGCAGGTCCGGATCGACGGACGCAACCGTGGCGGCGATGCTTCGAGTGATCTGTTCGGGATCGCCGAAGGTGCGCACCGCAATCTGCGCCTGTGGCCACGGGCTCTGAGCGAAAGGAAGAATGATCTCGGGAAACGGCTTTTGCTGCCGCAGCCCGCCGTCGCGGAAGTCTTGAAAGATGCCGATGATCTGCCAGTCTGCAAGCGGACCGATCCGTTCGAGCCCGGGTACGAACTGACCCAGCCGCAGGTGCTCCTGCCAGGGTTCAAGCCCGCTGAGATACCGCTTTGCAAAGGTCTCGTTGACCATCACAACGCGTGTGCTGCCGGCCCGGTCGCCTGAATCGATCGCGCGCCCCTCAAGCGTGTGAATGCCGAAAACCGAAATGTACTCCGGCGTCACCATCAGGACGGCAGTGCCTTCCGTCTTGGCGCCGGGAGGGTCCGGTCGTCCGGCCAGCCCGACGGGGAGACCGAAGCCCGGGCCGGTCAGTGGAACGTCGGTGCCAACCTCCGCGGCGGAGACGCCGGTTACAGCGCGGACCTTTTCAAGGACTTGGTCATAAAAGCTGACGATCTTTGCCGGCTCCGACAGCCGCTTTGTGGGCACCGGCAATGTGAATGTGAGGATGTGATCGGTGCGGAAGCCCAGGTCCACATGGGTCAGGTTGTAGAAGTTGTGAATGGTGAGCCCGGCGCTTGCCAGGAGCGTCATAGTCAAGGCAAACTCGCCAGCCACAAGGATGCGCCGCATCCGCTGCCGGCTGCGGCTCGTGCCCGCGCGGCCGCCCTCCTTCAAAACCTCGTTCGGATCCACATGCGCCGCCTGCCACGCCGGCATGACGCCAAAGAACACTCCGCAAGCCAGCGAGACAACGACGGTGAACAACAGCACCGGCAGGTTCAGGCGCACATCGGCCTCTGATGGCAGTGAGTTGATTGGCATCAGAAAGATCACCAGCTTGAGAATCGCCGCGCCCAGAGCCACTCCCAGCACGCCTCCTGACAGAGCCAGCATCAGGCTCTCGGTGAGGAACTGGGCGATCAATCGTCCGCGGCCGGCGCCCAGCGATGCGCGCAGCGCAACTTCCCGCTGGCGCACGGTAGCTCTCGCCAGCAGAAAGTTGGCCACATTGGCGCAAGCGATCAGTAGTAGCGAGCCGGTCGCGGCCATCAGAAGCCAAAGAACCATGCGCACGTTGCTTGGCAAGAAGTCGTTGTGCAAGGGTTCAACACTGATCTTCCAGCCCTTGTTCGACTCGGGATGCTCCTGCGCTATGCGTTCGGCGATTACCTGCATATCCGCCTGAGCCTGGGCGACGGTCACGCCCGGCTTCAGCCGGCCCAGCACGATGAGCGGATGAAACTCGCGATTTGTGCGGTCCTCGGGCTTGTAGACCGTCGGCAGAATGATCTCTCCGGACCCCGACATGCGGTCGGGGTAACCGGGAGGCCGCACGCCGACCACGGTGTAAAGCTCGCCGTTCAGCCGGATCTGCTGGCCGATCATGTCCGGCCGGCTGCCGAGCCGCTGCCACAGCTTATGCGTGATGATCGTGACGTGGTCACGGCCGGGCTGCCCCTCTTCCGGCAGAAAGTAACGGCCCATCCACGGCCTCTCGCCGATCATCTTGTCCAGATAACCGACGGTCAGGTGGGCTCCGTGTATATACTCCGGCGCACCGCTGGTGGATAGGTTGAAATCCAAGCTGTCGCCCGTGCCCAGCATCTGAAAACTGGAGTTCTGCGCCTGCCAGTCGAGAAAGTCAGGAACGGACGTTGAGGCCCGGCCAAAGCTGGCCATGGACCAGACAACCATGAGCTGGTTCGGATCCCTGTACGGCAGCGGAGCCAGCAGTACCGCATAGAAGACGCTGAAGATGGCCGTCGTGGCGCCAATGCCAAGCGCCAGCGTGCCGATGACGGCCGCGGTAAATCCGGGACTCTTCGCCAGCATGCGCAAGCTGAGGCGGATGTCCTGAAAGAGGCGGTCGACAGCCGATTCCCACCGCGACGACCATAGCTTGTGCTTGACCGCATTGCGGCTGCCCATCTCCACCCGCGCGGCGCGCAGCGCCTCATCCTTGCTCATGCCCAGCTTTTGCTTGTCCGCTGCCGAGGCTTCAAGGTAGCCATCCAGCTCTTCGTCCATCTCGCATTCAACATGCTGCTTGTCGATCAGTGCCTTCAGGCCCTCTATCAGGTTCTTCATCCGGTTCATTGCTCCCCCCTCTCTCGCAACCATGCTGCGGCCGTTACGCCGCCGTAATTACGCCTCCAGGATGCGGTCGATTGCGGCCACCTGGCGCTGCCACTGCTCGGTCTCGGTGGTCAGAGCCTTTCGCCCGTCATCCGTGAGCATGTAATACTTCGCCCGGCGGCTGTTTTCCGTGGCACGCCATTCCGAACGCACACGCCCCGACCGCTCCATGCGGCTTAACGCGGGCAGCAGCGATCCTGGATTTACGCGAAAGACTCCCTGGCTGATCTGCTCGATGCGCAGCGCCACACCGTATCCGTGCATGGGTTCGAGAGCTAGGGTCTTGAGGATAAGCATCTCCAGCGTCCCCTGCACCAGGTCGCTTGAATTGGGGCTGACGGAAAGGATTTGGTTCAGGTTTGCGGCCATGGTTCTCTCCTCTAGTTAATCAAGAGGAGAACGCAACTCCTCTTGATTGTCAAGAGGAAAGAAAGTCCGGCAGATATCCCGCATCTCGCGGCCCCCCTGGTCGCAGCCTGTGCAACGTAATCAATTGTGTTCGTGCTACCAACTTCTTGATAACGAGCCGCTTTCCCTCCCAATCCAAGGCTTGACCATGGGTGCAGGTCCGGCGGCGCTTGACCACTGCGCCACGGGTCACTGAACATAGTCTGGAATCCTCCCATGCTGGTTAGCGCGGCTCCTTTCTTCGTCTTTCTGGTTGCGGTGTGCCTGCTCTACTGGGCTGCTGCCGGGTCGCGCCGGCTTCAGTTGGCGGTGCTGGCAGCGGCGAACCTGTTTTTCCTGGCCCGCTTCAGCTTGATCTACCTGGCGCTACCCCTGGCGGCAAGCGCGGATTTTCTCGTCGGCCGCGGACTCAGTAGGTCGACTAGGCCAGACAACCGCCGGCTGCTGCTCGGGATTTCGCTGGCCATCAACCTGGGTCTGCTCGCCGGGCTCAAGCTGATTCCGCTTTTGACTGCGGGACGCTTTGCCTGGCTGTTCACGCTGAGCCTTTCTTTCTATTGCTTTCAGTCGCTTACCTACACCATCGATCTCTATCGGGGCGATATCCAGCCCGCGCCCAGCTACCTTGCCTATCTGGCCTCCGCTCTGTTCTTCCCTTCGATGACGGCAGGGCCGATTCCGCGCCAGGGCAAGCTGCTCGATCAGCTTTCAAAGCCCTTCGCCTTCACCGCCGAGGATGGTGGCCGTGCTCTGCTGCTGATCGGCGTCGGCCTGGTCAAGAAGCTGCTGATCGCCGACTACCTGGCAAACAATCTGGTGGGCCGAGTCTTTGATACCCCGGCTCTTTACTCGAGCGTGGAAATGCTGGTGGGCGTCTACGCCTTCGCGCTGCAACTGTTCTTCGACTTCTCCGGCTACACCGACATCGCCATGGGCGCCGCGTTGCTGCTCGGCATCCGGCTCCCGGAAAACTTCCGCCAGCCGTACCTCGCAGTGAACGTGGCCGAGTTCTGGCGTCGCTGGCACATCACCTTTTCAGAATGGTTGCGCGACTACCTCTTCGACGTGCTGCCCAAGCGGCGAAAGCATCCAATCCTCTCCTACAGCTATGCCTTCCTGATCACGTTTATGCTGGGCGGGTTGTGGCACGGAATCTCCTGGACCTTCCTGATCTGGGGAGTGCTGCACGGGCTGGCGCTGGGCGTGGTCTTTGCCTGGAAGCGCATTCGCAGGTTTCCATCGCCCTATTGGTGGGACAAGCTGCTGGGCGGATTGGTCACCTTCAACTTTGTTTGTTTTACATGGATTTTCTTCCGCGCCACCTCGCTTGAAAATGCGCTGGCCATCCTGCGCAGCCTGGGCGCACTCACGTGGTCGGCGGACAATCTGACCCCGCTGGTGCTGGCGGTATTGCTGCTTGCCGCGGTCATTCATTCGCTCCCCGTCCGCTGGTTCGAGGTCTCGGCGGAGGTGGTTGCCGCCATGCCCTTCTGGGTGCAGGGACTGGCGATGGCCGGCCTGATTCTGCTCATTCAAACGCTGGCGGGCCGCGGCTCCGCTCCATTTGTCTATGGCAATTTCTGATATCTCCGCATCCACTCCGGCGCAACCCGGCCCGCGCCCGCCTCGTCCCGGACCGGCTGGCGGCGGCTCAGGGTTCCCGCTCAAGACCGTGCTCGCCATTTTGATACTGGCGGATGCCCTGCTGGGCTGGCGTCTGAACGTGGAGCGCGACAAGGGCCTGGACCCCGGCATTTTCGAGGAGACATTCCGGCTGCGCTGGCCTCATCCGCCCGCCCCCGTGGTTCCCAAAACACCCACGATCCAACCCAAGGGAAACGAAAAACTACAGGCGATCTTCTCCGTCTTCGTCGACGACACAAACAGCCTCGACCCGTTTTTCGCGGAGCTCTGGAAACTGGAACAGGGCAGACAAGGCGGCGTGGTCGCCATCCTGCACTATGGCGACTCGCCCACCACCGCCGACCTGATTACGGGCGACGTTCGCGCCCGGTTGCAAGATCGGTTTGGCGACGCAGGCCGTGGCTACACCCTCATTGCCAAGCCCTGGGCCTGGTACGGCCACCGCGGCGTTGAGATCAGCGACCACGGCTGGAAGATGCGCACCGGCGTGGGCCTGATGCGCGAAGGAATTTATGGGCTTGGCGGCGCGGCCTTCGACGGGCAGCCGGGCGCATGGAGCAAATTCCGGCTCACCGAATCGCAGCAGACGGCCGTGGATGTCGAGTACCTGGCCAAGCCCACCGGCGGCACATTTGCCGTCGAAGCAGACGACCAGCGCATCATCGAACAGACGACAAGCTCCGACACCATGGCAACCGCCTCGGTCCACGTGGAGCTGCCCACTGGCACGAAAACAGTCTCCATCCGGCCCACGACGGGAAGTGTAATCCTGTTTGGCGCGGACTTCCGCCGCGGGTCGAGCGGTCTGCTTTACAGCAGCTTGGGCCTGAATGGCGCAACCACCACCGTGCTGGCCCGCGTCTTGCAGCCGGTTCTGTGGAAGCAGGAGCTAGACCGTGCAGCGCCGGCGCTGGTGATCGTCAACTACGGCTCCAACGAGAGCAGCTTCGGAGCCTTCGTTCATAAACAATATGCCAGCGAACTGCGTCTGGCCGTTCAGCGCCTCCGCGCGGCGGTCCCCGGCACGCCTATTCTGGTGATGAGCCCCATGGACCGCGGAGAGCGCAGCGGAATGGACGAGATCAAGACCATGACTACCATCCCCGAGATCGTCGCCATCCAGCGCCAGGTGGCCGCCGAGACGCACTGTGCCTTCTTCGACACCTACGACGCAATGGGCGGCGACGGAACCATGGGCCGCTGGTATGCGGCGAGTCCCAGATTGGTGACGGCCGACCTTTTGCATCCCACACCGCAGGGAGCCACCATCGTCGCCGGTCTGTTCGTCGACCAGTTGGGGCTGGGATACAATCGATGGAAGATGCAACATGGAATTGCCCTGCCTGCCGCACCCCCCGCCCCAGCTCCCAACGCTGCTGTAGCCAAGCCTGAAGCTCCCAAAGCAACGTCTCGCCACAAACCGGTCGCAGGCCACACCGGAGCGAAGGCCAAAAAACGATGAATCGGCGTCTTCCAATCCGGCTGAACACTGTTTTACAGGCTGCTGAGAATCGCGTTTCCTTGAAAGGGCACGGCTTTAGCCGTGCCGCAAATGCTGCAAAATCAACGCTGGCCTTGACCCCGGAGAGACGCTATTCGGACAAATCGGCTGCAATTCGCTGCTTTTCGGTAGCATGCGTAGTCGCGCTGCTGGCGCTGTCATGCGCTACCCTGCTCGTCGCAGCTCCCGCCAAAAAGAAGCACCACGCCCCCGCGGCAAATTCATCCAACGCCAGAGCGCACAAAACCGGGCGGACCGCGTCAGGCAAAGCCTCCACGGCGACCGGCAAAGCTGCTCGATCCCATGGGCGCACCCGCGTGCGCTATTCCGCCGGACCGCGCATGGACCCTGCGCGTAAGGCCGCGCTAGTTGAGGAGATAAGCTCTCGGCTCAAGGAACCGGCCGCGAAGGCCATCGACTACGCCTCTGCTTTGAACGGGTTTTACGCTCAGCTCGAATCTCATGAGTCCTCACTTAAGGACTCGGAGCCCCAAACCGGCACGGTGCGCGTACTGCAATTTGGCGACTCGCACACAGCGGCAGACATGTTTACCGGCGAAGCCCGGCGCGTCTTTCAGGCGCAGTTCGGTAACGGCGGCATTGGCTACTCCTACGCCGGCCACCCCTTTGCCGGTTACAGGATACTGGGCTCGTCGCGTTCGCAATCGTTGGGATGGAAAACACAAGGCAACAAGTTCTTGCAATTGGGCGACTGCGAAACGGGCCTGGGGGGCATCAGCATCTCAACCGAGCGTGCAGGAGAGTGGGTCACGCTGGACGCGCCCTGCACCACGCTCGAGCTCCAATACCTGCAACAACCCGGCGGCGGCACACTGAGCTTTACCGACAACGGCGGCGATCCGGTCGAGATTCAGACCGACGCTTCGGTCTCCGGTCCCGGCACATTCAGCTACTTCTGTCCTGCTGGCGACCACCACTTTGAAGTGACTACGGAACAGCGCGCGCCGGTAACTCTGCTGGGCTGGGTTGCCACGCAGCCGGGAGTTACATGGGAGTCGATCGGCATCAACGGAGCTGAAGCGCCGCTGATCCTCAAGTGGGATCAGCCGCTTTTCTCCCGCTATCTCAAGGACAACTCTCCGGCCCTGATCGTATTGGCCTACGGAACCAACGAAGCTGCCAGTTCGTATTGGGACGAAGAGACATATCGCCAGGCCTTCGCATCGATCGTCGATACTCTTCATCAATATGTGCCGGAGTCGTCCATTCTTGTCGTGGGTCCTGCTGACCGCTCCGTGGCCCAGCATCGCGCATGGCATCCCTTCGCGGGAACGGATCGCATCGTCCAGGCGCAGCGCGCCGTTTGCCGCACCCACGGATGCGCCTACTGGGACCAGCGCGAACGCATGGGCGGCCTGGGAGCGATGCAGCAGTGGGTTTATGCCGGCTGGGCACAGCCGGACCACACGCACTTTACCGGAGACGGATACCGGGCGCTGGCCGACGCACTGCTGGCCGACCTGATGACCGGATACAACGCCTACAAGGAACACAATGCAACCGGCAGCGAAACCGCGGCACAAGGAGCGGCAGATGGAGCCACAGGCTCGAATCCTTAAAGTTCTAGTGAAAGTGACCGGAAAAGAGATCAGCCCCAGCGCGGATGAGTCGCTGTTTGTTTCAGGATTCTTGGACTCCTTTGCGCTTACCGACTTTGTCACCGGATTGGAAGAGGAGTTCGGCGTCTCCATTCCCGACTCCGACTTGTCGGCGCGCAAGTTCGACACCATCGGCAAGGTGGAATCCTACCTTGCCACCAAGGCATAGCTCGTGGCATACCTGCGCGCGTTCGGGTCGTGGCTTCCGCCGCGCCGCGTTAGCAATGTCGAGATTGCTTCCCTCGTGGATGCAGCACCGGAGTGGATTCTCGAAGTCAGCGGCATCGAGGAGCGCCGCTACGCCGGCGAGCAAGACACTGTGGCGAGCATCGGCCTGCTGGCCGCGCAAGACTGCCTGGAAAAAGCCGACGTACCCGCGGCAGAACTAGGCATGATTCTCGTGGCCAGCGGATCGAGCGACCGTTTTTGTCCCGGCCCTGCCAGCCAGATCGCCGCCTCGCTCGGCCTGGCGTCGACGCCCGCCCTCGACATTCCCGTCGCCTCCGCTGGATCGCTGATCGGGCTGGCGTTGGCCGCCCAGCTTGCGACCACCGCGGGCCGCGTTCTGGTGGTGGGCGCGGAGATCATGTCGCGCCGCATTAACCTTAATCCCGAAGGCAGAAACACCGCCATCCTCTTCGGCGACGGCGCGGGCGCTGCCCTGGTGGACGCCGAAACCGGCTTTGCCCGCATCGCAGACTCCTGCCTGTACACCGATGGGACAGCGGCGGATATTCTTTTCGTGCGTGACGGGCAATTCCACATGGACGGGCCGGCGGCAATTCTCCATGCCTCGCGTAAGATGCCCCGCGCCATCAACGAACTACTCACCGGCAACCACATTGCAGCAGCCGAGGTCGAGGCCTTCCTTCTTCATCAAGCCAATCTGAACCTGATTACGCGCGTTGCCGCTGCGGTCAAGGCGCCTCGGGAGCGGTTCTTCACCAACATCGCCCGCTACGGAAACACCTCGTCGGCGTCAATGTTGATTGCGACGGACGAATGGCATCGCGGCCAGACCGCCGCACTCTCCGGCCCTCTGGTCTTCTCCGCCTTTGGCGCGGGATTGAACTGGGGCGCGCTGCTGGCGCTTCCGCGCTGAGGACTATCATGAATCCGTGCAAACCCACTACAAATTAGGCGACATTCTAGCCAATGCGATCACGCATGGTATCGGCGCCCTGTTCGCCGTTGTCGGGGCAGTCTACCTGATCGCGGCATCGACCAGGGGAACGGCCAGGCTTGTGGTGAGTTGCTCCGTTTTCAGCGCCACCCTGGTGCTGGTCTACATCTGCTCCACGCTTTACCACTCGCTAGTGCGGACGCGGGCCCGGCATGTATTTCACGTGCTGGACCACTCCTCCATCTACCTGCTGATCGCAGGCACCTACACGCCCTTCACGTTGATCTCGTTGCGGGGACCTTTGGGCTGGTTCATGTTCGGCGTTGTCTGGTCGCTGGCCATTGCCGGGGTGATCTTCAAAAGCTTCGCCCTCAACCGGCTTGTCGCTACCCGGTTCGCGGTGGCGTCGGCCGCGGTCTACCTGTTTCAGGGCTGGTTCGTGGTGTTTGCGGCCCGACCGCTAGTGCAGGCCATCGGCTGGCACGGGATGATGTGGCTGGGCGCGGGCGGACTTGCCTACACGCTGGGCATCGTCTTCTTCGCCCTCGACCGGCTGCGCTACTTCCACGCTGCGTGGCATGTATTTGTGCTGGCCGGCAGCGTCGCCCACTACTTTGCCATTCTCTTCTACGTCGTTCCACCGCGAGGCTGACTCCTCACGCGTTTTGCTTGTTGGGCTGGAACTTCCCAGTTAGGCTCCCGCGGATTCGGTTCAAGGCAACGATCCAGGGAACCAAAATCGAGAAAAGGAAGCGGGCCAGGAGTGCGCGCGGGCCGAACCGGGCAAGCGAGCGCCAGTCCGCCTGGAAGGCAAACCAGACCTCAAGCGTGAGGACGGCCAGAAGCGGAATGACGGTCCAAGGAAGACTTAACAGAGCAAGGAGTTGCAAGATGCAGCGGGCGGCGTTGCGAAACAGCCGTGCGCGCCGCACGCCGAGAATGCCGTCGCTGATGGCGTATCCGCCAAGCTGGCGGCATGCCGACCTGAAGGTATATTGCGGACGGTAAAGAGCCTTGGCTTGCTCGACGAAAGCGGGCTGGGTCAGGCGTCGGGCCTCGATGTCGAAGAGAGTGTCCTCCCCGAAGAAGACGGACTCCGGAAAGCCGCCGATGCGCTGCCAAAGTTCTTTGGTAAACGCCATTGACCGGGCAGTGCAAGATTTGGTCGGTGAGGACGGTGAGAGCCGAACACCGAAAAAATGAGACGAAGCCAAATCCCAGACAGTGGCGTCGACGGGGTCAATGCAAGAGCCTCCCAGGGCGTACTGGGCGGTGCCGGCGATCAGAGGCGCGGTGATGCGGGCCAGCCAGTCGGGCGCATAGGTGCAGCCGGCATCAGCGCAAGCCACGATCGGTGAACCGGCTGCGGCGATGGCCACATTGCGGCCTCTCGATATGGGCCCCGGGCAGCGCTTCAGGTTGCAGGATTCGTCGCGGATAGGCCGCAGAATGGGGTGCTTTGTCTGTGCCTCAACGAGCCACTCCCATGTGCCGTCCGTCGAGCCGCCGTCTACAATCACCACCTCGGCCGGGGGAGGAACCTGCGCCAGAAGACTGGGCACCAGCCTCGCGATGTCCTCAACCTCGTTGAGGACGGTGGCAATGGCGCTGACAGGTTGCATGGGGAAAGTATAGCGGTGCGGGCGGTGCGGCGATGGGCTGGTGTCGTGGCGCCCCGGTCTCAGAATCGAGGCCAGGGCACCGAAGACATGGTTGAGCAGGCTTCCCGGATGCGGTCCACCCGCCAGCGGGAACTGGGTTGATGGCGAGTCCCTACGGATTGGTCGGGATGACGCCGGGCGCAAACAAATCTGACAAATCGGTCGCGTTGGCCGCGTCGCCCAGGTAGGGCGACGTTCCGCCGGTTGCTCTCACGTGGAAGATATTCTGCATCGTACGCAGATCGGAGGAATGAGAATAGTCGACCGAACTTGCGTAAGGAAGCCCGTCCACGTTGGGATGAGCGAAATTGGAGATGACGATCTCACCGATCGTGTGGTTGAAATCGTCCCCGTTGTCACCGGGCTCGCCGTCGGATTCGCTTTCGTCCCACCAGAGGATGATCACCCCACCGTCCTTGTAAGCTCGCGAGGACATGATGAGGGGAACCAGCCGGCTCAGGGCGTTATCGCCCGCCTTGATATTGGCGGAATCGCCGGTCAGGCCTGCAAATCCCCCGGTCAATCCGCTGTGCATCTCATTATATTGATCGGGCGTAATCCAGTTGTAATCGGCCACGCGGTCGCTCGCCAAATCGAATGCCAATTGCTGCAAAGGTGCGTAGTGGCGAACCAACGGATTCGACGTGCTTGTGTTGTCGCCCCCATTGGTATCGGTGAAGAACACCTGTGGATTGTGTTTGCAGGCGTAGTTGTACTGAGATGAATCGTTGTACAAATTCAGGTAGCCGCCTGGCCCGAATACGCCCGACTGGCTCACCAAAGGAACGGTCCACTGATTCTCAGGCAGCGGCAGATTAGTGAGCTTGCCGCTCGCGGTCGTAAGGTCAATGTCTTCCTGATACGACTTCCACGACTTTCCCGCCTTCTGCAAGAGACCAGACAGGTGCTCGGTCGTGGTCTGATTGGTGCCCCCCGGAACCTGGAATGGGTCGTTGTCGTTGAGCACGCCGAAGTTGGTCCCCGCCTCCGCCCACAGGTAGTTGGGCTCGGAGGGATGGATATGAGGGTTGTTTCCGCTGGGAGTGGCCAGAACGTTGTGATACGCCGTCGCGTAAGACACATGCTTGCTGATGTTCTCAACGTGGCCATCGACGAAGGTAAGCGCGGTTCCATTCACGAGACTGTTGATGAATGGCGCGTTCGGGTTTTGAAAAATGGGCTCAATCCCTCCGGCGACGGTGGCCGGCTGAGTCCAGTCGTGATTCTCCAGCGCGATGACGAACACATGTTTGATTTCCTGGTCTTCCTGAGCGACTGCGCTCCCACTGCTGAGTGCGGCCACGATTGCGAGTCCGGCAAAGGCACGGAAATAGGGGATGGTGGACATTGAAACCTCCGATTTGGGGATTTGCGGCGTGTGCAGGAGGCTTCTCGGGGATGTTTTAGGGAACCCGGACGGCCGACACTACCGCTTGGAGATTGATAGCAAGCGCATGTTGCGCAGAGATGACCGGCACGTTAAAGCTGCGCAACCAAATAAGTATCCTCCGGCCGAGCCGGAGGCTTTATGATTGGTGGCCCCTCAAAGGGGCTTGAACGTTCGTCGCGGCGAGCGCTTATGTTGCTCTCCACAGCCGATGTATTGTGTCAGGGCACGACTTCAGTCGTGCCGAAAAGGCTGCAAAATGTGCGAGGGCTTTAGCCCCTGCCGGGAGCCTAATCGGCAACCACTCTGCGTGAAAGAAGGCCGGGGGCTCTCAGGATTTGAATAGATCGGAACCACTGCGAACCGGCCCTCACCCAGATTCCTCTGGATTGCTTTTTCTTTGAGAACAAAGCCGCCAGACGGGCTTGCTTTCGGAATACATCGACTCTGGTCCCGCTTTGGATTGTCGCCGAATTGGAGATCGCCGACGATGGCGGTTCTCGGCAGGTGCACAGTTGCGATGCGTGATTCGCAGGTGGCCGGCTATGGAAACGCGGTTTAGCCATTCGCGCCGATGGAGCACTGCCTACGGCCAATTGATGTCGATAAGCCGACATTTTAGTACCAATCGGTTTCCTCATTGAGCGCCACGGCGGAGATTGTGCACTCACCGAATCAGATCGGGCGCCACCAGGACCAGGTTGCCGACCACCTGTCCGCCTTCGAGCTGCTCATTCGCCCGCGCCGCTTCGAGCAACGGAAATCGGCCGTCGATTACAGGCCGGATCTTGCCCTCCTCGAGCAGCCGGAACAGAATGGCCCAGTCTTCGAGAAATGGTTTGCGATGAAACAGCGCGGCGCCAGCCCCGTAGCCCTTGAGCTTCCTGCCGCCGGGGGAAAGATTAACCATCAAAGCCCTGGCCAGAAGGCGCAGCACTCCGCGCAAGCTGAGCGGGTTGCCGTATGCCACCAGCGCGCCGCCGCGCCGCAACAGCGGGAGAGCTCTGTCGATGTACTCTCCGCCCATCCCGTCGAAGACGAAATCCAGACCCTGCGGCTCGGCGCGTCGCATCACCTCCACGAAATCCTCCCGCCGGTAGTCGATCGGAATGGCCCCAAACTGGGTGAGGATCGAGCCCTTGCTCCCAGAGGCAAGGCCACACATCTTCAGGCCTGCAAGCCTGCCCAGGTCGAGAAATGCCGTGCCGCACCCACCGCTTGCGCCGATGATCAACACCTTGTCACCAGCCTTGACCTTCGCGTTCCGGTGCAATACCTGATACGCCGTAACGTAGTTCAGCACCACCGGAGCCGCTTCGGCTGGATCGAGCGACAAGGGAACAGGAATCAGCCGGCTCTCCGGAAGATAGAGATATTCGGCGTAGCCTCCGAACGACGGCCATGCCGCAACCCTCGTCCCCGGCACGGCATGACGGACTCCTGATCCCGCCGCATCCACATCGCCCACGATAGCCGAGCCCGGTTCGTAGGGAACTTTGGGCGGGAACGGACTCCGTCCGTAGCGATTCTGCACGTCTGGCTGGCAAACACTGCAGGCCAGTACTTTGATCCTGACCTCCCTGGCCGCGGGTTCGCGCAGTTCGCACTCCTCGATCCGCAGGTTTTCCGGCGGACCTCGTTTCACGACGACAATGTGTTTGTATCTCACGGTGGACCCTGCGCTACCCCACTATGCTTACCGCGCGTAATCTAATCAGTTTCCGAACAGCAGTCGGTGCCTCTGATCACATGCCAATCTCTACTCGCAATAACAAGCCATTTACCGGGCAACCCGTTGTCTGGATAAGGATGGTTTGGTCCTGAGAGACGCCCATGTAACCACCAATTCTCTGTTGGCGCCAAATCGCCATAACCGGCCAATCGCTTCCCATTTTCATTCAGTTGCTCTGGAGCTTTTTTATCTCAGCGAGGATCTTGATGAGGCGGATGGATAGCCTGAGGAGACGCTTGCAGGCATTGCCGT
>Ga0181516_10000875_pt1 | contig 24756 bp, 22 predicted proteins | sample PEATcosm2014_Bin_25_FD_121104 | JGI IMG/M metagenome (GOLD analysis project Ga0181516, IMG submission 121104) | Peatland microbial communities from MTU Mesocosm Facility, Houghton, MI, USA - PEATcosm2014_Bin01_10_metaG | ecosystem: Environmental > Terrestrial > Soil > Wetlands > Peat | place... | reverse complement strand
GCGCTGAACGTCAGCTTACCCAAAATGTAGGCAGACAAACCGTGCTCGGCAGATCGTGACAATCCCTTCCCCGTCAAAAACTTAGTCGAACATCTCCGCCCGACTCGCTGGGGAAGTCCCGTCGGAGTTCCGCGTGCTCTCGATTCCGAAGCTTTCGCGATGCCGTCCGAGCTTCCAAATCCGCGCGTGTCCGTTCCGCAAAGGAGATCGGTCGCGATGTGGATCAAGTCCTGTAAACAAGCAATGATTGTCTTGTCCACTTCGTCTCTCGTTCGGCTGAGACCCGTGCTTTCCCGGTCCCCAGAAGACACCGACCTTTCTCGATTCGCATATCGCGAGTCGAGAGAATCCATTGATTTCGATTGAGACGAATCCAGTTGGGAGGGCTTCAGATGAAAAACATTTTTGCGATAGCTTGCTGCCTCTGTGTCTGCTCGATTGCCGCGCTTGGTGAGAAGAAGCAGACGAAGCGGCCCGCATCGAGCGTCCAAAGTTTTATCAATTTTGCGGCACAGACCGACATGGTGGAGGCCCATCTCGGGCAAATGGCGCAAACCGCAGCTGGCTCGGAGCAGGTGAAGAATTATGCTCAAATGCTGGTGACCGACCAAACAAGCGACTTCAACCAACTCTCTAGCGTCGCTCGCCAGATCGGTCTAATTGTGCCACGCGCAATTGACAGAGAACAGGACAAGACAATCGTTGACCCCGTCGAGAAGCTGCAAGGCACCACCTTCGATCATCGCTATATCGAGGACATCATAGCCGGTCACGAGAGAGGTATCGCCATTTTCAGGAAAGAGGCGAAAGAGGCGAGGGATCCGGCTCTGAAGTCCTATGCGGACCATGCGTTGCCAATCCTTGAAAGGCATCTCGCTGCCGCGATCAAATTGGAGAAAACCAGATCGTGATGAAGCGCCAATTCGAACCGAGATCGAGCTACGGCCATTCTCGGTCGTTTACAGTTCTCTTGGCAGAGAAGCTTTCGCGCACCGGATGCCGGCCATTTCTAAAGGATCGGTTAACCTGCTTCGATCCCACCACTAACTCCCGGAGGTTTTTCGATTCTATCGAGCGACAGGACTTTGCCACGTCGGCATCCGATACGTCGGGACGAATCTAGTTGCGAAAGAGTCTGTCGCCCCGTGTGCAGACATGAACGCGTTCGGTCATGTCAATTCCGAGAGTTCCTGAACTTTCTTGTCGATTTCTCATCAGTTGCACAATGCCGCGCTGTAACGCGACCATCGTAGCCTCGACACGCCCTGCTACTCCTAACTTGGCGAGAATGTGGTTGACGTGAACCTTTACAGTGCCCTCCGTCACGTCAAGAGACGAACCAATCTCTTTGTTGGACTTTCCCACCACCATCAAGTGAAGGACGTCAATCTCCCGAGATGTCAAATGTGGCGCTGTCTCCCGGGCTGTGAGTCCCGCCGCTGCGAGCGGATGAATCCAGATTCCTCCACGGGAAACAGTCCGGATGCATTGGAGTAAGTCTTCTCGACCAGACTCACCCTTGAGGACATATCCACGTGCCCCCATGGAACACACCTGGTATACTTCTTCGTCCGTGCTGAATGCCGAGTACGCAACAATCTGAGTGGCTGGGCAGTTCACGCGTATCGCAGCGACTCCATCAGCCGGCTCCATCCCGCGCATGTGAAGGTCCAAGACGGCAATCTCTGGAAGGGTTTGAAGAACTTTGTCGACTGCTTCCGGCCAACTTCGGGCTTCGGCAACGAGTTCCATGTCGGGTTCACGGCTAATCACCGCGGATAGGCCCTCACGAACAATGGAATGATCGTCCGCAATAACCACACGAGTACGAGACGACCTCTCCATCGACACCCTTTCAGGACATCGACATAGGAATCGGGATCGAGACTTGGACATCGGTTCCGCATCCCGGTTCACTATGAAGCGTCCAATTACCCCCCGAGGACTGAGCCCTATTTTGCATTGAAATCAAGCCATAACTCTTCGAAACCTGTTCAGGTATGAATCCTTGGCCATCGTCTTTGACGTGCAGCCGTGCCTCTTGGGAATCGAAAGACAATTGAATTCTCACCTCTCGCGCCTGCGCATGCCTGACAGCATTTGAAAGGGCTTCCTGGCAAATCCTCAGTAAGGCTTTTTCTGTTTCAAATGGGAGTGGACGAGGTAAGCCATTCACAGAAAAATGGACTTTGAGCCCTTCACTTGTTGTCCAATCCTTCACCAAGCATTCGATTGCACTCTTTAGGTCCAGTTTCTGCAACTCTTCGGGGTACAGGTCCCACAAGGCGCAACGCATTCCTGTCATGCATCCGCAAAGCAACTGGAACGCGCTTCGGACATGTTCTCGCGCGTCTTGACTAACAGCTAACGAATCGCTCGCCAGTTCCAAGTGCAAGATCGCGCCAGTAAGAGCTTGCCCAACCGAATCATGGAGCTCAAGAGCGATCCGTTTGCGCTCATCCTCTATCGCCTCCCGCATGAGCCTTTCTGTCGAGATTTCCAGCGCGTGCTTTGAGTCCCAACGCGAGACCCAAGCATATCCAAGCAAAGAAACCACGATGCCGATTAGTAAATCGTTGAGAGTGTTTGTCGCGTGCGCGCCGTCTCTGCGTGAGACGAAAACATCCAAAAAGACATTGGCCAACGCAACGAATACGCCGAAGACAAGGGAGCCGATGATCCGTCGTCCAAGTTTCTCGCCAGGGGACATTTTCTTGAACACCTTGCGCTAAAACCGATGCACGATCACCACATTACTCAGCGGGACACCTGTATTCAACGCTAGCATTCACTCCAATTCCTGTAAAGACTTTGCCCCATTCTGCCCAGTTGCGGTCCGACCCTGCAAGCGTAGATAGTTGAAATTACAAACGATAAGGATTCATGGCGGTTGTAAGAATATTGCGTCATCACGGGCATGCGCGCCCGTATCGATCTCAGATTCCGGGACCGTTCCCTTCGGTTTGCGACAGGGTTTGGTTGAGGTGTTTGCCAGTGAAGCCCGCATCCCGTCTACTGTCGCGGCTGCGGCTTCTTCGTTCAGAAGTTGAGCCAGAGAATCGAGTCAGATGCAACTCGTGTCTTTGCGCCAGAAGCACTGGGGCACTCAAGTTCAAAGGAATCCAATGCGCACTTCGCGCTCATCTTTGCGAGCTTTCCAACATGCGCGATCTCGTAATCCAGCACTATTCCATATATCGATTTTATATCTGGCGCTGGCGCCCACTGAGGACTGAATCCTTGCTGCTCGACCCTAGGATTGTATTATGAAGCCAAGCGAAACATGCCCCTGCAATTGCGCCATCAAGTAACCCCAATCCTGTGCCGACCGGAAGGTTTGCTATTTCTCCTTCAGAATGGATCGAGGGATAAAACGAAGTGATTGATGCTAGAAATGCAACACCGTGTGCAGGCAACAGAAGATGAATGAACTCAACAAAAAGAATTGCCGAACCCCATACCATTCCAGCCGCCGTCGCCGGCCCAGTTATCGAAATCCGCACTTCAATTCCTCTGTCAGTTTCCGATTCTTCGAATGTTTTCAAAATGAGGGCGCGAATCTTGGGTCGCGCCCTCACCCACCATCGCACGAATAAACTCGGGCTGTTATTCACACGCTCAATTGCCCTGACTATGTGTCTGAGCCAATTCGGCGCCGGGGGGCGTCTTTGAAGCAGCCACCACCGCTTTAAGACTTGGCACTCGTCTCTCCCAGACAATGTGTGCCGCCGGCGCATCGTTCGGATACAGCGCCGCCGATTCCAACCCTTTCGGCTCAAGAATGATGTCGACTCTCCGGTTGTAAGCAAGCCATGTCGCTTTCTCCCGTTTTGACATCCACTTTTGAGGGGCTTGAGGGTCTTCCGACTGGAGCTTCCGCACTTGACTCTCGTTGAGTTGCTTATCCTTGCCTTCCGCCTGAGTTCCAAGCTTATCCGATGCGATGCCCTGCGAAACGAGCAGGCTCTTTACCAGCATCGCGCGTCTTTCACTTAGTGCCAAATTGTACTTTTCCGACCCGCGGATATCAGTATGACCAACGATCATCAGCCTGCCCTGCCGATCGTACTGCTGGTTATCTTTGAAACTCTCGGCTGCCTTTTGCAGTGCCTTCTCCTCGCTGGCCACCAACCCAACTTTGGGGTGATGCCGCTCGGGATATGCGGTTGGATAGAATATGCTCGCAAGGGTGACTGGCGGCGCTGGATCAATCGAGCCAACCACGTGCAGAGTCGCAGTGCGCGTGGCGGTTGCGCCACATGCGTTTGTCACGTTAAGAGTATATGTTATGTCCTGGTCAACCGGGCCAGTGGTCGTGCGGCCCGGAGTCGCTTGAATAGTCTCGTTGCCCGTGGAAGCAACACTGCCCAGCGGCTGAATTACGACCGCGTTCGCGTTTGAACTCGACCAACTGAGAGTAGAACTGCCATCTTCGACAACTTTATCGCCGATTTTGTGGTAGCGCACTTCGGGTTGGCTGAATGCGAGTGTTGCAGTCGGCTGCCCGTTGACGTCGACCGTTGCGCTTTGCTTGACCTCTCCTCCGGGGCCTCTCGCGACAAGCTGGTATGTAGTTGTCCGCGTTGGGTTCACCTCTCGATCACCGCTCATTGGCACACTTCCGAGTTCGGTGATGGATGTTGCGACCGCATCCGTGGACTTCCAGTTCAAAGTGTCGGGATGGCCGCACCCGATTTGCGTCTGCGACGCAGATAGTTGCGCTGTAACGGGCGCGATAGGCACCTGCGCACTGGCTACGCCCGCATAGAACCGAGGACGTGGTCCCATGGTGAGGCCCTTCTTGAAGGTCTTCATCTTGATTTTCCCGTCGTGATTCAGATATACGACCGCCCGCTGGCCAGCTTCAACAGAGACCGGCCCGGACCAGATCGTCTGCCCTTTTCGCGTGACGGTCACTTCGTACTTTCCTGGGTTTACCAGCAGCCATTGGTGGAAGAGCCAATTGTTATCGAACTCGTCGACATGGCCCACAAAGTAATCGGGAGTATCGCCGTTTAACAGGACGGCTGCGCGAGGATGCCCTTTCAATTCGATATCGCCAAACGGCCCGCTTACCTCTCCACCGCTTTTCTGCAGAGACGCGTCCACATCGGTGGTTTTTCCGGCTTCAACCACGATTTTTTGCACGTCCGGCGAGTACCCGTAGTTATAAACTCCAATGCTGTGTTCTCCAGCGCCGAGGGCGATTGTTTGATTGCCGTCGCGAATCGCCTTGCCATCAACAAACACGTACGCCTGTTTCGGGCTTACGTGAATCTTGATTTTTCCTGTAGCTTTGTCGCTTTGCGAGAACCCGGTGCTTAACGCTAGAACCAAGGTGGTGGTGCCGAGCGTTCGTGTCCACAATGTGATCCGCTTCATGTTACGGCTCCTCTCATCATCAATCAGTCGTTCATCAGGAAGACATCGCCATCGAGGCGCAGTACCCATTGGGTGTATCCCGCCCGATAGGCAGCCAACGCTATGAGCAAGACATTCCCCGCTGGACCGACGGCTCTGAAGAGCGGTCCCTCGGTGAGAATGGTGTCATATTCCCGATCCGCTCGCAATTCGCATGGAGATAGAGTCGAACCTATATCTCTCGATATAGATTGCCAAAATTGGTGAGGGAACGAAGTGAACAATTTGGAGAAGGACTGTTCTTTCCGGTTCGCTCCGAGGCACGCCGGGTCCGCAATCCTGAGCGTCGCGCAAGCGGACATCGATGTGGCTGTGGTGAGGCCATTCTCTTCAAGAATGGAAAGGAAAAGATATGACCTAACGACCACTTCGCTTCCGATTCGCTATACGAATAGGTTTTCGTTGCACTCTGAATCATTTATTCGGTAGATATCGCCGATGACGCGCCGATGGAAGGTGTGGTTTTGGTTGGTGCTGCACCGGAGCTCTGCGGCGATAGTGGCGGCTTCAATCCGGCTGGCGCAGCTGTGCCGTCCTGCGATTGCGACTTCCCAGCGCCTGGTGACGTTGCGGGCACTGTAGCCGGCGGTTGAGCCGTGCTTGAAGCAGGAGCAGGCTGCGCATTGTTTGTCGTTGGGGAGGCGGAATCCTGCGGTGCAACTGCGCTTTGTTTGGTGCTTGACGGGCTGGGACTTGTGGCGAGCAAAGAAGTGGACTGAGTACCTGCGGCGGTTGGGGTGAGCGCCCCTGGTTTTGCTGCCGCTTCACTCGTTGGGGATGGGGCAGTTGCCACCGGGAAGATGACCGAATTTACGACGGAAGGGTCGTCGTGGAGCTTCACATAAAGCTGCCCACCGGTTGGATGCGGCACGGTGAGCGCATAGCCAGGAAATCCCTCGGGGACTTGTGCAGGATGGTCGAATTGCCGATTGTTCGCAACCTGATCCACAAGGAAGAGCTTGGATCCAGTGAGTGTGCAGGGCTGATCCAAGGAGTCCGGGCACTTGAGGTTGGCGAAGACGGGCAAGCGAACCAATACACCAAGGGGTTGCCAGTCGCCCGCAATCCCATTCTCGATCACGCGGAAACGCAATGGACCAGAGGCGGAAGATGCAAATGCCTTTCCCGTGTCGAGCGTGGCCACAGCGACCTGAGAGTCTTCCAGGATCAGGCCGCTGGCGAGGGTAAGAGTCGTCAGGAATGCGCCGCGAAGGGTGGACACCTCAACCTTCTCATCGCCGGAAAATGTGGCTGGAACTTGCGCGTGAATCGAAAAGGTGAGTAGCGCATTTTGGGGAAGATCATCCTCCCCTGCCAGCTGAAGATTGCTGGCGGCACTGGATGCAGCAAGCTGAACACTTTTCCCGATGAGCGCAACTCGAGGACGCGGAGAAGATACTGTCGTTTCGAGGTTGAGAACACGACCATCGTTGAGCGCGACCTTGGCAGTGGCGTCATCCCCCTCCTTTAACAATTCGGCTGCTTTGACATCGGTGGTCGCCAAGGGGAGTTCGCCCGCGGCATCGGTCGAAGCGAGCGAGCCAGGCTTGAAGTGGACTCCGTTCAGCGTGATCTCTTTCACTTCGTCGAGGTGGCTGCCCCGGAGTATGCCGGAAAGGTCGCCTGCGTGGATAGTGAAGCTATCAAGATGTCCGGCTTGAGCGAAAGCTTGCAAAAGGACAGTGTCGGGCTCTTTGCTGCCATATTGCTTGACCAGCAGCTTCAGTTCTCCCGGTTTCATTTTTTTAAGCGGCAAGGTCACGGCCACCTGGTTCGGGCCGGTTGATTTCCAATCTGCTTTGACGCTTTCTCCGGTGGGCTTCTGCAGAAGAATGCTGTCAACACAGGCAGCGTTTTCGGTTTCGAGATGCACGAGGTCATCTCTGCCGGCAATCAATGCCTGCCGATCTTCGTCAACCAGTTGCCAGTGCTGAGGGCGGGTATTTTCCAGCCGGAATTCGGGACCGTTGTAGGTTTCGAAGCCCCAATAGCCATGAAGAGACCCGTCCAGAACATCGCCGAAGTTGGTGGGACTCAAACCCGCAGTATTGGCGACAAATCCCCCCTTTTCAGCATCCGCCTTCACCGGCAAATCGACTGATTTGCCATTCTTTCCCTTCAGCCGGAGGACCATATCGTGGGCATAGCCAGTGGAAAATACAAGTGGCGCCCCCTCGGCAGGGAGAACCAACTCCGCCTTTTCCGCGCAATAGACCTCTTTGGGGTCGACGGGGTGAAGAGGCGGCATTTGAGGCGCCTCAACGGCTGGCAGCGCTACCACGAGAACCGACTTCGGATTGTGAAACGAGGGCGGCGTATTCAGTTCAAGAGAGAGTTGATCGTCCTGCTCGGTTGCCAGCGCGGGAATGTACTGGTATTGCGCTGTATGGAATGAATCCATGATGCGCGCAATGTCCACCACCGATGCTATGTAAGGGCTATAGTAGCCAAGGCCCGCTACGGGAGAACTGCTTAACTGTTGCACCAGATCGGCTGGGGTGCCCCCGGCAAGGGCCTGGACAATCGAAGTGCTGTGCCCATCGTTCAAGACCAGGGAATCCTGCCCTTGCATCAGACAGGATGCCTGCAGCTCCGGTATTTTCTGAAGACAATCGGAATCAAACTTGATCGAAAGGCTGCGCGCCAATAGCGGCGAAATCGCCTTCAAATGATCGAAATCGGTCTGGCTGACCTTCTGGATGGACGCCAGATAAACCTTGAGCCGCGAACGATCGAGTGTGGCCTGATTCAGATCCTGCGATGCGCGCACGAAAGCGCCAGGACGCCCGCGAACCGCGCCGACAAGCGTCTTGAAATCTCCCCCGGTCTCTGGCGCGAGGAAGACAAGAACTTGTTGAGCATCCTTGGGAACCGTGATCTTCAATCCGTCGTTGTTCTTGCGATTCCAGGTCTCCGACGAGTAAAACCAGTTTTCGGGCGGGGGGTTGGTGGCACCCCGCAAAAACGCCGCAACGAGAAGATAGTGCACGGATTGACCTGGAGGAAGGTCGGCCTTGATGGACACTTGATCGCCAACCGAAAGATTGGGCACCGCGGAGATCGGCAGTGTCTTGCCTGCATGAATCACCTTGACTTCCAGCTTGGGGCCAGCAAGATCGAATGGCGCAGGATCGGCAAATAAGAAACTGGGCACAAGAACAAAAAAAAGGCAGAGATCCCTCACTCGTGAAGCCATGCAGGACTTTTAACCTCTGTTGCAGTAAGACGGCCTGCAACCCGATTGGTGATTGAAGCGCCGCATTCGAATCCTGGAATGCGAAGACAAAACTGGGATAAAAGGACACACAGGACTCTGCCACATCCGGTCATAACATTGCCGCTTGGGTTGCAAGCACAATGTTGTCAGCTATTGTCAAAGGTTCGGCCCCTTCGCAGACAGACACACATCTGCTTTGATTCTGGCATCTCACCTCAATCCAAGTCAGTTCCTTTTGGAACAGTCGCCATTCTGTCGCCGAAGGGCTTCCGACGTTACTCTGGCCTTGTTTGGCTTCCGACGCCGAAAGCATCCCGCCTCATTCGGGAGGTGCGAGTTCTCGGGCACTCGATAGGGCGCGGAATCGCAATGCCCATCGCCATTGCAAATACGATCCGTCTCGCGCCCGACTGTCTCAACCCGGATTCTGTTGCATTGACCTCGGACCATCTCTTCGTTGTGGGCACCAATTGTGCCGAGAGTCATGCCTGGCCCCAGGGTTAATCACCTTCTTGTCATTTACTATCTCCCGGGCCCAACATTGCTGTCTCCGGAGGCAATCTGCCGCCGGGGAGATTGGGCATCCGCACGGGTCGATGCTGTTTGCCGAACTGACGGATATGCTTGCCAAACTGACGGATATGCTTGCCAACGTTCGGCTTGACGGGTCAAAACCGAAAAGATGACAGGTCTCTGTTAGCGGCAACGGGATCTTGACTTTCATCGATGTCGGGCATAGAGTACATACTGAACGGTTGGTATCCAGTGAGCGAAACACGAGAACACATCCTCCAGGTGGCGGGAAGGCTCTTCCTCCAGAGCAACTACGACGGCGTCTCCGTCCAGGACATCACCCGGGCAGCGGGGATGACCAAGGGCGCCCTTTACCACCACTTCACCAGCAAGGAACAGCTCTTCGAGCAAGTAGCCCACAACCTGGTGGGAACGTCCCACACCGATTTTTCGGCCCTGCCCGGCAGTTCCTTGCGCGCTTTCTACACGACCCTCGTGGAGAACAGGCGGTCCCAGGACGATGGTGCTCAGGAGGGCATACTTTCCAACGCCAACGGAATCAACGTCTACAACCTTCTCTGGGACGCGGTGCGCCTCCTGCCGAGCTTTCGAGCCGCCATGGAGTCACTCAACGCCCTCGAACACGCGGCCTGGACGAATGCCATCCAGGCAGCTATCGACCGTGGCGAAATCCGCCGTGGGCTGGACGCGGACAAGATTGCCACGCTCTTCACGTCCATACCCGACGGCGTGGGGATCACCTCCATGCTCAAGGGGAGCTCCCCTTCAGCCAGATATGAAGAGATCCAGGAGCTTTGGGACACCCTCTACATGTCTCTGAAAGCGTGAGAAAGTTCAGGTTTTGCCTACATACATACCGACCGGTCGGTATGTATAGGGCGAATAGAGTTGACACAAAACCGGATCTACAACACTTGAAGGGAGTTTTCGATGAAAGCAGTTCAGTTCAGTCAATATGGAGGCCCGGAGGTTCTGCAGGTGGTCGATGCCGACGAGCCGCACGCTGGCCCCGGTCAGGTGAGGATCGCCGTCCGAGCGGCCGGAGTCAATCTTTCGGACTTGATGAAGATGCGTGCCGGCACCTGGAAGGGCAAGCCCATTGCGCTTCCTTCCGGCGTCGGGGTCGAGGGAGCGGGAGTCGTGGATGAAGTCGGCGAAGGGGTCACCGGGGCTTCGATCGGAGACGCTATTTTCGGCTGTGGTTTCGACATGCTGGCGCAATACGCGGTGTTGAGACCCGGGGTCTGGGCCCGCAAGCCCGACGGTCTGTCGTTCGAAGAGGGGGGCGGATTCCCGGTGGTCGTTGAAACGGCGACCCGCATCTTGGCCCAGGTGGGAGTAACGGCTGGCGAGACGCTTCTGGTGAGCGGAGCGTCCGGTGGCATCGGATCGGCAGCGGTCCAGTTTGCACGACTCCGCGGGATCACCGTAATTGGCACTGCGAGCATCCGAAACCACGACTATCTGCGCGGGCTCGGCGCGATCCCAACTACCTATGGACCTGGCCTCATAGAGAGGGTCAGGGCGCTCGCTCCCACCGGTGTGGACGCGGCCCTGGACATCGCCGGTTCAGGCGTCATCCCCGAATTGATTGAACTGGTCGGGGATGGTTCCCGCGTCCTCTCTGTCGCCGATTTCGCCGCTCCACAATACGGCGCGCAGTTGTCTCTGGTGGCACAGGAGCATACGGAGCGGGCCCTGGCCGAGGCGGCGCGCTTGTGTTCGGAAGGCGTCTTCCGACTGCGCCTTGGCAAGACATTCCCGCTCGCCGAGACCGCCGAAGCGTACAAAATCTGCGCCGCAGGGCACGCCGCGGGCAAGCTTGTGATTTCCGTCGATTGAGCCAAACGATACATAACCCCCCTTTTGAAAAGGAGATCGGCTATATGCCAACAACCAGAGTCGCACTCGTGACCGGAGCCAGCCGTTCCATCGGCCTCGGCGTTGCCGTCGCCCGCTTGCTCGCCGGGCAGGGGTACCACGTCGTCGTCACTGCCCGGAACGGCGAACAGGCCGAGGAACAGGCGTCGATGCTTCGCGGTGAGGGCCTCAGCGCCGAGGGGTGCCGGCTCGACCTCGCCAAAACAGACGATTTCGCGCGCATCGCCGCGCACGTTCGGCCCCTGCACGGCCACCTCGACGTGCTCGTCAACAACGCGAGCACCATGCCGGACAGGGAAGCCCGTTCGGCGCTCGACGTCGACATCACCGAGCTCCGGAACGCCCTCGACGTCGACGTCGTTGGCGTATGGGCACTCGTCAAGGCAATGCGTCCGCTGCTCGAAGCTGCGCCCGCGGCGCGCGTGGTGAACATCTCAAGCGCCGCGTACCTCCAGATCGAGGCCCGCGGGGAGTTCCCGGAGCAGGTGAGAGCGCCGGCGCATTCGTTCGCGAAACACACGCTCAACGTCCTCACCGGGACCCTCGCGTCGGCCTTCCGCGGCACGCGCGTCCTTGTCAACGCCGTGGATCCGGGACGGATCGCCACACACCCGGAATTCGGGGTCGACGACGAGGACCGGCCCGCATCGGAGAGTGCCAAATGGGTCGTTTGGGCGGCGACCCTGCCAGCCGGCGGACCCACCGGCGGCGTCTTCCTCGACGGCGAGCGGGTTGCCTGAAGCAGCTTGAAAATACCTTCGGTTGCCGCAGGCAGGCCGCTCGCTCAAAACAAACTCGGCGCGCAGGGCCTGTCGCCTGCAAGCTCGCGTCCACTTCTCTTCAAGGAAATCAATGTATTCAGTTCCATCTACTCAATCCCTACTCGACCCGACCATCCAAGATGTCGGTCAACGCCGCACCATCCTGATCGGGGTGTGCATATCCCTCATGGCCGTCATCGCGTCGGTCTCCGGCTTGAATGTAGCTCAGCCGCAACTCGCCCTCGCATTGGACGCATCGCAAAGCGACGTGCTGTGGATGATCAACATCTACACCATCACCATGGCCGCGTTGCTGTTGCCACTGGGCGCGGTCGGTGACCGCTGGGGCCGCAAGCCGGTCCTGATCACCGGCCTGGTTGTCTTCGGCGTGGCAAGCGCGGCTGCAGGCCTGGCCACCACCACCGCGGTCATGCTCGCCGCACGATTCCTCAGCGGCGCCGGCGCTGCGATGATCATGCCCGTCACCCTCGCGATCATCACTTCAACCTTCCCAGCCGCGGAGCGTTCCCGTGCGATCGGTATATGGACTGCCGTCGCAGGCGCGGGTGGCATCCTGGGGATGTTCGTTTCGGCTGTCCTGGTAGACGTGGCCAGCTGGCGAGGTCTTTTCGTCCTGCCGGTTGTTCTCGTACTCGCTGCCCTCCCCATGGCGCTCGACGCAATCCCGAATTCGCGCGAAGTTTCCGAGCACAAATTCGACATTATCGGCACACTTACCTCCTTGATAGCCGTAGTCGGATTCATCCTTGTTCTCCAGGAGGGCCCCGTACAAGGATGGGCAGCTCCTATAACTCTCCTGAGCCTTCCGTCCGGCGTCGGCGGAGCGATCGGTTTCGTGGTGTGGGAGCTGCGCCAGCAGGCCCCGCTGTTGGACGTTCGACTCTTTCGCAAGCGGGGCCTCGCCAGCGGATCGGTGTCGCTTCTGGCGGTCTTCGGCGTGCCGACAGGGATCTTCGTGGTTCTCTATCCCTTCCTCCAGGCGGTACTCGGCTGGTCCGGATTTGTCTCCACCCTCGCGCTTATGCCGATGCCCGTGCTGATGATCGCCTGCTCCGCCCTCGCCCCACGGCTGGCGGCCCGCATCGGTGTTCGTCTGACGATGGCGACCGGAATATTCCTGGGCGGCACTGGATTGGCCCTCATGGCCGTCCTCGTCTCCGTCGACGGCGGCTACCTTTCTGTCCTGCCCGGTTATCTCGTCATGGGGCTCGGCATGGGCCTGGCGATGACCCCCTCCACCGAGACCATCACCTCGTCCCTGCCGCGTGCACAACAAGGTGTCGCCTCCGCACTCAACGATGTCGCGAGAGAATTCGGCAGCGCACTCGGCGTCGCTCTGCTCGGAGCGGTCTTTGCCTCCGGATACAGCAGCGCGATCAACTCGCATCTGGAAGGAGTCCCTATTGACCTCGCCGAGACGGCACGTAAAGGCATAGCCGGCGCCCGTGCAATCGGAAACCAGGCTCATCCCTGCTCGAAAGCACTGTTCCGGTCCGCACAGGAGGCTTTCGTCCACGGCTGGCAGCAAGCCATGTGGGCGGGTGTCATCGTGATGACGATCGTGCTTGTCTACGTTCTCGCTCAAGCTCCAGAGCGCGCAAGTTTAGAGTAGAGAGAATGAGGAGACGCCTACCACTCGAAGTTCACATGCCATAAGTGAGGAGCCTGGATAACAGCAGCAATTTGTGCTGATACCAGGCTCTACTCAGGATCACCCCAAGAAAAACCGGCTTCGCCACTGGAAGGTTACGATCTGCCGTCAGGTGAGAGTCGCACAGGGATTCATAACTCAGCGGCGTTTTTGGGGATTGATCTGAATCACGAGCCGTCGACGACCGAAGGGACCTCCCGCTAACTCTGTCTGTTAATTTCTGCTTTGACGTCGTATAAAGGACGCAAGCCATCTTTGGTCGAGCGCCAGATCGCGAATCTCCGGCGGCGGGCAGTTGCCGGCGAGGCAAGGGCGACGCTTGCCAGAGATTCTCACATCAGTCGGCAAACACTTTATCAGTACTTCGTGCCTGCCCTGGTCAGTTCAAGCACGCACCAAAAGCCAGCGTCAGCGTCCACACAGAACCAGGTGTTCCGACCCCAATCTCTCCCCTACGTCGACTCAACTGGGCGAGTTGACTCAGCTGGGCATGATCCAAAACACCACGTCAATCGAGCTGCTCTTTGAAGGCAGCTCGTTTTTTGGGAAACGAAACCATTACCCCTGGCTCCAGTGGCATCGATCGACAGGCTCTTTGAATTTGTAGCCAGTCGTTGGGCCAAAGGACGATAAGGCGTCTTAAATAATTGTTGGCAATTTCATTGTTTTCTGGTAACGTGTCCCTCATCCCATTCGATTCGGTCCGCGATAAGCCAAAATCCATATCTATTCGAGCAACAAAGGGCCCAGCTTCAAAGCGAGTGCATTTCCCGTGCGATCAATCTCGGGAGTCGGCAACATGTGGCTGCACATAGTTGACAAGATCTGCCTAGAAAGGGAGGTCGATGTTTTCCATGGGACGGTATCAAGTCGCAAGGACCAATGAGCAAATGGCACGATCATTTTCCCGACACAAGGTCTTCCCTTCGGGTTGCCGAAATGTGTTTGGTTTGATTTGCGCCTCAATATCGATCGGCACAACGCTGAATGTTTGCGCGCAGGCACCTCCGTCGTCCATGAGTTTATGTGACGGGCTGCGCATCGTCAAAGCGAAGAATCATGAGCACGCGACTCCCATCAAGCTACTGGGCTGGGGTTCGGGTCTCACATTCACGATCACCGCTGCACCGACGCATGGGACGCTAGGCGGGACAGCCCCGGACCTCAACTACACGCCGACGCCGGGCTATGTCGGCTCTGACAGTTTCAAATTTACGCGGACGAACGGGGCCCCCGCCAGTGAGACGGTTGAGTTGATGATTACGGTGGAAAACCCCGCCGCTGCAGCACCAGATGATTCAGCTGCAGCACCAGATGATTCATCCGATATACCAGACGACGCGAAGAAGAAGTTACAGGCCGAATGGAGAGAACCAACTCACCTCCAAAACGTTCTCAACACATTCCAGCTTCTGGTGACTGCCCCTCCGCCCGACCGGCTCGACTGCAAGGTGCTGGTGGAACTGGCCGGACGCGATCCCAACGCAGACCCCGCTCATGTGTGCATAAACGCGCAGACAAGATCGGAACGTCAGGATGTCTATCGCGCTGCGCTGGGTAACCCGGGGGACGACGACCATCATGGCGAACCTGACATTAATACCAAAATCGACTTTCTGGACGACCTCGCAAAGGCAAACGGTCTAGGATTGAAGGCTCCGCTGGATGAGAAGCGGCTCTTTGCCTGCACGGACATGCTGATTCAAAGAATCTACTCCCCTCCGGACCACTTTGCGCCGCCAACTCAACCGTCAGGAAAGATCGCGCTTGGAAAGGTCGATCAATTGTTCAACGCCGGGGAGAGTTACGCTGCCATGTATCGGCTTCTGGAAGCCTTCCCAAAGGACGATCCGGGTTATATCGAATATTTGGAGGATTTGAGAGCTGCGTTCGAGATGGATACCGATAACACAGTGAAAGCGCTTCCGGCTCAGGTAGCCAAAAGAACGACGGGAAGCAAGAGTCAGTAGTGGTGTAAAGAAACCAGTGAGGGCTCCGATGGCACATGGAAGCAAGTTGAGTTGCGGCGTGATAGTTGCCGCCGGGGTTTTGTTGCTTATCACCGCCCAGAGCTATGGGCAGGATGTGCGTCAGGATCATAGTTGCACAGTGGATGTGGCGGGTTCATGGGTGATCCCAAAGGGTGAGGATGGACGAAACTTCGAGCGCGACTGGGGGCTGCGCGGAGGAGGAGGATTCGCCGCCTTCTGGCACGTTCCCGCTATTAGGGGTCCCTCCTTTTTTTTCACGTTGAACTACATGTATGCGCACCTGCAGGCCAGGCCTTCGGCTCTGAAGGTTGCAAACACCACGGAGTCGACGTCGGCAGTGTCCGCGAATGGTTCCTTTTCCGCCGTCACGTTCGACCCAACGCTTCGCTATTTGTTTACTCCACGCGTTTCGATTTATGGATCGGGGGGCTTTGGCTATTTTCGCCGTGGCGTGGAACTTGAGGGCGCGAATCCGGCTACGCTGCTGCAATCGTCCAGTGCGTCGCTCGCGAGACAGGCTTCCAATTCGGGCGCTTTCGATATCGGCGGTGGAATGAATTTCGGATTGAAGAAGAACGGCGGGACGATGCTCTTTGCCGATCTTCGCCTTTACAAGGCTGCTGCGGTCAACAGCGGAACGAAGCTCCTTCCGCTTTCCGTCGGGATTCGCTGGTAATAGTTCGAGAAGGAGCTTCGATGCGAAGCTGGAAGTTATATCTGGTTGTCTTTGTCCCGGCCCTGGTTGGAGTGACCAGTGCTGGACAGGAGCGAGCAAGCGTAAATGTCGTCGCGGAGCGTGGGCTACCCCGTGACCCGAGACCGTTCGGGAAGTATCTGGTTGAGATCTGCACGATCTCTGGCGCAACCGACAAGAGCGACGTGCGCTCCATCCAATGCGCGCAGCCGCCCAGCATCGTTCAGTTGAAGCCAGCCCAACAGCTTACGGTACAAAAGCTGCCGAGCGCAGCGATAGAGCTCAGGGATCAGACGCTTACGATCGGCCTCGCGTGCGATCCACAGGCCAAGACTCCATGCCAGCTTGCGAGCCCCAAGGTGGGCGGCGATTTCTTCGTCACGGCGACCAGCGACTCCGGCCTGCCAGTGCAGCAGAGGGTTTTGGTGGGCAGCGTCTCGCCGGTGGGAGGCTCGCGCACGGTTCATTACCGCGCTAACGGTCCAGGTCCGGTTGTCATTCGAGCGACGACGGAACGGACGTCCGTCTACAATTCCGCCGGTCCTGTCGACCTAGTCCTGCAGGTGGCCACGGTCGATGCAAGCGGCAACTCCAGCGCGGCGGCATGCGCCGTGCTGCCGCCATCGACCGGATCTCAAACTGCAACGCTCGATGCAGGCTCCATCGTCACGCTGCTTGGGAATCCGACGCCCTTCATCCTGGTGGCGCAGGGCAGCAACAGCATTGCTGTCTATGCAACGCGGGAAGAGCTGTTGCCTCGCGAAATGAAGATACTTGCTTCTCTTCAAGGCTCGATCAGCTCATTGGCTGGACGCACGGGCGTTTCGCTGGGCATTACGCCGGCACCTACCCAGGCCTTCACCGTGGAGTTGACGATCCCTCATGCGAGCGCATTGGGCGATCTCACAACGAAACTGAATACATTGAACTACAGCCAGTTCACCTTGCAAGATGTCGGCAGGAACAAGATACGGGTCACATCGCCGACTCAACCGGATTGTGCGACATGGAAGGGCTTTCTCACCGATATCCGCGAGATGACCTGGCAGCTGGTCTCGAATCCGATGAGCTACAAGCTCTATTATCTGTCTTCTTCGGATGTCTTCACCGCGTTTTCCGGTCTTTCTCCCACGCCTGCGACGGCAACGTCGGGCGCCGCAGCAACAACGCCGGCAGCTTCAACACCGAGTGCGACCGGAACCACCCCGGCCACAACCGCAGCGCCCGGAACGAGCGCCTCCAGTGCAAGTATCACGGTGACTCAACCGCCAGGCAGCAATATACAAATCAGTTCGGACACAACTCCGTGTGTCGTGGCGGGATTGGCGTATGGCAATTCGACGGCGTGCGGTGGCTCCCCCGCCCCTACGGCGGCGGCAGCCAGCGCCGGCGCGGCGAGCGGCACGACCACGGCGGCCGCAGCCACGCCCGCAACCTCGTCGCTTGCGATGGCATCGGTCGCGGTGGCGGCGGGAACCGGCGAGCAGACTCCCCCGGACCTACTGGTCTACTCGGACACCAATCCGGGCGACGATTCGCCGATCGCGGAAAGAAACCGGGTGCTGGCGCAACTTGACCTGCCGCGGCCGGAGATGATTCTGACTGCATGGGTGACGCAAAATTCTTCGGCGAACCCGCAGGCGATGGGTGCTTTCAGCAACATGGTGACGGACTTGATCGAGGACTACGACAGGCAGTTCGAAGCAGTGGTCCTGAGGGGCTGGACCAGCGTCAAAACGCAACTGGCAGATCCCGGCTACTTCAACGAAGCGTTTCGCAGCTATATCGAGGATCGTTTCATCGCCGATACTTACACTGCCGGAAAGCCCGGAAGCAGCGTGCAGGAACTATCCCAGTCATTCCTGAACACAAGTCAGGCCAGGATGCAGGATCCCGCACCCCCGACGCGGCGAATGGACCTAGGAATCTGCGCGCGGGGCCATTACTGCCTTGGTTACAATGCATTATTCAATCCAGTCAAGCCAGCGCTAACCGACCTGCTGATCGCCATCATCGCCGCGCAGGACCCTGTGACGGTGGCCCACAACGCCATTCTCGCGGTGGAGGGCCCAGCGGCGGCGGTGATCGATATAGCGGGGTGCGCGGCTTTCCCGGCAGAGATTCATAAGCGGTGCGAGGCAATCTGGCGAACACTGGACCTTAGCCACCAGTCACTAGCTCCCGAGCCGGACACGTGTAGCAAGCTGGATGCCGAGAGAATCCTGGGCTCGTTGGTCCATGCGGGCGATCCACGAGTCCACCTGCAATGTTTCCAACAGCAGGTCGACCTGCTGCTGAGTACTCCTCCAACCGATGCCACGCCGCCACCTTACGGCGTGGGACTTCTGCGTGCCGCGATTGCCGACTTCCTCTTCAATTACAAGATGAGCCAGCAGTACCCTCACGAGTTTGCCGCCTACGACCTTACGCAGAGCGCCGATGCGCTGAACAATGCGCTCAGCCCTTTGATCGACGCCTTCAATCGCGACCTCAAGACATATCAGACCTTCGTTCGCGCCGACATGCAATACCGCGTGGAACAACTGAACGCCAGAACCGACGGACGTTGTTGCGTAAAGCGCCTGTTCGGTTTAGACAAACCCTTCTTCTTCAATGACGGCCTCGTCACCGTGCGCACGATCTCAGGTCAGCCAACGAGTGTCAATGGAACCTCACAGAGCTTTCTCAACGCCAGCACGGCGCCGCAAGCCAGCGCAATACTAAATTCGGTGGCTGGAGCAAATGCTGTTCCAGCCGGTACAACCACAACCACGCCCGCCATTCCCGTTGTGTCCAGTCCGGCCCTTGGGGCGGTCGCGGCGGGGCTAGCCAATTATCAGACCAGTTACGCGCAAATCGGCCGCTCGCTGGCGTTCAGCGCTACTCCTCGCAGTCTGAATACAGCGTCATCGGCGGAGATCGCAGTAACTCTTTTTGCAGATGAGTCAGCAGGTGGTCCGCTTTACACTGGCCCCGGTCAGACGGATCCGACAGTCAATACATCGCGCGTCGCGAACCACGACACGACCTCTCGTGTCCGTGTCGATTCCATCAAGCTGTTCGAGGTCTCTTCGTTCTCGGCAATCGTTGAACGCTCCCGCTCGCGCTTTCCCTTGTTACCACCGCTTGTCGAAATTCCATACATCGGCACTTTCGCGGGCGTTCCGCTGGGCCCGGCGAAGGAGTTCCACAGCAGCATCGCGATCATCAGCGCTTACGTAGTGCCCACGGCAGCCGACATGGCCTATGGTATGCGTTTCGTCTCGGATCTTGTCGTCGACGGCCTGAATCCGGGAGCCTGCAGTTTCTTCAAGGGGGCAGCCGGTCCCGATGTTACAAACGTATGCGTTTTCCGCAAGATGTATTCCATGGCGGACGTGGGTGCGCCCAGCATCAGGGAGTTCAACAAGAACATAACCCGATGCCTGACGAACGACACGTCAACAACCGGATGCTCTGCGATCTCGTTTGACTCTTCGATCGATGTAAGCCGGTGATCCACAATTGGTCTCTCGGCTGGCCGAATAGGGAATAACAGGGGACCTAATCGCATGGCTTTCTTCAGCAATTCTCCTTCGAGGTCCACATGCCCACCGAAGCCTGTAACTTTGCCAGAGTATTTGAAGACGAATCTATCGAGATTGCCAAGCAATGCGAACAACGCGACGTAGAAGCAGATCTTCGTCTGGATAATGGCCATGCCGGCTCACCATATCCCGACCGCCTCGGCATCGCGTTCTCCGGAGGGGGCGTCCGCAGCGCCTCGGTCGCACTTGGCGTCACTCAGCGCCTGGCTAAGGCCGGAATTCTGCGGCAGGCGCACTACATCTCGGGCATCTCTGGCGGCAAAGGCGCCATCGACCCGCCACCCTGCGTGACTTGCGAGCCGGGACTAAAAACCATCTGCGCCCCGCTGCCGTAGCCCTGCAGATAAGTCGTCGTCAGCACATTGCCGTTTGCATCCAGGGCCACCACCGCGCCGTAACACCAGCCCGCAGCTTGCGGAGCAAAAACCACTTTCACGGTGCAGCTGTCGCCGACGCCGTATGCCTGTCCGTTGGTACAGGTTCCGCCACCGGCGTCGGTGAAATCCAGACTGGTGATGCCCTGCGTCAAAATTCGGTACGGAGTGGTCGTGCCCAGGGCGCCGCCGGCGGAGAATGTCAGGAACACCGCTGTCGCCGTGCTAGAACTGTTCAGGTCCACGGTCCCGAGAGTGACTGCAATCTCGGGATTGACGGTCAGAGTCGGGCTCGTGTCGCTGCTGGAATAGAAATCCGGACCTGGTTTGTACACGGCCTGGATGGTGTACACATCGGGCGCCGTCGCCCCAAGCAGGAGATAGCTGGCGCTGGCAGCGCCGCTGGTGACTGTGCCGCTGGTCACGGCGCTGCCCACCGGTTTGCTTTCATACAGCACGGTGAACGTAACAGTACCGTCATTCACGGTTCCGTAGTTACTGCTCACGGCCGCCGAAAGAGTCACATTCTGCGCCGAGGCGCTCCAGTTCGTCGAAGTGGAGCTGGCGGCCGTTTCGGCTCCGGCCCGGTGAAGGGAGCTTCGTTCCAACATGAGAATGATCCCCGCAGCCCATCCCTGTGCCGCCTCGTGAATCTGGCGGAGGGCTTCATCTGCAACGCCCGGGACCGTCTTCCGAACCAACTCGCTGGCTTCGCCAAGTGTATAGCGAAGATCTTCGTAATCGATCATGGCCAGCTTCCGGCTTGCCCGCAGACGGGCCAGCGAAGCCGGCGTCCCGGTGCGGCTGACGACCACGACGCGGATTCTGTCGGGCAGGTCCTCCAGCCCCATCGCGATCCGGGTATTCACGCCGTCGATCGCAACGGCAAAATTTCCGGTGTGGTCGTGCATGAAGCGGACCAGGGTCAGGTTCGGGAGACCACCCGCTGCGTAATTGGTATCGAAGTCGCGCTCCCATTCCTTGAAGCGATAGTAATCCGGAAAAGCCGGGTCGAAGCCGCGGAAATACGGATCGGTATAAGGTGTAAGCGCTACATTTGTAGACGGGGCCACGATGGTATTGGTCTGGAAGGGCATATGGATGAGAGGCGTTTGGCAACTGGGCTCGCTATAACAGTTGGTGTCGATGAAGAAACCATAGTCGCGAACGGTGAGTCCCGCGCGAAGCGCGTTATCCCACAGATAGCCGGTGTTCCGTTCATCGTCAGGTCCATCCGGGGCGGCAACGTCGGTTTGACCTGGCAGTAAGTCCTCACCGTCCTGGGCATCGGGGCGATTCGCTCCGCCAGGCATGAGTGGATCGGAAGCCTGGCGCTGGGCCAGCGTGGGGATGGCAACGTTGACATTGCGATTGAGCCCCTCCGAGTCGAGGCTGAGTCCCCGTTGTGCGTAGTTCACGGGGAACTGGTTCTCGATCACATCGGGCGCGCGGGCGGAGGTGCTCCACGGCCAGCCGTCGTTGCTGGTTTCAGCGCGGGCGCGGAAGTTATCGAGGGTGACGAAGGTTTGCGCCAGGTTATGCTCATTCGGCGTAATCTATGTCAGGCCGGCAGGAAGAATCAGGCTCACGGAGTACGAGGATATCGCAGCGCGCTGCTCATCGGATTGTCGGGCACAAACGCGACACCCTTGGTGAACATTGCTGCGCCGGCCGAGTAGCTGAACGCCAACGGCACCGATCCAGCGCTATTGCCGCAGCACTTATGCCAAGTCCGTTCCAAATTGGGATGGGGCATGGAGAGAGTGGAAGTGCGTTTAGATATTGAAGAGTTGCCACACCCGGCCGGAGCAACAGTTGGAATTTGGCGTGCGGAAACTGAAGACAGCCCAACAGTTGCCGATGATATTCTCACCGGGCAATTCCAGGTTCGGTGAGGGCCCCAGATGACCGTAGAAGTCGATCACTGCCTCTTTCTAGCCCTTGGCCTGACTCTGTTCATCGGATGTGGCGCTGCTTCGAATCCGGTGGCCCCTGTGCCTGTTACACCAGCGCCCCTTGCAGCCGGCGATATCAACCCCGATACGGCAAGCCTCACTGCGCAGGGTCCGCAGCGGACGCTCTTGCTGGCTCCCTATCTGCAACAACGAGTCCTGGGATCCCACAATGTCAGCGACAGGTGCGCGATGGAGGCTATGGCGCACCTGCAAACCACCCGCAATTGTCAGGATATGTCGGCGATCGAGACGATACAGCAATTTGCGTCCGTCAATCAGGTCACCCAGTCAGGTCACGCAGTTCCCCATGTCGCAGTTCACCATGACCAGCCTTATTCGGATATGGGTTCAACAATGGGTTCAACGACCGGCAGCAGGTTCGCGATGAAAACGTCTTACTACCCAACGTCTTACTACCCAGGATCGCAACCCGCCGGTGTCGTCGCACCCTCGCCGTCCTAGCTGTGCACATCCTGCCAGGGGATTGACTTTAACGGTATCGGCCAAGACAACGAAATAGCAGTTTTCAAGAGAAGGAGAAACTCGAATGCCACAAATATCACGCCGTACGTTTCTTGAGATCGCAAGCTTGGCAAGTGCCGGCCTTCTTGGCGGATGCGGCGGAGCCAACGGGATTGCCGGATCGGATAACTTTCCGGTGCTCGTTTTTTCCGATTTACATTTCCAGCCTTATATCAATCCTCTGCTGCCAAACAGTACACTTAACACTGCAACAGTGGTGGCTAATAGGACGTTGGTAGCGCAGCTCGTTGCGGCCGATATTTCCCAGTGGCCGGGAATCTTCGATGGCTCGTTGAATGTCTCGAACAGCAAGCCATCGGGGCCCGGCGTCGACACAAACTATGCGTCGCTGGTCTTGGCGCTCGCCAGCATCCAGCAGAATGTGGGAGCGTGTCCCGCGGTTCTTTTCACCGGCGACTTTCTAGGCCACGGCCTGGACCAGCTTTACGCGGTGTATATGGCGAATTCAACAGCCGACGAAGCATACGCATTTGTCGACAAGACCCTAACATTTGTCTTGCAGCAGATACGAGCGGCTGTGGGCGCGATCCCGGTCTACTTCGCGCTGGGCAACTGCGATTCCTATTCCAACTTTGGGCCGAACAGCGAGTTTCTTGCCAGGAACGCACAACAGTTATACACGCTGGCATTGAACGGCGCGGGAAAAGAGCAGGATGTTGTGGCCAGCATTACCAATGGCGGATACTATTCGGTTGAGCCCTCGAACTTGAATCTGATGATCATCGGACTCAATACGTTCGCACTCTCCCCGCGCGCTACCGCCGATCCAACCATGATTGCGGATCAATTTGCATGGTTCGATGGCCAACTTGCAGCGGCCAGTGCCGCCGGCAAGCGGGTTTGGCTGCTGATGCATGCGCCTCCCGGCGCGGATGAAGGCACAACCGGCCAGACCGCTAATGCCAATGGTCAGATTGCGACAGCCACGATGATGTGGACGGACGCGAATCAGACACAATTTATGGGCATCATCGATAAGTATCCCGGCCTGATTGTCCTGTCTCTTGCCGGTCATACGCACATGGACGAATTCCGGCTGATGTCGCCCGGCAATGTGTTGGCGATTACCGCTGGCATCAGTCCCATCTTTGGCAATAACCCCGCTTATAAGATCTTCACAGTGAATGGTCTCAACCTCGTCCCCATTGACTATTCAGCGGTGAGTTACAACCTCCAGGCGACGCCCTCTCAGTTCAGCAACTATTACACGTTTTCTCAGGCGTACGATCTTAACGGCCCTCTCGCCTCGTCGCTCTCTGAATTGTTCCCTACTCTGCTTTCATCGAACGCGGCAAAAACGCAATACCAAGGTGCATTTTACTCCGGCAACAATGCGTTGAATCCTATTACCAGCACGAACTGGCCAGTGTATTGGTGTGGCATCGGCTTCATGGATCAGCAGGGGTTCTTCAATGCTGTGAACAACTTCTGACCTAGCCGGCACACACAGCTTTTTCTCTCTTTGCTGTGCGTTCTTCCTGTAGTCAGGCATCCGCCTGACCACAGTGAAGAAAAATGGCAATTGCGATCCGGCCCATGAATCCATTGACCCTCCGTGACGGGGCCGGGATCGGGAATGACGACGCATGGTTTTGGAATGCCATCTCTGCCAGTCTGGAAACAATTCGGAGAGAGCCTCCGGAGGGAAGCTCCATCGCTCAGTCGCTCACCTGCGAGACCTAGCAGCCTGCGCTTCGATGGATCCCGATGTTTTTGTTCCTTGCTTATCAGGAAAGGTTCTTTACGCTGCCACAGTCGCCGCCAATTCTCCCGCAGGCACGGAATCCTGCTGCCTTTGGAAGATGACAGATTCTCTGGTGGGGAGGGAGGGAATCGAACCCGCACTGCCCCTCGCGGGGCCGTTCCGGTTCGAAAGCTAAATTCCCTTCCCTGAATTGATGCAGCCGCGCTTTCCGATGTATTTCAGCGCCAAGTCAAGTGTCGGGAAATACTTCAACATTACTCCCAAGCAGGCGATCCCCTCTCGATTAGCGCCATCAATGCCAGGGCAAACGCATTTGAAATTCATTGAACCACTCTTGCTATATGCCCTGGCCGGTCTTCGGGCTGAACCTTCTTCTTGGAGGGAAGGTTCATGGCGCGTGAAGAAGAACTGGAGCAATTTG
>Ga0181516_10000873_pt1 | contig 24794 bp, 22 predicted proteins | sample PEATcosm2014_Bin_25_FD_121104 | JGI IMG/M metagenome (GOLD analysis project Ga0181516, IMG submission 121104) | Peatland microbial communities from MTU Mesocosm Facility, Houghton, MI, USA - PEATcosm2014_Bin01_10_metaG | ecosystem: Environmental > Terrestrial > Soil > Wetlands > Peat | place... | reverse complement strand
GAGACCGTGGGCAGCAGCCGGTTCCACGCCAAGTCCTTGTCGCGCCGCCGGAGGTCGACCCCGAGTCGCTGGACCCAGAGGGCAAGGTTGGCGGTCCGGGCCTCTTTGAGGGCCTGGACGAGGGTCAAGGGGCCGGGGGTCTGAGCCAGGGCGGGCCCGGCAAGAAGGACGAGGAAGAGCCCCGCCCCAAGGTTTGCTTTCATGGTGTTCCTTTGCGGCTTTTTGGGGCGGCTTCCTTGAGGAGGGCCACCGGGACGATGCAGAACAGACTCAGGACGGCCACGATGAAGAACACGTCGCAGATGGCCTGAATGTAGGCGTTCTTGGTGAGGGACTGCACGATGAGCAGCGCGGCGATCTGGTGCGAGGCGGCCGGAGCAATGCCCGAGTTCTGGACAAGCGAGTGGCTCAGCTGGGCGGCGGCCTGGTCGAAGGCCTCGCTGTGGATGTCGACCCCTTCGCCGAAGACCGCCCGGTGGAAGACGTTCCTCTGGGCGAGGATCATGCCGAACAGCGCGACCCCGAAGCTGCCCCCCACCTGGCGGATCAGGTTGATGAGGCTCGACCCCTGGGCAAGCTGGTGGGGCGACAGGTGCGAAACCGCCATGACCTGCAAGGGCGTGAGGATGAGACCGAACCCGATGCCCCGGAGCAATACGGGCAGCGAGATGAGCCACGGCGCGGGGTCGGCGCTCAATAAGGTGTCAAGGAACAGGCTGAAGGCCAGGACGGCAAAGCCGAGAATCACGGGGACCTTGGGCCCCACGCGGTTGATCATCATCCCCGACAGCGGCGAAAAGAGCGCCATCATCAGCCCCATGGGAAGGAAGACAAGCCCCGACAGCAGGGCGCTGTACCCCAGCACGTTTTGAAAGTACAGGGGGAGCAGGAAGGTGGTTCCCATGAGGCTTAGGTACAGGAAGAACAGCACCCCGTTGGTGAGGCTGAAGCTGGGCATCTTGAGCAGGCGCAGCGCGACAAGGGGCGACGGGAGGTGGAGCTCAATGGCGATGAAGGCCGTCAGCGACACGCCCGCCAGCAGAAGCAGGAACAAGATGAACGGTGCCGACCAGCCGGCGGTGTTCCATGCCGCGTTGCCGTCGGTGAGGGCCAACAGCAGCGAAATCAGGAACACCGTGATGCTGGCAAACCCCGCAATGTCGAACTTCTTGCGGTCCGAATGGATGAACTCGCGCTGGATGACAAGGGTGGCCACGATGGCGACCAGGCCCACGGGAAGGTTGATGAGGAAGGTCGAGCGCCAGCCGAAGTTGTCGACAAGGTAGCCGCCGATGGACGGTCCGAAGGACGAGGACGCGGCCGACGAGATCGACCAAAGCCCCATGGCCATGCCCCTTTGGTTGGGTGGAAACTCGCGGGTGATGAGGGCCATGCCCAGGGGCATGATGATGCCCCCGCCGGCGCCCTGGATGAGCCTGGCCACCACCAAGGAGCTGAAATCCCACGAGACGAAACACAGAAACGAGCCGGCCGTAAACAAAACCAGGGCCGCCAGGAAGACGAGCTTGTACCCGAACCTCTCGGCAAGCCACGCCGAGAGGGGAAGCATCACCGAAAAGACGAGCAGGTACGCCGTGAGCACCCACTGGATGACGTCGAGGCTGGCGCCCAGGGCGTTCATCATCGAGGGCAGCGCCCCGTTGACAATGGTGGACATCAGAACGGCCATGAACGTCGAGAGCATCACGTTGGCCAGCACCCACCACCGGTAGGAGGGGTGTTGGTGATGAAAAGAAGGAAACCGCCGGATCACGGGTTGGCGGAAAGGGTTTCTCAGCATATGTTATGTTTCGTAACAATAGAGGAGGCGGGCGTGGTTGATCAAGACCTTATGGACCAGGCGCAGACGGAGTTCATCAAAGTCATCCCTCGGGTGTACCGGCGGGTCCAGAGCTTCCGCCTCCTGGTGGCGCGGGAACTGGGCCTCTCGCGGGCTCAGATGGAGGTGATCTCGCTGTTGTCGCGCAAGGGCAGGCTCTCGATGACCGAGGTCGCTCACGCCCTGGTCCTGGCCAAGTCCAACATCACGATCACCGTCGAGCAGCTGGTGGCCCTGGGGTGCGTGGCCAAGCTCAGCCACCCTACCAACCGGCGCATCGTGCTGCTGGAACTCACGCCCAAGGGTCAGGACTACCAGGGCCAGTTCCGTACCCGGTTCCGCACCCTGGTCATCGGCGGACTGTCGGGGTTCGACGAGCCCGAAGTCCTCGTCCTGGTCCAAGGACTCCAGAGCCTGGGCGCCATGGTCGACAAAATGGCGCTCAACGACCAGGACAATGGTGTATCCTGAACGCGAGGCAACCCATGATTGACCCCCTGTACGTGTTGAAGATTGTCGTTGTTTTTGTCATGGCCCTGTTCTTCGGGCTTGAACGCCAGCTGGAGCACAAGCCCGTGGGCTTCGGCGTCTACAGCTTCGTCGGGTGCGCCTCGTGCGCGCTCACCGTGGTGGCCCTCGACCACGCCCCCGGCTCCGCCATGCCCCTGCTGGGCGCCATCGTGACGGGCGTTGGATTTTTGGGCGCCGGCGCCCTGTTCCGGCAGTCGGACCACATTTCGGGGCTCATCAGCGCGGCGTCGCTGTGGACCTTTGCTATTTTGGGGATCATCGTAGGCTACGGCGAGTTTGTCCTCTCGCTTGTCCTGTATCTGGCGATCTGGGTCATTCTTGCCATCAACCGGCTGTTCGAGTTTCAGAGCTTCGGTGTCTACCGGAAGACCCTTGTTCTCAAGGCGCGGCGCTACCTGACCAAGGACGACCTGAGGCAGGCCTTCGGGCTGCGGCGGCTGGTAGGGTACTCGTCACAGTTTGACAAGACGACCAACTCCTTTGAGTGCTCTGCCACCCTGAGCGGCAGGCCCAGCGAGATCGACGCCCTGCCCCAACGTCTGCTGTCGGACCCTGATATCGTATCGTTCACCATCCAATAGGCCGGCACGCTCGCCGATTTTGCCAAAATGAAAATCTCGTTGCGGGAATTCCAGGCTAGAATCAAGGTTCGAGGAGGGACTGTATGATTGAAAGGACCGTAAGAGTGGGCATCATCGGCTGCGGCGGAATCGCCCACGGAAAGCATCTGCCCAGTCTGGCCAAGCTTCCCCATGTGGAGTTGGTGGCCTTCTGCGACCTCGTGAAGGACAGGGCCACTGCGGCCGCGGGCAAGTACGGCATTGCCGGAGCCGGTGTTTACACCGAATACAAGCGCTTGCTTGCCGATAAGAGCATCGAAGTCGTCCACGTGCTGACCCCCAACAAGTCGCACTCTGAAATCTCCATCGCAGCGCTGGAGGCCGGAAAGCACGTGCTTTGCGAGAAGCCCATGGCTAAGACCGCGGCCGACGCGCGCCTGATGCTCGAGGCGGCGCTGCGCACGGGCAAGAAGCTGAGCATCGCCTACCAGCACCGGCACAAGCCGGAAAGCGTGTACCTCAGGAACGTGATCCGCCGGGGCGACCTGGGAGAGATCTACTTCGCCAAGTCGTACGCCGTGCGGCGCCGGGGCACCCCCAACTGGGGCGTGTTCCTCAACGAGGAGGAGCAGGGAGGCGGTCCCCTCATCGACATCGGCACCCACTCCCTCGACCTCACGCTCAACCTCATGAACAACTACAAGCCCAAGATGGTGGTGGGCACCACGTTCAAGAAGCTGCCCAACCCCGACTGCGCCAACCCTTGGGGCCCCTGGGACGTGAAGCAGCATACTGTCGAAGACTCGGCCTTCGGGTTCATCGTCATGGAGAACGGGGCCACCATCATTCTCGAGGCGAGCTGGGCCCTCAACACCATCGAGCCCATTCAGGAGGGAAGCGTCGTGCTGTGCGGCACCCTGGCCGGCGCGCAGATCAAGAACGGCCTGAGCATCAATAAGGACGAGTTTGGGCAGCTCATCGAGATCAAGCCCGAGCTCAAGACCGGCGGGGTGGCCTTCTACGACGGCAAGTCCGAGTCACCGGCCGACCGCGAGGCCCGGTTGTGGATCGAGGCCGTGGTCGAGGGGACCGAGCCCGAGGTCAAGCCCGAACAGGCCCTCGTGGTCTCCGAAATCCTCGAGGCCCTCTACGAGTCGGCGCGCACAGGAAAGCCCGTGTACCTCGGCCAGGGGCGTGCGTGATGATCCGCGTCGCTCTCCTTAGCCAATGGCACGTCCACGCGCCCCAGTACGCCCGCCAGGCGCTGGCCCTGGGCCTGCAGATCAGCGTGGTGTGGGACGAGGACGCGGCCCGGGGCGCCGACTGGGCCCGCAGCCTGGGTGTGCCGTTCGAGGCCGCCTTGTCGCAGGCGCTGGCCCGCCCCGACGTGGACGCCGTCATCGTCGATGCGCCGACCAACCGCCACGCCGAGATCATTCTGGCGGCGGTGAACGCGGGCAAGCACGTGTTCACCGAGAAGGTGCTGGCGCTCACGGTTGCCGACTGCCGCCAGATCGCCAAAGCCGTCGAGAGCGCCGGAGTCAAGTTCTGCATCTCGTTTCCCCATAGGACGATGCCCCACAACCTGTTCGCCAAGCAGATGGTCGACGAGAAGGCGCTGGGCCGGGTCACACTGCTGAGGGTGCGCAACGCCCACAACGGCGCTTCGGCCGGCTGGCTGCCTCCCCACTTCTACCGAGAGGACCAGTGCGGCGGCGGCGCCATGATCGACCTGGGCGCCCACCCCATGTACCTGGCCCGGTGGCTGCTGGGCGCGCCCTGGCGGGTGAGCTCAACGTTCACTTCGGTCCTGGGCAAGGGCGTCGAAGACAACGCGGTGAGCGTGCTCGAATTTGCTGGCGGGGCTATAGCGATTGTCGAAACAGGCTTCGTTTCGAGCCATAGCCCCTTCGCCTTGGAGCTGTACGGCACCGAGGGCACCCTGCTGATCGGGGCTCCGGACAACCGGGTGAGCGTGTTTTCCGACAGGGTGGCGGGTCCGGTGCCGGGATGGGTCACTCCCGCAGCCCTGCCCAAGGCCCTGCCCAGCGCCATGGAGCAGTGGGTGGGCGCGATCAAGGACGGAACTCCCGTGGCCTTCGGCCTGACCGAGGCGATCGAGCTGACCGAACTGATGGAGAAGGCCTACCAGTCGTCCAAGGAGGGCCGCCAGGTCAGCTTCTAGCCTCGTCTTCGAGTTCCACGACCAAGGAGCAGGCGTTGTTCGTGAAACCCGCCAGGCCGCCGGCGATGCGGACCTGTTTCTCCTGCCCTGCCTCGTCCCGGAAGGTCACCAAGGAGGGCGAGGCCAGGACGGCGAGGAACTTCTCGTGGTGGGCCTCGAAGCTTCGGGAACCCGTGGTTCCCACCACGGTGCACACCTGGGCCTGGCCGTGGTAGGCCATGCGGTCCCGGGCCACGATGGTCAGCTCGAAGGTGGTCTTCACGCTGCCCCCAGGGTCTTGGCCTTGGCCCTGGCGTCTTCGATGGTGCCGACCATGGAGAAGGCCTGTTCGGGCAGGTCGTCGTGCCGGCCTTCCAGAATCTCGTCGAAGGAGCGCACTGTCTCTTCCAAGGGAACGAAGACGCCCTTGAGGCCCGTGAAGTGCTCGGCCACCGAGAACGGCTGCGACAAGAAGCGCTGGATCTTGCGGGCGCGCTGCACCGTCGTCCTGTCCTCCTCGGAAAGCTCGTCCATGCCCATGATGGCGATGATGTCCTGGAGGTTCTTGTACACCTGGAGCACCTCCTGCACCTTTCGGGCTACGCGGTAGTGGCGTTCGCCCACCAGATCGGTGGCGAGCATCCGCGAGCTCGACGCCAGGGGGTCGACGGCCGGGTAGATGCCGATCTCGACGATGGCCCGGGACAGATTGGTGGTGGCGTCCAGGTGCGAAAAGGTCACCGCGGGCGCCGGGTCGGTGTAGTCGTCGGCCGGCACGTAGACGGCCTGGACCGAGGTGACCGACCCCCGGCGGGTCGACGTGATCCGTTCTTGAAGCCGGCCCAGCTCCGAGGCCAGGGTCGGCTGGTAGCCCACCGCCGACGGGATGCGCTCAAGCAGGGCCGACACCTCGGCGCCGGCCTGGACGAAGCGGAAAATGTTGTCGATAAACAGCAGCACGTCCTGCTGCTGTTCGTCGCGGAAATACTCGGCCACGCTCATGGCGGTGAGGGCCACCCGGGCCCGGGCGCCGGGGGGCTCGTTCATCTGGCCGTAGACCAGGGCGGCGCGGTCGATGACCCCCGACTCGCGCATCTCGCCCAGCAGCGCCGTCCCCTCCCGGGTGCGCTCCCCCACCCCGCAGAACACCGAATAGCCGCCGTGCTCCTTGGCGATGTTGTTGATCAGCTCCATGATGAGCACGGTCTTGCCCACCCCGGCGCCGCCGAACAGCCCGATCTTGCCGCCCTTCATGTACGGCGCCAGCAGGTCGATGACCTTGATCCCCGTGACCAGAACGCCGTTCGACGTGCTCAGGTCGGCGAAGGCCGGCGCCGGGCGGTGGATGGGGTACCGGGTGGCGCTTTCGATGGGCCCGCCCTCGTCCACCGGCCTGCCTACCACGTTCATGACCCGGCCCAGGGTCACCTTGCCCACGGGCACCGTGATGGGCGCACCCGTGGACCGCGCTTCTACCCCGCGCTGCAGGCCGTCTGTCGAGTCCATGGCGATGGTGCGCACCAGGCGGTCGCCGATGTGCTGGGTCACTTCGAGGACGAGGTTGTCGACCGTGGCGTCGATGGACGGGTTGGTCACCATAAGCGCCGTCAGGATGGGGGGAAGCTCGGCCTCCTCGAACCTGACGTCGACGACGGGACCGAGGATCTGGACCACAGTGCCGGTGGGCTGTTTCATCGCGTTCCTACCTTTTCATGGCTTCTTTGCCCGAAATGATCTCGACCAGCTCGTTGGTGATGTTGGTCTGGCGCATCCGGTTCTGCACCTTGACGTAGACCTTCTTGAGGTCCTGGGCGTTCTTGGACGCGCTCTCCATGGCCGTCATTCGCGCCGCCTGCTCGCTGAGCGCCGAGTGGGCCAGGGCCAGGGCAACCAGGTACCGGAAGACCAGGGGGCCAGCCTCCTCGATGAAGGCCTCTTCGTGCGGGTCGACCTGAACCTCGACGGGTGTCGGTCCCTTGGGCTTCTCCAGGCGCTGGAGGGGCAGCGCGGGGACGGTCTGGGTCTCCTGGCGGAGGGTCGACACGAACTTGTTGTAGACCAGGTACGCGGCCTGGGTGCGCCCGTCGAGGAAGCGCGCCAGCACCTTGTCGGCCAGGGCCCGGAGGGCGGCGGGGGTGAGCACCTGCTCGCCGATCTCGGACTGCTGAAAGACCGGGTAGCCCTTGCGCCGGGCGTAGTTGGCGCCCTTGAGCCCCAGGCACGTCAGCTCGACGGCCGCGCCGCGCTGGCGGAGCTGACCGACGAGGCGGTCGAGGGCCCGGTGCACCGCGTGGTTGTGCGACCCGCAAAGTCCCCTGTCGGCCGTGAGGACGACGAGGTGGACGAGGCGAACGTCGGCGTACCCGGCCACCAGGGGGTGGGTCTCGTCCCGGAGCGCGGGCTTGGACAGGTCGAGCAGCGACGCCAGCGACTTCTCGTAGGCCACCAGGGGTTCCAGCCTCGAGACCAGCTTGTGCAGCCGGATGCTCGCGATCAGGTTCATGGCCCGGGTCACCTTCTGCATGTTGGTCAGCGAGTTGATCTTCTGGGTGGTGTCGAGGGTGCTGGGCACGCCGCTACCTCTTGCGGGTGCCCTGGAGCAGCGGCCTCAGGTCCTCGGGCCCGGCGGCCTGCATCCAGGCTTCGACGAAGCTCTTGTCCATGATGATGTGCGCCAGCGCCGAGATCACCACGAGGTGGAAGTGCCTTTGGTCCAGGGCGCCGGCCAGGAAGAACATGGTGTGCACCCGGGGAACCTTGTCCGAGAAGTGGATGCCCTGGCGCGAGCGGACCACCAACAGCTCGAAGGCGCCCTTCTGGTCGGCGATGACGTGGGGAATGGCGAAGAACGGCTGGATGGCCGTGGAGCTGGCGTCCTCGCGCTCGACGTACTGGCGGAAGAGGGACCGAGGCCTGGCGCCCAGGCGTTCGCCCAGGATGCGCGAGGCCTCGTGGAACACGTCGTCGCGGCTGGAACTTGACTCGAAATCGATGATGGGGCACCCGGCCAGCAGCTCTTCGAGCCTGTCGCGCTCGCGGAGGTCGCTGCCGCTCATGATCTCCTCGATCTCCTTTGACAGGGTGGGCGTGCTCAGCTCCCGGGCCGTGAGGCTCTCGGCCAGATTCAACGCCTCGCGGTTGCTGCTCTGCCCCTGGCTGAGCGCCAGCGCCAGGTTGAGGGTGAACCCCGCATCAATGCCGTCGGTGATGGCCTCGGGCGGGAAGGTCGCCTCAAACGCCTCATAGATCTGGTCGGCCTCGGCCGCCAGTTCGGTCGTGAACTGGCCGGCGGCCCTGAGCCTGCCCAGGAAATCCGCGCCCTCGCGGTCGAGGTAGGCGAACAACCGCGACTCGTAGGCCGCCAGCTTGGCCAGGGGGTAGCGGTCGAGGCGCCCCCCCACCCCCGCCTTGAGGATCATGACCTGGAGGAGGATGTCGAGGGGGTGGTACTGGGTCTGCTTGAGGATCTCGACGAGGCGCTCGCCCCGGGCCAGCTGGCGCTTGGTCGCCGGGTCAAGGTCGGACGAAAACTGCATGAAGGCGGCAAGCTCCCTGAATTGCGCCAGGTCGATGCGCAGGGAACTGGCCGCCTGCTTCATGGCCTTGATCTGGGCGTCGCCGCCCACCCGCGACACCGAGATGCCCACGTTGACGGCGGGCCGCAGGCCCGAGTTGAACAGGTTGGCCGCCAGGAAGATCTGCCCGTCGGTGATCGAAATCACGTTGGTGGGGATGTAGGCGGCCACGTCGCCCTCCTGGGTCTCGACGATGGGGAGGGCCGTGAGCGACCCCGCGCCCCTGGCGTCGCTTAGCTTGGCGGCGCGCTCCAGAAGCCGGGAGTGCACGTAGAAGATGTCGCCGGGGAAGGCCTCGCGCCCGGGGGAGCGGCGCATGAGCAGCGACAGCTCGCGGTACGCCTGGGCGTGCTTGGTCAGGTCGTCGAAGATGACAAGGGCGTGGCGGCCGCTGTCGCGGTAGTACTCGGCCATGGCGGTGGCGGCGTAGGGCGCCAGGTACTGGAGCGACGCGGGGTCGGATGCCGTGGCGGCCACCACAGTGGTGTACGCCAGCGCCCCCTGGCTGTGGAGGGTCTCGACAAGGCGGACCACGGACGAGCGCTTCTGTCCAATGGCCACGTAGAAGCAGTGCATGGCCTGGGGACCGTTCTGGAAGTTCTTCTGGTTGAGGATGGTGTCGATGGCGATGGTGGTCTTGCCCGTCCGCCTGTCGCCGATGATGAGCTCGCGCTGGCCCCTGCCGATGGGGATCATGGAGTCGATGGCCTTCAGACCGGTTTGCAGCGGCTCGCCCACGTTCTGGCGGTCGATGATGCCGGGGCCCTTGAGCTCGAGGCGGCGGACCTGGGTGCTGGCGACGGGGCCCTTGCCGTCAATCGGAGTCCCGAACGGGTCGACCACGCGCCCCAGCAGGGCGTCGCCCACGGGCACCTCGATGACGCGGTTGGTCCGTTTCACCAGATCGCCTTCCTTGACCAGGTCAGCGCCGTCGAACAGGACGATGCCGACGGTGTCCTCCTCGAGGTTCATGACCATGCCCGACACCTGGGCGCCGCCCTCGGTCTCGACGTGGACCAGCTCGCTGGCCATGACGGCCGGCAGACCCCACACCTGGGCGATGCCGTCGCCGCTCTGCACCACGCGCCCGACCTCCTGTTCGAGCGGACTGCGGTCGAAGCCGCGGATCTTGTTCTTGAGGATGTCAAGGATTTCGGAAGGCCGGATGTCATCGCGCATGCATTAACCTCGGTTCAAGGGGCTGTCAAAACGCTTCGGAGACGGCGGAGCTGGTCCCGGGCCGACGCGTCGAGGACACTGTCGTCCCACAGCACCCGGAAGCCGCCCACCAGCTCGGGGCGCAGCCTCCAGGTCACGTGGACCTTCGTTTTCGTGCGGCCCTCCCAGGCGGCGCTCACACCCTCGACAAGGCCCGCGTCGGGGTCCTGGGCGGTCTCGACGAGCACCCGCGTGGTGCCCGAAGCCCTGTCGCAAAGGGCCTGAAACGCCGCGGGCAGCAGGGGGATGGCCGCCAGCCGGCCGTACCGTGCCGCCAGCCGCAGGGTGGACAGGGTCAGCGGCCCCGACCCGGCAAAGGCGGTCTCGACAAAGGTCTCGTCGGAACCCTCGGGCCGCGCCGACCGGCACCACTCGCGCACCTGGGGCAGCTCGGCCAGCAGAGCTTCGATCCGCCGCATATCGGCCTCCACCTCGGCCGTCTGACCGGCCTCGCTGGCCGCCTCGAACAGCGCGGCGGCGTAACGGCGGACGATCTGGGGCAGGCTCACAGCGTCTTGACCAGGTCGCGGGACCACTGGCGCTCGCGCTCGCCCTGAAGGGTCGACCCCACGATGGTGCCCGCACACACGAGGACGAAGTCCGCCAGCTCGGCGCGCAGGGCCTCGACGGCAGCGCGGCGCTCGTCGGCCAGCTGCACCCGGCCCTGCTCGACCAGGGCCGCCGCCTCGGCTTGCGCCTGCTCCCGCAACTCCTTCTTGAGCACCTCGGCCTGGTCCCGGGCCTGCTTCATCAGAGCCTCGGCCTCGCCCCTGGTCTGCTGCAAGAGGGCCTGGCGCTCGGCCTCGAGGTCGCGCAGCCGCGCCTCGAGGGCCGCTGCGGTGTCCACGGACCGGGCCAGCAAGGTCTCCCTGTCGTGCAGAGCCTGCAGGAGGTTGGGAAACACCCACTTGGCAAGGATGAAGCACAGGATGCCGAAGGCAACCCACGTCCAAATCGTCAAACCAGGGTCAAGGCTGAATAGGTTCACGGTCTTCCTCCTTGGGCAGGCGCGCCGCTACTTGGTGAAGATGACCAGCAGCGCGATGATGGCCGCGAAGAACGCAAGGCCCTCCACAAGCGCCGCCATAAGGATCATGTTCGTGCGGATGTCCTTTTTTTCCTCGGGCTGCCGGGCGATGGCCTCCATGGCCTTGGCCCCGATCAGGCCGATGCCGATGCCGCCGCCCGCCGCAGCGAGGCCGGCGCCGATGGCTGCCACGGCGTGGGCTAAGTTTGTCAGATCCATGGGGTTCCTCCGTTGTCAGTCCGGCGTCTCGTGCGCCGTGCTGGCCATTTGAATGAACAAGCAGCTCAAGAGCGTGAAGACAAGGGCCTGGATGAGCGATATCAAGACCTCGAGCAGGTACGTGAACACCGCGAACGGCAGAGAGACGGCCATAAAGGCCGGGTGGACGATGACCATGAGGACGAGGAAGGACAGGATGGCCAGGTGGCCGGCAAACATGTTGGCGAAGAGCCGCAGGCTCAGCACCACGCTCTTGGTCAGCAGCCCCACGAACTCCAAAAAGGCCACGAAAAGGCCGATGGCCAGGGGGCTGCCCTCGGGGTAGAGGTTCGTGAAGAAGCCGAAGGGCCCCAGCTTGGAGAATCCCACGGCGAAGATGAGCACCAGGACGATGAGCGCGAGCGCCGAAGTGACAGCAAGGTTTCCCGTGGCGGTCTTGAACAAGGGGATGAGCCCCAGAAGGTTGAGGGTGAGAATGAACACGAACAGCCCCGTGAAGAACGGCAGCCAGGGCCTGCCCCGCCGGGCGCCCATCACAGGGTAGACCAAATCGTCCCTGAGGAAGACCACGAGCCACTCGAGGGCCAGGGTCAGCCCCTTGGGTTTGAGCGTTGGTTTGCGGAAGGCCCACAGGAAGGCGGCGCTGATGAGAACCAGGGCCAAGAGCACCATGAGGGCGTGGACACCGACGCCCAAGGGTGTCTTGCTGTCCAGAATGTGCTCCGTCAAGATCGTGGAAACGTCGGGGGACGGACCACTGTCAAGAGCCACGGCATGCCTCGCTTTGCGAATGCAGAACGCTTCTGGTTTCAGTTTCAGCCCTGTGGCGCCAAATGTCAATCCGGGTTTACTTTGGGGTTGGCGGCGAAGCAATCGGCATCTTCTTGCCCAAGGGAGCGGCCCAAAGTAAACTTCCTCCATGCTGGCGGAAGTGCCAAATTTTGGCTTTCGCCTGTGCGTCTAGCCTCAAGCGTGCGGATTGCACCTGCGGATCTTCGGGAGATCGAGCGTTTGGTGTTCGAGAATCAGGTCCTCTTTAGGGAGAAGTACCATGAGTTCCATAGCTGAAGGCGGGGTCCGCCTCGACGGGACCGCCCTGCGTTGGGAGAAGCTGGACGAAGACCTGACACTCCAGGGCGTCCTGGATGGACGTTTCCAGCTCCCCCCTACTCCCTCAGCGCCTTCAGCGCTTCTCTAACGGCGCCTCTTTCTAGAAGAGCCCCGCGGACGTACCTCTGAAGGATCAAGGACGCGAGAGTCTGGTAAGGGATCCCGTCGGCCTCAGTCCTCGCTCTGAGTCCGGCGCTGGTAGACTCGGCGAGCCGCAAAAAAAAAAGGACGGCCGCAGCCGTCCTTTCCTTTGGAAAACAGAAACCGAACTTAACCCAGGAGCTGCAAGGTCGACTGCGACCTCTGGTTGGCCTGGGCCAGCATGGCGTTGCCCGACTGCACAAGGATTTGGCTCCTTGTGTAATCGACCATCTGCTTGGCCATGTCGACGTCGCGGATGCGGCTTTCGCTGGCCTGGGTGTTCTCCGAAGCCACGTCGATGCCCTTGACGGCGAACTCAAGGCGGTTCTGGTAGGCGCCCAGGTCGGCGCGCTGCTTGCTCACCTTGTTGAGCGCCGAGTCCAGGGTCATGATGGCGCGGTTGGCTTCGTCGGGCGAGGCCAGCGAGATCTTCTTGCCGTCTCCCAGGTCCCTGAGACCCAGGGCCGTGGCGGTCATGGTGCCGATGAACACGCGGGTGCGCTGATCGACGTTGGCGCCGATGTGGAAGTACATCGAGCCGGGAACCTGGTTAGTGCCTTCCTCCTTGGCGTAAGCACCGGTCAGCATGTTCATGCCGTTGAACTGAGCGTGGCTGGCCACCCTGTCGATTTCATCCACGAGCTGGCTGACTTCGACCTGGATCTGCTGGCGGTCCTGGGCGGTGTAGATGCCGTTGGACGACTGCACAGACAGTTCGCGCACGCGCTGAAGGATGTCCTGGGATTCCTGGAGGTAGCCTTCCGTCGTTTGGATAAACGAAATGCCGTCCGAAGCGTTGCGCGACGCTTGGTTCAGACCACGGATCTGGGCGCGCATCTTTTCAGACACGGCCAAGCCCGAGGCGTCGTCACCAGCGCGGTTGATCCGCATGCCGGAAGCGAGCTTCTCCATGCTCTTCGTGACATCCTTAACGGAGTCGCTCTGAACACGCTGAGCGTTGATGGCGCTCATGTTGTGGTTGATGATCATAATATTCCTCCTTGAATATTACGTCCGGGGCCCGGACCACGGTCCGGGTGACGTGAAAACGATCTGGAGGAGTGCGGATCCTTCCGACTCCTCCGGAGTAAGGATCGGCAGGTAACAAGGCGGACTTTAGTTTATTCGACCGTAAAGGCCGTGTTTTTCAACTCGAAGCGGGCGCCGACCCGGGACGACAGGTGAACCTTCTTGTCGCTGGTCACGAAAATCGCGGCGGCGTCAGGCAGAGACTCGATCAGCGCCATGCCCTTGTCGAGGCCCAGGATGAAGCACGAGGTGGAAAGGCCGTCGGCCAGTTTGGTGTCTAGGGGCAGCAGCAGGGTGACCTGCTCAAGGCCGCTTTCCGCCGGGGCACCGGTACGCGGATCCATGATGTGGTGGTAGCGGTGGCCTTGGTACATGAAGAACTTTTCGTACGGGCCGCTGGTTTCGACCGTCATGTCGTGGCCCGAGACGATGCCAAAGTAGGTGCCCTGGGCGCCGAACGGGTCCTGGAGGCCGATCTTCCATTCCTTGTTCCCAGGCTTCAGGCCCAGCAGGCCCATGGAGCTGTTGCCCATGTTGAAGATGCCCGAGGTGACGCCGGCGGCCTTGGCTATCCTAAGCGCCTCGTCCATGGCGTAGCCTTTGGCGATGCCGCCCAAGTCGAGAACCATTCCCTTGCGTTTGAGCGTGATGGTGGCGGCCGCGTCGTCGACGGCCACATCCTTCCAGTTCACAAGGGCCAGGGCCTTTTTGATCGCCTCCGGCGAGGGAACCTTGGGGTTGGGAAGCCCTTGGTTGCCGCCCACATCCCACAAATGGGTGACAGGTCCGATGGACGGGTCGTAGATGCCGTTGGTGAGCGCCGATTCGGAGAGGCCCGACTTCACGACCTGGAGCGTCTCGGGCGAAACCTTGAAGGGGCCCGTGCCCGAAGCTGCCGAGAGCCGGCTCAGCTCGCTGTTCGCATCGTAGTCGCTCATCAGGTTGTCGATGGCGTGGAGGCGGTCGAACACCTTTGTGAACACCGAGTCGTCGGGGTTGCCGTACAGGGTCAGCGTGATGGCGGTGGTGAAGATCTCCTGCTGCTGCACCTTGGGCACGGGGGTGGCGGGCTGGCAGGAGGCGAGGACGAGGAGGGCGAGGAAGACGATGGGTGTTTTCACGGGAGCCATCCTACCGTATCGCCCTCGGTTGGGCTACCTCAGGCTGAGCAGATCCCTCTGGAGCACGGCCGACACGGGCAGCGGCACCCCGGCGGGCACCTTGGGCGGGTCCTTCACGAACAGCACCTCGTCCCCCACGGCCACCGTGTCGAAAAACCCCGTCTTCTCAAGCTTGCCGACGGTCGTCCAGTCGTCGGAGGAGCCGGCCGTCCACGTGCCGAAGGCGTCGGTGGGGTTCCAGGTGAACCAGCTGGCGTCGCCGGTAGGCTCGGCTGCCCCGTCGCGGATGACAGTGAACTTCTGGTCGGCGGCGGCGCCGTCTCGCTTGCCCAGGTTCACCAGCACGTCGGCGCCCTGGCGCTTGAGGATGCTCCCCCTCAAGGGGAACGCGTCGGCGGCGGTCTGGGCGGCTTCGCGGATGCCCAGGGTGACCGGGAGGTTGCCCTTCTTGTAGACGGTAAAGCTCTGGATGAGCCGGCCCGTGCGCCCTAGGTAAAGGTTCACCTGGGCGGCAAAGTCGCGCATCCCCTCGCGGAAGGTCACGAGGACGAAGTACTCGACCCCGGCGGTCCTGGCCTGGAGGAAGGCGTCGTTGAACCCCTTAGCGGGCTGGGCGCGGCTGTCGTCGGCCGGGGACACCACCTGCAGGCTGCGCAGGCTGTCCCACTCGTCGGCAAAGGCCTCGGCGTAGGCCTGGACGGCGCCGTGCTCCACCGTGGTCGAGGCGTCCGGGTCGTAGTAGATGCCCACCTGGTAGGGGCGGTACAGGCGGCTCGTGCCGGCGCTGTTGAGCCCGTCGAGGTCGGACAGCGAGAGGCCCCACTGGGCCGCCAGGGTATCGCTGTACAGGCTGCGAAGGATCTCGAGGTCGTCGAGGAAAGCCGTCGCCTTGTACGTGGGGGTTTGGGCCGCCACGGCCTCGAGCTCTTCGAGGGCGCTGACCCTCAGACCCATGCGCTTCCAGATGTCGGCGCGGCCCAGCCTGGCCTTCACCGAGTAGGGGTCCAGGCGCAAGGCCCGCTTGAACTCGTCAAGGGCCAGCGCCTGGAAGTTCTTGCCCAGCAGCTCCTGGGCGCGGTCGAGGTGCACCTTCGACTGGCTCTGGCGCAGGGGGTCCTCGGGGGTAGTCTTGCGCAGCAGCCAGGTTTCGTAGGCCAGGGCGAAAGCCTCGTTGTCGGGGGCGAAGCCCAGGGCCATGCGGAACGACTCCGACGCCTCGGGGCCCCGGCCCAGGCGGCTGAGGGCCAGGGCGCGCAGGTACCACGCCCTGGGCTCCTTGGCACCGCGGAGCGACGGCGGCCCCTGGATGACCTTGGTGTCGAGGGTCTGCACCGCGTCGAGGTTCCGCCCCTCGTCCAGCAGGAGGCGGGCCTGCAGGAACCACCCCCTGAGGGTGGTCTTGCCGCTGATGGCCAGGTACTGGTCAAGCGACGTCCGGGCGGCGACCCTGTCCTGGCGCCTGTACATCTCTTCGGCGGCGGCGAAGTGCACCCGGGGGTCGGACGAGTGGTAGCGCAACGCGTCCGAAAAGACCCTGTCGAAACCGGCGCGGTCGCCCCGGGCCGAATCGACGTACAGGAGCGACAGCAGGGCCCGCAAGTTGGTGGGGTCGTCCCGGCGCAGGGCCTCGAACTGCATCGACGCCTGCTCGAGCCTCCCCTTCATGACCTGGTACTCGGCCAGGCCGAACTGGGCCGCCTGGTTCTTGGGTTCCCGGGCCAGTACGCCCTGAAACTGAGCCAGCGCCTCCTCGTACTTCATCTGCCCGAGGAGGATGCGCCCGTAGAGCACGTTGACCGTGGAGCTCAGGGGCCCCAGCTTCAGCGCGGCGGTCACCTGTTTCGACGCTTCGTCGTACTCCTGGAGGGCGAAGAACGACTCGGCCAGCCCCTGGTAGGCGTCAAAGTACCTGGGGTTGACCTTGAGGGCGTCGCGGTAGGCGTCGACGGCCCCCCAGTAGTCCTCGCGCTGGAACGAGGCCTGGCCCCTGCGGAATGAGTCAATGGCGGCTTCGGCCGACAGACCCGCCGCAACGAGAACGAGGACGAGAGCTGCGGCCAGCCGCTTCATTGGGCCTCCTGGCCCGGGGCGTCGATGAGCTGCACCTTGACCGTGCGGATCTTGTACCCGTCCATGTTCTGCACGACGAACTCGGCACCCCGCCACGCCACCTTCTCGTTGCGCACGGGGATCTTGCCGAACAGATCAAAGACGAAGCCGCCCAGGGTGTCGAAGTCGTCGTTGGGCAGCTCGAGGCCCAGAATTTCGTTGAGGTCGGTGATCGAGACCCGGGCGTCGCACAGGTAGGTGCGCTCGCCGATCTCAAGCACGTCTTCGACCGAGGTGTCGAACTCGTCCTGGATGTCTCCCACGATCTCTTCGATGATGTCTTCCATGCACACGATGCCCGACACTCCGCCGTACTCGTCCACCGCCACGGCGATGTGCACGTGGCGGCGCTTGAACTCCTTGAGCAGGCTGTCGAGCTTCTTGGTTTCGGGGACGAAGTAGGGCTTGCGGACGAACGAGGCGAGGTTGAGCTCGACGGGGATCTCCATGTGGTTCTTCATGAGGTGGCGCAGCAGGTCTTTCACGTAAAGCACGCCCGTGACGTTGTCTATGGTCTCGGTGTAGACGGGGAACCGGCTGTGGCCGCTTTCGGTGATACGCTGCATCATATCAGAAAAGGTTGTCTGTTCAGGGAGGAAGACCACGTCGATCCGGGGGACGATGACTTCCTTCACCGTGGTGTCGCCCAGCTCGACAATGCCCTGGATCATCTCCTTTTCCTCGGAGTTGAGTTCGTCGAGAGTGGTCTCTTCGGAGTCGCCCTTTCGGCCCCACAGCCTGGTCAGGAGACTTTTTTTCTTCAAAATGATGTTAACCTCGATCTCCCTACCTTTATGCCCGAGTCTCGGCGCGCGGTCAAGCGAGACGGGCCGGGGCGAGATCGGTTAAGATGCCGCATGCTCGACTTGTCACTCTTTGTGTCCGCTTCGGCCCTGTTCGACAGCGTTTCAACCACCCAGCAGATCGTCATCCTTATCCTGCTTTTCTCGACCGAGAAGCCCGTGCGCACGTCGCTGGGGTTCATTCTCGGGCTCAGCCTCGCGTACTTTGTCTGCGGCCTTGTCGGCCTGCTGCTCGTCGACAAGCTGAACGACATGGTGAAGCTGTTCATGCCCAACCTCGACGCCTTCTCGAACCAGAACTACTACCAGACCCAGCTCGTCATCGGGGCCGTCCTCACCGTCTGCGGGCCTGTGTACTGGTTCTACAAGAAGCGCTCCAAGAAGCCCCCCATGGAGAACCGACTGCTCGCCAGACTCAAGAACATGAACTTCTGGGTGGCCTTCGGGCTTGGCGCGTTCCTGTCGGCGTCGAGTTTCCCCGCCGCCCTGCCCTACGTCGCCTCGCTTCAGAAAATCGCCGCAGCCGGGCTAGCTCCGGCAGCCCAGGCAGGCTTCGTGGTCCTGTACAACGCGGTGTACGCCCTGCCGCTGGTCGTTCCCTTCGTCATCTTCCTGTTCCTGCGCCAGGGCATCGTGAAGGCCCTGCACCACCACGTTCAGCGGCTCAACCTTATCCTCACCATCGCCATGCTCTCGGGCATGGGCCTGTTCCTGATGGCCGACTCGGCGGCGTTCTTCTGGTGGGGCAAGCCCCTGCTGTCGAGCCGGTTTCTGTAGAAGTCCGGACTAGAACAGGCGGGTTAGGAGGGGAGCCAGGACCGCCTCTTGGCGGACGAGCATGGGTTCCGACGCGTCGTTGGTGGCGTGGTCCCAGCCCATCAGGTGCATTAGCCCGTGCAACGAAACGCGCTGCAGCTCTTCCTGGGGCTCCACACCGAAGACCGGGCCGTTCACGGCAAGGGTCTCGAGGCTGATCACCAGGTCGCCGTAGCACCCCCTGTCGCGCCCGGGGCGAGGGGGAGCCCCCGGTTCGTCCTCGGGCTCGGCCTCGAAGCTGAGCACGTCCGTGGCCTCGTCCTTGTGCCGCCACCGCCGGTTGAGCCCGCGGATGGCGGCGTCCGTGGTGAGAGTGACGCCCAGTTCCCAGTCCTGGGCGCCCAGGGCGTCAAGGGCCGTCAGCAGGAAAGCCTGGTAGGCGGGAACCCACGGGGCCTCCACGCCGTCGACGATGATTTCAAGGTCACGGTAGGCCACGGCACCCCCGGGTCCACACCGGCAAGTCAGCTTTCATGCTTCTCGTAGGCTTCGATGATCTTGCGGACCAGGGACGAGCGCACCACGTCTTTCTTCTCGAACACCGAAAAGTGCACCTCGGGGATGCCCTCAAGCACTTTCCGGGCATGCAGCAGGCCCGACTCCTGGGTGCGCGGAAGGTCGACCTGGGTCAGGTCGCCGGTGATCACGGCGCGGGCGCCCTCGCCCAGGCGGGTGAGGAACATCTTCATCTGCGTCTTGGTGGTGTTCTGCGCCTCGTCGAGGACGACGAAGCAGTTCTTCAGGCTGCGCCCGCGCATGTACGCCAGCGGCGCGATCTCGATGACCCTGTTTTCTTCAAGACGGTTGAGGATTTCGGGCGGAACCAGATCCTCCATGGCGTCGTAGAGGGGCCTCAGGTAGGGGCTGATCTTTTGGGCCAGGTCGCCAGGGAGGAAGCCCAGGTTCTCGCCCGCCTCGACCACGGGCCGGGTCAGAACGATCTTCCGGCGCCTCTTGGAAAGCACCTCCGAGAGCGCCTGGGCGATGGCCAGGTAGGTCTTGCCCGTCCCCGCGGGGCCGATGCCGAAGGTCACGTCGCACCGGCGCATGGCGTCGACGTACTCGACCTGGTGCCAGCCCCGGGGAAAGACCTTGGCGAAGCCCTGGGGTATGGTGATCGCCGTGTCCTGAAACTGCTGGAGCTTGGCCCCGTCGCCCAGCAGCGCCTCTTCGAGGCTCACGATCAGATCGGGGTTTACGCTTTGCCCCAGCTTGTGGTGCTGCCGCAGGGTGCGCACCAGCAGGTCGAAACGGCCGAAGACGGCCGGATCCTCGCTGCCCAGGTGGAGCTCATTGCCCAGGGAATACACGGGGACGCCGAGCACGGTCTCGAAGGCGTCAAGGTTGGCGTGGCCGGCACCGCAGATCTGGCTCAAAAAATCGTCTTCGTCGATCACGATCTTGACGGTGGGGGTCAGACTATCCTCCGGGCGCCAGGGCACCCAGGCCCAGTGTAGCGGCGGCGCCGAAGGTCCGTCAAGGCGAGCTGATGACGGGCACCGTGGTCGTGGTGGGGGTGGTGTTGGTCTTGGGGCTGGTGAGGTTGCCGTAGGGGTCCACCTGCAGCTGGGTCTTAAGTTCGGGCAGCGGATACCACTGCACCAGGAGGGTCAGGGTGCCCTGCCACTGGTAGGTCGGGTTGGTGGTGCCGATGAGCTGCGGCGACCCCGTGTAGTTGACGCTCACCTGCCAGTCGTCGAGGTAGTGGACAAGGCTCACCGTCAGCTGGGTCATCTTGAATCCCGTGCGCTGGAGCGCCGCCTGGTCCCATACCGAAACGGAGTCCCAAAGGTCGGTCAGCGGGTTGACGGTGGCGACGGCGCCGGGACCGAAACTGTCGGTAATGAACGGGAAGTAGCGGTAGGCCGTCGTGTTGACCACGCCTTCGGTGACCTGAAGGTCGACGAAGCGCGCCAGCTTGTAGATAACCGTGTAGTTCAGCGTCATCGGCATCTCCGAGTACTGCTGCAGGTTGATGGGCCAGGTGAAGTTGACCTTCGAAGAGAGGCTGTTGCGGTAGTACCACCACTGGATGCCTGGGATGTTGAGCGTGTAGCTGAAGGTCAGCTGCTGGGGCAGGAAGGCCTGGGGACCGCTCACCGCCCACACGCGGTTCAGGGTGTCGAAGTGGTAGGGGATGGTCTGCTGCTGCAGGTACTGGATGGAGAACCCCCAAAACGTGAGCACCGAAGTCGAGATCAGGGGCTGGGCGTTTTGAAGGTCGTATTGGTAGTCCTCCGAGACCAGGACGTTGGGGTCGGGCTTCCATTCGCCGTAGGTTTCCAGGGGAAGCCAAGTGACTGCGGTGTCGGTTTGCTGCGCGGTCGTCTTGCTCCACGCCTTGGCGGTGGGGAGCGTGTAATCAAGCTCGCTCGTGTAGACCCTCAGGGTGGACAGCGGGGGGAGCGAGGTCTGGGCCCCGGCGATGGCCTTGAGCGAGGGGGTCCCGTCGATCAGGTACCAGATCGCCTGCGACGAGGCCTGGTTGGTCGTGACCGTGTTGGCGGTTCCGTCGAAGTACTGCTGCTGGAAGTAGGTCGCAGACCACAGCTTGGTGGCCAGGCTGTACTGGGCATTTGACTCCCGCCACGGCCCGCCCTCGGCCACGAAGGGCTTCCACGTCGAAATGAGGCTCTGGGACAGCAGGCTCGAGGTCGCCGCCTGATCCTGCTGATCGTAGGCCGCAGAGTTGGTGGTGGAGCTGGGCGAGTCAACCGTCGACGACTTGTACCACGTATCCTGGGTCTGCTGATGGAGGACAAAGCTGTTCGTGTTGGTCAGGCTGCCGTCAGAAAGGCCCGCGTTCATCGACAGCGTGGCGTCGTAGGCGCCCAGCCACCGGGAGGTCAGCACGCTCCAGGTCGACTGCGAGGGGCTGGTCACCGAAGCGTTGTCGAACCGGGTGTCGGTGCTGAAGGTCGGCTTCAGGGACCAGTTGACGCCCGTCATCCAGTGCGCCGGGTCGCCCCCGGCGGGCAGGTTGTCGAAGCGGTCAGGGGCGGCCAGGTCGGTCTCGATGGTGGTGGGCTGGGCCGCCGGCGCCGGGGTGTCGGCCGGCGAGGCGTCGGGGGCCAACAGGTCCGAGGCCAGGTTCTTGCCGTCCTTGCCGACGGCCGAAGGCTGGGGGGTCGGGGGCCAGAGGGTGCCGGCGAACGAAAGGGTTACCTGGGGCAGGGTGAGCTGCGACGGCTCGTAAAAGGTGTTCTGGGGGTCGTTGGGAGCGCCGGCCGGCACCGTGGTTCCCAGACCCCACAGCAGGCCCGCCGTCACGGTGGCCGGGGGAACGGTTACGGCGGCCGACCACTGCAGGCTCGTGACCGGGGTCGCCACTTCGGTGGTTTGCGCCGGCCCCAAGCCCAGCAGGTTGAACACACTGAAGTCCTCGGAGCGGTCGCCGAACATGTCGTTGTACAGCAGGGGGTCCGAGTAGTAGTTGATCGACAGGTTGCCCCAGCCTGAGTCGAGGACAAACTGACCGCCCCACCGGAACGGCAGGTACGTCGACCCCAGCCAGCTCCCGTTCCACTGCGACTGGGCCCAAGGGTCGAGTTCGGGCTGGAAGGGGTTCTCGGTGTACGTCGTGCCGTCGGCGTTTACGGTGCGGGTGATGCCCATGCCGCCCTGGAAGGTGAACGTATTGAGCCCTTTGTACCCCGGAAGCGACCCGTCGACCGCAGTCAGAAAGCCAAGGTTGGCGTAGAAGTCGGCCAGGTACTTGAGCGTCCAGTTTGCGGGCACCGTGGGCGGCGGGGGCGTGCCCTTCACGAGGAACAGGCCGTCGAGCACCTTGTCGCCCTGGTCAGGCGTGTCCTCCACCTGAAGGAACGACATGGGGGACTCGGAGCGCTTCTTGTGGCCCCAGATGTAGGTCGTCGTCTGCAGACCCGTGCCCCGCCTGTCGCCCGCGTCGGGAAACGAAAGCACGGGGTTGAAGAAGAACTCGTCCCCGGGCTGGAAGAAGAACGGAAAGTAGAACACGGGGATGCGGCCCAGGTAGAGCACGGCGTCCTGCAGACCCCACTCCCCCGGGGCCAGCACCCAGATCCTCTTGGCCTGAATGCGGTAGTAGGGGTCGGTGCCCAGGCTCGAGGTGATCGTCCCCGTTTCGAGGACGACGAGGTCGCTGGACGACCGGCGGATGGCGTCGCCCTGGTAGCGGAAGTTCAGCGTCTTGTCGCCGACGGCCCGGGGCCTGTCCGAAGCCCCGCTGTAGAACACGCCCTGAGAATCCGAAAGCCTGAAGGTGAGGCTCTCGCCCCGGAACACCTCGCGGGAGGACTCGCGGATCATGGTGTAGACTACCTGTCCACGGGCGGTCATTTCCTCGTTGGCCTGGTCGTACCATAGCTCGGCGGCATCGATGATGTGGGTCACCTTCTTCTCGTTGTCCACGAGGGTGACCTGCAGCCCGCCCGAAATCCTCAGAAGCTTGCCGTCGCCGGGCGCGTCGACGGTGACCAGCCCCGCCTGCTGGGCGCTGTCGATGGTGAGGGTGAGCGACCCGGCCGGTTTGACCGGGGGCAAGACAAGCTTCTCCGCCTCGGCAATGCGCGCCCGCAGCTCGGGAACCCCGCCCGTGACGGCCAGCCCCAGGGCCTTGGCGTCGGCGACAAGCTCGTAGTAGCCGGCGGTCATCAGCTCGGTGACGCGGTTGTCCTCGGGCACGGGCGCGGGGGTCTCAGCCGGGGCGGGCGTCGGCTGGCGGTTTTCCGGCAGCAGGGCGTCGGGGTCGACGGGGTACGAGGGGGCCGCAGCCAGGATCATGCCGCCGAGGAGAACCGCCGCCCGGAGACGCACGTCTACCCTCGCGGGTGGTCGGCTTGGAGAATCTCCCTGAGGAAGCGGCCCGTGTGGGAGCCCGGAAACTCGGCCACGGCCTCGGGGGTTCCGCTCACCAGAAGGGTGCCGCCCCGGGCTCCCCCTTCGGGCCCCAGGTCGACGATCCAGTCTGACTGTTTGATCACATCGAGGTTGTGCTCGATGAGGATGACGGTGTTCCCCAGGTCGACCAGCCTCTGGAGCACCTCGATCAGCTGCTTCACGTCGGCAAAGTGCAGGCCCGTGGTGGGCTCGTCGACCACGTACACGGTCTTGCCAGTGCTGCGCTTGGCCAGCTCGAGGGACAGCTTCACCCGCTGCGCTTCTCCTCCCGAAAGGGTGAGCGCCGACTGGCCCAGCTTCACGTAGCCCAGGCCCACGGACTGCAGGGTCTTGAGCTTGTGCGCCACCGGGGTGATGCCCGCAAAGTAGTCGACGGCCTCGTCGACGGCCATCTCAAGCACCTCGTGGATATTCTTGCCCTTGTAGCGCACCTCGAGGGTCTCGCGGTTGAACCGTCGGCCGTGGCAAACGTCGCAGGTGACGTACACGTCGGGAAGGAAGTGCATCTCGATCTGTATGGAACCGTCGCCCTCGCAGTTCTCGCAGCGGCCGCCCTTGACGTTGAAGCTGAACCTGCCGGGCTTGTAGCCCCTCGCCTTGGAGTCGGGCAGCGAAGCGAACAGGTCGCGGATGGCGCCGAACACGCCAACGTACGTGGCGGGGTTGGACCTCGGGGTGCGGCCGATCGGGCTCTGGTCGATGGCGATGACCTTGTCGAGGTACTCGATGCCCTTGAGGCTGTCGTACTGACCCTCGGCCATGGGCGTCTCGCGGCTCAGGCGGTTCACCAGCGCCGGGTACAGGATGTCGCTCATGAGCGTCGACTTGCCCGAACCCGAAACGCCTGTGATGGTGGTGAGGGTGCCCAGGGGGAACTCGACGTCGATGCCCTTGAGGTTGTGTTCCCGAGCGCCCCTGAGGACGAGGCTGTGGCCGTTGCCCGAACGCCGGGGACGCTTGCTGTCGATGGTCACCGCCCCCGACAGGTACTGGCCCGTGATGGAGTCGGGGTTGGCCAGGATCTGCTCGACGGTGCCCTGGGCGATGACGTAGCCGCCGTGGATGCCGCTGCCGGGGCCCAGGTCGACCACGTAGTCGGCCGTGCGGATGGTCTGCTCGTCGTGCTCGACAACGATGAGGGTGTTGCCGATGTCCCGAAGGTGCTTGAGGGTGGCGATCAGCCTCTCGTTGTCGCGCTGGTGAAGGCCGATGGTCGGCTCGTCGAGAATGTAGAGCACGCCCACGAGCTGGCTGCCAATCTGGGTGGCCAGCCGGATCCGCTGGGCCTCGCCCCCGGACAGGGTGGAGGCCTTGCGCTCGAGGCTCAGGTAGTCGAGACCCACGCTCACGAGGAAGCCCAGGCGGGCCCGGATCTCCTTGAAGATCTGGTCGACGATCTGCGCCTCGGTGGGCGTCAGGGGCAGGGCGGCGAAGAACTCAAGGGTGTCGCCCACCGTCATCTGGCTCAGGTCGTGGATGTTGGTCCCGCCCACGAACACCGAAAGCGACTCGCGTTTGAGGCGCCGGCCCCCGCACGCCTCGCAGGGCTTCTGGATCATGAACTTCTCGAGCCACGACTTGATGCCGTCGCTGGTGGTCTCGAGGTAGCGCCGGCGCAGGTCCTTGAGGATGCCCTTGAACTGGCTCGAG
>Ga0181516_10000871_pt1 | contig 24799 bp, 21 predicted proteins | sample PEATcosm2014_Bin_25_FD_121104 | JGI IMG/M metagenome (GOLD analysis project Ga0181516, IMG submission 121104) | Peatland microbial communities from MTU Mesocosm Facility, Houghton, MI, USA - PEATcosm2014_Bin01_10_metaG | ecosystem: Environmental > Terrestrial > Soil > Wetlands > Peat | place... | reverse complement strand
GCGAAGAGCGCCATGTGCGGTTCGTAGTGCTTCACCACTTCCTGCACCTTGTCCGCCTCATTGAGCCCGACGTAGGGCGGGTTAGAGACGACGAAGTCGAAGGTGGCATCGCGAGGGACAGAGGCGAGAACGTCACTGACGGCAAACTGCACCTGGGCGCCGAGACGCTGGGCATTGAGACGCGCGACGTCGAGCGCTTCCGGCGATAGGTCTACGGCGTGGACTTCGGCCTGGGGAAGTTCGCGGGCGAGGGTGACGGCGATGGCTCCGGAGCCGGTGCCGACGTCGATGATCTTGAGGCGAGGGCCCAAGGCGAAGTGGTGAACCAGGGCGAGCGTCTCCTCGATGACGTGCTCGGTTTCCGGGCGCGGTATGAGCACGGCGGGAGAGACGAGGAAATCCCGGCGCCAGAATTCCTGACGCCCGGTGAGATATTGCAGGGGCTCTCCGGAGGCGCGACGTGCAATGAGTTGGTCGTAATGCGATTGCTCAGGTTCCGTCAGCTCACGCTCGGGATGGGCGTAAAGGTGCACTCGATCGCAACCGAGCGCATGGAAGACGAGAACCTCGGCGCTGATGCGCGGCTCTTCGATTCCTGCGGCTTCGAGTTTTGCGACGGCGGCGTGGAGAGCCTTTCGGAGTTGCACGCGAGTATTGTACGGCGAACGAGATTGGGCGGAAGAACAAGGCTGGCCCTGTTCTTCTGCGGGTGGGCTAGAAATCGTCGAATTCCAGCGCGATGGGCTGGCCGTCCTCGTCGAACTGAATGACAATCTCATCACCGCTGCGTTTGGTGGGTTCGGCGAGCTTCTGCTCTTTGCGCTGTTCCATCTTCTGTGTTTTGTCAGCCCGTTTTTCCTGACGAGCCCGTTCCTTGGAGCGCTTGGTGAAAGTCGTTCTTGAGTTTCCTGCCATTTAGAGTCCAATCCTCATATTCCGTAGATTTTCAGTTCTGACCCAGTGCGTGGGTGCTATCAAAGTCACAAATAACTGCTTACATTTCCGTTTACGCGGGGACGGTTTCGCCCTTCAGTTTTTCAGACTGGAAGTGGGTGATGAGCGCATCCACGAACGGTTGGAGCTTGCCTTCCATCACCTGGTCGAGCTGGTGAACGGTGAGACCGATGCGATGATCGCTGACGCGGTTCTGGGGGAAGTTGTAGGTGCGGATCTTCTCGCTGCGATCGCCGCTGCCGACCTGTGAACGGCGCTCCTTGGCGAGTGCCTCCTGCTGCTTGGACTGCTCGAGTTCGTAAAGGCGCGAACGCAGGACGCGCATTCCCTTCTCACGATTCTTGATCTGCGATTTTTCGTCCTGACAACTGACCACGGTCATGGTGGGCAAGTGAGTGATGCGCACGGCCGAGTAGGTTGTGTTCACCGACTGCCCGCCGGGACCGGAGGAGCAGAAAGTGTCAATGCGAATATCTTTGGCTTCGATCTTGACGTCCACTTCTTCTGCTTCGGGAAGGACAGCGACGGTCACGGCAGAGGTGTGGACGCGGCCCTGGGTCTCCGTGTCTGGCACACGCTGCACGCGATGCACTCCACTCTCATACTTGAGCTGCGAATAAACGCGCTTGCCTTCGATGATGGCAATGACTTCCTTGAGACCGCCGACCGAGGACTCCGAGTTGGAGAGGACTTCGACCTTCCAGTGGCGATTCTCTGCGTAGCGCATGTACATGCGGAAGATTTCGGCGGCAAAGAGGGTGGCTTCATCGCCTCCGGTGCCGGCGCGAATTTCAAGCACGATGTTTTTTTCATCGTTGGGATCTTTGGGCAACAGGAGGACCTTGAGCTCTTCGAGACTGACGGCGAGTTGGGCTTCGAGCGAATTCAACTCCTCGGTCGCCATTTCAACCATCTCGGGATCGCTCTCCTGCGCAATGAGGGTGCGGGAATCATCAATTCCGGCCTTGAGCTTCTTGTACTCCTGATACTTTTCGACGATGGGGGCGAGTTCACCCTGCGCCTTGGCGGTCTTCTGATAGAGAGCCGAGTCGTTGGCGATCTCTGGCGCCGAGAGAGCGGTGTTCAATTCGTTGAAGCGCGCTTCGATTTGGGCAAGACGGTCGAACATGATGGTTCCTGAACTTTCAGGCTAGGCGGGACGAACACGCGCAGCCGGGAAATGAGTTTCGGGGAGAAACAGTACGGACGAACGAGCGGCGGGGAGCCGCTAAAGGTGAAGCTGCGAAGCCAAGGGCGAAATTTGTGCGGCAAGAATCATGGTGCGCATTAGGCAATCACCAGCTCTCCGCCGTGGGTCTGTTCCACTTCCATGGCGTGATTAAGCGCAACGATGGCGCATTCGACCTGCGTGTCATCGGGCGGCTGGGTGGTGATGCGCTGCAGCCAGAGTCCGGGTGCGGTCATCATGGCAAAGAGCGAAGAGCGCTTCTTGGCGGCGTAACGGATGATCTCGTACGAGCCACCGGCAATTACCGGAAGCAGGATGATGCGCGAGGCAAAACCCATCCAGAAACCGTGCACGGGAACCAGGGCGTAAACGCCGATGGAGATGATCATGACGGTCATCAGGAAGCTGGTGCCGCAACGCGGATGGAACGTCGAGTAGCGCTGCACGTTTTCGGCGGTAAGCGGATCGTGATTCTCAAAGGCGAAGACGGTTTTGTGCTCGGCGCCGTGGTACTGATACACGCGGCGAATGTCCTTCCATTGCGAAGTCAGCCAGATGAAGGCGAGGAAAATGGCGAGTCGGATGATGCCCTCGACCAAGGCAAAGAGCGCGGAGTTGCCAGTCTGCGGAAAGCGATGATGAAGGCTGCGGGCTGCCGCGAAGGGCAGGAACTTGTACATGAAAATGAAGAAGCCGAGGGAGAGCGCGATATTGGCCGCGGCCACCCAGCTATTCATCTCGAGCTTCTCTCCGCTGGCTGTCTTTTCGTCTTCCAAGGCAACGTCCGCCGAGTAGCGTAAAGCCTTGAATCCAAGCACCATGGCTGAGCCAAGGGTCATGATTCCGCGAATGAAAGGCCACGCCTTCCAAGGGCTCTTGTCGCTGGCTTTGGCCAGCGGTTCAGAGTGGATTGCGAGCTCTCCGTCCGGTTTGCGGATGGCAATTCCCCAGGCGTGAGGGGAGCGCATCATCACACCTTCCAGCACGGCCTGACCGCCGACAAGGGTCTCTTCGGCGCTCTCAAGGGCGAGCGAAAGCTGCAAGGCGGTGTGAAAACGCAAATAGGAGCGGATCGACATTATGTTCATTAGACGCTGGAATCGGGACGGAAGATACAGGTATTAACTTCCTGATCAAGGGTAAGACGCGTGGCCGGGGATGTCAATTGGCAGCGGCGGGCGACAGAGGTGGGCTAGGGTTCGCCAGCGGAGGTTGCGGCGGCGGTAGTGGTGGCAAGGCATACGCGGTTGCGTCCGGCTTCTTTGGCCTCATACAGGGCACTGTCGGCGGCACGCACAATGTCATCGCGGGTGATGCCGTTGGCAGGAAATTCCGAGACTCCGACGCTGACAGTGACAGGGTAAGGAACTCCTGGGAAGTGGCTATTAGCCACGGCACGGCGCAGCTTGTTGGCCACGGCAGCGGCACTGGCGCCCTGGGTGGCCGGTAACACGATGGAGAACTCTTCCCCGCCGTAGCGGCAAACCACGTCCACCTTGCGCAGATTATGGACAAAGATGGCGGAGACGGAGCGGAGTACGTCATCGCCCAGCATGTGGCCGAAGTCGTCATTGATCTTCTTGAAATGATCAAGGTCCACCATGAGGACACTGACTCCGCCGCCGTAGCGGGCGGCGCGGGTCACTTCGTCCACCAGGCGAGACTCGAAGTAGCGACGATTGAATACTCCGGTCAACCCGTCACGGTAGGCGAGTTGGCGGACGCGGTCCACATAGCGGGCATTCTGGGTGGCCGTGGCAAGAATGTCAGCCACCGACTCAAGGGCTTGAATGTCATTGGCGAGGAAAGCCTTGTCCTGGGCAGTGGCGCAGACGAGCAAGCCAATGTTTTCACCGAAAGAGACGAGCGGGAGACAGACCTCGGCACGACCTTCCGGGAAACAGTCGGCAGGACACTGCGTGGGATCACCACAGAAAGGAGCATGCATATCCTGACTTGCGGTGCAGGCATAGGAGTGCGGCAAGACGTCGCCGAGTTTGAGGCGCGAAGCCAGCACACCTTGTTGAGCACGAAGGATCAGATCGCCATCTTCATCCCGGAGGAAGATGGAAACCGACTGAACCGGGAAGGACTGGGGAAGCTGGGTGCAGAGACGGTCGAGGAGTTCCTTGAGATCGAGCTCCACGGTGGTGCGCTTGGCGATGGCGTTGATCGCCTCCAACTGTGCTGCGCGACGCTGCAACTGGGAGTAGAGCTTGGCGTTCTGCAATCCGATGGAGGCCTGGGTTGCGAAGAGCGTAAGCAGGTCTACAGTTTCGTTGTCGAAAAATGCGGGCAGATCGCTCTGGCAATCAAGTATGCCCACCACCTCATCGCGCACCATGAGAGGAACGGCCAGCTCGGAGCGGGTGCTTGCGATCTTATTGATGTAGCGCCTATCGGAGAGAACATCCGGAGAGTAGATGGGACGGCGCGCCTTGGCGGCAGCTCCGGTGATTCCCTTGCCGAAAGGAACACAAAAGTCAGAAGGAGGAACACACTCGCCGAAATGAGCGCGAATCAGAAGATTCTGGGAGGTTTCGTCCAGCAGCAAGATGCTGCCGTGCTGGAGATGGAAGTAGTCGCGCACGATGGCGAGGACCTGGTTCAGCACCTCGTCCAGGTCGAACGTGGAGAGTACCGCCTGACTTGCGTCGTATAGGATGGCAACCCGTTGCATAGTAAACCTGTAGACGACGGTGTCGGGGGGAAACATCTACCGGGCTATTCTACCTTACCTCGGGCCACGGACCGCTTTTTTGCGGCGAAGATAGAATTCGAGTACTCCCAGGACGACGAGACAGAACCAGAAGTCTACCACCAGTCCCAGGTCAAAACCTGCGGAATTGTGGCGTGCGGCCGGAGGCAGAAAGCGCGAGCAGGAGAAGTATAGAACATTGCCGATCAGTACCGCTGCCAGCGATTTCCAGAAGTTCTGCGGCATGGCTATTTTGACACCGCAGGGTAGGGAAAAGTTGGCAGACGCCGGAATGGGAAACGGCAGACGCCGGAACGGAATCCGCTAAACCCGGCGCGCAATGCGATACCATTCGAGGAATGCCGGAGCTGCACAGTGAAATCCAGTTCTTGAAGGGGATTGGCCCGCGAGTGGCTGAAACCCTCGCCGCCAAGGGAATCCATACCCTGGAGGATTTGCTGTACTACCTTCCGTTCCGGTACGAAGACCGCATCAACCCACGAACCATAGAAGAATTGAAGCCGGGCGAGATGGCTTCGGTCATCGCCGAGGTGCGTACGAGTGGTCTATTCCGGACGCGGCGAATGCCCATCTTTGAAATGACGGCCGGACAGGGTCGAGCCAAACTTAAGTGCCTGTGGTTCCGGGGCGGCTACCTGGAAGGAAAGTTCAAGCCCGGCGCGCTAGTGGCTCTGTATGGAAAAGTTGAATTCTCGACCTTTGGGCGCGGCGGCCTGCAGATGTTGCAGCCGCAGTTTGAAATCCTGCATGAGCCGCCGGAAGACCCTGAAGCGCAAATTGCGACCGAGGAGCAGAAGCACTTTGAGTCTCTCGAAATCGGGCGCATTGTTCCCATCTATGAGGCAACGGGCAAACTGAACGCACGCTGGTTTCGGAGAGCGATCCGAACGGCGCTGGAGGGGATGCCGCAAGAGGTTTCGGATGCGATTCCTGTAACGATTCGCGAGCGGCTGGGATTGATTCCGCGGGCCGAAGCCTTTTGGCACGTGCACTGGCCCGATGCTGGAGAGAGTTTTGCCGATCTGCAGGCGGCGCGAACTCCGGCGCACCAGCGACTGATCTTTGAGGAGCTTTTCTTCCTCGAGCTGGGATTGGAATTGAAACGGCGCAAGGCGCGGCTGCAACCGGGCATTGGATTTGCGGTCAACAACCAGGTACGGGCGGCGCTGAAGAAAGTGCTGCCCTTCCATCCCACGGGAGCGCAGAAGAAGGTATTGAAAGAAATTGTGGGGGACATGGCTGCGGCTTCTCCGATGCGGCGGTTGCTGCAGGGGGACGTCGGTTCCGGCAAGACGATTGTGGCCTTTGAGGCTGCAACGGTAGCGATGGAGAACGGCTACCAGGTGGCTTTGATGGCTCCCACGGAGATTCTTGCGACACAACACTATCTTTCGGCGCGGCAGATTCTGGAGCCGGCAGGATATCGCGTGGTGCTGCTGACCGGTTCGCTCGACGAAGAACAGAGGAGGGCCATCCGCAACCACGTGGCGCGGGGCGATGCGCAAATGGTGATTGGCACACACGCGCTGCTGGAAGACAAAGTGGAGTTCGAACAACTGGGGCTGGTGATTGTGGACGAGCAGCACCGCTTTGGAGTGATGCAGCGCATGAAGCTGATGCGCAAGAACAGCAATGTGCAGCCGGACGTGCTGGTGATGACAGCGACGCCGATTCCACGCACGCTGGCCTTGACCTTGTATGGCGACCTCGATGTGAGCGTGATTGACGAATTGCCGCCGGGACGCACGGCGGTGAGCACTCGCGTGGTGGGCGATGAGCGGGCAGCGGAGGTTTGGGATTTTGTGCGCAAGATTGTGGGCGCGGGACAGCAGGCCTACGTCGTCTATCCGGTGATTGAGGAGAACGAGGAAAAAGATACTGGACTGAAAGCCGCCATCAAGATGTATGACGAGCTGCGGAAGAAAGTGTTTCCGGAATTCAAACTGGGGCTGCTTCACGGGCGAATGAACGCCGACGATAAAGAATCCATCATGCGGCGATTCAAGGCCGGTGAGTTGAATATCCTGGTGGCTACCACGGTGATCGAGGTGGGCGTGGACGTGCCCAATGCATCGGCCATGGTGATTGAGCACGCAGAGCGCTTCGGCCTCTCGCAAATGCACCAGCTGCGCGGACGCATTGGCCGGGGCAGCGCGAAGTCCTACTGCGTGCTGATGACCGGAGGCAAAATCAGCGAAGAGGCACAGCAGCGGTTGGATACGATGGTTGCCACGACTGACGGTTTCGAGGTGGCGGAAAAAGATCTTCAGTTGCGCGGTCCGGGTGAGTTCTTCGGCACCCGGCAGGCAGGCATGCCGAGCCTGCGAGTGGCCAACCTGATCCGCGACCGCAAGCTATTGGAAGTGGCCAAGCGCGAAGCCCGAGAGCTGCTGGAAGATGCGACGGACAAGATTTCTGCAGAGGAAAAGCGCGCCGCCGTGCAGTATCTGAAGATGCACTGGAACCGGCGGTACGGGCTGGTGGAAGTGGGCTAGAACCCGCTCGACGGGCGCGGAAATGGGCGTTTCGTGTAGGCTTGGAGGCATGATTCTGGGCATTGGCGTGGACCTGTGCGAGGTGGAACGGATTGAGGCGGCGATTGCGCGCCACGGCGAGCGTTTCCTGACGCGCATCTATACACAGGAGGAGCGCGCATATTGTGATTCCAAGCTGAACCGGATGGAGCGCTTTGCCGGGCGCTTTGCCGCCAAGGAAGCAGCCATGAAGGCGCTGGGAACGGGCTGGAGCCGCGGAGTGGCGTGGCGTGATTTTGAAGTAGCACGAGCAGCCAGCGGACAGCCGGTCATCCTGCTGCATGGCGAGGCACAGAAGATTGCGGACAAACTTGGAGTGCGTCGCGCGTTGGTGACCATTACTCACACCAAGAGCATGGCAATGGCGCAGGTAGTGATGGAGAGCGCTTGAAACGAAATTGCAACATCACAGGCGTGAGCAGGTTTGTTATGATTTGTGAGAGTCGCGAATGGAGAAAACGTGCCTAGTCAAAAGCAACTTCGATGGGCTCAGCTTCGGGTTGGGCTGACCGTTGTCTTTGCCTTGTTGGTGTTCGCGTTCCTCGTCTTTTTGATGAGCGGGACGACCGGTTTCTTCAAGCCGACAATTCGCCTGGTTTCCTACGCGGACAGCGCGGGCGGATTGCGCAATGGAGCGCCGGTGCGACTGCAGAGCGTGGACATTGGCAACGTGGAACGCATCCGCATTGTGGATCATAAGGATTCCAGCGGCGCGGCAACTCCAGTGCTGATTGAAATGAAGGTGAACGCGAAATTTCAGCCCTTCCTGCACACCGACTCGCAGGTTTTGCTCTCAACGGCTGGAGTGCTGGGCGAGACATTCGTCGATATCGATTCAACGCAGGCCAAAGGCCCAGTAGCAGGAAACAATTCGGAGTTGCCCTCGAAGCAGGTCCCGGATATTCAGGACGTGGTGCGCTCGTCGCAATCCACTCTGCAGAACGTAAACATCCTGGTCAACCGGTTGGACCGCATTGTGACCGCCGTAGAAGACCAGAAGGGATCGGTCGGAAAACTGATCTATGACAAGCAGCTCTACAACAACCTGAACAGCTCCGTGGCGCAGGTGAATTCCCTGCTCAGCGACATCGACAACGGTCGCGGCAGCCTGGGCAAGTTGCTCAACGACGACACGCTCTATACGCGGGCGAGCGCAACGATCGACGATCTAGACAAGGTTGCCGAAAACCTGAACAGCCAAAAGGGCACCATCGGCAAACTGATTCACGATCCATCGCTCTACGACAACGCCAACCAGACCTTGGCGAAGGCGAACCAATTGATGGATGGAATCAATCGTGGCGAGGGCGCACTGGGAAAGTTCGCCAAGGACCCTGCATTTGCCAAGAAGCTGGACCAGATGATTACCAACTTGACCGAGATTACAGACCAGCTACAGGCGGGACAGGGCACGGCGGGCAAGTTGCTGAAAGATCCGTCGCTTTACAATCACGCCGACCAGATGCTGGTGGAGAGCCGGGGACTGGTTACTTCGATCCGACAGGATCCGAAGAAATACCTGAGCATCAAGCTGCATATTTTCTAGTCCTGCCCCTCGCTCAAGGATGCGAGGCGATGCCGGGCGGCGGTTTGCATAATTGGGAAGTGTTAAGAACCGTTGCGAACCCTCGCAATTCAGACACTTTCCTGATAACTTCGCAGCAATTGCCGATAAAAGGAGTTTGCGCTGCAGGCCGCGAATATTCCAGCGGACGACTGCGCACCCTTCCGGCATTGCTCACGAGGTGGATTCCGAATGCGATTCCTCAAGTTGATTTGCGTGGCGCTGCTTGCATGCAGTGCCGTAATGGCTCAGACTCTGGCGACACCCCCGGCGCCGGTGAGCTTTGATCGCTCTGCCATGGACCCGACGGTTGATCCGTGCGACAACTTCTACCAGTATGCCTGCGGCGGATGGCGCTCCTCGCATCCGGTTCCGGCTGACAAATCGCGCTTCGGACGCTTTGACGAACTGCGCGAGTACAACCTCTACGTTCTGCACTCCATACTGGAAGACGCCGCCAAACCAGGCGTGCACGATGCCAACGAAAAGAAGGTTGGCAGGTTTTATGCCGCTTGCATGGATGAACCGACTATTGAAGCCAAGGGCACTCAGCCGATTGAGCGCTGGCTCGACAAGGTTGCGGCCATCCAGAGCCGGAAGCAGATTCTGAATGTAGTGGCCGACATGCAACGCAGCGGATTGCGGCCCGTTTTCATGTTTGGCGCGTCGCTCGATTTGCATAATTCTTCGATCCACATTGCCAACGTGGATCAGGGCGGGCTGACGCTGGCCGACCGTGACTACTATCTGAAACAGGACGCGAAGATGACGGAAGTTCGCGCCAAGTACCTGGAACACATCGAGAAGATGATGGTGCTTGCCGGCGAGAGCCAGACTCAGGCGGCCTCGGATGCGAAGACCGTGCTGGCCCTGGAAACCAAGATCGCCGACGCATCCATGGACCGCACGGCGCGGCGCGACCCGAAGAGCCGCGACCACAAGATGACCGTGGCCGAGTTGCAGAAACAGGCTCCGGAAATCGATTTCCCCCGCTACTTCAAACTGGTGGGCGCAACTTCTTTCGATTCGCTCAACGTAGGCAATCCGGAATTCTTCCAGAAGCTCAGCGGATTGCTGGCCTCTGAACCGCTGGAAAGCTGGAAGACATATCTACGCTGGAAAGTTATAAAGGGATCCGCACCGCTGCTCACCAAGGCATTTGTGAACGAGAATTTTGCCTTCCAGGGCAAGTACCTCTCTGGACAGCAGGAGTTGGAAGCACGCTGGAAACGCTGCACGGCGATGACCGACAGCAGCCTCGGTGAGGCGCTAGGCCCGATCTACGTTGCCAAGGCATTCCCGAAGGAAGCCAAGGAGCGCATGGACGTGCTGGTGGCGGCCATCGAAGACTCGATGGGAAAAGACATCCAAAGCCTGGAGTGGATGAGCCCTGAGACGAAGAAGGCTGCGGACGACAAATTGCATAAGGTGACCAACAAGATTGGCTATCCTTCGAAGTGGAAGGACTACAGCAAGGTGGCTATCAAGCGCGACGACTTTGTCGGCAACGCGCTGGCAACCAGCGTATTTGAAGAGAAGCGCAATCTCGCCAAGCTGGGCAAGCCAGTCGATAAAACCGAGTGGGGCATGTCGCCTCCGACGGTGAACGCTTACTACAATCCGAGCGAAAACAATATCAACTTCCCGGCTGGAATTTTGCAGGCTCCGTTCTTCAGCACCAAGGTGGATGAGGCGGTGAACTACGGCGGCATCGGCGTGGTGATTGGCCACGAGCTAACGCACGGCTTTGACGACCAGGGCCGCAAGTTCGACGGCGAAGGCAACTTCACCAACTGGTGGGGACCGAAGGATGGTCCGGAATTCGAGAAGCGTGCAGACTGCGTTGCCGACGAGTACTCCAGCTTTGTCGCCGTGAAGGACGACAAGGGCGAAGTGCATTTGAACGGCAAGCTGACGCTGGGCGAAAACACGGCGGACAACGGCGGATTGAAACTTGCGTTCATGTCCATGACGAAGCAGGCGGGCGATAAGATCGACGAAAAGATCGATGGCTACACGCCGGCGCAACGCTTCTTCATCGGCTTTGCCCAGGTGTGGTGCGAGAACATCACTCCGCAGCGTGCGCGCGAGCTGGCGCTGGTGGATCCACACTCACCCGGCAAGTACCGCGTCATCGGCACGGTACAGAACTCGCCGGAGTTCCCGAAGGCGTTCGGCTGCAAACCAGGAGCCGCGATGGTCCCGGTAAATGCATGTCACGTCTGGTAACAGGAACCGTAACGTAGTGAAAGGCCCGCGAAAATCGCGGGCCTTTTTTCGTGCATGCGTTCGAGACTGCGTCACGCTACCTTGGAACTGTTCTGGTACACGGGCAAGAACTCTTCGGCAACAAAGTTCTCAAACGATGTGGGCGTGGAGTTCTGTGTGGATCGCGGTTCGAGGGCTTTCATGTATCCCGAGTTCAGTGACGAGGTCATCTCCAATAGCAGCCCGATGAAACCGAGTGACATTCCCATTTGGCTGAGGGCCGGACGAACCTGCTCGTCGGAGAGATGCACATACTTCAGGTCTGGCTTGCCGATCTGTTTGCCGATGATGGACGCGGCTTCGTCGTAGTTGATGTCGCGCTGACCCAGCAGTTCGCGGCTTTGGTGGCCCTTGAAGTCGAGGTGGAGCAAGGCCTGCGCTGCGGCAGCACCAATGTCGCGAGTGGCAATCATGGGAAGCTTCAGGTCGCCCCGCACCGGACCTCCGGTACTGCCCATGGCTTGAATCGTTTGTGCCTGCCCCAACGTGTTCTCCATAAAGTAGCCGGCTCGCAGATGCAGTGTATTGAGTCCGCTGATGCGATCGAGCGCCAGCTCCTGGCGATGAAGCCCGAGAACGGGACCGGTTCCGGACGGCTTGTCTGCCCCGATGCTGCTGAGGTTCACAACATACGGCACTTTCGATTTCGATAGAGCAGCGACCAGTGCTGAAGTGACCTGCTCATCGTAGGCAAACGTGTCAGGCAGGGTCACATTCGGCGGAATCATCGCGTACACGGCTTCTGCACCAGTGAAGGCCTGCGTGAGCTTCGCGGCATTGGTTTGATCTGCGACAAAGGCCTCCGCACCTCGATCCACGAACTGGCTTAAGTGACTCGCGTTTCGTCCTATGACGCGAACCTGCTTGCCTTGGTCCAGTAGAGTATGGGCAACTACGCTTCCAGTATTGCCGCTAGCTCCGGTGATGACATACATGGCATTACCTCCACCAAGACAGATGACGTCAACGTCGCGTCGGTTGAAACAAAAGGCAGAGAAGCGAAGGGTGCGAGAGCCGCTGCTCCTGCGGTCAACAGTGCAACACAACATGTTCACCGTGCATCAACACCCAAAGGTTTTTTCCCTTTCGAGGAGGGTAGCACCCATGGCGGCAAATCCGATTGATGCATTTCCCGAATTACAGCTCGATACGGAACGGACCGCACGGGAAATAGTCTTTCACTGTAGCGGCAGAATCACTTCATCCACGTCATCCTTTTTGCAGGAGACGGTTCGCAAGGTCATTCCCGAGAAGAAGGACATTGTGCTCGATCTGTCGAACGTCGCTTACATGGACAGTTCGGGACTGGGTGCACTGGTGAGCGTGTGGGTATCGGCCAAGAAAGAGGGCTGCGAGGTAAGGCTCGTCAGTTTGAGCCAGCGCGTGAAGGAACTGCTGCACCTGACCAGCCTGGACAAGGTATTCGCGGCATCGAGATTTCCGGACAAACCAAGTTTCTAATACGTCTTAATGACTCGGCGAGGTGGCCGGCGGCAACCATTGCGAAGCCAAAGGTGCGATTCCTCCCGTGTCACCGACCGACGGCTGACGGTCCGGCGCGTTGCCGCTTTCCAACTCCAGCGAGACTTCCACGGTCAAATACAATCCGGTCTGATACGATTGTAAAAATATATGAAACCCGCGATGCAGGGCACAGGCAAATCTCGCTCGAAGACTGAGAAGTTGCTGAGGCTTCCGGAAGCGATATCGCAGTTGGCGGTCAGCCTCCCCACGATCAAGCAGTGGATTTACAAGAAGAAAATCCGCAGCGTGAAGACCGCCGGGGGACATCATCGCATCCCGCAGAGTGAAGTGGATCGACTGCTTTTCAAGACACGCGGCAAAACTCAGGAAGAGATCAAGCAGATTAAACGCGGCGTCAGCGGACGCAATCAGCTCGTAGGAAGAATCGAGTCGGTTCGGGTGAGCGGCCTGATGGCGGAAGTGGTGATTTCGATTGGCGGCCAGCAGATCACAGCGGTCATCACTGCCGGCTCTGCGCGGGAAATGCATCTGAAGGCAGGACAGACCGCAGGCGCCCTCATAAAATCGACAGATGTCATGATTCTGCGCGTTTGAACCAAATAAGAAGATCAGTCCACAGATAGAAGTGTTTCACTCCATCCCAGCAAATATTTCGCACAGCTAAACAATCAAGGTAAGCAACGCGCTGCGAACGCAGAAGTGAATCTGCGTTCGGGGCTGAGACCGCGTGGTGGCGGTTTTTGAAAATCCGTATGGAAAGAATGGTTTTGTTGGGTTAGAATCGTATACCAAATACAAATATCTTTTATTTGTTTTGGGAGGTTTCATGTTTAAGGGGAAGTTTGTTTGTGCACTTTTATTGCTTACGATCGGGTCATTCCCGGCGTGGGCCCAAACCGGAGCGAGCGTTTCCGGCGTGGTCACAGACCAAGCCGGTGCAGCCCTTCGCGATGTCACGGTGATCATCAAGAACGTCGACAAGGGTGCAACTCGCACGATTGCAACCGACGACGCCGGACACTTTCAAGCGTCCGGCCTGCCTGCTGGGCACTTTGTGATTCGTGCGGCCAAACAAGGGTTCGCCGATGTAACCCGCACGGGAATCAGCGTGCCGGTTGACCAGCAAACCGCGGTCGACATTACGATGCAGGTGAGCAATCCCGACATCTGCGCGAACGGCCACGAATTCGCCACCACGGATTGCTCGCTGACCTGGCACGGCATCACTGTGTATGGCGCGTATGACATCGGCGTCGGCTACGTCAGCCACGGCCTACCGGAAAACGGCTATAACTACGAAGGCGAATCGCTGGTGAACCGCAACGGCTTCCAACACCGGTTCCTCGTTGCGCCGAACAACCTGTCGCAGACGGGTCTGGGCATCCGGGGCAAGGAAGAGTTCACGCCTGGTTTGGCGGTTGTGTTCAACGCTTCCACGGGCATCAATCCGCAGTCTGGCCTGCTGGCCAATGCGTCAGCCACCGACACCATCAACAACGGCCTTCCCAGAAGCAGCTATTCGATCGCCATCGACGGCGCACGCGCGGGCCAGACCTTCAATGACGAATTCTTTGGCGGCATCTCGTCGAAGACTTTCGGCACACTAACATTTGGTCGCCAGCGCTCGCTCGGCACCGATGCAATGCTCGCTTACGACCCTGCCAACGGCGCTTATGCCTTCTCCTACATTGGCTATAACGGCACGATGGCCGGCGGCGGCGACACCGAGAACACCCGTTGGGACGACGCCGTGAAGTATAAGATCACGTACGGTCAGACTCATTTCGGCGCTATGTATAAATTTGCCGATGGTTCTGGCGGCTGCTACTCCGGCACCGCTGGCTTTACGGCCGCAACCTGTACGCCGGAATCGGCGCATAACAATGCCTATGGATTCGATCTAGGTGGAGCTCTCGGAAAGTTCTCCGCCGATGTCGTCTACCAGCGTTACAACCAGGCGATCAGCGTATTGAACCCGTTGCTGGGAGCGCAGAGTCTGTCGGCGCCTTATCAGTCAACCACCAACAGCATCAACACCAACCAAATCACCGGAAACAATCTGATTGCGACGAACAACACACTGTATGGCATTGTCACTGACAACCGCGCCATCATGGTCGCTGCCAAGTACACTTGGGAAAAATTCAAGTTGTTTGGTGGCTTTGAATACATCCGCCAGGCCAATCCGGTGAACCCGTTGGGCATCGGCGCGTCAGATCAAGGCGGCTATGTGCTGAGCGGCGTCGAAGACAACAATCTCGACTCACCGAAGCATGTGCAGATCTGGTGGACGGGCGGCAAGTATGCGGTCGACAGCAAGACCGATGTCACTTTGTCCTGGTATCACCAGCTGCAAAACGACTTCCGCGTTCCGACGACCTGCTCGACCGATCCCGCTGTCGGGAATATGCGCGCGTCCTGCGCGGGTACCCTTAACGAAGAGTCGCTCTACGTGGATCGTCACGTCACCAAGCGTTTCGACGTCTATGCCGGACTTGCGTATTCCTACGTGAAAGGTGGTATGGCGATCGCGATTCCGCACGGCCCGGGCGTGCCTTACAAGTCTGACAACAACTGTGCTCCTACGATCGGCGGCCGTTTCGCCTTCTGATGGATTCCGCGGGCGGGCTCCGAACAGAGCCCGCCTTGCGGCAGTTTGTGGATGGTGCAGGCGGACCACGACGCAACCTTCGAGATAGGCAGATCCCACACAAAATAAACCATAGCGAAAGCCAACAACGTCTTCTATATCGACGATGGCTCTCAGCTTTCATACTTGGTCATCACTGAAATAAGGAAAGCGCTGTCTGCTTCTGAAGGTTTGCACTACGGAACGTCGAGCGCTTGAGTTGGTCAGTTATTCTTTCCTAATTGCAGATTAATCTTCACGTGTATCTTCATTTCGATCGGCTTCATGCCGCACATCGCCGGTTGATAGGTCCAGGTGCGAACCGTCTTTAACACGGAGGCGTCAGCTTCTCTTCCGGCAGAAGTGACGATTACAGCATTCGCGACATTTCCATTCTCATCCACGGTCAAGTCCAGCTCGACCACGGCACTCTGCGGTGCTCGCCAGGTGGCCGGCGGGACTGGTGGCCTATTCGTGATGCGGTTCACTGGATATTTCGGATTTTCGCACGGCTTGGATCCGATTTGGCCCAGAGCCGCGACTGCTGACAGCACTATGATTGCGACGGGTAAAACAAATCTGCGCATAGTTCAACTCTTTCTAAAGAAGGCAGCTCGGGTCGCGTACAGTATGCGACATGCTCGTCGCATTGTTGCGTTACGGGAGTTTGAAGTCAAATTTGTGGCATTGCGAACAGTAGTTTTCTGATTTCTCGTGCTGATGATGGCACAGATTGCAATCCGACTTCTTGCCGTAGTGCGGTGAGGTATGGGGATTGGTCGGCTTTACGCCTGCCGTTGCTGCTGCGACCTTTTCCGGGTCATGACAGCTCATGCATTTACTCTTTGCGACCGGCTCGGGGCTATTCGCATCATCGTGGCACTTTCCGCAGGTCACGCCTTGCAACTGGTGGACGTGCGAGAGCGGGAGCTTACCAGCCAGGCTGTTCTCTCCACCCTTGACATGGCAGCCCAGGCAGTCAGACATGGTGAGTCCGGCGGTCGCGGCGTGATCCTTCGGAAGGGGACTTTTCCCCGTATGACAGGCAGCGCAGTCCGAGGGTTTGGCCTGTGGCAGCCGCTGTGGCTCTTGTGCTGAAAACATGAAGGTGGAGACACAACAGAGAATGAAGAGTGGAAGAGATCGACTCATCCCCCGCAGTTGTGTTTTTGAATACCTATAAAAGGATGCCATCGTTTTTTCCTGAATGAATTCGCACATCTCCTCAATTACGGGGCGAGTAGAAGCGTCTCCGCTCTACCCGCCCCACCAGGAGGAGTGCTTCGTTAATCTAAGCCCAGGGCTTTTCCGATGCAGCCTGCTGACCTGCAATGCGGCCAAACACCAGACACGTCGGACCAGAGACCGTGCCGAGACGAACTGCGCCGTGCACGCCGCCAACCGATTCACCTGCTGCATAGAAGCCTGGAATCGGCTGATCCGTGCCCACATCGGTCACCTGCGCATTGGCGTTGATGTTGACGCCGCCCATTGTGTAATGGACCTTTGGCAGCAACCGCTGCACGTACACGGGAAGTTGGAGAGGCTTGGCTTCCTTGTTCAGATAGCGGCCAAACTCCTCGTCCTTGCCTTGTGCGAGGTAGCGGTTGTAATCCGCAACAGTCTTCTTCAGTGTTTCCAACGGGACGTCATAGGCAACGGCAACTTCTTCCCATGTCTTGTACTGCTTGATCACACCACGTTCCAGCAGTTTGGGGATGAGGTGCTTGACGCCGCCCTGCATATTGTCGTCTGCAATGGCGATGCACTTCTGCCCATGATTCATGAAGTTCATGATGGCGTCAGCGCGAAGTTTGCGGTTTGCCAGTTCGCTGATAAAACGCTTGCCTGTTGTTGTGTTGACCCAGATGCCGAACATCGCGGCGGCTTCCTGCGCGAAATGTGGACCAAGGCCAAAGCCCTTCTCATCTGGGCTGCCCCATGGGCCTACCTGAATCCAGCTCAGTTGAATTGGGGTGGCACCCACGCGTAGAGCTTCACGCAATAGCTCGCCGGTGGCGCCGGGATGGTTGGTGCAATCCATTGTGCCCGTCAATTTGGGATCCTGCATGGTGCGGAACGGAACATCCTGACCGAAGCCACCGTGCGCGAGAATGACCGCCTTTTTGGCTTGGATTGTCTTTACCTTGCCGCTGCCGACCTTGGGGAAAGCATAGCCGGTACGAACCTGCAGTCCCTTCACGCGGCCATCAGCGCCATCGCGCAGGATCTTCTCGACATAGACCTGAGTGCGTACTTCGAGGCCCATCTTGGAGAGTTTCTCAAGCATGGGATTAAATACATCCGCACCGCTCTCGGTAGGCGTCATGTAGGTGCGTGGCACGGAATGTCCGCCCTCTTGCATCAGATGGTCTTGATACTTCGCGCCAAACTCATCGATCGTCCACTTCACAACCGGCCACGACTGTTCTGCCACGATCTTGACGAGTTCGGGATGGTTCAGGCCCAACCCTTCGCGCGTCATGTCGGCGGCCAACATATCCGGCGAATCTTTCAAACCTTGGGCCGTCTGCAGCGGATTGCCTGCCGCGGCAAATCCACCGCCGTTAATAATTGAGTTGCCGCCAGCCGTGCGCATCTTCTCCAGAATGACGACCGAGCAGCCAGCCTTCTTCGCTTCATAGGCGGCAGCGAGGCCGGCAAATCCACTACCGATAACGACAACGTCATAACTCTCGTCCCACTTACCCGGCATAGACGAATTGACGCATGGCTTAGCTTCTTCACCTTGGCTTGTTCCCATCAGTCCCGTGACGGCCATGCTCGCCGCCAGGGCCTTGCCGGTGGTGGTGAGAAAATTACGCCGCGAACTGCTTTGCGAATCCCTGCTCTCACTCATTGAGGTTTCTCCTGATTCTCTTTTCAACAAGACGCTTGCGGCCTTAAGCCGGACACGCCAACCACTGAACTTTGCACACTCAACAGAAAAGGCAGGAATGGAGGAAGCAGACACGTCGATTGCATCTGCTGACGTTATCCACCATCATTCCATTCCTGCTTCAAGCTGCTTGATGTTTCCTTATTTGTTCTCGGCTCCCGGATGATGCAAATAGCTGAACGGAATGCCGAACTGGAACCAGAACGCGTTACCGCGAACCTTGTTCTGCACCATCATGTCGTGATCCCACTTGAAGACCAGTCCACCATGCTTGCCCCAGGGCAGCGAGATCTGCGGGCCAAGGTCAAAGGTACGGCCCTTGTGGCCATAGGTCGTCGTGCCATCGTCATTGACCTGAGAGACAAGAACGCCGTTCTGATGATCGCCGGTGACTTGCTGGTAGTAGTAGCCGATCACGCCGATGCTCATGCGGTGCGGCAGTTCCTGGCGGGCATCGAACTGGGTGAAGAATTCGTTGCCGCTGTGGTAGTGCGTGTCATGATCAGGGCCGTTGATGACGTAGTCAAAACGGGCGCTGACCTCTTCCTTGCCGTGACGCGGGGTCAAGGTGATGGCAGCCGAAGGCGTCATCGCCATATTGTGCTGGCCGATGTTGACTGCGGTGGGCAACAGCTTGGGCGAGACATAGCCGGAGCCTACGGTCTCAAACTGCAGCTCGTAGTACCAGTGCGCGATGCCCTTGTGTCCGAGGATGGAAATCGGAACGATGTTGATGTTGCCGATCGCATCATTCGTGTTTTTGTACGCGGCACCTGGAAGGGGAACGTGGAGCTGATGATACTCGTTCGGGACGGCGATCCAGCTATCGAGCTCTCCACCGAGGAACTTGATTCCCCAGTTGTGTGAGAGCTTAACGGCTTGCGCGAAGACTCGAAGCTTGAAGTCCGGAATCGGCAGCTTCTTGCCGTGGGCATCATCGAGTTCATTGGCTTCGTAGAAGCAGGTGTACTCGTAGACCATGGTCGCACCACTGTGGGGCACAGCAGCAGCCATGGCGATGGATTCGGCACCCACAGGCCAGATGCTGGCGCCGTTCTCAGTAGCGCTCGCCACCGAAACAAGACAAACAAGACCAACAACGAGCAGGAGCAAGCGATGGAAAATTCTATTCGATATTTGCATTTAGGAAGCCTCTTTATGAAGAGTTGCTTTCAGTGCTTCCGCACCTGAGGTGTTGTGTAGCAATTCAAGAACCAAGGGCGGCCAGAAAAGCAAGAAGCAACAAATTGATGAAAAGATCTCCTCTGGTCTCCAACAGGGTCTGGGTCAATTGAGTGGGATCAGAAGGGTGAGACCTGCGACAACGTGCGGCGGTGCTTGTCTTTTTGCCATTTGGCACTGAACTGGGAAATGTACCCGAACCATCGGCCTTGCCGACGAGGGTGGGCAGTCCGAGTCCGCGTGTCGCGTTCTGGGACCTTTGTGTTCTCAAAATGACACGAGTTTCTCAGAAAAAGACTGATTTACTTACTCCTCGCTCGATCTCTCATTCCCTCTCAAACTGGCCGGAGCGCGATAAAACGGCCTGTTACGCCATCCCTCACGGTCAATGCACCCAGATTGGAACTCCCCTGAGCTTTTGGCCCACATGTTGCACAATCCGATCCTTGTGAGCTTGTGGTCGAAGCCGGCGGAAAGTCCCGAGCGATTTCGAAGTGAGGAACTATGAGTAAAAGTGTCGACTTAAATCAGGAAGGCGTACAGGTCAAGAAATCGGCCTGCTATTTCTGCCATCAAAACTGTGGCGTACTGGCATACGTCAAAGACAACAAGGTGCTTGCCATTGAAGGGGACCCTGAGTTTCCGACCAATCAGGGCGGGCTGTGCTCCCGGGGCAATTCCGCATTGCGGCATCTCGACCATCCTGATCGGATCAACTACCCGCTGAAGCGTATCGGAAAACGGGGCGAGGGCAAGTGGGAGCGCATTCCCTGGCAACAGGCAATTGACGAGATTGCGGCACGGCTGGCTGACATCAAAAGCGAATTTGGCGCCGAAGCAGTTGCCACTGCCGGTGGCACGCAGCGCACCGATGATTGGGCGCGGCGCCGTTTCATGAACTTGTTTGGCAGCCCCAACGGCTTCCATAACGCCCATCTGTGCTGGATCCCGACGTTCATGATCGAGACAGCGATATACGGCTGGTGCCCTTTTGATCTCGACATAGCCAATAGCCGCTGCCTGGTTTTGTGGGGACAGAACCCCGGTGCCTCGGGCATGCCCGAAATGCACCATATCGTTGACCTCCAACAAAAGGGACTCAAGGTCATCGTCATCGATCCGCGGTTTACGGAGACGGCCTCCAAGGCGGATATGTGGTTACCGCTGCGTCCGGGCTCGGATCTGGCTCTGGCTCTGGCGTGGCTGCATGTGATCATCTACTCCGGGTTATTCGACCAGGAATATGTCGAGACTTACTGTGAGGGCTTTGAAGCACTCGCAGAGCATGTCGCGGACTTTTCTCCGGAGTGGGCGGCTCCCCTGACATGGCTGACACCGGATCAGATCCGCGACAGCGCCGTCATGTACGCATCCAACAAGCCAGGCAACATTCAATGGGGGACTTCCGTAGACCAGATTGGTCGACCGGCCGGAGCCACCATGCACGCCCGCGCCTTATTGCGTGCGCTGACTGGCAACCTGGACGTTCCTGGGGCCGACCTGCTTACCGGACCGAGTCAGGAATTCATCACCGACGAGGAGATGGAAGCCAACGACACTCTGCCGGAAGAGCAGAAGACGAAACAGATCGGTTCCGATCGCTTCAAGATGGTGACTTGGCCTGGCTACGGACGCATCGCTGAGTTGAGCAAAGCCTTCTGGGGCAAGGCTCCCACCGCCGAGTGGATGTGCGAGGCGCATCCGCCGTCGGTGTTCCGGGCGATTCTCACCGAGAAGCCTTATCCGGTGAAGGCGCTGCTGGTCAGCGCCACCAATCCGATTTCGTCCTACGGCGAAACAAAGCTGGTCATGGAGGCCTTGCAAAAGGTCGACTTCATGATCACCAGCGATTACTGGATGACGCCGACAGCAATGCTTTCCGATTATGTGATCCCGGCGGCAGGAGCACTGGAGCGGCCGACGATTACCAGTTCATACGGCTGTGCCGACTTTCTGCTCGCTTCGCAGCGAGCGATTCAGCCGATGTATGAGCGACACAATGATTACAATTTCTGGCGCGACCTGGGTGTTGCGCTCGGACAGCAGGAACACTGGCCATGGGAAACCGTCGAAGATGCTTATTTCCACAAAATTGAGGCCTTGGGCTCCGGTGCCAAGAATTACGATCAATTTGTAGAAAACGTCCGATTCCATTTCCCTGAACGGGAGTACTCGAAATTCAAAGAGCGGGGATTCGCAACACCATCAGGCAAGGTTGAGCTCTACTCCTCGGTTCTGGAAGGGCTTGGTTATCCGCCTCTGCCCCAGTATGTCGGACCGACCGAGAACGAGATCGATCATCCCGAATTGGCGGAGAAGTATCCACTGGTTCTGACCACCGGAGGAGGCTTCATGCCCTTCCATCATTCGGAGCATTTCCAGATCAAGTCTCTGCGATACCTGCGCCACGAGCCTTACATGGACATCAATCCGGCGACGGCAGCCAGCCTGTCGATCAACGATGGCGACTGGGTCTGGATTGAAACCGCGCGCGGCCGTATCAGGCAGAAGGCCAATCTCACGAATGGAATCGATCCGCGAGTTGTCTTTACCCAGCGCGGCTGGTGGTATCCGGAGCGGGACATGACGTCTCCGGGTCTGGGGGGCTGTACCGAATCCAACGCCAATGTTCTGACCACTACCGCAGACAAAGATTGTGATCCCTACAGCGGAGCCTGGGCGAATCGCGGACTGCTGTGCAGGGTCTACAAGGCCGACCCATTGGGCGACAAGGAGGTAAGCTGACATGACTCGCTATGCCATGGTGATGGACACGAGGCGCTGCATCGGCTGTCAGTCTTGTACTGTCGCGTGCAAAATCCACAACGAACTACCCATCGACATCGTCTACAACCCGGTAACCACCATCGGTCCCACGGGAACTTTTCCGGACCTGACACTGAGTTTTCTGCCTTTGATTTGCATGCACTGCGGCAACCCTCCGTGTGTCGACGTATGCCCGACCACCGCTTCGGTACAACGCGAGGATGGAATCGTCCACGTTGTGGATTCCAAGTGTGTTGGTTGTCTTTCCTGCATCATGGCTTGCCCCTATGGAGCCCGGCAGCACAATCACGAGACCGGAACTGTCAGCAAATGTGACTTCTGCAAGGATCGGCTCGAACAAGGAAAGCTTCCGCACTGTGTTGCTACCTGCCATCAGAAGGCCAGAATCTTCGGCGATCTGCACGATCCGGAGAGTGAAGTCAGCAAGCTGATAAAGAACAACCGGACAGTACAACTCCTGGGCGAACTGAATACCGACCCCAGCGTTTTTTATATCTATTGATTCACGGCCGAGGAGGCACCAAGCCAATGAGCACTAAACATCAAAACTGGGGCTGGATGCTGGCAGTTGATTTCTTCTTCGCCGGTATGGGCGGCGGAATGCTGGTGATTGCCGCTGTGGTCGAACTGTTTGGCGGCGGCACGCGCATGTCTCTGCTGGGCAATCTGCTCGGGCCCGCGTCCATGTGCATCGGTTGCGGCTTTCTTATTCTGGAGCTTGGTAAGCCACTGCGGGCCTGGCGAGTATTCATGAATCCGAAAGCTATTCTGACCTTTGGCGCATGGATGATGTCGTTCGCGATCGCCTCCGGCTTCGTTTACGCCGCGATGGCTGTCCCTCTCAATCTGATTTTCTGGCGGGAATGGGCGATGCTCGGCAAATGCCTGGCGGTCGTCAACCTGGTCACTGGGTTGGTCGTCGCCACCTATCCGGGCATTCTTCTCGGACGCCTGAAGGGACGCCCCATGTGGGTTGGGCCGGGGATGATGGCTCTATTCATGCTCTCTTCGCTGGCAACCGGTGGCGCGCTGCACTATCTTTGCGCGCAGCTGATGCCGGTTCTCGGCACGCTGCTGGCCCCGATGTTGATTCCCGGTAGCGCGCTGTTCTTCCTTAGCGGGGTACTGGTCCCGGTTCCGGACGCGGTTATCTGGCGTGTATTACCGGGAGGGATTGCCACGTTGCTTCTGCTCCAGTTGCTGCTGTGGAGCGGCTATCTCTGGGTCAAGCAGAGCGGAGCAACAGCCGCCGAGGCCGCCAGTGCACAGCGCTGGATCAATGGAAACCTTTCCCTGGCTTTCAGATGCTTCATGATTTTGGGAACGATTGCGCCGCTGGTTCTGATGCTGCTTCCGATGCAGGCAGCAGCGGCGTTGGGTGCCGTTCTCGTCCTGCTAGGTGGCGTGACCATGCGCCTGCTCACCGTCCGCAGCGGCGAAGACCGGACTTTTCTTCCGGGCGAACAGAAATACCGTCTCCGGCTGCCGACGGGAAACGAGGAATTTCTTCATAAGAACTGGCTTTGATCGCTCTCTGCCATCGCGACATATTCAAGCGGGAATTTAGATCGCATGAAATGTCCTGTTGCCCCCACGATGCATTTACTAACGAAGGAGTTATGCGTGACAACAGTTGACGGGATTACCCGCAGTACCGGCACTACTACGATTCAACAACCAGCAACAAGTGGCTCGAGGAAGACTGGGTTCAGGATTACTGACCTCCTGGGAGTGGTCTATTTAGGCGCTATTTCAGCGGGTATCTTACTTAATATCCAGTTCGTCATGGCGTTGACCAAAGCGCATCCGCTACCGATGAGCTTCATCAAGTTCGCCTTATTGGCAACGTTTGGAGAATGCCTGAAGACGCGTATCGATAGAGGAACCTGGTTTCCTCCGAAGGTTCTTCTGCGCGCCCTCGTCTGGGGCGTCTTCGGCACGTGGATCTCAATGTCTTTTCCGTTCATCGAAGGCGGCGTGAGGCAGCTCATCGCGGTGAAGGAATGGCCGTCGCAGATGCTGACGGTATCACTCGTGCTGTGGATCAACTTCTTCGGCGGGTATGCATTCTTCATGATGCTGTGTCACTACTGGGTCGACTCCATGATGGCCGAAGGGCCAATGTTGCCCTGGAAGATTCTGGGCCGTCCTGAAGCCGGACGTTGGGCGAAGATCGTTGTGCTTGCCATCATCTTCTTCTGGTCGCCGGTACACATCGTGACCTTCTCTCTGCCGCCGATCTGGCGCACCCTTTGGGCGGCCTATATCAGCATGGCGTTCGGACTCATCCTGTCCTTCGCGGCAGGACGAAGAGCAAAGTCTGCCTAAATGGAAATTGACAGTCCAATCCGCGGCACGGTCACACTGCCTGCGCAGTGTGACCCACCGGTTCAATCTGCCACCGGCGGGACTGAAACAATACTCGGAACTGCCAATTCCAATGACACCCTGGCTATCATTGCGGTCACGCTGGCCGCGATTGGTGCATTCCTCAATGTCTTTGCTACCCAGCCGCTGCTGCCGCTGTTTGAGCAGATATTCCACGCCTCAAAGGCAGAGGTCGGGCGAACTGTAAGCGTTACAACACTG
>Ga0181516_10000869_pt1 | contig 24842 bp, 22 predicted proteins | sample PEATcosm2014_Bin_25_FD_121104 | JGI IMG/M metagenome (GOLD analysis project Ga0181516, IMG submission 121104) | Peatland microbial communities from MTU Mesocosm Facility, Houghton, MI, USA - PEATcosm2014_Bin01_10_metaG | ecosystem: Environmental > Terrestrial > Soil > Wetlands > Peat | place... | reverse complement strand
TTGTACGCGATTTGTACGCAGATTTGGCACTCATGGAAATCTGTGAATTTCGGGCATTCCTAGAATGAATAAGTTGCGTGTTTTCAATGCTCAGCACGAGTGCGACTCCCGCCGCCTCCACCATCGTTCGCCAAAGGCAAACGTTGTCGCGCCGTAGCTTCAGCGAAGGCGGACTCCAAAGTTGCGCCGCTTGTTGCGCCGCTTGTTGCGCCGTAGCTTTAGCGAAGGCGAAAGCTTTAGCGAAGGCGAAAGCGAAGGCAAAAGCTTCAGCGAAGGCGGACTCCAAAGTTGCGCCGCATGTTGCGCCGCATGTTGCGCCGCTTGTTGCGCCGCATGTTGCGCCGTAGCTTTAGCGAAGGCGAAAGCGAAGGCGAAAGCGAAGGCGAAAGCGAAGACGGAACGCTTCAGCGGAAGGCGGAAAGCGAAAGCGGAATCATGAAGTTTGTCTACATCCTCCAAAGCCTCACTGGCGAACATTTCTACACCGGCCTCACCGACGATCTGGACGCGAGGCTTTCGAAGCACAATACCGGCGCGGTAACGCACACGTCCAAGTTCGGACCGTGGCGCATCAAGAGCTATGTCGCGTTCACTGACGAAGCACGCGCAATTGCCTTCGAAAAGTATTTGAAATCCGGATCGGGACGAGCATTCGCTAAAACAAGGTTGTAGGTCGCGCCTTTTCGGCTCCTTATGCCTTGCATCCAAGTCACAAGGAGAACCCGATGAGCATCAATACGTTCCTGGCCAGGCACTCCGCTGTATCGGCCGCCCAGCATGGCTCCCAATGCGTCTACGTCGGTCGCGATCAGTCGCAGAAGTGGTGGGTTCTTCACGAAGGGAAGATCGATCCGATCGAGGCCGACATCTCTGAAGAGGCCCAGGCTGCCGCCCATCAGCTCATCGATGGCGACCAGCCCTGCACTTTGCAGCTGGAGTGGAAACTCATTCCCGCAACCAAGGCCGATCATTTGGAAGATAGTGGCCACGACAGCTTGTAGACTCGCCGTCGCCCCGGCGTTTGATCTGCACGCGTCGAGTGCTCAGAAGATCGGCGACCTCTGCGCATTCGAGCGCGCGTTCATGACCTTTGGCACGCCATCACGCTCCATTCGCTGCAAGCTGCATTGCGCCGGCTTTGCACCCTGTGGTAAAACCAAATCATTCAGTTTTGCCTTCACCGGCAATCCTGGATTTCATGCAGAGTGGCTGAGGGACGGGCCCTGTGACGCCACGACAACCTGCCTGGGCAAACCAGGAGTATGGTGTCAACTCTCGTCCGCCGTAGGCGGAGAACATGAGATTCGGGGGATGCTTCAGCACTCTAAGCTAAGGCGTCTCACAGGGTTTATTCGAGTCCATTTGAGTTCGCTCATTCACTGAGCCGTCACGCGCCCGTATTTCGCCGTCACTCGTGCGATTGCGAGGGACCTGTGTCGACTGCTTACGAATTGCGTTGTCGCGAATGCGGCAAAACCTACGATGTTCAGCCGCTTTCCATCTGTGAGCGGTGCTTCTCTCCGCTTGAGGTTGTCTTTGACCTCGAGTACGCCCGCACCCGCTTCACCCGCGCGTCGATTGCCGAGGGCCCGCTCCACATGGGCCGCTATCGCGCGCTGCTTCCGATCCCCGATGGATTCGATCTCGCTACCCCGGTCGGCCTCACGCCGCTCATCAAGGCGCCTCGCCTCGGAGCCAACATCGGCGCCGGCAATCTCTACATCAAAAACGACGCCGTCTGCATGCCCACACTCAGCTTCAAAGACCGCGTCGTCGCCGTCGCTCTCGCCAACGCGCAGGCCTTCGGCTTCGACACCGTTGGCTGCTCCTCGACCGGCAATCTCGCCAATGCTGTTGCCGCGCATGCTGCACGCCTCGGCCTCAAAACCTACATCCTTGTCCCTTCCGACCTCGAGCAAGCCAAGATTCTCAACACCCAGGTTTACGGAGCCACGCTCGTCCGCGTCGATGGCAACTACGATCACGTCAATCGCCTCTGCTCGCAGATCGCCGACCGCTACAACTGGGGCTTCGTCAACGTCAATCTGCGCCCCTTTTACGCTGAAGGATCGAAGACCGTCGGCTTCGAAATCGCCGAGCAACTCGGCTGGCGCCTGCCTGACAACATCGTCGTCCCCATGGCCGGCGGTTCGCTCATTACCAAAATCCGCAAAGCATTCAGCGAACTGATCGCTCTCGGTCTCGTCGACGACAGGCCGGTCAGATTTTTCGGCGCGCAGGCCACTGGCTGCTCGCCCATCGCCAAAGCCGTCAAAAATAATTCCGACGAGATCGTGCCGCAGCGCCCCAACACCATCGCCCGCTCACTCGCCATCGGCAACCCGGCTGACGGGCTCTATGCCGCGCGCGCCATTCGCTCCTCCGGCGGATGGGCTGAAGATGTTTCCGATGTCGAAATCGTCTCCGCCATTCAGGAACTTGCCGAGACCGAAGGCATCTTTACTGAAACCGCGGGCGGTGTCACCACTGCCGTGACGGCACGCCTCTATGCCCACGGCCGCATCAAGCCCGATGAACTCACCGTCGCCTGCATCACCGGCAACGGCCTCAAGACCACCGACGTTCTCAACGGTGCCTACGATCAGAGCCAGGTCATTCGCCCGCGCCTCACCGACTTTGAAAACTTCGTCGAAGAAAAATCCGCTCCCTCTCACGAGTGGAGCCTCACAGGAGAGAGCTATGTCCGTTAGAGTCCTGTTGCCCAACGCATTTCAGAGGCACACCGGCAACGTGCGCGATTTTTCGAGCGCCGCCGCCAACCTTCCCGAGCTGGTCGCGGACATTGAGGGGCGCTTTCCCGCCCTCCGCCAACACCTCCGCTCGGAGGACGGACAGATCCGCCGCTTCATCAACTTCTACGTCAATGAAGAAGACATCCGCTTCCTTGGCAACGAAAAATACAGCTTCAAAGAGGGCGATGAAGTCCTTGTGATTCCATCCATTGCCGGCGGCGCCGTATAACTCGATGTGACTTGTATCACTAAGGGCTCTTCCATCGAAGAGTCCTCATTTGTTACTGGCAAGTTACAGCGCCTGGCCAAGTATTTGCACCCTGTTTGCATCAGATTTACTTTCCTCTTACAATTCCGGGCGGATACTACTCTCGTGATGTCGCGAGCTGGACGAACGTTTTTTCTGGTTCCATTTTCCGGTTCCACCCCCGCGGTGGAAATCCCAACCTCATCCCTGCTTCCAGCCAGCCCTGTCGCTCCCGCGAAGCCGCGCATTCACGCGGAAGTGGGCAAATACCGCGTCCGTCTTGCCCAATCGATCGAAGATCGCGACGCTGTCTGCCGCCTCCGCTTCAAAGTCTTCAACATCGAGATGGGCGAGGGACTTGATAGCTCCTATCAAACCGGACTCGACACGGATCAGTTCGATCTGTTCTGCGAGCATCTCCTTGTCGAAGAAAAACTGACTCATCGCATCGTCGGCACTTATCGCATGCAATCGGGAGATACAGCTGCCGAGAAGCTCGGCTATTACTCTGAACAGGAGTTCAACTTCGTTCCTTATGAGTCGCTGCGCAGCGGCATTCTCGAGCTCGGCCGCGCGTCAATCGATCGCGAACATCGCACTCCCGAAGTGCTGACCCTGTTATGGAGAGGCATCGCGCAGTATGCTACTGACATGGGGCTGCGCTATCTGATCGGGTGCTCGTCGTTGAATTCAAGGAATCCCGCCGAAGGCTGGCAGTTATACGCCCAGCTTGAGAACTACCGGGTTTCTCCTGAATTCGGGACGGAGCCGACCGCCGCGTTTGCCTGCCCCACCGAGCAGGAGGGCGAAACTGCACAGCCGTCGCCCTGCGATGCCAACGCTTCGCTGCCGTCTCTTCCCAAGGTCCCAAGATTGCTCAGGACCTACCTCGCCATCGGCGCGCGCATCTGCGCACCGCCGGCCTGGGATCGCGAGTTCGGCACCATCGATTTCCTCACATTGCTCGACCTCAAGCTGCTTTCGCCCTCTGCGCGGAATCACTTTCTCGCTCCTCTCACTTCATGAATCTGCGTGCAGCCAGGCGCGCTGTGACGCTGGCCTTCGCCTTCGCCGTGAGCATCATCCACCTGGGACTAGTCCGCCTCAGTGGCCCTTTCACGCTCGAGCGCCGCGCTCGCTGGCTTCAATCCCTGGCCAGCCTGGTCATCTCCAGCATGGGAATCAAGGTGCGCGTCACCGGCCGTGCGCCCGTCACCGGCCTGCTGGTTTCAAACCACATCAGCTATCTCGACGTCTGCATCTACGCGGCCATTGCTCCCAGCACCATGGTCGCCAAAGCTGCAATCCGCAGTTGGCCGCTCTTCGGCATGATGGCCCGGTCCAGCGGTGCGCTCTTCGTCGACCGCTCCAGCCGGGCCAGTGCGGTCAAAGTCACCGAGCAGGTCGCCGAGCGCCTCAAAGGACCGGTCCCTGTCTTGTTCTTTCCCGAGGGCACCAGCACCGATGGCGCCAAAGTTTTGCGCTTCCACTCCCGGCTCTTCACGCCCGCCACCGACGCAGGAATTCCAGTCACCGCCGCCGCCGTTCGCTACGTCATTGAAGACGGAACCCCCGAGCGGGAGCTCTGCTGGTTTGGCGACGATCTTCTGCTGCCGCATATCTGGAAAGTCCTCGGCACCGCCGGCTTCACCGCCGAAGTTCATTTCGGTGAGCCTCATATCTACCCCGATCGCCGCACCGCCGCCGATCGCACCCATGCTGAAATCGAAGCGATGCGCAGTTGCGAACTCGTTCTGCAATAGGGCCATCCCGACGCAAAATCACATTTGATTCGCCTCACCAGGCGCCCTGGTGGTATCGTTTATTTCATCCCGCACAGGCGAATTACGGGAAAATTCCTCAAAAGAACAGATAAGAGCACTCTCTTTCTCTTCCAGGTCTCGTTGACCGATTGCACTTCTGCATCTCTGCCGAGGCGTCGAGGTCGTGTCGACCCATCATTTCTAAATTCGATCGCACCGCGAGGGAATGCGTATGACCCAGTTCTACGAAGCAACGGAGGAAAGCCGAGTGCTGACCCTGGACGAGATCACCAACCTCACCGAAGAAGGCGGCAAACCGGCCGACACCCTGATGAACGTGGTCGCCCTTATCGCAACGCGCTTCAGGACCGACGTCTGCTCGGCCTATCTTCTTGAGCCCGATCGATCGAATCTTGTGCTGGCCGCGACCCTTGGCCTGCATCCGCGCTGCATCGGCACGTTGCGCATGCCCCTCAATGAAGGGCTCGCCGGCCTCGTCGCGGAAAGAGTCATGCCCGTTGCCGTGGCCGACGTCAGAAATCATCCCCGCTTCAAATACTTCAAAGAATCCGGCGAAGAAGAAGTTCATTCCTTCCTCGGCGTGCCCCTTGTCGATCGCGGAATCCTGCAGGGCGTCCTCATCGTTCAGACCAAGGAGCCGCGCGTCTTTCGTGACGACGAAATCCGCATGCTCGCCGAGGCCGCTGCCCAGGTCGCGCCCGTCGTCAGCGAGGCCCGCACTCTCGATCGTTTCATCGCTCCGGCGCAGGAGCGGCTCTGGTCGTTGGCCCGCAATCTCTGGTGGTGTTGGGATCACGAATGTGTCGCCCTCTTTCGCGATCTGAACCCCAAGCGCTGGAGCGAGCTGAACCAGAATCCCATTGCCCTCCTCAATGAACTGCCCCTCGCCGAAATCGAGCGCCGCTCCGCTGAACTCTCTCTGCACAGCCGCATCAACTACGTTTACCGCCGCCAGCAGGAATACTTGAAGGCCGACAGCACCTGGGGAGCGGAACATGCCGGCGTGTTGCGTCCGCGCCCCGTTGCATATTTCTCTGCCGAGTTTGGCTTGCACGAGTCCCTTCCCATCTACTCCGGCGGCCTCGGAGTTCTCGCTGGCGACCACATCAAGAGCGCCTCAGACCTCGACATTCCCCTCGTCGGCATCGGACTTTTTTACGGCCAGGGCTACTTCCTCCAGCGCCTCGATCGCACCGGCTGGCAGCAGGAGGAGTATGTTCACACCGACGTCAATCAATGCCCGATGCAGCCCGCCATTGGTCAAAACGGCGAGCCAGTCATCGTCGAAATTCAAACCCGCGGCGGCGCAATTCGCGCCAAGGTCTGGCGCGTCAAAGTCGGTCGCTGCGATCTCCTTCTTCTCGACTCCAACGTCGAGGGCAACGCCCCGGAAGATCGCGAACTTACGTCGCGCCTCTACGGTGGCGACGGCCGCACGCGCATCCGTCAGGAACTTCTCCTCGGCGTCGGCGGCTTCCGTGCCCTCCGCGCCATGGGCATCACGCCCGGCGTCCTGCACCTCAACGAAGGCCACAGCGGCTTTGCTGTTCTCGAGGCGATTCGCGACCGCATGCAGGAAGAAGGCATGGACTTCGTCACCGCCGCCAGCCAGATTCCTCGCGAAGTCATCTTCACCACGCACACTCCAGTTCCCGCCGGTCACGACCGCTTCAACTCCGATCTGATGGAGGAGCACCTCGGCCCTCTGCGCGATCAACTTGGCCTCTCCCACGACAACTTGATGGGTTTCGGACGCGTCAACTCCAACGACTATCAGGAGCAGTTCTGCATGACGGTGCTTGGCCTCAAGCTCTCCCGTCGCGCCAATGCCGTTTCATCGCTGCACGGCGAGGTCTCGCGCGCCATGTGGTGGGGCCTCTTTCCCAACAAGCCGCAAGACGCCGTCCCGATCGGCCACATCACCAACGGAGTCCACGTTCCATCGTGGCTCGCACCCCAGATGTGCCGTCTCTACGATCGTCACCTCGGCGTCGGCTGGCAGCACAAGAGTGGAGCGGCCCGCACCTGGGAAGGAATTGAAACCGTCAACGACGGCGAGCTCTGGGAGACGCATCTCTCGCTCAAGACGCGTCTCATCGAGTTTGCCCGCCATCGCGCAATCGAGCAGGCCGGGCGCCGCAATGAGCCCCATGAAACCTTGCAGAAACTCGGCAAGCTCCTCTCGCCCGATGCGCTCACCATCGGCTTCGCGCGACGCTTCGCCACCTACAAGCGCGCCAATCTCATCCTTGCCGATATCGAGCGCCTCGCCTCCATGGTCAACGATCCCAAGCGCCCGGTGCAGTTTGTCTTCGCCGGCAAGGCTCACCCCCATGACGAACCCGGCAAGAAAGTTCTGCAGCAAATTGCCGAATTGATGCGCAACTCGGAGTTCTCGGAAAAATTTGTATTCATCGAGGACTACGACATCAACGTTGGCCGCTTCCTCGTGCAGGGCGTCGACGTCTGGCTCAACAATCCCCGCCGTCCCCTCGAGGCCTCTGGAACCAGCGGCCAGAAAGTTGTGCTCAACGGCGGCCTCAATCTCTCCGTCCTCGACGGATGGTGGGCCGAGGCTTACGACGGCCTCAATGGTTTCGCCATCGGCACCGGTCGCACCCATTCCAACATGGACGTGCACGACACCCGCGACGGCGAGGACCTTTATCGGGTTCTGCGCGACGAGCTGATTCCGCTCTTTTATCAACGCGATCAAGACGGGCTCCCACGCGGCTGGATCAAGCGCATGAAGCGCACCATCAAGACCCTCGGCTGGCGTTTCAACGCCGATCGCATGGTCATGGATTATTCGCTCAAGTGCTACATCCCCGCCGCCGGCGGCACATCGAGCGAGATCAGACCGCCCTGTTAGAAAGGGCCTGCGAAGTTATTGTCCCGCGGGTGGCCCCGTCGATCCGCGCACCACAAGGCTGGTCGACACCAGAAACTCGCGCTGCATGTGCGGGTTGTTTGAATCCTCTGCCTGCTGGCGCAGCGCCTCAAATGCCGCCCGCGCAAGTTCCGCGCGTGACAGCCGGATCGTCGTAAGCGGCGGAAGCGTGAACTCCGCAAAGTCGATATCGTCGAGCCCGATGACCGACAGATCGTGCGGCACGCGCAGCTCGCGCAAATAGGCTGCGCGCAGCACGCCAATGGCTGTCATGTCGTTCGAGCACAGAATGGCTGTCGGCTTCGACGCCAGAGACTGCAAGCGTTCAAATCCCGCAACCCCACCTTTCAGCGTGTGGTCGCACTCGATCAGCCACTTCTTCTGGATGGTCAGGCCAGCCAACTCCATCGCTTCGCGAAAGTCGTTTTCGCGCGTGATCGCGGAGTGGATCTTGTGCGGCCCGGCCAGAAACGCGATCTTGCGGTGTCCCAGCCCGGCAAGGTGGTTCACTGCGGCGCGAATCCCCGTCGAATAATCCAGCAGGATCGTGCTCGCCTTCGGGTCCTTCAGTCGAAACTCCGCCAGCACCATGGGAATGTCGTGGAACGAAAGTTGGCCGAGCACTGGCTCCTCTTCGCCAAACGTCAGCATCGCCACGCCCTCAACCTTGCGTTCGATCATGCGCCGCACACATTTCGTCAGCACGCTCGGGTCGCTGTTCGACGAGCTGACCAGAATCTCGTATCCGTGCGCTACGGCAATCTCTTCAAAGTGCTGGATCAGCTCCGGAAAAAAGGGATTGGTGATGTTCTCGACGATAATTCCCAAAATCCGGCTTCGCCCCGAAACCAGGCTGCGCGCATGCGTGTTGGGAAAATAATTAAGTTGTTCGATCGCCTGCCATACGCGCTTCGACAGCCGTTCGCTCACGACCGGTGCGCCATTGATGGTGCGCGAAACCGTGGCGATCGACACCTTGGCCATCGCCGCCACGGCTCGAATGTCCGGAGTTTTGTCTGCAGTCTTGCGGGTTCCTCTTCGCGCCACGTGCCAGTCCTTAAAAGAGCGGAGCAGAATGAAATATGGACAAGGTTACATCATCGGTTCGATTCGCGTTTGACTCGAACCCGCAATTTTCAACACGTGAGACGCGACTGAGTTCTCCTCGTTTTTACGACTTCTCCGCCATCAGCAAGCGCAGATCGCGCAGGTTATGCCCCGTCGGCCCGGTCACCACCGTGTCTCCCAGCGCCGAGAAAAGCGGGCATGCATTAAAAAGCCGCAGTGACTCCTCGGGATCGAAGCCAAAGGCTCGCGCCCGCTCCACCGTCGTCGGATCGGCGATGGCTCCCGCGCTCTTGGTGTTGCCGTCGATGCCATCCGATCCCGCGCTCAGCACGGTGAGCAACTCGCCCGGATGCTGTGCCAGCTCCATCGCGCAGGCCAGCGCAAATTGCTGGTTGCGCCCTCCCGCCCCCGGTGTGCGATCCATCGTCACCGTAACCTCGCCCACTGAGATCAGGCAAAATCGCCGATGCCCCTCACGCATCTCGTGGAAGCGCGACAGCAGATAGCGCGCTGCCTCGGCATAATCCCAGTCGTCGCAGGAGTTGTCGACGGCCACAAAAAATCCCGCCCTCTGCGCCAGTGCGCGCGCGTTCTCCACCAGGTCGTGGCTCGAAAGCAGAAGCTCAAACACCGATTCGCGGAACGCTTCATGCTCGCCCGAGAGCGCTGCGGCCGCCGTAAACGTGCGTGCCGCGCTCAGCCCCGGCCACGGCAGCTTCGGCAAAAATCCTGGGCGCGATCCCTTGCTTCCCGGAGACTCCGGCAAATCTTCGCGCTCAAAAAACGCGGCAACGGTCTTGGGCAGTTTGCCCGCCAGATTATATTTCTCGATCACCGCGCGCACATCGCTCACCGTCGAGTGATCCGGCGATGTCGGTCCCGACGACAGCGCATCCAGCGTGCGCAGCGGCACATCGGGCAGCAGCAGCGAGACCTTCAACGCTTCCGGCGCAGCGAGCGCCAGCCGCCCGCCCTTCACCGCGGAGAAATGTTTGCGCAGCGTGTTGACCTCGTTGATGGGCGCGCCCGAGGCCAGCAGCGCCTCGTTAAAGGCGATCGTGTCCTCGAGCCCAATCTGCGGATCGAGCGGCAAGTCAAACATCGCCGACCCGCCGCCCGAAATCAGAAAGAAAATCAGCGTGTCCGTTTTCGCCTTCCTTAGCATGGCCAGCGTAGCCCGTGCCGCGGCAAACGACTCCTGATTGGGCAGCGGATGGCCGCCCTCAAAATACCGAAAACGCCAATTGCGTTTCTTCGGCAAAAGGTTGCTGCAGCAAATCCCGCGCAGCCCCTGCCGGCGTTTCATCCGCTCCAGCAGCACCTCGAGCATCGGCGTCGCCGCCTTGCCCAGCGCAACGACGAAGATGCGTTTGTAGTTGGAGAGATCGATCGTATCCGGGCCGCTTCCATCGGGAAACAACCGCTTCAGCGTCTTGCCCTCAAATTCAATTCGCCGGTCAAACGCCGTTCCGATATTGCAGCCTTCGATTGCCCCGGTAAAAATCTCAGCTGCCTCTGCGTGCAGTGAGTCCAGTTCCGTGTCGCTTACTGGAGTCATGTCAGTTGCTCCTTGAGCCAGCCGACGAGCGCATTCTGCATCGTCTCAAGCTGGCCGGCAAAAAAGTGATCGGCGCCGGGTAGGAGCACCAACTTTTTGGGTTCGGCCGTGGTGGCGGCCACTCGTTCGAGGTCAGCGGCGGTTGCGAACTGGTCGCTCGCCCCGCTGAGAAACAATTTTGGAAGAGAACAGTTCGCTAGAAAATTATAATGATATTCGCGTCCCTCTGCCCGGGTCGGTAGGCCCAGGGCAACCAGCGCGCGAACACTTTTGCGTACATCGCCGGATCGGTCGCCACAACAGGCCAGCAGCGACATCGCAGCTCCAAAGCTGAAGCCAACAACCACCACCGGCAGCTTGAATTCGTTCTCCAGCCACGACAAACCGGCGAACACATCCTGGGCCTCAGCTTTGCCGTCGTGCGCTCCTTCGCTCAGTCCCGTCCTGCGAAAATTGAAGCGCAACACCGGCCAGCCCAGTCCGAACTCCGGCGCGTTCAGCGCCTTCATCGCGTGATACACCACCTTGTTATGCATGGTGCCCCCACCCTTTGGATGCGGGTGGCAGACCAGCGCGGCGTACCGCGAGTTCTTGTCGCCCTCGTTCAGCAGCGCTTCCAGCCGTCCGGCTGGCCCGGTCAGGTCGACGCTGCGCAACATCGCGCCGCTTTCGACGCGCGGGCTGGTAACAGGTACAACTGGCGAGATCATTCCAGCTTCATTTTACGCGCAGTTTCAAGCCTCGACGCGCCACCTCCGTCCCAAAGCCGCTGCGCGCGTAAGGTATTCTTGCAACATCATGTCTGCACCGCAGCCTATTGATCCCATCCGCTTTACACGCGAACTGGTAGAGATTCAGTCCACCACCTACCACGAGGGCGCAGTGGGAGATTTTCTGGCCGGTTTCCTCGACGGCCGTGGCTGGTCGGTGGAAAAAACGCCCGTGCCCCAGCCTCCCGAGAGCGTCACCGCCGGGCCGCGCTGGAACGTATACGCCGGTCCTGCCGGCCACTCTCCTGACCTCACCTTCTCCACCCACATGGACACCGTCCCGCCCTACATCCCCTTCACCGAAGATGCGGATTTCCTCTACGGGCGCGGCGTCTGCGATGCCAAAGGCATCATCGCCGCCCAGGTCGCTGCCGCTGAATCCCTTCGCTCCGAGGGCCTCCACATCGGCCTCCTCTTTGTCAGCGGCGAAGAGCGTGACTCCGCCGGCGCCAAAATTGCAAACCTCACGCCCAAGGGCAGCCGCTTCCTGATCAATGGCGAACCCACAGACAATCGTCTCGCCCTCGCATCCAAAGGCGCTCTGCGCGCGGTCATTCGCTCCACCGGCAAAATGGCCCACTCCGCTTATCCAGAACTCGGCGAGAGCGCTATCCACAAGCTCATTGAGGCCCTCACCAGAGTCCTCGCCCTTCAGCTCCCGGTTCTCGACGACATCGGTCCCAGCACCATCAACATTGGCCAGATCCATGGCGGACACGCCCCCAACGTCATCGCCGACAAAGCTGAAGCGCAGGTCCTTGTCCGCACCGTCTCCGATTCCGCGATCGTCCGCGCCGCCCTCATTGATGCCGCCGCCGGCCTCGCCGAAGTCGAGTTCACGCTCGACTCTCCCTTCATTCGCCTCCATGCTGTTCCGGGTCTTCCCACCATGGTCGCCAAGTTCGCCACCGACATCCCTTACCTGCGCGACTGGGGACATCCGCTGCTGCTCGGCCCCGGCTCTATCCACGTTGCCCACACTCCGCACGAGAGACTCGCCAAAAAAGAGTTGCTCGAATCCGTCGAACTCTACATCAAAGTAGCCAGACAGCTGCTCGCCTGACTTCTTCATCTCACCCATGCATACGGAGAACATCATGACCGCATCCATCTACGACATTCCCGTTCAAAAAATCACCGGCGAACCCACCTCCCTCGCCGAGTTCAAAGGCAAGGTCCTGCTCGTCGTCAACGTCGCGTCCAAATGCGGCCTCACTCCCCAATACGAAGGCCTCGAGAAACTCTACGACCTCTATCGCGGCCAGGGCCTCGTCGTCACCGGCTTTCCCGCTAACGATTTCAAGAGCCAGGAACCCGGCACCAACGAGGAGATTCAGACCTTCTGCACCGCGAACTTCGGCGTCAAATTTCCCATGTACAGCAAGATCACCGTGGTCGGCCCCGAGAAGCACCCGCTCTACTCCGCCCTCATCGCCGCGCAGCCCAAAGCCGTCAGCCTTGCCGAGAAGCCCTTCGCTGAAAAGCTCCACGGCTACGGCATCGAAACCAATCCCGAGCCCGAGATTCTCTGGAACTTTGAAAAGTTTCTCGTCAATCGTCACGGCCAGGTCGTCGAGCGATTCGCGCCCGACACTGAGCCCGATGCGCCCGCTCTGGTCGACGCCATCAAGGCCGAGCTCGCCAAATCCTAGTCAAGGATGAGTGCGCATAGACCTGGAGCTTTTAATCCCGGATTTTGCCGTTTGAAGTCTTCGCGCGTCGTTAGCGCGGCAGGTCGCGCCCCTCCGTCGTATCGAGCGGCACAAATACGCGAAACACCGTGCCGCTCCCCTCCCGGCTGCGCACCGAGATGCGGGCGTGGTGCTTGTCGAGAATGCCCTTCGAAACCCATAGGCCGAGTCCATTTCCCGATTCGCCCTTGGTCGTTACAAAGGGTTGAAAGAGCCTGTCCAGCGTGGCTCGGCTCATTCCATGGCCGCTGTCGGCGACGGTGATGCTTACGCCCTCGCGTCCTTTCCCGTCGATCGCCGGCCGCACCGCAACAATCAGCCGTCCCCTCCTGCCCTTCAGCGCATCCAGCGCGTTGCTCACCAGGTTTGTAACCACCTGCTGAATTTCGCCGGGGAGACACAACACAGGCGGCGCGGGCCGATGCCTGCGCTCCAGTTGTATCTCGCGAGTCTGCAAATCCGGCTCGTTAAAGAAGAGCACCGACTCGATCAACTCTTCCAGCGACGTCAACGCGGGAGCGGTTCGCTGGCGATAGAATCTCAGGCTGCGCGCCGCAATGTGCGACAGCCGCTGCAACTCGCGATCCGCCACCTCGAGCAGCCTCTTGGTGTTCGCTGAAACTGTTTCGTCGAGTTTGGCCAGAAAGAGCAGATTCGTCACGGCCTCGAGCGGGTTATTGATCTCGTGCGCGATGCTCGCCGCCAGCCGCCCCGCCGCCGCCAACTGCTCCGACCCGCGCAACGCAAGCTCCACCTTCTGCGCATTGGTCGTGTCGCGCATATAAACGATCACGCCGTTTCCCGGCTGTGGGTAGATCAGAAATTTGAACCACGCCTGGGCGCCGTCTTCAAAATAATGTTCAAACTCCACCGGCACCCGCTCCTCCATCGCGCGGCGAAAATGCTCCTCCACCACCGTACCCTTCAACATGGGATACAGATCCCACAAGCACGCGCCCATGTGCGGCTTTCCCGAGTGCTCCGTCACTTGAATCGCCGCCCGATTCAAATACGTGATGCGATATTCCCGGTCCAGCGTTCCAAAGGCATCGGGGATATACTCAAGCGCTTCCCACGCAAACTGCCGCGCCTTGGCAATCTCCCGATGAAGTCTGGATTCCTCTTCCGCCGCTTCCTTGCGCAGCCGCGCCATCTTCAGTTGCCCTTCCACCCGCGCCACCAGTTCTCGCGCCGTGAAGGGCTTGGTCAGATAGTCATCGGCGCCTGCCGCCGCGCCTTCGATACGCGCCTCTTCGCCTGCCCGCGCTGATAGCATGATCACCGGCACGGCCCGCGCGGCCGGATTTTCGCGCACCGCTTCGAGCAGCGCAAACCCATCCATCTCCGGCATCATCACGTCCGTCAGGATCAAATCCGGCACGCGCCGCTCTATTTCTTCGAGCGCCTGCTTTCCGTTCTCTGTCTGGATCACCTCAAAACGCCAGCCCAGCAGATCCGTCACATACTCGCGCATATCGGCGTTATCGTCCGCAAACAGAATCACAGGCTTCTGCTCCGCCGCTGCTTTTCCCTCCTCGGCTGGTCGGCCATCATCCTCTCCCGTGACGTCCTCTTTCAGGCGCTCCCGTGTCTCCAGTTGCGGCAGCCAGCCCAGCGCTTCCTGCACATAGGCCACCTGCGAACCCTGCAATGCCACAGGCTGCGCCTCGTCTCCCGTTACCAGTTCAGGCGGCAGATGATTCCGTCCAAACGGCACGATGATCGTGAACGATGTTCCCCTTCCAACTTCGCTTTCGATCGCGATCGAGGCTCCATGCATCTCCACCAGTTCGTGAACCAGCGCCAGGCCAATCCCACTGCCTTCATGGCTTCTGCGGCGCGCCCCTTCGATCCGTTGAAACCTCTGGAAAAGATCGGCCAGGTGTTCCTGCGAGATCCCCGTCCCCGTATCGGCGACCGTGATCTGCGCGTTCTGTCCCACGGCTCTGACCGTCACTCTCACCTCGCCCTCAAAAGTCGACTTCAGCGCATTCGAGAGCAGGTTCAGTTCGATCTTCTCCCACATTTCGCGGTCGACGTAAACCGGTTCAGGAAGCGGTGGGCAGTCCACGACCAGCTCCAGCCCAGCCCTCTCCACCGCCGATCGAAACACGCTGGCCAGTTGCGCAACCAGCAGGGAAAGATCCGTCGGCTCAAACCTTGCGCGCATTCGTCCCGATTCAATGCGAACAAAATCCAGCAGCCCATTCACCAGCTTCAGCAGCCGCAGCGCGTTGCGATGCAGCATCTCCAGCGCCTGGCTCGATGGCGGCGCCTGTGCCGTGAGCGCATCTTCAATCGGCCCCAGAATGAGCGTCAGCGGCGTGCGCAGCTCGTGGCTCACGTTGCTGAAAAATGCAGTCTTCGCGCGATCCAGCTCCGCCAGGCTTTCGGCTCGGCCTCTTTCTTCTTCATAGGCCTGCGCGTTTGAAATGCCCGCCGCGATCTGCCCCACGATCAGATCGAGGAACTCTCCATAGAACGCATCAAAGTTGCGATAAGGATTGAGCGCCGTGATAAAGACGCCCACCGGCTTCTCCGCTCCCTGGCGCGTGATGGGAATCAGGCGGGCCAACGAGGGTGACCGGTCCCAGCAGCCTTTCGGCATGTCCGGCATCGCCTCCGGCACTTCCACCGTGATGCTGCGATTAGTCGCAAGCACTTCTGTCACGGGCCATGGTCCTGGCGCGGCATCCACTCCAAACCAGGGAATCGCCGCCGGATGCTCCGAGTCCACTCCTGTGCGCGACACCAGGTTCAGGCGCGTTCGATTCTTGTCGAAGAGATAAGTCAAAGTGCACGGCATGTCCTTCTCATTCGACAAACCGCGCTCAATCGCAGAAAACACGTCTTTCTCTGAAATCGCTCCTGTCAACTCCGCGGCCAGCGCGCTCAGCGCTCCAAGCTGCCGCTCGCCGATCACTCTTGTGGTGTCTTCGATCACCACGCACAGCATCCCCGCAATCGTCCCGTCGTCCTCTTCAAGCGGGCTGTATGAAAATGTGTGGTAGGTTTCTTCGGGATACCCGCTGCGTTCAAGAATGAGCAGCAGCATCTCATCCCACGAGGCTGTCCCCGTTTTCATCACTCGGTCAATGCGGGGTCCGATGTCTTTCCAGATTTCGCTCCAGACTTCGGCCGCGGGCCTGCCCAGCGCCCAGGGATGCTTCTTGCCCAGAGTGGTCTTGGCATACGAGTCGTTGTAGAGGATCGTGAGTTCCGGCCCCCACGCCATCCACATCGAGAAGCGCGAGGTCAGCAGTATGCGAACGGTCGTCTTCAGGCTGGTCGGCCATTGGCTCGCCGGGCCCAGCGGTGTCGCGGACCAGTCAAAATTGGCAACCAGATCGGCCATCGGCAGCGGCGGCGCCACTGTATCCGAACTCTCAACCAGGTTGGTGTTGCCTCCAGCAATCTTCTCTTGCATCGGTATTTTTCTCGCTCGCTAGGTGCGCAACTCCGCTGCACAGATCACTTCGCGTGTCTCACTCTGCGTTTTTGAGTTCTACTGGAGGACCCGTTGAACTGCCTTTTTCTGATGCACAATATAGCCCGTGAGTTGTTCTATTAAAGCCTGTTTCTTTGGTGATTTGCAATCCATTCCGCTTCATGTCCTCCGCTCCCTGCTCGCCTTGTATCCTTAGCCCATGCACGACGAATCTTCTTCCTCCCCCGTCGCCTCCAATCCGCTCGAAAACTCGGCGTCGTCCTACTTGCGCTCCGCCCGTCATCAGCCCGTGCAGTGGAATCCCTGGGGCGAAGCCGCCTTCGCCCGCGCCCAGGCCGAGAACAAGCCCATCCTTCTCGACATTGGAGCCGTCTGGTGCCACTGGTGCCACGTCATGGACCGCGAGTCCTACGAAGACGCCGAAATCGCGCGCACCATCAACGACCACTACGTCGCAGTCAAAGTCGATCGCGACGAACGCCCCGACGTCGACGCCCGCTATCAGGCCGCCGTCTCTGCCATCAGCGGTCAGGGCGGTTGGCCGCTCACCGCATTCCTCACCCCCGACGGCCGCCCCTACTTCGGCGGAACCTATTTCCCACGCGATGATCGCTACGGTCGTCCCGGTTTCGGCCGCGTGCTTCTCACCATGTCCCAGGTCTGGCGCGACCGCCGCGAAGAGGCGCTCGAGTCCGCCGCCAGCGTCATGGCCGCCATCGAACACAACGAAAGCTTTTCCAGCCGGGGCGGGGAACTGACGCTCGCCCTCGCCGGCAAAATTGCCGCCGCCGCACTCAAGCAGTTCGATCCCCGCAATGGCGGCTTCGGCTCGCAGCCCAAGTTTCCTCACGCCGCGGCCCTCGATCTTCTGCTCCAACTCGCCCTCCATCGCGGCAACGAGCAGGCCCGCGAAGCATTCACCGTTACGCTTGAAAAAATGGCTCGCGGCGGCGTCTACGACCAGATCGCCGGCGGCTCCCATCGCTACTCGGTCGATGAGCGATGGGTCGTGCCCCACTTCGAAAAAATGCTCTACGACAACACCGAGCTGCTGCGCAATTATGTGCACGGCTTCCAAAGCTTCGTTCGCGAAGACTTCCGCCAAACCGCTCTTGAAATCGTTGCCTGGCTCGATGCCGTTCTCACCGATCGCGCGAGCGGCGGCTTCTACGCCTCACAGGACGCCGACATCAATCTCGACGATGACGGCGACTATTTCACGTGGACCCTCGACGAAGCCCGCGCCGTTCTCCCTGCCGACGAACTCGCCGTAGCCGCGCTCTACTGGGACATCGGCGAACTCGGCGACATGCATCACGACCCGGCCCGCAACGTGCTCCATCGCAACTTCACCATCGACGAGCTCGCCTCCAAAACCGGGAAGTCCGCATCCGAACTGAACACGCTCATCGCCTCGTCTCGCGCCAAACTGCTCGCTGCCCGCGCCCAGCGCCCCACCCCGTTCATCGACCGCACCCTCTACACCGGCTGGAACGCAATGGCCGTCACCGCCTACCTCGAAACCGCTCAAGTGCTGCGCCTCGACGCGGTCCGCGCCTTCGCGCTGCTTTCTCTCGACCGCCTGCTCGCCGAGGCCTGGGACAGCGCCGGCTCTCTCTTCCACGTCATCGCCTACCCCGACGGCCACGCTCCCGCCGATCGTGTCCCCGGCACTTTGGACGACTACGCGTTCGCAATCCATGCGTGCATCGACGGCTGGCTCGCCTCAGGCGACATGCGCTACTACAACGCCGCCATCACACTCGCCGACGCCATGATCGACCGCTTCTACGACCGCACCGCGGGAGCCTTTTACGATGCAGCCGCGCCCACCGACGGCAAAGTTCCTCTCGGCGCACTCGGTGCCCGCCGCAAGCCTCTGCAGGATTCGCCCACGCCCGCCGGCAATCCCACCGCCGCTTCCGCACTTCTCCGTCTCGAATCACTCTCCGGCCGCGCCGAATATCGCGACATCGCCGAGGACACCCTCGCATCTTTTTCCGGCGTCGTTGAGCACTTCGGCCTCTATGCCGGCAGCTATGGCCTGGCGCTCGAACGCCTGCTCCTCGATCCGGTTCAAGTTGTCGTTGTCGGCTCAGGCCAGCAGGCCGACCTTCTCGAAGCCACCGCCGTCTCAGGATTTGCAGTCAACAAAACCGTCGTCCGCCTCGCGCCTCCCCAGCTCGCCCCCGGCAATCTTCCCCCCGCGCTCGCCGAAACACTTCTCCAGGTCCCCGTCCCTCAAGACGCCGCCGCATGGGCCATGCTTTGCAAAGGCCGCACCTGTCTTCCGCCCATCGTCGACGCCGATGCGTTGATATCCGCCCTGACCGAAAAAGACTGATCGCCGCCACTAGCTCGTCTCCCCGCTGAACGGGTTCGTCTCCTGCGGCTTGATCGTCGTCGGATCTTTTGCCGGTGGTGCTTCGTGTTCCGCTGTCGTCACTGGCGCCGTCGAGTGCGTTTCGCCCGTCACCTTGTCCAAGAACGAATTGAAAACCCGGTTCGGATCTCCCGGTAGCAGATGATGTTCCTCGAGCGCAATCCGCACCCGCCTTTGAAACTCACGCATCGCCGCGTACTGCTTCGTCGCCTTGGTCTTGAAGATCACCGGAAAAATCAACTGCGATCCCTTCATCGAATCCATCCCCAATATCTGCGGGTCGGCCACAAAAACATCGCGAAATTGATCGCTGTTCCGGATATCCATCGCAATGCCCTTCAGCAGTTCAGCCACCTTGTCTGGATGAGCCGAAAAATCGACGCTCACGTTGATCGTGGCCACTGAGTAATCGATGCTCTGGTTGGCCACCGTCGTGATCTGCGAGTTCGGAATCACATACAGAGTCCCATCGCCTCCGCGCACCAGCGTCTTGCGCAGGCTCATCGACTCCACCGTGCCCGTCAATCCCGCCAACGTCACCACGTCTCCCACATTGAACTGGTTCTCAATCAGGATCAGCGTGCCGTTCAACATATCTTTCACGATGTTTTGCGCGGCCAGGCCAATCGCTACGCCGGCGATTCCAGCCGAGGCCAGCAGCGGCGCAAGATTCACCCCAACCGCATCGAGAAACTGCAACCCCACAATCGCGCCGATCACCGCCAGCCCCGTCGTGCGAACCACGCCTGCCAGCGTCTTCACCTGCGCAACACGCCCGTGTCCGGCCGCATGCAGCTCCGCGATGTGGATCATCCTTGACGCGATCATCCGCAGCAATCGATTGAGAACAAAGGCGATAACCGCTACCGCCAGCAGGTGTGGCAGCTTGCCCCGCACAAACTCCTGCGCATCCACAGCCCATTCGTTCAGCAACTTGCCCATGAACCGGTCGTCTGCCAGCCAACCGCTTCGAGCAAGGATTGCAAAAGGGTGCATACGAACTCTCCTCTTTCTATCTATACTGTGCCCAGACGGGCCGGGTCCGTGGCCTGATTCAAAGATAGCTGGCCCCAAGAGGAAAAGAGACATCCAACTCCAGCAGCAAGGAGGTCCCTACGCGGATGAGTCCCAAACAACTCCAGCTCGCCTCAAATCAATCTGCCCAAGCCGAGCCGCCAACGTCTCTTCGCACCAAAATGATTCGCTTGAGCGGGATCCTGCTTCTCGCCGCAATCGCTCTCCTCACCGGCGCCGCCCAGTCCGGGCAGCAATCGCCTCCCGCCACTCCCGCCCAGCCCAATCTCTTGCCCGATGCCAAACAGCCTCCCGTTGCAAATGCGCAATCTCAACCGGAGGCCGTAAAAACCACGCCGCAAGGCGCCGACACCATCACAGATCCGAAGAAGCAGCAACTGAACGAAGAAAGTGCGCAGCTGCTCACGCTGGCCATCGCCTTGAAGGCCGAAGTAGACAAGACCAACAAAGACACCCTGTCGCTCAACGTGATTCGCAAAGCCGACGAGATTGAGAAGCTCGCCCACAACGTCAGAGAGAAAATGAGAGTGAGCGTCGGCGGCAATTAGTTTCGCGCCGAGGGTGCGCAATGAACAGAGTGAGGGCTCGATTTTCGCGACTATCCGGCTTCCCCTTCACCCGCTTTCACCTGTCGCTCAGCCTGCTGGCTCTCCTCTTTGCTTCGTTTTCGATCTCTCATGCCGGTTCGCAGATCTCTGCAATTCAGCCCGGTCAACGCACCCAGGGGCCATTTGAAGCCCCCAGTGACATCGATCCGATCACTGCCGCGCGGCGCCTCAAGGCTCTCAACGTCGAGCGCCAAAAGACGATGGTCTCCGACGCCGGCAAGCTGGTTCAACTCGCCAGGGAACTGAACGCCGAAATCAACCAGGCGCAACCCAGCTCGCTCACTCCAGTCCAACTGCGCAAAATCGCAGACATCGAGAGACTGGCCCGCAGCGTCAAACAGAAGATGAGTTTTTCCATAGTCGACGAAGTGCAATTTCAGCCGTTTCCAGCGTCGATGCCATAATTCCAGCCGGCGCGAAAGGCCGGATTATCCACGACGATGGGCCACGATTTGCCGCACGTTGATACAATCAAGCAAGGTCGGGATTCGAAACAAGAACGCTGGGAGTAACGGGAATGGGACTTGCGGTTTCCCCTGGACGCGCGCAAAACTCTGAATCCGCGGCAGTCGCTTTGACCCCGCAACGGCTCATCGAAATCTACCGCCTGATGTTTCTCTCCCGGCGCGTCGACGACCGCGAAATCCTCCTCAAGCGCCAGCAGAAACTTTTCTTCCAGGTCTCCGGCGCCGGCCACGAAGCGCTGCAGGTCGGCGCAGGCCTCGCCCTCCGTCCCGGCTACGACTGGTTCTTCCCCTACTATCGCGATCGCGCCCTGTGCCTCGCCCTCGGCGTCACTCCTGAGGACATGTTCCTGCAGGGAACCGGCGCTGCCTCCGACCCTGCCAGCGGCGGCCGCCAGATGCCCAATCACTGGAGCAGCCGCGCCCTCCACATCGTCAGCACCCTTCATCGACAACCACCCAGGTTCTCCACGCCGTCGGATGCGCCGAGGCCGGGCGCTACTTCAGCCGTCATCCCGAAGCCGCAGAGAAGTCGACCGGGCTGGATTATCGCGCGTTTCACGACGTCCCGTTCCACGCCGACGAGATTGCCCTCACCTGCCTCGGCGAAGGCTCCACATCGCAGGGCGAATTCTGGGAAGCGCTCAACACCGCCTCCAACGCCAAGCTGCCCGTCATCTTTCTCGTCGAAGACAACGGCTACGCCATCAGTGTTCCCGTCGAGGTCAATACGCCCGGCGGAAACATCTCCAAGCTGGTCGCAAATTTTCCCAATTTCTACTTCGCAGAAATCGACGGCACCGACGCCGAAGCCAGCCTGCGCGCTTTTCAGGCTGCTGCCGAACACTGCCGCGCCGGCCTCGGTCCCGCCTTCGTCCACGGCCACGTCGTCCGCTCCTATTCCCACTCGCTCTCTGACGATGACAAGCTCTATCGCTCCCCCGCCGAGCGTGAGGCCGATGCGCTGCGCGACCCCATCGCCAAGATGCAGATGCGCCTGCTCCGCGAGGGCATTCTCACCGCCGACCAGATCAACGCTCTCGAGCAGCAAATCGACCACGAGGTCGCCGAGGCTGCCGAGCGAGCCCTGCTGGCGCCCCTGCCCGAGGTCTCCAGCATCCGTCGCCACGTCTACTCCGAGGACCTCGACCCCACCAGTCCCTCGATCGCCACCGAGCCCGTCAAGCAGTCCGGTCCCAAGGCCGCCCTGCCGCGCACCATGTCCGATCTCATCAACGCCTGCCTCAAAGATGAAATGCGCCGCGATCCGCGCATCGTCGTCTATGGCGAAGATGTCGCCGACGTCAGCCGCGAAGCTGCGCTCGCCGAGCTCAAAGGCAAAGGCGGAGTCTTCAAGCTCACTGCCGGCCTGCAAGCGGCTTACGGCTCCGAGCGTGTCTTCAACTCGCCTCTCGCCGAGGCCAATATCGTCGGCCGCGCCGTGGGCTACGCCGTCCGCGGCATGAAGCCCGTCGTTGAGATTCAGTTCTTCGACTACATCTGGCCCGCCGTTCACCAGATGCGCAACGAACTCGCCGTCATGCGCTGGCGTTCCAACGGCCAGTGGCCCTCGCCCGTCGTCATCCGCGTCCCCATCGGCGGCTATCTCGCCGGCGGCGCCATCTATCACTCCCAGTCGGGCGAGAGCATGTTCACCCACATCCCCGGCCTGCGCGTCGTCTTCCCCTCCAACGCGCTCGACGCCAACGGACTGCTGCGCACCGCCATCCGTTGCGACGACCCTGTGCTCTTTCTCGAGCACAAGCGCCTCTATCGCGAGTCCTACGGACGCGCGCCCTATCCCGGCCCCGACTACTCCATCCCCTTCGGCAAAGCCAAGGTCGTGCGTCCCGGCTCTCACATCACGCTCGTCACCTACGGAGCCATCGTTCCCCGCGCCCTGCAGGCCGCCGACAAGGCCCATCGCGAACACGGCATCGACGTCGAGATTCTCGACCTGCGCACCCTCAGCCCCTACGACTGGGAAGCCATCGCCACATCCGTCCGCAAGACCAGCCGCGTCCTCGTCGCTCACGAAGACATGCTGAGCTGGGGTTACGGCGCCGAACTCGCCGCTCGCATCGCCGATGAGCTCTTCGACTCGCTCGATGCGCCCGTTCGCCGCATCGGCTCCATGGACACCTTCGTCGCCTACCAGCCGGTCCTCGAAGACGCCATCCTGCCCCAGCCCGAAAACATCCTCCAGGCCATCCGCGACCTCCGCGCCTGGTAGCGCCGACGTCATCGAGAAACGAGCCACAAGCGCCGCAAAATCAGCATCGAAGGAGCGATATGCGCAGCTCAGCACAAGCGTTCCGATATGTCGTTGTCGGGTCGGTCTTGTCGCTCATGCTCACCGGCTGCTTTGGGTGGTCCGATATTTTTGAGGAACAGCGTCCACTCTCGGGAGATTATTCGCTGATTCATGGGAAAGACTACAGTCTCTACATAATGAAGAAGCAGAAATCAGGGAGCGTTGCAGGGCCACTCCATGAGATCGGGTGGAATCAAACATACATCTTGTTTACAGACGACAATTGGCCGACACGCTGGAACGTGATCGATGTCCGGGCACATCAGATGCGAAAGATTACGGAAGCACAGCGCGAGGGTAACGACAGCCTCAGGACCATCAAGATCCTGACCCCAACGGACGCGTGGGCAGCGGCCAAACGAAGTCATTCGTGAATGCTGCAGCCAACACCCCACCTTGAATCCCCCACCGATGTGGCTGCCCACTGGTAGCCCCTCAACCCGCCTTCAGCACTTCCCACTCCGCAGCTTCGACTCTCCACTGAGCTACATTGACCAGCGCATCGTCAACCACGGTGTTAGCGTTCACTCATCAGGAGATAAGAATGATCCTTAGAATGATTCATCGACAGATAGGTTTTGCGGGCTTGGCGTGTGCGCTTTCGCTCGGTTGCAGCCTATCGATGCGAGCACAGGACAACAGCAGCACCACGACAAAGGAGACGACCACCACCACGACGCGGTCCTACGATTCCGCCGACTGGCAGGCGCCGCGCGGCTACGATTTGGCTTATCCAGAGAACGGTTCGCCCAACATGGTCGCCCGCCAGGGATATGCCTCGGGATTCAGCCAGGGTCAGGCAGATGCTTCCAGAGGCAAGAAGTTCAAACCGACGGAATCCGGTGCATACTCGCACGCGAAGATACCAAAGGGCATGGACAAGGATCAATTCAAGGAGCAGTTCCGCGAGTCGTTCGTCAAGGGATATTCAAACGGATTCAAGAACGAATAGCTGCGCCTGCTGGACTTACCGATTCAAGAGAGGGCCGACAATCTGTCGGCCCTTTTTCGTTGTGGCCAGCGATCCACCCTTGATTTCCTATCGATGTATGTGCCTCATCCTTCGCCTTTCTCAGGCAAAGGGGTCAAAAGCAACGCGACGGATCAAATCGATCGGCAGCGCCCCTCCATTTTTGTTTTTTGCTTCGGCGTGTGCTAGCTTGTGAATCCTCCCCAAAGCTGCTGCTGCGCCCGCAACAAAATTCGCTCGCCCGAGGTCCATGTGAAAAGAGAACGCATCACGCAGATCGTCCTGGTCATCGTGGGGCTTATGAATCTGATGAACATCTATCCCCTGTTTTTGGATCTCTGGCATTCCAATTGGATTCTGGAGCAGAAGCCCGAGGTCGGTCCGATGTTTCTGAGCTTCTTTATTCCCATCGGAGTCTTTCTGCTCCTGGCCGCGAAGCGGCCATCCGAGTATCGCTCGGCGATTGCTCTGGCCGCCTGGCTGCACATCTCCCATGGCTCCGTGATGGCGGTTCAATCCGCAGAAGATTGGACTCACGGCATCCACAGGAATTTTGCCGACGTGATCCTGATGCTTGTGATCGGCCTTGTCCTGTTGGCGCTCCTCCCCGCAAAGCGAGAGGTAGTTGCGCCAGCACTTGCGTAAAACGAGCGCCGGCCGCCTGGCCGCACCGCTGGTGCCGGGCGCGCAGCGCGTCTGGCCGCACCGCAGGTGCTTGTCAATAGGCAAATCGAAAAATAATTTGCAACTCATTGATTCCATTACGAATTTTCCTTGATCGATTTTGCGTATTAATTAGCTCGATTAGCGCACAATAGAGAAGTAGTCAAAACAAGGGCATGGGAGCCAATCCCATGCC
>Ga0181516_10000867_pt1 | contig 24869 bp, 19 predicted proteins | sample PEATcosm2014_Bin_25_FD_121104 | JGI IMG/M metagenome (GOLD analysis project Ga0181516, IMG submission 121104) | Peatland microbial communities from MTU Mesocosm Facility, Houghton, MI, USA - PEATcosm2014_Bin01_10_metaG | ecosystem: Environmental > Terrestrial > Soil > Wetlands > Peat | place... | reverse complement strand
GGCAACCGGGCCTGGCGCACGATCTGCGCGGCGAGACGGTTGTGCGGCAGGCCCGAGCCGGAAAAAATCGGCAGCTTCTGCCCGCGCACCAAGACGTTGAGACCATCCACCGCAGACAATCCGGTCTGGATGAACTCGCGCGGGTAAGCGCGCGCCGCCGGATTGACCGGCGCGCCGTTGACGTTGCGCTTCAGGTGGGAAAGCAAAGGAGGGAGATCGTCGCGAGGCTGGCCGATGCCGTTGAAAACGCGACCGAGAATGTCGGGACTCAACGATATTTCGAACGGCCGGTCGAGGAAGCGCACCCACGTTCGCTCCAGATCGAGATTGTCCGTGCCCTCCAACACCTGGATCAGCACCAGTTCGTCGGATGTGCGGATGACCTGTCCGTTGCGCCGGCGCCCACTGTGGTCGCGAACGACCACACGATCGCCCAGCGCCACGCCGGGCGCGCCGCGCATGTACAGCAGGCCGCTATGGGCGGCCGTCGCCAGCCGATATTCCTTGTCGCTCACGCCGTCGACTTTCCGTGTTGCGCGTATTCGTCGCGCAGTCGCTTGAATTCGTTGTCGGCCCGTACGGAGAAAGTTCGAAGTTCATCCATCTGATCGTTTGCGTAGGCGCCTTTGAGGCGTTGCGCCTCGGCGAGCAACGGCAGGCGCAGCAACTCCTGCACCGGCACGCCGAACTCGAGCAGTTTCAGCCCCTGCTGATAGATGGACAGCATCTGGTCGAGCAGGGCGAATTGCTTGTGGGGCGAGCAATAACTGTCCACCGGATCGAGCGCGCTCTGTTGCAGCACGCCTTCCTTCAACAGCGCCACGCCTTCCAGCGCCCAGCGCTGCTGCTGCGACAAGGCTTCGGGCCCGACCAGATTGACGATGCGCGCCAACTCCTCGGCCTGCGACAGGATGCCCAGCGCCGCCGCTCGGCGCTCCGCCCAGCGCGGATCGACGTGCTCGGCCCACCAACCGCTGCAACTCGCGACATAGCCGGAGAAGCTCTCGACCCAGTCGACCGCGGGATAGTGGCGCGCGTCCGCGAGCTCCTTGGACAATGCCCAGAAAGTCTGCACGATCTCTTTTGTGTGACTGGTGACGGGCTCGGAGAAATCGCCGCCAGGCGGCGACACCGCCCCGATCAGCGTGATCGAGCCGTTTGCGCCCGAGAAGGCCTTGACCCGTCCGGCGCGTTCGTAAAACGCCGCGAGGCGCGAAGCGAGATAAGCCGGGTAACCTTCCTCCACCGGCATCTGGCCGAACCGCCCGGCCACTTCGCGCAGCGCTTCGGCCCAGCGACTGGTGGAGTCGGCCACCAGCACGACATCGTAGCCTTGGTCGCGGTAATATTCGGCCAGCGTGATGCCGACATAGATCGACGCTTCTCGCGCCACCACTGGCATGTTGGAGGTGTTGGCCACCAGCAGCGTGCGCTCCATCAGCGAGCGTCCGCTCCTCGGATCGACGAGTTTGGGGAAGCTTTCAAGGATGTCGACAAGTTCGTTGCCGCGCTCGCCGCAACCGACGTAGATGACGATGTCGGCGTCCGACCAGCGGGCGATCTGCTGCTGCACCATGGTCTTGCCGGCGCCAAACGGACCGGGTACGGCGGCGCGCCCGCCCTTTACCAACGGGAAGAACGTGTCGAGGATTCGCTGTCCCGTGAGCAACGGCTCCACGGCTTCGTCGCGCCGGAGGTACGGACGCGGCGTGCGCACAGGCCAGCGGTGGAACAGCCTCAGTTCGCGGACGACGCCCTGCTCGGATCGGACGCGAGCCACGACGCCTTCGACTTTGATCTCGCTCGCAGAAACGATTTCGATCAGTTCGCCGTCGACGTCTGGCGGCGCCAAAATGCGGTGAACGATGGCCGGAGTTTCCTGCACGCCGCCCAACAGCGTTCCGGATTGGATATGGGCGCCGACGGAAAGATCGGACGCCGGCTCGAAGCGCCACAAACGACCGCGGTCGAGCGGCGGGATGTGTACTCCGCGAGGAACATAATCGCCCCGCTGCCGTGCGTATTCCAGCAGCGGACGTTGAACGCCGTCGAAGATGCCGCCCAGCAATCCTGGACCCAGCTCGACCGACAGCGGATGGCCGAGGGCCGTGACCGGTTCGCCGGGGCGCAACGATTCGGTCGGTTCGTACACCTGCACCAAGGCGCGCGCGCCGCTGCGGTTGATGACCTCCCCGCTCAAGTTCAACTTGCCGATGTTGACCTCTTCGCCCGTGCGCACGTCGGCCAGTTCGATGGTCACCAGCGGCCCGTTGATCTCGATGACCTTACCCATCCGCGACCTCGCCAGTTTGAGGCGCCAGTCGTTCGGCGATGGAGCCTTGCAGCGAATCCGCCAATCTCTCCATTCGTCCTTCGAACGTATTATCGAAGCGGATATTCTGGTCGGCGCTGACGACCACCACGCCGCCGGAGCTGTTTACGGCGTCCTGCGACAGAGTCAGGCGCTTATTCGGCGCCGCGCTTTCCGCCAGCCGCGCCCAATCCAGTTGCAGACGTCGCCAGTCGCGCGCGTTGCAGCGCACGACGAGCTCGTCACGCTCGATGGCTTGCGCACATTCGCGCAAATAAGAAACGACGACAGGCAAGTACGTCGATTCGTCCTCAGCGAGGGCGGACAGGCGCGCGCGCAGCTTGGCGAGCACATCGTTGGCCAGTCGCCAGCGCAGGCGATCGAGCCGAGCCCGTATATCGAGTTCCACAGCTTGCACGCGTTGCTGGTAGACACGCTCGCCCTGCGCCTTGGCGGCCGCCGTTTCGCGTTCTTCCTCGAGGCGCAGCCGTTGCCGCGTCTCCAGAAGTATCAAGTCGCGCGCCTGGCGGCCGTTGACGAGGTGCCCTTCGGACAGTTTACGCGCCCTTTCCATCAGCGCGATTTCGAGGCCGGAGACGTTGTCCACGTCGCTCATTCTCGAGTCTCCAGAGCGTCGGGCCCGAGTATGCTTTGGACCAGGCTTTCCACCCGCGAACGGTAACTGGCCGACAAGTGCACTTCCGGGATCTCGGTGATGACGATGCGGCCGCCTTCGCGTTGCGCGCCTAGCAGGAAACGGCCGGAACTCCGGGTCAGGCTTTGTTCGATGACGACCAATGCGGCCCGCTGATTTCGCAGCAGTTCCTCCATCAGATTTTCGACTGTCTCGGGCGTGGGGTCAGCATAGGTTTCAAACCCGATCAGCGCGAACCCTTCCATCAACGCGGCGCCGCCAAGCGCAATCAGGCGCGCCGGAGCAAGACCGGGATTGTCGTTCATCCGATCCTTCCCAGCAGCAGGATCGTGACCACCAAACCGTAGATCGCGATCCCCTCGGCGAGCCCTAGATAGATCAACGTGCGACCGAACATTTCGGGCTTTTCGGCAATGACGGCGAGCGAGGCCGCGCCAACCGGCCCCACCGCCAGGCCGGCGCCGATCGTCGCCAGCGCGGTCGGGATGCCTGCGCCGATCAAGGCAAGCCCCAAACCGATGGATGTCTCGCCATGCGGCGTTGAGGCCTGTTGAGCCAGCGCATCGTGCGCGCCCAACATCAGGACGCCGACGCTCGCCACCACGAGCGCCAACAGATTGCCGCCCAGCGCGCTTTTCCACCAGCGCCTCGCGCGCGCGCCATCCGTGATCGGCCGCAGCTCAAAGCAAATTCCCGCGGCGAGCATGCCGATCAGATTTAAGAGGATTGCCGCGATGAGCCAAAACATATGTCTTCCTTTCTACGGATGATCACTAGTTCTGGAATGCAAGGGTTTGGCGCTTTCTCAGCGTTAGAGGCCGGAACGGACGTCCGTCGCCGCCGAAAAAACGCGAAAAGCCTTCATAGTATTCCAAGCGCAATGTCTGAATTCCGACGATCCCACCCTCCAGCACCAGAATGAAAATGTTCCCAATCACGATCGTCGTCCAGTATCCGGCGAAGCGCATCATGTTCGCCACGGTGAAGATGGCGATGCACAGCGCAACATGATTGAGGCTGAAAGCCGCAAGCCGCAAAAAGGACAGCGTGTTGGAGATGTAGGCCATAATCGACTCGTAGGCCTCCATCAGCGCGATCATCAGCTTTTCGCCGCTGGCGACGCGCCGGTTCTCTCGCCATGAGTGGGCGAATATGGCCGAGAGCGCCGCACATACGGCCAGCAATGGGGCTATTCCGGTCTGTCCCGTCGCCGCATAGCGCCATGCGCCGAGCAGAAGGCCAAGATACAACACCAGGCCCGCCGCGCCGCGGCTGTCGAACAGAGCGTCCAGCGCGCGGCCGTCGACGATACGGTTCCTAATGGTCAGCGTGGTGGCCAACAGGATGAAACCTATGCCCCAACCAAGCGCCACGCCCAGCATGCGCATCGGATCGGACAACGGCGACATCCACAGCGCGGGCAGAAGACCTTCGAAGCCGAACACGCTGCCGAAGAGGAACCCGAAGACCGCCGAACTGAGACCCACGGCGACGGCCAGAGCCGCATATTGTCCAAGTCGCCGCCGCAACAGGACGCCGGCGACAATCAAGCTGACGCCGTGACCGACGTCGCCGAACATCACGCCGAACATCAACACGAAAGACACGGCGAAAAACACGGTGGGGTCGATCTCGCCGTAACGCGGAACGCCGTAGTTCAGCACCAGACTCGCAAACGGCCGCAGCCAGGGGTGGTGCCAGATCACCGAGGGAACGCGCAGTCGCTCGTCGACGCGAGGATCGCGCGCGCGCAAGACAAACCGATCGCCGAAACCTGCCTCGAGCATGTCTTTCAGGCGCGGCGCCCGACTGCTGGGTATCCAGCCGCAGACCATGACCAAGCTGCCGCGCCCGCGCATCAGCCCCGCCAACTCAGCGTAGGGCGCAGCGCGCGCGAGAACATGGGTCGCATCGATCAGGCGTTCGTGCAGATCTTCCTGCGCCCCTTCGTCGCGGCGGCGCGCGTCTTCCCCGGCTTGCTCTTTGGTCATGCGCGCCAGACGTTCGGTCAGTTCGCGGCGCACCTCGTCGGGACGGCCGCGGAATTCGGCGGGAATGTCCATTGTTCGCCAGCCCGCCGCCTGAAGCACGCGCTCGATTTCCCGCGCCTGCCCGACGGCGCCGGCGACGATCATGTGCACCTGTTCTTCGGTGGTGAAGAAGTGGATGGCGATGTAGCCGGCCAAGCCGAGCGCTTCCTCAAAACGCTGGATGTTCGAGCGCGGCAACGTGCCGACGCGGATATCCAGCAGCGCACTCTTTTTTTGCAGCAAGGCGAGGTCAACGCTGACGTGCGCGAACTGGTCGAGCGCCCTGAGCAATTGCGCGGCGCGTCGAAGCTCATCCCGCAGCCGGCGCATGCGTTCCTGTTGTTCCGAGCATTTTCCCCACGTTGTCCGCAGCCACGCGCCAATCTCAACCAGTTGTCGCAGGCTGACCGGCTGCATGGGCGCATCGACAGCGTCCGGCGCAGACATTTCATAGTGGGCAAGTATTTTATCGAGATGCGCGCGCGTCTCCGTATACGCCTGACGATAGGCTTCGCCGGGAAATTCCGGCAGTTGATCGGCCGGGATTTCGCCAATCTCAGGATCGAAGGCGCCAAAGTTGGCGAGCAGAAGGGCGGCTTGCGCGGCGTCGTCTTCGAGTAAACTCAACTCGACATGCTGCATGGTCAACGGCGTGAACATTCAGCCCACCTCGCGCCCGCCGTCGGCGATCCCCAGCGCGGAGCGGATCGCCTCTCCGCCCATCTGCATGCTACGCCCGCAAGCGACGGCGCGCAGCCGCCTCAGGTCGCGCTCGCGCAGCATCATGTAGGCGAGCGCGCGTGCGACGTTGAAGTTGCTGTGCCGCAATATGTTTTCAGCGATGCGCCAATTCTCCCTTTCCATTTTTAGCGTCACCTCGGTGGTGTTGCGGGCGCCCTCCAGTATTTTATCAAATGGATTGGACAAGCTGCTGATGGCGTCTTCAAAGCTCGCGCATTGCGCCAGTTGCTGCATCTGTTGCGGAAGCAAGCGATGGCTGGCGGGAATGAGCAGGTAATACGCTTGCGCAGGCGATAGATTGTACGCAAAGCGATAGCGCAGCAGCCAGACCAAGTTCACGCGGTCGACCATGCAGCCGACGATGTCGCGCAAAGGGTGTGTGGGGCCGCTGCCGGTCGAGCGGCCACGTCGAGCCAGACCCGCGAAATAGCGGCGATCCAACGCGGCGTCGAGCGCAAACAGCGCTTCGCCTTGTTCCAGCAGATGGCGCGCCCGGCTTGCGATCTCGGCGTAGGGCGTCTGTTCTAAACGACGCAACAGTTCGGCAGGCGTGTCGCTTTGCAAGAGCTCGTCGACGGGCAGACTTGTGAAGGCGCCCATATCCTGCAACTGCTGTTCAATCAGCGTTCGTGGCTGGTCGGCCATCTTGCCGCGAATGATGGTCTTGAGATTGCCGAGTTCAAAGCGGTGCGCCCAATAGCCGAGCAACTCGCGCGCCGCGCCAGCTAGCGGGCGAATCAGTACGGCCAATTCGCTGAGCAGGACGGTTACATTGCTTTGGTCGAGCTCACCCGTGTACTGTAACGGCTCGCTCGATTGTAATCCGTATTGCCCATTATCGCCATTTACGCGGTCTATAAATGCGTTAAGTTGCTTAATACCAATTAATTGTCTGGCGTATAGACTAACCCGAGCGTCGAAATAAGCAAATTGCGCCGCGGTCATAATTTTTGCACACCGGTTACCAAAGCAATAGCTTCGGTCAACGCGAGTTTTTCGCGAAGTTTCGCGGAGGAACGCAAAGCAAGCTCTTGCTCCTGACAACGTCGCTGCATTGCGGTGATCGTCTGTTGCGCCCGCTGTTCCGCCTGCGCGCGAAAGGAAGCGCGCAATTCGGTTATGCGAGCGGCGTATTGCTGTTCCTCTGCGCGAGCGTCGCGTTTTGCTTGCTCAACGATCGCCTGACGCTCGTCGTCCGCGCGCGCGACGATTCGCTCGGCTTCCATCTCCGCATTCAGCAGACGCTTCAGCGTCTCATCCGCCATGCGCGCGCCCCGATCTCCCCGATTCTTTTTTAGCTATTATGTTCCGCCAACGACGGTTTACTGAGACTGCCGATAGTGCGGCGAACTCGGTCGAGGCGTCGCCGGAAACGCCTATGCTTCGGCGCGGCGCGCACGCGGCGCCGAAGGTCGAAACGGCGCTCGCCATGTCGAGCGGCGTTCTTGTCGCGATCGTCCCCACGGGGGCGTTTCACAGCGATTTTAGTCCGTGGCTGGCCTCTCGGCTAGTGGATAAAATCCGAGTGCGAAAAGAGGAGGCCGGCAACTCCGTGGGATGAAAGTTGCGCCGAGGCGAGTCCACGAGAATCGCCAGTCATCTGCGTTCGAACCCTAAGCCGCTTCGCATCGCAATATCGATCGCGCCGGGCGCAGGAGAATCATCTAAGCGTCCAACTCACTGCGCGACCGGTTCGCCGAAGGGCTGGACATCCGCGACAGCCGGTTTTCAAATACCCCTCGGCGCTATAACGCGGCGCCGGACCAAGGCTTGCTTGTCATCCGCGCGGCGACAGAAATGGGCTACCAAGCAGTCGTTATCGATGGGCGGCATTTCCGCGCGAACCGGATGATTTTTCTCGACACGACGAGGAAAATGCCGGACGGCGAGGTTCGACGTCTCAACGGGGTTCGGCTCGTCAATCGTTGGGCCAATCTGAAAGTGGGGAGATTCTCATGGACGGTCTACGAGTCCTTGTCTGCGGCGGTCGTAACTATCATGACCAGGAGCATGTCTGGACATTCCTGTCGGAACTAGCCGCCAAACAGCCAATCGGATTGCTGATCCACGGCGCCGCCACCGGCGCCGACCGCCTGGCGCAAGCCTGGGCGCGCAACCGGCTCATCCCCGATAGAGAGTTTGACGCCAATTGGCCCGAGCACGGCGGCGCCGCCGGGGTCATTCGCAATCAGCGCATGATTGACGAAGGCAAGCCAGACCTTGTCGTCGCTTTCCCCGGTGGACCTGGCACGGCCGACTTGGTGCAGCGCGCCAAGCTGCATGGCCTCAAGGTGATTGAGGTCCCACGCCGGGCGGCGGCATGAGTCGCTGAGCGGCGGCGACGAAAACAGCGCCGCGACAGCGCTTGAGGGAGGGGGGGAATCCTTATTCAATCGGCGATGGAAGCCATTGGATCTCAGCCGAATGTGACCTTGCGCCGACGCAGGACGCCATCGCGACACAGCGCTATGCGTTGAGGCTGTGAAAGACTCGACGCCCGTGAGGGGCCCGGTTCGACGCAACTTGGGACCGCGTCTTCGTTGCTATTTATGAAGACAAATCAATATTTTGGATGCGTCAGCGGCTAGGGCCTCGGTTCGACGCGCGGTGACCGTCACAAATACCGGACAACGACCGCTGCTCGTGCAGGATCTCAGCTTTGTGGGTCCTTGTGGATCGGGTCGACCCAGTAGACCTCTTCCGGACGTTCGACGGGTTCGACATCCGTAATGTTGACTACCACGGCCTCGTTGTCGGACCGCACCAGAACGCATTCGAGCGGCTGGTCGGGATCTGCGTTGATCTCCTGATGAGGCACATAGGGAGGCACGAAGATGAAGTCGCCGGGCTCCGCTTCGGCCACAAACTGCAACTGCTCCCCCCAGCGCATGCGCGCCCGCCCGCGCACCACGTAGATCACGCTTTCGAGCGCCCCATGATGATGCACGCCGGTCTTGGCGTTGGGCTGAATGCTGACAGTCCCGGCCCAGATCTTCTGCGCTCCCACACGGGCGTGGTCGATGGCCGCCTGCCGCAACATCCCGGGCGTCTGCGCCGTGTTGGCGTCGAGCGCGTCGCCCTTGATGACGCGCACGCCGTCATGCTTCCAGCGCGCCTTGGAGTCGTCGCGCTCGTGGTCGTGGGATTGTTCGTGGCTCAAGGTCATTCCCCTAGATCGCTCCGCCCCTGGACGCCCTCGTCTCTTCGTCGATCCACCGAATCGCGCACTCGGCGCCGTCACCCGGCGCCACTCCCGCTCCTCAGCTTCCCATCGTCCGAGAACGTCGACAAGCGCCCGCTTCAGATCGCCCTCAAAGGGTCCGCCGTCACGCCGCCGTCCCGCCTAAGGTCTTACGGCCGCACGGCCGTCTGGGCGCCCTGCAAGGCGCCCCGGCGTCGCGGTCGACGACGATCCGCACTGTCCCCAGCGCTCGCCAAACCCTTCGGCCGCCTGCGATGCGCCCGGTTCGCGCTCCTCGCCGAGGGCGGAGACGAAGCCAGGGCGCCAACGGTCGGGACGCGCGGTTGACGCCGGCGCGGCCGCCCGCCCCAAGGCGGCAGCGAAGAATCGCGGGCGCGAGGCGAAGCATGGCGGAGTTCGCTTCGTCGGCTGGCTCGACGCCGCGCAGTCGACTAGGCTCGGCGGCGCACTCGCCCGGTTTCGTCGATGCCCAGCATCTTTCTCAGTCATTCGAGCCAAGACAACTTCGAGGCGATCGCGATTCGCAATTGGCTCGCCGCGGAGGGCTGGGACGACGTCTTCGTCGATCTCGACGCCAATCGCGGCATTGCGGCGGGCGAGCGCTGGGAGCGCGCCCTGCACGAGGCCGCGATGCGTTGCGAGGCGGTCATTTTCCTTGTTTCCGCCAACTGGCTGAGTTCCGGCTGGTGCCTTCGCGAATACACGCTTGCGCGCACGCTCAACAAGAAGCTGTTCGCCGTCATCATCGACCCGGACAAGAAGATCGCCGATTTGCCGCCGGAACTGAGCGGGACCTGGCAGGTCATCAGCCTGGTTGGCGGCCAAGACGGACAGATCACGAGCGTCCAGGCGCCGGGGTCGCACGAGGAAAAGCATGTCGTCTTGTCTAAGGGCGGGTTGAGCCGTCTGAAGCGCGGCCTGGAAAAGGCGGGGCTCGATCCAAAGTTCTTCGCCTGGCCCCCCGCGCAAGAGCCGACCCGCGCTCCATACCGCGGCCTCAAGCCGCTCGAAACGGGAGACGCGGGCGTGTTCTTCGGTCGGGACGCGCCGATCGTCGAGGCGGTGGATCGCTTGCGTCGACTGCAGGCGGGCGCGCCGCCGCGCATCCTCTCGATTCTGGGCGCTTCGGGCGCCGGCAAGTCCTCGTTCCTGCGCGCTGGCCTTTTGCCGCGCCTTGCCCGCGAGGATCGCCATTTCGTGACGCTGAAGCCGGTGCGGCCGGAGCGATCTGCGCTTTACGGCGAGCAGGGCCTTCTGAGCTCTCTCGAGGACGCCTTTCCCGAACGCACGCGCGCAGACTTGCGCGCCGCGCTCGCCGGAGGCGCGCCGACACTGCGGCCGCTGCTCGCAAGTTTGACGTCGGGATCGACCTCGACGGGAGAGGAGAGCGAATTCCCCGAGCGAGCGCCGTCGATCGTGATCGCGGTCGACCAAGCCGAGGAGTTGTTTCGCGACGACGTCGGGAGCGAAAGCGTCGACTTGCTCGACCTGATTCGCGCCTTGACCGCTTCGGACGATCCCTCGATGTTGGTGATCTTCGCGATACGGTCCGACGCCTACGATTCGCTTGAGCGCGCCAAGGCGCTCGAAGGCCTGCCGCAAGCGGCCCTGCCGCTGCTGCCGATGCCGCGCGCCGCCTATTCGGAGGTGATCGAGGGTCCGGCGCGGCGGGTGCGCGAGGCGGGCGGCAAACTCTCGATCGACCCTCTGTTGACGAGCCGCCTGCTCCACGACCTCGAGTTGGGCGGCGGCGCGGACGCTCTGCCGTTGTTGGCGGTCACGCTCGAACAGCTTTATCTCGAGGTTCGGCAATCTGGCGTACTGCGCCTTGCCGATTATCTCGCGCTCGGCGAGCTGCGGGGAGCGATCGACGCCGCCGTCGGCCGGGCGCTCAAGCGAGCGGACGCCGTGGGCGACGTCCCGCGCGACCGAGCCGCCCGCGAAGCGGCGTTGAAGCGAGGATTTATCCCCTGGCTGGCCGGGGTCGATCCCGACGCCAAGACGGTCCGCCGCAACATCGCCAACTATGCGGATATTCCCGACGACGCCAAGCCGCTGCTCGACCTTCTGGTCGAGGAACGCCTCCTTTCGACCGACGCAAAGCGCGAACAGGACCCCGAGACGGGGCGCGAGCGGCGGGTCAAGACGATCGAGCCCGCGCACGAGGCGCTGCTGCGAAACTGGACATTGCTCGCCGATTGGCTCGCCGCGGACCTCGCATTGCTGTCGACGCTCGAAGACGTGAGGCGCACAGCCAAGGTGTGGCGCGAAAAGGCCGAGGATCCCGCGTGGCTCACGCATCTGGGGCTTCGACTGGCCGAGGCGCGCCGGCTCGACGGTCGCCCGGATATCGCGGCGCGACTCGACGAAAGCGACCGGCGCTATCTCGCCGCCTGTCAGGCGCGCGAAGACGCGGAACAGCGCGCGCGCGAGGCTACTCGGGCTCGGGAAGAAGCCCATCGCGAGCAGCGCGTTCGAGACGCCGAGGCCATCGCGCAGGCGGAACGGCGCATCGCGCAGCGCACGCGGCGCGGCCTCGTCGCTTCGCTGGTCTTCCTCGCGCTGGCGATTGCGGCCGCGGCTTTCGCCTTCGGCCAGTGGCGCATCGCACAAGATCGAACGGACGCCGCTATCGCGACGCGCGAGGATTCGGCGCAAGTGGCGCGTTTGGCCCGAAGCGAGCTGTCCGAAGTCAATTTCGCGCTGGGCCAACGCATCGACGATCTGCTGCGCTGGCTGCCCCCCGCCTGGCACGCGACGCTCCATCATTGGCGCGCCGGAGCGCGCCAGAACGCGAGAGACTTCGCGGCTGAGCGGCAGGATCTCGATGCGGAGCTACGCGAAGATCCCGGATACGTGCCCACTCTCATCGCCAGCAGCGACAACTTCAATATGATCGGCGACTTCAATCACTCGATCCGCGACGCGAGCGGCGCTTTGGCGGCCGGATCGCGGGACGCGGTCGTCTACGCCAATCTCGCGCTCGCCGAAGCGATGGCTCGCGACTACGGCAAGGCGCTCGCCCACATCGAAACCGCGCTCAACCAGTCGCCGCGCACGATCGACGTGACCGAGAGTCTCATCGCCGACGACCTTCAGGACTTCACCAGCGGCTTCAAACTTCGCATTCGCGACAGCGACTTTCTCATCGCGCTGCGATACGCCAAGGCCGTGATCGTCGCCATGCGCGGCGGAGACCTTTCCAGCGCGTTGGCGGAGGCGGACAACGCCGATCGCGAGCCGGCGTTCACGTCGCGCGAGTCCTATCTGACCGCGCTCAATTGGGAATGGCTGATTCTTCGTGGTCAGGCGCTCGCCGATGCGCGGCGCGCCGATTCCATTTCGGCGCCCGATCCAACGCCGCACGACTACGGGGCCTACGCCGCCGAAGCCGCGCTGTGGTCCCGAGTGGCGGCGACGCGAGGCGATTATACGAGCCGAGCCGAGGTCGCGCTGGCCAAATTCCGGTTGGCCTTTCAGGAGTCGCCGCGCGAGGACTATCGCGCGCTCGCCGATTGGGCGGCCGCGTTCGCCAAACAGGCGCCGCCGAGATCGAAAGCGCCGACTTCGCCTTTGAGCGACGCGCGCGATTTGGAGGTTCGTGCGATCGAGTGGGCCGATGGTTTCAGCATCGGCGCCGACCCCTATCGCGCGGCGCCGGCGCTGGATCGTCTCAGCAAAGCGATCGCGCTGCTGGATCCGGCCCGACTGAAACGGCCCCTTGGGCGACGCGAGGAAGACGCGCTCATCGATTTGCTGCTTCGCCGCGGCGCTTGGCGACTGGCCGCGGACGATCGAGGCGGAGCGGCGGAGGACGCACGACGCGTCATCGCGATCGACGCCGGCGTCGCGGATGCGCAATCTCTGCTCGGCGAAGCGTTGACGGCGGACAAGGATCGCCGCGCGGCCTATGAACGCGCGCTGCGACTCGACCCCGCCGCGGTCAACGCCCTCGAGGGCTTGGCCTGGAAAATGTCCGACACGCCGGCGCAGACGGCGCTCGACCTTCTCCAGCGGGAGGCCCATTTCAAGCGGTTCGGCGCCGCGGATTGGGGCCGCGTCGCCGCCCTGTTCGCCAAGCTCGGCCGATCCAGCGACGCCCTCAAGTCCTACGACGAAGCGATCGAAATGGCGCCGACCAACCCGGATTTCTACGCCGCGCGCCGCGACCTCGACGCCCGACGCGCGACGCCCGAAGGCGCGTCGCTGCCCCTGGCGCGTGACATGCACGACCGAGCGCGCTTCCTCGCTCAAGCGGGCGAAGCCGGCGCCGCGCTGGGATGTTACGTCGCCGCCGTCCATGCGCTTTCCGACGGTTCGGGCGCAAACGACGACGGCGACCGCGAGCTGGAGAGCGTCCTGCGCGATTTCGATCAATTCCTGACCCGGCGCTATGGAGCGGAACAGACCAAGGCGTTTTGGCAGGCGTTGGCCCAGAGTCCGGCCGCGAGCGAAGGCGAAAAACGCATCGCGAGCGCCGAAGTCGCTCGCTCGGCGCCCGGGCCCTGAAAAGACGGCGCATTCAACGAACGGACGGCCTCAGTTCGTACCCGCGCCGCAATTGAGAACCGTTCGCCAAGCGTCGGGCGTCGGGGCTCCGACATCGGAATCGGCCAAGGCGTCGACGACGCGCGAGGTCGCCGCGACCTCGGTGTCTTCTCCCGTCGCGCGAAGAAAACTCAGATACTGATCGCGTTTCACGGTGAAGTCCTCGGCCTTCGGCCCTGACGCGTGAAGGGCGACGGCCAACGCGGCGACGAATTCGCGATTGGCGTCGTCGGCCGCTTTGGCCTTGTCCGCGCCGTTTGTCGCTTCGAAAGACGCCAAGTACGCCCAGCGAAGAAAATTCTGCTGGGCGCGCCAATAGTGGACTTCGGCGAGTTGCGGCTGGCAGGGCCAGGTCGCCAGCAGGAACTGGTTGACGCGATCGGTCTGCGCGTTGGCTTGGGTGACGAGATCGATGGCGGCTGTGGCGGCGTCCCGGGCTTTAGCCGCCAGATCGGCTTGCGCCTCATTGGCGCCGGCGATCGCGATGTTGATCGGAACCAGCGACTGGACGGCCGAGGCGGTGAAATACTGCGCGGGGGGGCGCGCGCCCTGCGTGACGCCGCTCTCTCCGCCGGGCTGCGTGGCGAAGGCGGCGTCGACGCGCGCCAAGGCGACTTCGCCGATCCGCGCCGCTTCAAAAATCGCGATCGCCTTCCGAAACGCGGTCACGGCTTGCGCCGTCTGGCCGGCGCTGTTCGATATGCTGCCCAGGTTCGCTTCGGCGTCGGCGAGATCGGACCCGTCGTCCGTGTCGAATTGCTGGCGCAACGCCACCGCCGCATTCGCGAAGTACTTGGCGCCGAGCAACAATTCGCCGCGCCAAGTCGCGTCGTCGGCGGGGTCGCTCCGTCGCCAGCGATCGTAGTCGACGTCGCGAAGCAAGGCGACGACCGAGGCGTAGCCGTCCAAATCGGCGGCGGACGAGGCGGCGGCGTCGTACTTGGGAAGCGCGCCGAAGCTGGACTTGAATTGCGCCAGCTGACCGACGGCGGCGTAAGCGAGCATCGTCTCCAGGTAGCTCAATTGCCCGCGTTGCGTCGCCCTCGCCGCGCCCGTCTGCATCGTCAGCGACGCGCCGAGAAGCAGCGGCGCCACGGGCGATTTCAGCGGCTCCAAGGCGCCGGCCAGGGCTGCGTCACGCCAAAGATCCGGGCTGTCCTCGGCGAGGGCGGGGAAGGCGAACAGCGCGACGACCGCGAGCGTTAAGACGGCGCTCGACGACGACGAACGCGCCTCTCCCACCCTGCTGCGGCCGCGCCGCGTCGAAAGTTCGAAGAGAGTCGGCATGGCTCGGATCAGCGCGCGACCTCGATCGTCAAAGTATTGGCGATGCGCAGGTCGGCGGAAAGATTGGTTTGGATCGCCGGCGCCGCGGCGGCGACGGCGGCTTGCAGCGAAACGTAAGCCGCGTCGGCTCTGCCGCCGCTGCTCTGTGCCTGTTGGATCGCGGCGACTCGCCGCCCGACGGCCTCCTTGAGGCTTTCCGTTTGGGTCCGCAATTGCGCGGCCCGCCCCTCGGCTTCCGCCAACTGAGACATGATTTGCGAAACCGCCGACGAGGCGGCGGCGCTCGGCGGCGCCGGCGTGTCGTCCGGGTTCTCTCCGCCCGCGAAGGCCACGGTGCGGGTCGAGAACGTCACGATCCCGACAACGACCGCAATCGACGACGCTCTATGTTTTCGAGATCGGGGCATTATTGCTCATCCCGGCGTATTGCAACAAGGTTCCAGTGCTCAGCTCGCGATTGGATAGGTGGCATCGTCATTGTCAATCGTCGGCGCATCCGCTCTCGGGCGGGTCAACGGGCGGAAAGTCGGATGGGTCGGGGCAGGTCGTATGGCAGGCGCACGCCGCGACGTCCCGGTTGCCGCTTGTTCAGCTCAGTATCGCCGATGGCGTTTGTCACCGCGCCGAAACCGCTGCGCTAATTATGAAACGTCGTGTCGACAAGGCTGCGAATGTCGGCGCTGATCAACGACCATTCCTTTTCTGGCGGCACGGGCGACGTCGCGAAAATCCAGAGCGATCCAGGTATATTGTCCTCCAAGTAGCTGTAGTGACCCTTGTGATCTCCGGTCTCTAAGAGAAAAGTGCTTTGGACGCCGTTATGCCAGATTCTATAGGCCGAATGGTCCGCGCTCGGGCGAACATAGGCCCCCATGACGTAGTGCGCATCGTGATTCTTTCCGACGCTTTGACCGAGCGGCGCAAACAGCGTGTTGCTCAGTGTTTCCGCGGTAAGAAGGGTCGGGTGGCTGCGATCAAAAACGTTGAACCAGATCTTCGCGATATCGTTGCGACTCAGAATCCATCCCGAATACGAAGCGACCGGCCGATATCGCCCGCCCAATAGAGACTCGTCCGTAATTTTTAGCGGCTGAAAAATGCGTGTTCGACAAAAATCTTCGTAACTCTGACCAGAGACGGCCTCTACTACGAGACCGAGCATGAGAAACGACATATTCGAGTAAACAAAATTGGATTCGCCGCTCGAATGATCGCCGTTCGAGGCGTTCAGAAAGTCAAAAGCATTCGCATTCGCTCTCAAGACGCGGAGAACAGATTCGCTCTCAAGGCCGTTGACCGGATCGGCAATCTTATTGGGGCGTAGACCAGCCGTATGCGTCAGCAGACGTTCAATGGTTACATCTTTTATGCTGGCGTCGAGAGAACGGTGATGTTGAGCGTATAGATTCCCGAGAACCTCGCCGACGGTCCTATCGAGGGTCAGTTTTCCGTCTTGGATAAGAAGGGCGATCGCGATTCCCGTGATCGACTTGGACAGGCTGCCGACTGGCTCTGGCGCGTCAGGACTGGCGCCGCGGATTCCTAGATTGGCTAGAACTGTCCCGCCTTGTTCGATGTGGAACCAAAGCGCCCCCAAGTGGTGTTTTTCGGCGATGGCGTCGAGACTCTGACTGAGAGCGGCGACGGACATCGAACTGGATTGCGTCGGGGATGTCGTCGATTGGGCTGAACCTGGCCCAGAACAGATAGCGGCGAGGGAAAGTCCAAACGCGATTCCTTTCAGACGGCGCATCGGCCACCTCTTTTGTGTTGCGTAAATCCGCATTGCCCAATGGGCCAAATTTCCACGATGCGATCAAGAAGAAAACATACAAGGGGCTCGAAAATGGCCGTTCGGATCGTGTTGTGGGCGCGAGCTCCAGACCAGCAGCTCGATTCTCACTGACCAAGGTGACGTGCTCTAGGGGCGCCAGCCTGAAGAAGACGCTCGACGAAGAGAAGACAAGCGCGTCTTTTGCGCTCGCTTGCGACCTTGCGCAGTCTAAAGATCGAAGAGAGCGGGCGTGGTTTGGGTCAGCGCGCGACCTCAGCGGTCAATGTATTTCCGATCCGCAGAAGCGCCGAAAGATTCGCTTCGATCGCCGGCGCCGCAGCGGCGACCGCGGCCTGCACCGGACCATAGGCTGAGTCGGCTTTGCCGCCGCTTGCAGCGACCCGCTGCCCAACGTTCGCCTTGAGGCTTGCGGTTTGGGCCCGCAATTGTGCGGCGCGCCGCTTGGCCTCCGTCAATTGGGAAAGCATTTGCGGGGCCGAGGGCGAGGCGGCGGCGCTTGAGGCAGGATCGCCGCCGAGAGCCGGTCCCGTGACTTGCCCGCCGCCGCCGCCGCCGCCGCTCCCCCAGCCCAAAACCTCGGGGGCGCTCGAAAGAGCCAGGACAACGCTGGTCACGAGAAGTCCCGCGCCTCGCATTCTTGCCCGCATCTTCGACTCCATCCGATTGCTGGCCCCGTCACGGCTGAAACGGGCGCGCCGACCACAAGGCGCCGGCTATTGCAAGCTCGCCACCAAGGTCCGCGTTTCGTTGAGGTTCTGTTCAGCCGCGCTCAAATCACTGGCTATTTCGCTCAGATCGGCGCTGGCGTTCGCGGCCGAATTTCCGACTTTGGCGGGCAACGACCCCTGCAATTGCGAATAAATCCTCTCGGCCTGACGGCACTCGTCCGAGAGGCGCGAGAGCGTGCCGTCCACCTTGGCGATCGCGGCGGCGCGGGCCGCCGGATCAGTGGCGAGATTGGCCGCCAACAATTCCTCGCTCAACTTGCCAAAATCCGAGGCGATCGCGTCGACCCTGCCTTGCAGTTCGACGATCGCGGCTGCGTCGTTGGCAGATTTGGACGTCGCGTCCAGCGCTGAGCCAAAAACGATCGCCGCCGCCAGGAGCGCTCCGGCAGCCGACCAAAATCGCCATAAACGCATGACAGTTTTCCCCAGCCCGCGCGAATGACATGCTCCCCTCAACCGTTGCTGTCAAGCGAACGAATGATTGTGTGTGAATGACGCGCGAGGACCTTGCAACGAGGCCGCCCGACCTTGAAACATGCGATATACTCGAAATTTCCTCAAAGAACGAACGCGCGAATCCTGCCCCGCCGATTTGATTCGGCGACATGTTGGGGCGCTGCAATGGAACGCGACTGCAAGAGCGGAGCAATATACTCAAATCAATGCGCAGATGCTTTGGCGGCGAGGTTCGCGCCCGCCGCCAACAAGGACGCGGCCGGCGCCCGCATTTTCAATGCCGCGTTGAAGCGCGGCATCCGGACGGCGCCGCCGGCCCCGTCGGCGTCATGACGATTCGCCGTGAGGCGATCAGAACGTGCGGCGCAGGGTTCCGTGACCCGCGTAGGATTGAACATTGGCGGAGAACTCGCCGTCGAATGCGACGTCGAAGGAGACGCCATTCGCCCAATTGATCGCCGCCCCCGCGCTCACCAGCGCCGAATTGGCGGCGGGCGAGGCCCCGTCGACGACGAAGCTCGCGCCCGGCAGCGATTGGAACGTCGCGGTCGCGCTCACGTTCGAGTCGAAGTCATGCGCCCAAGCGAGCCGACCGCTCAGAGTCAGCACCGAATCGGGGAGGGCGAACGCCTTGTTGATGCGCCCGCCGACCTCGAACCGCGTATCCGTCACCGTCTGGCTGGCGTAGTTGAGGGCGAACAGCGGGCTGCCGGTTGACGAGGTCTCGCCGTAGGACGGCAGGAACAGGCCCGTCAGCTGCAACGCGGCATAGGGCGTAACGGCGCCGTAAGGCGTCACGAAGCGCTCGCCTGCCTCGGCTCGCGCCGCCAACGTTTCCGCGTTGAACTTCGCTTGCAGACTATTGCCCGGCGCCGCCGTGACGGTTCGATTGGTCGTGACGGACTGGAAGCCGAAGGCCGCCGCCGCCGCGATATAGGCGCTGCCGAAATTGCGCACGCCATAGACGCCGGCTTGGCCGAGGTCGGACCGGCCCGACCCCATCGCATTGGCCAGTCCGAAATTCGTGCCGGCGCCGCCGAACCCGAAACCGAGCACGGTGTCCGGCGCGGCGCGATAATCGGCGCCGACCATCATGCCGTAGACCTGATCGGTCGCCGAATTGGCGCCGGTCGCGCCGTCGCCGCCGATCGTTTCCGATCCGCCATAGCTCTGCGCCCACACGCTCCATGACGGCGTGAAGGCGTTTTGCGGCGATATGGCGGCCAAGGCGGCGGACTTGTGCGTTGGCGGCGTCGGGTCGTCGTAGAACAGCGGGCCATTCGGATTCGCCCGCTGGCCGATCAAGCCGTCGTCGCCGACGCCGACGCCGTCGAAGAAGGCGCCGATGAAGCTGTTCATCGCGCTGAACGTCGCGCGCTGCGGCGCGGTCGCCAGCTCGCCGGACGCTTGCGCCAGTCCGTTGGGGCCGAGCGCCGCGTAAGTCGTCGGAATGGCGCCCGTGCTGCTGAAATAGTCGCTCAACGCGGCGCCCACATTTGCTTCGTTGCCGTTGAGCGCGCCGGACTGCGAAAAGTTCAAGCTGAGGTTCAGGTAGGCTTGGGTCGGATCGTTGTAGCTCAGCGTATCGACGAGGTTGGCCGGCAGGCCGACGTTCGTCAGCGTCCCGAAAGTTCCGACGACGCTGCCCGCCGAGACGATCGTGTATTGTTTGGCGAAGCTGCTCCCCGGGACGAAATTCGCGGTGACCGCCGCGCCGCCGAGCGTGGCGACGCCCGACACGTTGGCGAGCGAAGCGGTCGAGCCGACCTGCACAGTGTAGGTCGAGCCCGCGTTCAGCGTCAGGGCGCCGTTGATCGTCAAGGTTCCCGGCGTCGCGGGCTGGTTTGAGGCGTTGAAGCCGCCCGGCGCCAGCACGCCGCCGCTCTGCACCGTCGTCGCGCCGACGATCGTCCCCGTGCCGCCGAGCACGCCGCCGCTCGCGACGGTGACCGGCTCGTCGACGACGTCGCTCGACTGCAGCGCCAGCGACCCGGTCACGCCGGAGAAATAACCGATCGCGCCGTAGAGGTTGAGGCGCGACCAATAGCTCAGCGACGTGCCGTAGAAGGCGGCGAGCGCGTTCGTCTCCGTGTTCTCGATGATCTGGTTGATCGTGCTCGTCTGCAAGCTGCCGTCCATGCCGCCGTTCGGCGCCAGCGTTTGCGCGGCGCTGGTGCTGCCGCCGTAGACGGTCGCGAGCAGGATCGAGGCGTCCGGACCGCCTGCGGGCGCGGCTTCTTGCGGCGCTTGGGCGAAGGACAGGGTCGGCAGGCCGTAAGTCAGACGCGCGGCGTAGACGGCCGCATTCTCGGCAGAGGGCGCATAGGGGTTGACGTTTGCACTGCTCGTTGCGCACGTCGCAAACGAAGTCCCGCAGCCGGCGCTGACCGCGGCTGAGCCGAGCACGGTCTGTATTTCGCCTTCCGCCGCAGTGACGAGGCTCGGCAAATTGACGGCCGTTCCGGTCACCGCCGCGTTGTTGATGTAGGCGGGGTTCGACAAATACTGCGCGAGGTCGTAACTGACGAAGGCGCGGCTCGCGATGATATCCGTCGGGTAATGAACCCCGACCACGATGCGGCTTTCGCCGATTTCAGACGCGCGCACCAGCAAGGACTGATACGTCTGCGGGGCGAGTATGCCGAGCAGTATCGCGTCCGTCATCGCGTAAGCCATGTGGCTGCTGGGAAACGCCGGGTTCGACGATGGTTTGTCCGGGTTCACCGCGCCTTTGGTGGCGGTGGCCGTTTTTACCGTGGGATCGTAAAGCGTATAGGTTGCGCCTGGGATATCCGTGTAGGTCTGGTAGGGATGTGAATCTCCGTATTGGTTCTGGCCAGTCTCCGCGTTGGTCACGCCATAGGCTTCGTCGTAAACGCTGTTCGTTGTATTCGGCAGGCCGCTGTAAGTCGGCAACGTATAACCGACGGGCGCGACCGCCGCAGTCGTCCCGTTCCAGGTGCCGTTGGCAAAGTAAAATTTGGCGACCTGAGAATCGCCGGTCGACAGCGAATTGCCGGTGAAGTTAAAGGCGGTGGTGAGGAGCAGGATGGTGTTGGGAAGCGTGGGGCTCGAAGGATTGACGGCAGCTACATAGGCGGGGCCGAGGACGGAGCCGAACGCGCCATACTGCTGGGACCCGTTATACAAAGTGCCATAAGCTGTCGTATTCTGAGTGGGTAAAGCTCCGGCGAGGTTCGCCGCAGGGCCAACAGCTATTGTGGTGCCGTAAAGGGTGGTGGACGCCGTGCCAAGCGAGTTCTCGTCGCTGATCGCGAGGGCGCCCAGTCCGGCGGTCGAATAATAGTTGTTGAGCAGCGCCACCGACGCCGCATTCTGGTTGATCGCGACGGCCTGGCTTAAGTCCGCCTGAAGCGTCTCCTGGCCGACCGTCGTCGAATCGAGCGTCAGGAATGGCGACAGCAGGTTGATCACGTTGACGGTGGCGGGCGAAACGTTCGCCGTCGCCGCGTAGGCCGGCGAGGCGAGCGCCGCGGCGATGGCCGTCGCCGCCATCGGCCACAACTTGTGGCCGCTTCTCAACGCAAATTCCGACATCGCCAACCCCCTTCACACACGCCACGCGCGCACCGTCGGCCGCCGCTCTGCGGTCTTTCGCCGATCTTTACGTTTCGGTAAGGGTTGGCCGTTTCATCTGTGTGACGGACGCCGTCCGTTCTCAAAACTCCTTAAGCATCTGACAAACATAGGCGAATCGTCGCGGGTGGGGCTCAAGCCATCGCGTTGTCTGGCGAATCCAGGCGCGTAGCGGTAAACTGCCGCAAAGCAATTCGAATATTCGCTTGAATCCGCTCGGTCTTTCGCCGCGAGCCTGGCAATCGACGGCCTGGCGCGCTGATTGACGGTCGGACCCCGCGCCTGGTCGCAGTCGCGTCCGGCGTCAGACATCGTCAACCGAGATCCCGGCTTCGGCGCCCAGAGGCGACGCGCCGAAGCCGCCGCGAAATCGTCAGCGCGTCCGACCTTTCGATGGAGAACCCGAAGCCGGCCCAGGCGGCAAGAATTCGAACCTTCGAACTTGGCGCGATCAAGACGATCGGGGACGGATCCGCTGCAGCGAAGCCGCATCGCCCGGCGCCGGCCAAGCGGACCCACGAACGCAGGTCGGGCCGCTCAACCTTCGAGCGCAGGCGTCGAAGGACCGAAGCCGGCGCCCGTCGCGGCGATGGCGTCGGCGATCTCTTTCAAATCTGCCCGGGTGAGTTCCAACGTCGCGGCGGAGACCCAGCCGTCGACCTGCGCCGGCCGGCGCGCGCCGACGATCGCCGCCGTCACGCCCGGCCAGGCCAGCGTCCACGCCGCCGCGACCGCCCCTTGCGTGACGCCGTGTCGCGCCGCAATCGGCCTCAGCGCGTCCGCCAGCGCCAAGTTTCGCCGCAAAGCTTCGCCGTTGAAGTCGGGCGACAGCGTGCGCCAGTCGTTCGCCGGCAGCGCCGCCCGACGCGCTTCGGTGAACGCGCCCGTCAGCAATCCGGCCTGCATCGGACTGTAGACGATCACGCCTGTATTGTGTTTGGCGCACCACGCCAGTTCCGCTGCGCCGACCTCGCGATGGATCGCCGAGAACGGCGGCTGCAGCGTGTCGACGTGACCAAGCCGCTCCGCGGCCTCGAGTTGGGCGACGTTGTGGTTGGAAAGACCCACCGCGCGGATCTTGCCTTCCTTCTTCATGTCCAAGAGCGTCCGCCAGTAGATCTCGAGCGGCGTATGGTCCGATCCCGGCGGCCAATGCATCTGCAGCAGATCGATCCGCTCGACCTCAAGCCGACGTAGCGACGCCTCCAGCCCAGCCCGCAGCTTGGCCGGTGCGCCGACTTGCCGGATCGGCGCAAGATGATTGTCGTCGTCCCATTCCAGCCCGCACTTCGTAAACACGTACGGTCGGTCGGCGCGCGGGATGTCGCGCAAGGCGCGCGCCACCAACGTCTCGGAATGGCCGAGCCCGTAGACTGCGGCGGTGTCGATCCAGTTCAGCCCGCCCTCAACCGCGCGGCGGATCGCGCCGATCGAGTCGTTGTCGTCCTGTTCACCCCAGCCGAACTGCCAATCGGCGCCGCCGATGGCGTAGGCGCCGAAGCCGACGCGCGTGATGTTCATCCCCGTTTGGCCAAAAGGCCGCGTCGGCAAGGAAGTTGGGTTGGCCATGCTGTCTCTCTCTCTTCCGGCCTTGAATCGCGGCCCTTCCGTGAACGCGCTCAGTGTTTTTCGGCTTTGAGGTCATTGTAGAACTGAAGGGCCTTGTCCGGTCGCTCGAGTTCGTGAACAACCTTGGCGACCGCCTTGATCATCGCGACCGGCGCATCCGCTTGGAAAATGTTGCGGCCCATATCGACGCCGGCGGCGCCTTGATCGACCGCCTTGTACGCCATTTCCAGCGCCTCGAGTTCCGGCAGCTTCTTTCCGCCGGCGATGACGATCGGCACCGGGCAACCAGCGACCACCCGCTCGAAGCCGGAGTCGACGTAATAGGTCTTGACGTACTGCGCGCCGATCTCGGCGGCGATGCGGGTCGCGAGGCCGAAATAGCGGGCGTCGCGCGCCATGTCCTTGCCGACGCCGGTGACGGCGAGAGTCGGGATGCCGAAGCGCATGCCGGTGTCGATCAACTTGATGACGTTGGCGATCGACTTGTGCTCGTATTCGGAGCCGATGTAGACCTGCGCCGCCATCGCGCAGGCGCCGAGGCGCACGGCGTCTTCGATGTCGACGGCCACCGTTTCGTTGGACAATTCGCTCAGGATCGAGTTGCCGCCCGAGCAGCGCAGAGCGACCGGCTTGGTGATCGACGGCGGAACCGTCGCCCGCAGCGCGCCGCGCGTGCACATCAGCACGTCGGCGTATTCGAGCAGCGGCAAAATGTTGAGGTCGATCCGCTCGAGACCGGTCGCCGGCCCCTGAAAATAGCCGTGGTCGAACGCAAGCATCACGGTGCGCCCGGTCTTCGGATTGAAGATCCGGCTCATCCGGTTCTTCATCCCCCAATCGTAATTCGCGCAGCCCTTGAGGAAGAAGCCTTGCGTATCGGCGGGGTGGCCGAGACCGAAGTCCTTTCCTTCCCTCACGTCGTCCAGGTCTGCCATTGTCTGTTCCTTTTCATGGGTCTCGATGGGATCGGCGACGCCCGTCGGACGAGACGACGCGCTTCCCGTCGCCAATCATGGATCGCTCGCCGCACGTTCGGTTCGGCAGCGACCCCAGCGTTCACACAGCGTTGCCGCGCTTGGGAGCGCGGCAACGCCTTCGCCCGACTCTGGCGATCAGAAGTCGAACTTGTCGATGTTGTCCTTGTCGAAGACCGTGCGTTCCGGCAGCAGGATGATGCCGTTGCCCTTCGCTTCGTACTTGTAGCCCTGGACCGAATTCGGCGACACTTCGACCGTGCCGATGCCGGGGACGTCGAGCTTGTCGCCGACGTTGAAGGTCTTGCCTTTGACCAACTCGTTGGCGACGTAGACCGACAGCTTGCCCTGGACCACCACGTCCCACAGTCCGAAGCGGTTCACCGTGCCGCTCTTGACGTATTGGCGCATGTTGTTGGGCGTCGAGAAGCCGGTGACGATCACCTTCCCGGTCAGGCCGAGATTCTCAGCCGCTTGCGCCGATCCAGGCAGCGCATTGGCGTCCGGGCAGATGATGGCGTTGAGATCCGGATAGGTCTGGAAGATCGCGGTCGGCACCTGGACCGCCTTCTGGGCGTCCTCGAAGCTGTACTGCGTCGTGACGATTTCCCAGTTCGGATATTCCTCGGCGATCACTTTCTTGGCGACTTCCGTCCACTGATTCTGGTCGGTCACCGTCGGGCTCGAATAATGGAACGCAATCTTCTTCTTCGCTGTCTTGGCGTCGGGCATCTGATCGGCGACCATCTTGACCAGCAAGTGGCCGAGTTGATCGTCTGTTCCCTGGCTGATGTAGTATGAGCGGCACTCGGGGTTCACGTCCGAGTCCCACGTCAGCACCTTGATCCCCTTCGACTCGGCGCGCTTGAGAGCTTCGCAGAGGCCGTCGGGCGAGAGCGCCGAGATGGCGATCGCGGCATAGCCCTGGTTGACGAAATTGTTGATGAACTCGACCTGGCCGCTGACGCTCGCCTGG
>Ga0181516_10000864_pt1 | contig 24893 bp, 11 predicted proteins | sample PEATcosm2014_Bin_25_FD_121104 | JGI IMG/M metagenome (GOLD analysis project Ga0181516, IMG submission 121104) | Peatland microbial communities from MTU Mesocosm Facility, Houghton, MI, USA - PEATcosm2014_Bin01_10_metaG | ecosystem: Environmental > Terrestrial > Soil > Wetlands > Peat | place... | reverse complement strand
CGCAGCGGAATTTCGCCGGTCGCGCGGTCGGGCATCTGCAAATAGGCTTTGGCCGGGAGCCGTTGATTCAAGCCGTAAGGTGCCGGCGATTTTTTTACGGTGGCGCAGGAAAGCATCATCGCGCCGGACGCGAGCGCGGCGACGACGAGAAAAAAACGGCGCGTTTTTTTTTCAGGACGAAACTTCATTGCAACGGCGTTCGCGCATCTTTGATGAATTGCACATGGCCGTCGAGGAAAACCCGGCAGCGTCCGCCAGCGTGAATGGTGCGGCCTTTCAAGTTGGCGTCCACGGTGGCAATGGTGCCGGGAAAATAAGGATCCACCGCCAGTTCCACATCCGTCGGGCCGTTGATGGGGCCGACGGTCGGATCGTTGGCCGCCTGCAAATCGGCAACGGCCTGCATGGTTTTTTTGCCCCAGAAATCTTCCAGCCCCACCGGATCGTCCGGCCGGTCGAACCGCCAGAGCCAGTAGCGCACCACGGGCAAGGTGGCATTGGTGGCTTGCACGACATTGCCCGCCAGCGCGGTGAGCGACGCGGGACAACACCAGATCGCGTCGGACAAACCTTCTTCCTTCAAAACCACCGGCGCCCAGCCGCCGCGCGGATCGGACGCCGGCCAGCTCGACCACGGATGATAATCCAGCGCCTTCAAATCGCGCCGGTCGGCAAAACGGTCGTCGTGGTCGCCGAGATACAGCGTGAACGCGAGGCCGATCTGCTTGAGGTTGGACAGGCAGACGGACTGCTGGCCTTTTTGCTTGGCCCGCGCGAGTGCCGGCAGCAGCAGCGCCGCGAGAATGGCAATGATGGCGATGACCACCAGCAGTTCAATCAGCGTGAAGGCGGAATTTTTATTTCCAACTGCCAACTTGCAATTTCCAATATGGCAATTGGGAAATTGGAAATTGGAAACTGGAAATTTCAAACGCTTCATTGCTGGAGCACGCGGTAGTAGCGATATGGAAAATTCGTCGCCTGCGGATCGAGCAGGTTCAACTGGTTGGTCAGCGCGGCGTTGGTGCTGATCGGCGTCCAGGTGGAAAAATTTGTCGTGGCCTGCAAGACGTAATTGCTGCCGGGCACGCCGACAAAGCCGAGCAGCAACTGCCGGTTTGTCTGAAAGCCAACCGAGGCGAAATACAACGGCTGCACGAAAAACAGCGCGCTGGCGGTGACGCTGTTGTCGTAATTCGTTTCAAACGCGTTTGCCGCGAGGGCCACGTTGGTGAACACATTGAACGCGCCGGCATACCGGAGCGAATTGGTCGTCGGCAGCGAACCGTCGAGCGTGTAATAAATCACCGCGTTCGTGTCCGGCGCGGACAAGGTGACATTGACCGACGCGATGTAATCGCCGCCGTCGGGCGTGATGGCCGGTGGCGCGAGCGCGGGCGTGCCGGGCAGGCTGTTGATCCAGGTGCTGATCACGGCCACGGCGTTCGTGTCAATCAGATTGCGAAAATCCGGCATTTGAATGTCCTGATCCAGCGTATTGATGCGCGAGACCAGCACGGAGCGCCAAACGTCCTTCGCCTTCACGATGCAGGCGTTGTCCGAAATATCCAGCGGAAACGCGGCCGGGTAATTCGTGATGTCCTGCTGCGCCAGGGGCGTCTCGAAGCGCGCGTCCCACGTCGGCCCCTGCCCGCCGGGCTGGTGGCACTGCTCGCAATTCACGTCGAGATACGAGCGCACGCGGTCCTGCAGCGACGCGCCCGCATTCGTCATCGCCAAAAGCTGGGCATAGCCGCCGATGGCCGACTCGTTGGGTGCCGGATTCAGCAGGCCAAGGCGATTGAGCGTGCGCAACTGGTTGTCGGTGACGCCGGTGGCGGGATAGTTGAAATTGCCGTTGAGCTGCCGCGCGTTGACGCCGAGCACATTGATGCCGGAAGGATTGCTCGCCACGGAAGAATTGTGGCATTCCTGGCAATCCGCCGGGCTGGCATAATACCACGTCTGCGTCCGCACGCCGGTGGCGTTGGTGATCAAAATGTCTTCCGACAAATTGCCCGGCAGCAAATCCGCGTCGCTGTTGTCGGGCCGCCATTTGTAATTCACGCCATACACCGAGCCGTTGTTGTCGCGCACCAGCACCTCCGTTTCCAGCCGGCGCAACGGCACCGACGAATTGGTCTCGTTGACCACGAGATCGAAATTTTTCACGAACACCGAGCCGGCCGGGAACGCCCAGGCGTTCGTCGGCTGAAATTGAATCTGTTCGCCGGGCGTGATGCTGCCGCCGTTGTTCGGCAGCGCCATGAGCCAACTGCCGACGGCGTTGTCCTTCCACTGCGGCGCGTTGGGCGCATACGGAATCAAGCCGGCGGCCGGCGTGCGGTTGGTCGTGTTGCTGAACGCGCCGGTGCCCGACAACAGCGCCGGCAGCGTGCCGCTGGAATTCATCGGCAGGTTGAGAAATGGATTCACATTCGCGTTGCTGGTCAGGCCGTAGGCCAGTCCGCTGCCATTCGCCACCGTGATGTTGACCGGCGCGGACGTGCTGCTCAGCCCGCTGCCGTCCACCGCGACGGCGGTCAGGGCGTAACTGCCCGCCGCAATGCCGGTCGCCGTGATGGTGTAAGGCAGATTCGTCGCGCTGCCGAGCAGCGTGCTGTTCGCGAAAAAATTCACCGCGCTGATCGGATTGTAATTCGCATCCGCTTCGGCGCTGAGGGTCACGCTCGCGGCGGCGGTGAAATTCGTGGCGCTGCCGGCCGGCGCGGTCAGCAGGACGGCGGGCGGCGGATTGGTGAACGGATCAAGCTGCGTCTGCGGAATGACGGCTTTCACCGTCGAAGGGCTGCTCCACCACAGCGCGACGGAAGCGTTGTTGGTCTTCTGGTAATAATCCAGTTCGAGGCTGTAAAACTGCTGCGCCGCCAGCGCGAGGCTGCCGCTGTTGGTGGTCGCCGCAGTTTTGTCCACCCAGTCATTAATCACCAATTGACCGTTGAGGTAGAGCCGCACGCCATCGTCGGCGACGGTGTAGAAATTATATGTCTCGCCGAATTGCGCCTGCACCGTGCCCGTCCAGCGCACGGTGAAGTTGGTCGCGCCCACCACCGGACTTGGCCCGGTCGTGCCCCAGTTGAAATTGATCGTGGCATTGGTCTGCACCAAAACCGGCGGGCCGGTGAACGGACTCGCGCTGGTGTGATTCGTGAAATACGCGCCGGTCAGCCCGAGGCCGGTGCCCGCCGCCGCCGTGTTGATGAACGACGCGCTGGCAATGGCGCTGTTGACCGCGCCGGACGCCACCGCCACGGCCTGAACCACGGCGTTGCTCGTCAAATTAAACGGCCCGGCGTAAAGCGTGGAACCCGCAGTCGGCGCGGTGCCGTCCAGCGTGTAAAAAATCGAAACGCCCGGCGTCGCATCCGCCAGCGCGATCGGAATGGAATTGGTGAATGCGCCGCCCGCCGGCGAGATTGTCGGCGCCGTCAGAAAAATCGCGGGGCCATAAACCGACAGCGCGTATTCCGTGCCGACATAGACTTTGCCGCCGGCGATCAGCGGCACAGTCATTTTTACCGCGCCACCGGGATTGTCGCGCGCGAGGTTCATGCTGGTGTTGTATAATTCCTGCGCGAGGTTCGTCGCGTTGTAGGCGTGCAACACCGCCGGCCCGCTGCTGGAGTAAGCGCCGGGATCGGTCGCCCAGGCGATGCCGTTGTTGGTGCCATTGGCGGAAATGACCGGCGTCGCGCCAGGAAAACCGAAGCCGACGGATGACTGCGATTTTAGCGTGGAGCCGAGCACGCCGTTGGTGATGACAAAATTTTTCATCACATCGCCGTTGCCGTTGTAAAAAAGCAAATTGTTCCAATACGCCGGCGAACTCCAGACGCCGTTGATCTGGCCGGAAACTTCCTGAACGATTTGATTGTCGTTGGCCGTGTTGTAATGCCCCATGTTGTCCCGATCCACGAGATGAATGATGCCCGCCTTGCCGCCGCCGACGATAAGATGCGGATGGTTGGTGCTGCCGACGGAATCCGGCAGCAGCAGCGGCCCGCCGGAACCCAGATCCGTGTCCGCAGCCGCCATCGCGGACTGGTTGTAAGGCGTGAAATAATCCGCGACGGCCAATTTGTTCGTGGTCGAGAGCTTGACGAAGCTGTCGGCGTAATCGCCGCCGTTGGTGTTGGCGCTGAAGGAGCCGTTGCCGGTTTCAAAATATAAATTGGTGTTGGCGTCCACACAAAGTCCGTTGCCGCCCATCCACAGCGCGCCTTCGCCGGGGTTGTTGGGGAACGAAGAGCTGTTCGCATTCGGCGTGGTATTGAAAACATAATTGGTCAGCAGCACCAGATTGGTCGGGTTGAAACCCATGACCCAGCCGTGATATGGATCGGTGTCGCCGTGGCTGCCGTAGCAGACATACAAAATGCCGCCGGCCAGCGTGAGCGCGGGGCGTTGCAGATGCTGGATCGCCTGGAACGTGACGACGGAACCATTGCCGGCAACGCCTCGGCCCGGAACCGAGGCGGCCACGACCATCGGACTATAAGACCGCTCGGCGCCGTTGGTGATGTTCAGCGCGTGGATGCGATGATAATAATTCGTCGAAACGCCCGCCACGACTTCGCGCGTAAAGGCGTCGAGATAAATCGTGCCGGCAACCGGATCAATGACCGGCGTGCCAGTCGCGCCTTCTTCGGGAACCAAATCGGTGTTGCCCTGTGTGTGGTAGCGCGTGCCGTATTCCGTCGAAGGCGAAATGGCGGCGATGCCCAGATTCGTTTTCCACAGCAGGCCGCCGTTCATGCCGAAATTGCTGTTGGCATCAAACGCATAAACCGAATCATGTTCCGTCGCGACGAAAACCACGTCATGCACGCCGCTGCCGGCGACGTTGACGTTCGTCAGAATCAGCGGCTGGCAATAAACATAGCCGTCCACCGCGTAGGAAAATAATTTTCCAAAATTGGTGACGTTGACATTCGCCAGCGTGAGCAAGGTTTCATTGGTGTTCTGGCCTTGGCGCGTGTTGTCGTAGTGATAAGTCAGCACTGGCACCCGCGTCACCGGCAGCGTGAGGAAGGATTTGGACGCCGCCGCCCACGCCACGCCGGCGGAATTGGAAACCGACGCGGTGAAATAATAAGTCGTGTTCGCAGTTAGCCCAGCAATCTGCGAATTAAAGACGCCGGACTGCACGCCGATGGAAACTTGATTTGCCCAGGCTGCGGCATTGCTGCCGCCGTCGCTGGTGCCGTAGTAAAGCCAGACGGTTGGCCACTGGTTGCCCGTGGTCAACACCTGGCCGTTCAGCGTGGCAATGGCGGCGGCGATGCCCGTCGCCGGCAGATTGGTGACGGTGGCCGGCGACACGGTGGCGAGCGTGGTGAAATTTTTGGATGGCGCGGCCCACGAGACGCCAACATTGTTGGAAGCCCACCCGGTGAAAAAATAAGTCGCGTTGGTCTTCAAGCCCGTGACCGTCGCCGAAAAATTTCCCGACTGCGGACCGAGCGCGACGTTGTTGGACCACGCCGCCGAATTGGTTCCGCCATCGTTCGGGCCGAAAAAGAATTTGATCTGCGGTGTGCTGCCGCCGGAGTTGATGAGCTGGCCGTTGAGCGTGGCCGCCGTGGCTTGAATCGCCGAGGCGGCGGTGTTCGTGATCACCGCCGTCGAGGGCGCACCGGTGGAAGCCAGACCGACATCGAACACCGCGTCGTAACTGTGACTGCTGCCGAAGGTGATGGTTCCACCCGCCACCGGCATGAGGCCAATTTCTCCGCCAGCATAAAGATTTCCGCTGGCATTGCCCATCGCCTCCCAGCCCGACACGGCGCTGGAGGCTTTGCCAAACGAAAAGGCGTAAATAGTATTTGGCGAAAGCGCCACGCTCAAACCGCTCCATCGCAGCCAGTCGCCGTCGGTGAACGTAAAATTGCTCGCGCTGTAAGTCGCCAGCACCGTGGCCGTGTTGCCGCTGACGGAATAAATGTGCAGCAGATAACTTTGCGCCGTGCCGGTGCCGGAAGTCGTGCCGCCGCCGGTTTTGATGGCGAGGGAATTGAGCACGTAGCCGGTCGCAGTATTGACAGTGGTGAACGTCTGCCCCGGCTCGCCGGCGCTGTGATTGGACTGGTTGTCGGTGTAATAATTCAAGCCGTCTGGCATGTCAGCCTGGCCGGCGGTGCTGAGTTGGGAAATATCGTAAAATCCGGGCGTCGGCACCGTGGTGCCCAGGTCGGTGAGCGTTGCGGGCGTTTGCGCCTGCATCGTCGCACTGAGAAAAATGGTGGCGATCACCGCCCCAGCCCCGATGCCGCGCCGCCAGATTTCCTGCGCAAATCCGATGTTTTTCGCGGAGGTTTTCCGGCGGCTGCAAGCATTATCAATTTTCATTGGATAGATTAACAATCTACGACAAAACCTTGCCGGCACCAAATGCAAATTGCCGGCGCGAGGTCGCGTTTTTTCCTCTCAAGCTTTTCCACTGGCTTTCGTCGGCGGCACCGATATAAATTCCGCAAATGAATTCCATTATGCACCGTCGCCGCCTCGCAATTTTGTTTTGCAGCGTGCTTTTACTGTGCTCCGCCGGCCATGGAGGGGCCGCCGGCTATCAGATTTTTGTTTCCAACGAAAAAGCCGGCGACCTCACCGTGATCAGCGGTGGCGATTTCAAAGTCGTGACCACCATTCCCGTCGGCAAACGCCCGCGCGGCGTCCATGCCAGCCCGGATGGCAAAACGATTTATGTCGCCTTGAGCGGCACGCCGGTGGAACCGCCGCCGAAGCTGGATGCGAACGGCAATCCCATCCTGCAGAAATACCAGGCCGACGATGACGACAAAACCCCGGCTGACAAATCCGCCGACGGCATCGGCCAGGTGGACGCGGCGCAGAAAAAATTCCTGCGCAAAATTCCCGCCGGCTCCGATCCGGAACAGTTTTGCCTGAGTCCGGACGGCACGAGAATTTACATCGCCAACGAAGACGTCAGTGCCGCCACGATTTTGGACGCGGCGACGGGCAAAGTCGTCACCTTCATTCCCGTCAGCCGTGAACCGGAAGGCGTGGGCGCGAGTCCCGATGGAAAATTTTTCTACGTCACCTGCGAAACTGCGGGTGATGTGTTTGCGATTGACGCAACCACTTACCAGGTCATCGGCCACCTCGTCGTGCATCCGCGTCCGCGCAGCGTGGCGTTTCTGCCGGACGGATCGCGCGCGTTCATCCCGTCGGAATCAGTCGGCGAATTGAACGTCATTGACACCAAAAGCCAGACGCTGTTGAAAGTGATCACGCTGCCGAAAGGCTCGCGGCCGCAGTGCGTCCTTGTTTCGCCGGACGGCAAAAAAATTTACGCCAGCACCGGACGCGGCGGCACGGTGGTCGTGGTGGATGCGACTACTTACGAAGTGTTGAACACGATTCCAGTCGGCAAACGCCCGTGGGGCATCACGTTTTCGCCGGATGGAAAATATCTGTTTTCCGCCAACGGCCCGTCGGACGACGTCTCGGTGGTGGACCTCGCGACGGAAAAGGAAATTACCCGGGTCAAATCACCCGGCAGTCCCTGGGGCATCGTCGTCGTGCCGGACGCGAAATAATTTTGATTTATTTCACGCCGCCAGCGGAGGCGGCGCCGGGATTGTCCGAGGCTTTAAAGTTCACATCCACGGCCTTGAGGAGATTGGCGGAAAATTTGCGAACGGTTTTTTGCACCGTGCCGACGGAGTTGTAGGTGAACTCACCGGTCGGATAACCCAGCAGGTTGAGGTAATCGTATGGTTTTGGTCTGGTGCCGCGGGACTTCGGAAGATCCGTGACAAAAACGAGGCCGACACAGACAGATTCCGGCTCCCGACTTTCCACCTGGCTGGCGGGACGGCTGGCGGCCACGCGGCCGGGAATGAGCCATGACTTGTTCACCGGCGACCGCAGCAAGTCGGTGTAGCCGCTGTCCACCACCAACCCGTTCGGCAGCACCTTGAGAATTTTGCCGCAAATAATCCGGCGGCCCTGCAGACATTCCGCGCGGATTTGTTCGGCGCGCTGGGCGGCAGTCGGCGGCAGGCTGGCTTCAACTTTTACCAGCACGGCCGCATTGGTCGCCGGGAAGTCATGGGTCTGCGCGCAAACGGTGCCTGCCACAACTAAAAACAACACGATAAATTTTGTGTTCACATTTTTGGAATTCGTCGCCAGCGTTTGGTGTGAGGTCAGAGTAATTTGCGGTTCCGCTTTTGTCCAACGTGGCGGCACCAGCGAGCATCGGAAAACCAGGCCTGCGCGTCAGGAAAAACCCGGTTTACGCAGGCCGGATTTTCAGGATCAAATCCTTGCTCTCTACCGCCTCGCCGTTCGCCACGCAAATCTCCTCCACCACGCCGGCGAACGACGCGTAAATCGTCGTCTGCATTTTCATCGCTTCGAGCGTGAGCAGTTTGTCGCCCTTCGCCACTTTCGCGCCGACGCTGACCGCCAGCGCCGTGACCAGGCCGGGAATCGGCGCGCCCACTTCCGCCGGCTTGTTGGCATCGGCCTTCACGCGCGCCTTGACCGTCGGTTTGGCGGAACGATCCACGATGGCCAATTGCCGCGCCATGCCGTTCAGTTCAAAACTCACCGTGCGCTTGCCTTCGGCGTCCACCGCGCCAATGTTGACGAGCCGGATGAAAAGCGTTTTGCCCGATTCAATCTCGACGGAAATTTCCTGGCCCGCCTTCATGCCGAAGAAAAATGCCGGCGTCGGCAGCGCGAATAATTCGCCGTGCTCGCGCGTGAACTTCGCGTAGCCGGCAAACACTTCGGGATACATGATGTGGCTGAACACGTCGTCCAGCGTCACGTCGGGTTTTACTTTGGCGGCGATTTCCTCTTCGAGCTTTTTGAAATTGAGCGGTTTCAAGCCCGCGCCCGGACGACCACTCAGCGGCTTGCGGTCGCCGAGCACGATGTGTTGCAGCTTCTTCGGCCAGCCACCGAGCGGTTGGCCCAATCCGCCCGACAGCATATCAATCACCGATTCCGGGAACGGCATGCTGCCCGGCTCCAAATTCAAAACATCCGCCGGCTTGATGCCGCGCGTGACGAGAAACATCGTCATGTCGCCGACGACCTTGCTGCTGGGCGTCACTTTCACGATGTCGCCGAAAAGCTGGTTCACCTCGGCATACGTGCGCGCGATTTCCGGCCACCGTTGCGCCAAGCCCATCGAAGCCGCCTGCTCCTTGAGGTTTGTGAACTGCCCACCGGGCATTTCGTGCATATAGACTTCCGCGCTGCCCGCGCGCGGCGACGAATCGAACGGCGCGTAAAAACCCCGGACATGTTCCCAATAATCCGCGAAGTCGTTCAGCGCGTCCAAATCCAAACCGGTGTCGCGCTTGGTGAATTGCAGCGCGGCCACGATGGAATTCAGGTTTGGCTGGCTCGTGGAACCGCTCATCGAAGCGATGGCGAGATCGGCAACGTCCACGCCCGCCTCGGCCGCGCTCAACACGCTCGCGGCCGAAATGCCACTGGTGTCGTGCGTGTGAAAATGAATCGGGATGCCGATTTCTTCTTTCAAAGCTTTCACCAGCGCGCTGGCAGCGGCGGGTTTGCACAGGCCGGCCATGTCCTTGATGGCAAGGATGTGCGCGCCCATGCGTTCCAGTTCCTTCGCGAGCTTGAGATAGTATTTCAGCGAGTATTTGTCGCGCGCCGGATCAAGAATGTTGCCGGTGTAGCAAATGGCGCCTTCGCAAACGGCGTGCGTTTCCTGCACCGCTTCCATCGCGACTTTCAAATTAGGCAGATAATTCAGCGAATCGAAAATGCGGAAAATATCCATGCCCGCCTCGGCCGCGTGCTTCACAAAACCGGCGACGGCGTTGTCGGGATAATTGGAATAGCCGACGGCGTTCGAGCCGCGAAAAAGCATCTGAAAACAAATGTTCGGCACCCGCTCGCGCAACAGCCGCAGCCGCTGCCACGGGTCTTCGTGCAAAAAGCGCAGCGCGGTGTCAAACGTCGCGCCACCCCACATTTCCAGGCTGAACAGATTCGGCGTGCGGCGCGCGACAGCATCGGCCACCGCGAGCATGTCGTAAGTGCGCAGCCGCGTGGCGAACAACGATTGATGCGCGTCGCGCAACGTCGTGTCGGTGATGAGCAGTTGCTTCTGCTTGAGCGTCCACTCGGCAAATTTCTTCGGTCCGAGTTCCAGCAGCAACTGCCGCGTGCCGCGTGGCGGCGTGACTTTTTTATCAAATGCGGGAATGCGCGCGGCGGTGAAACTTTCCTTCGGCTGAAAGCCTTTCACCAGCGGATGACCGTTGACGGTGATGTCCCCAAGATATTTCAGCAGCTTCGTCGCGCGGTCGCGGCGCGGTTTGAAATTGAACAGTTCTGGCGTGGTGTCAATCAACGTCGTCGTGGCCAGGCCTTTTTTGAACGTGTCGTTGTGAATGACGTTTTCCAGAAACGGAATGTTCGTCTTCACGCCGCGGATGCGGAATTCGCGCAGCGCGCGATCCATGCGCTGCAATGCCGCGTCAAACGTCTGCGCCGACACTGTGAGCTTCACCAGCAGCGAATCATAAAATGGCGTGACCACCGCGCCGCCGTAACCCATGCCGCCGTCCAGCCGCACGCCAAAACCGCCGGCGGAGCGATAGGTCAAAATGCGTCCGTAATCCGGTTGAAATTTATTTTCCGGATCTTCGGTCGTGATGCGGCATTGCACGGCGTAACCATTGCGCGGCATGTCTTCCTGTTCCGGGATGCCAACTTCCTTGCCGTGCATCGGCTTGCCGTCGGCGATAAGAATTTGCGAACGCACCAAGTCGAGGCCGGTGATGACTTCCGTGACGGTGTGCTCCACCTGGATGCGCGGGTTCATCTCGATGAAGAACCATTCGTTTTTGTCCAGGTCGTAGAGAAATTCCACCGTGCCGGCGTTGTCGTATTTGATTTCGTGGCACAGCCGCACCGCCGCCTCGCACAATTCGGCGCGGATGCGCTTTTCGATTTCTACGCTTGGCGCGATCTCAATCACTTTCTGATGCCGGCGCTGCACGGAACAATCGCGCTCGTGCAAATGCACTACGCGGCCGTGCTTGTCGCCGAGAATTTGCACCTCAATGTGCTTCGCGCGCGGAATGTAGCGTTCCAGAAAAACCGCCGGATTGCCGAATGCCCTGCCCGCCTCGCCTTGCGCCTCGTCGAGCAAATCCGCCAGATCACCCGGCTTATGAACCACGCGCATGCCGCGTCCGCCGCCGCCGAACGCCGCTTTGATGATAAGCGGAAAACCAATTTCCTTTGCGACCTTCAACGCCTTTTCGCGGTCTTCGATGGCTTCCTCCGTGCCCGGCAACACCGGCACGCCGACTTTTTGCGCCAGCGCGCGCGCGGCGGTTTTGTCGCCCATCATGTGCAGCAGATCCACGCGAGGCCCGACAAAGGTGATGCCAGCTTCGGCACACGCTTTCGCAAACTCCGCATTCTCCGACAAAAATCCGTAGCCGGGATGAATGAAGTCCACGCCCTTTTCTTTCGCCAGCGCGACGATGCCGGGAATGTCCAGATACGCGCCCACCGGGCCTTTGCCTTCGCCGACGACGTAAGCCTCGTCCGCCTTGAAGCGGTGAATGGCGAGCCGGTCCTCCGCCGCATAAATCGCGACCGTGCGCAAGCCGAGTTCGGTCGCCGCGCGAAACACGCGGATGGCGATCTCGCTGCGGTTGGCGACAAGCAGTTTTCTCTGGCGATCAGGTCTGGCGATTGAGTTCATAAGTTACGGCGCAATAAGACACCAAACCGTCGCCCGCAAATCAACCAGAGAAATGAAATTCCGCACGAAATTTTTGCGCTCATCGGCCGCGAAAATTTTCGTAAACCGTCAGGTCTTCCGGCTTGATGGAGGCGGGCGTGCGCGCAATCAATGGCTGCAGCCGTTGGGTTGAGATCGGCTGGCGCACGCCGGTGCGGATGGTTTCCTTGGCGGCCTGCACCGCTGCGGCGTTGCAGAGGCTCGCGATGTCGGCGGAAGAATATCCCTCCGTCAAACTGGCCAGCACTGTGAAATCCAAATCCGGACTCAACGGCTTGCCGCGTAGCTCGGCGGCGAACAAGGCGGCGCGCGCGGCGGCATCCGGCGGCGGCACATAGACGAGACGGTCGAAGCGGCCCGGCCGGCGCAGGGCCGGATCAATCGCGTCCGGCCGGTTGGTGGCACCGAGCACGACCACGCCTTTCAATTCGTCCACGCCATCCATCTCGGCCAGAAACTGGTTCAAAATTCCGGTGCCCGTGGCGTCGCTGGTGCCGCGCGCGCCGGTCAGCGCGTCAATCTCGTCAAAGAACAGCACGCACGGCGTGTTCTCCCGCGCCCGGTCAAACAGCTCGCGCAATTTGGCCTCGGATTCGCCGCTGCGTTCGCGCAGCAGTTCCGGACCTTTGACGTGGAGAAAATGCGCCTTGGCCTGCCGCGCGACGACTTTGCCGAGCAGCGTTTTGCCGCAGCCGGGCGGACCGTAAAGCAGCACGCCTTTCGTCGGCTTGACGCCGTATTGCTGCAGCACTTCGGCGTGCGTCAGCGGCATTTCAATCGCCTCGCGCAAGGCATTTTTCGCGTCGTCCAACCCGACGACATCGTCCCACGCGACGGCTTTGCGGGCGACGACTTCGACGCGTTCAGGTTTGCGGGAACGGCGGCAGAATTGATCCGCGATTTTCTGGTAATCGCGTTCCATCTGGAAGGTCACGGAAGGTTTGACGCCGCTGATGATGGTTTCAAAGTCGGCCAGACGCAGGACAGATTGGTCTCCGGCCCGCAGCGCGGTCAGCGAGGCTTCTTTGCAAACGCCTTGGATGTCCGCGCCGGTGAAACGTTCCGTGCGCTCCGCGAGTTTGGCGAGGTCCACGTCCGGGGCCAGCGCTTTGCCGCGCAGGTAGGTTGTAAAAATGGCGCGGCGGGCCGCCGCATCCGGCGCGCTGACGTAAATGAGTTTGTCAAAACGTCCGGGCCGCAGCGCCGCCGGGTCAATCAGGTCGGGATAGTTTGTCGCACCAACCAGCAGCACGCCTTCGAGGGCGGCCACGCCGTCGGTGTAAGATAAAAACGTGCCGACGATGCCGCGCTGAGCGGAATCGGAGAACGCCATTTCCGCGCGCTTGGGCAGAAATGCTTCCAGCTCGTCAAAAAATAAAACGGCCGGCCGATGTTCGCCGGCCGTCTCAAAAATGCGCCGGAGGTTCGCCTCGGATTCGCCGAAAAACTTGCTGGTGAATTCCGTTCCGCTCACGGCGAAAAAACTCGCGCCTGCCTCGTGGGCGATGATGCGCGCGAGCTTGGTTTTGCCGGTGCCGGGCGGGCCGAAAAGTAAAATGCCGCGCACCGGTTGCAGCTTAAGCCGCTCCAGCGACGCTTTGACTTCCGGATCGAACTGCGTCTGCAAGGCTTCCTGCACTTCGGCGCGGATGTCATCCATGCCGGCGAGATCATCCCATTCGTCCGGCGGCACATCTTTGGGTGAGACGGGAGCGCCGGCGCCGCCCGAGCCGCCGACGGTCAACAGGCCGGTTCGCAAGTCGGATTTTTTCCCGAGAATTTGCACGACCGGTTCAATGACCGGCGAAACCAGGGCGACCAGCGCGCCGGAAGCAAACACCGAAAACAAACTCGCGCCCGCATTCAATCCGCTGTTGGCAAAGCCGAACGCCAGGATCAAGTTGCCAATCAATAACATCAGGATTCCTCCGGCCACCGCCGCCAGCCGCGCGGGCAGGCGCGACGTGAACGGATGTTTCAGGAGCCAGGCCGTGAGGCCGGCGGCGACCGCCCAAATCATGACTTCGCCCAGCAAGCTGGGTTGTTGCAGAAACGGATGGAACACCGCCTCGGCCCAGCCCGCCGGCGACAGCGGCCAGTCTTTGTCTTTGAAAACGGGTGACTGCAACGTCAGCAAACCGGACAATGCCGGTGCCGTGGCAACCACGCCCGGCTGCGCGCCGCCCAAGCCAAGTCGCAACATGATTTGCGCCATCAAACAACCCGTCGCGGCAGCCACCGGTCCCACGCGAATCCCCAAAAAGCCCGCCGTCAGCGGAACGATGGGAATCAGACAAAGCAATCCCGGTTCCACCAGCACCACGCCCAAGCTGCCCAGCACAAGAAAAGCAAAGGCCGGTTGGAACGCCAGCAAGGCCACGCCCACCACCGCGAGCAGCGCCGGCGCGTAATAAGCGATTGGCAGAAAACAAACCGCCAGTGCCGTGAGCTTTCCAAGGGTGGGACGGAAAATCCACAAAGCCGTCACCAGCAAAAACGTCAGGACCCGCCAGTCCGCAGAATACAACGGCAGCGTCTTGGTAACAAAGAGCACGATCAAGCCGGCCAGCACACCGGTCGCCACGCGGACGAGCCATGGCAGGCGATTCTGCTCCAAGGCGAATTTTTGAATCTTCTCCAGCCGCACCACGCCTGCGGCGGGACTGGCGACGTTGGCGGCCACGGCTTCGGTTTCCAACCGGAACAGCGCGCTGCCGATGCGCAGCACCTGGCCGGGCTGCAAAATTTCATCCGTAATCCGGTTTTCATCAATGAAGGTGCCGTTGGTGGATTGCAAATCCCGCACCCGCACCTCCGCGCCGTTCAGCCGCAGTTCGCAATGACGATCCGAAATCATCTCGTCATCAATGGCCACCGAATTGGTTTCCGAGCGCCCGAGCGTCGTCGCGCCCGGTTTCAATGCGATTTCTACTCCGCCTGCGCCTTCATTGATCAGCACCAGCTTGCTCATATAAGAGTTGTGCGAACATTATCAATCCCCCTGCCGGCGGCAACTTAATTCCCGCCATTCACGCCGGAAGCGAAGCCTGATGACGTCCAGCGGGTGACGGATGTCCAAGGCGAAATTTTGCAGCCGCCGCAAAAAGACGTCGTCGAAACCGTCTCCTTGTGAAGTGCGTCGAAAAAGTTTTCTGCCTGGGTTTTAATTAGAGCCAAGTTGCGAATCTGGTCAAACGATTTGTCCTTCATCGCAACCTCCCACCGCTTTTTTGTGCGACCGGCACGTATTAACAAGTGCACTTAATCAATCACAATAAAACAGCCAGATAAATCGCTAGGGCGAGTCCAATAGTTGCGAGAAATCCTGCGATGCAAAAGTTGAACGCGGAACCGTATGCCTGCCTGAATTGCACCGTAGGCCAAAGGATTAGCTTTGCGTGACAGGATTCGACATGCCGTATCCGGCCGTGATACTGTCGCCGACACAGGTCACGACGATCGCGGCTTCAGACGACAAGCTGCCACAGAAAATGGCGAGCATGACCATGACGGTGAATAGGAAACATGTGTAAACTTTGCTCTCATTGACTTTGGATTGTGTTTACGGCGACCGGGCTTGGGTGAATCAAAGCCAAACAGCTCCTTTTGTGATTTATTTCTGTATCTTGAGCGTGATCAGCATGACATCGTTTTCACGAAGATTGAACTGTTGCTCAAATTTTCCGTCGCGACCAATCTTCACGGTGCGAACGTCTATGGGCGCGCCGCTGTTTTTGGATTTGATTTCCGCGACTTGGCCCTTGGTAAGCTGCGCGGGCGTGCCCAAATCGCGATAGGTGTCATAGGCATCATTGACGCGATAGCCGACCTTGTAAGTTTCCATCGTGTATTTGCCTTTCCGCAGGTGCGACAGATCCAGCGTGACTTTGTTTTTGGGCTGCGACGGCAGATCACGTTTGAAAAAAACCTGATTGATCATGTTCCTGCCCGGAAAAGTGTTGGTGAAATCCCAAACCAACGCCTGCACGCCGCCGTCGTTGTCAGCGCAAATCCACGACGACGGATCGCTGTTTTTCAATTCCGTCGGGCCGAGCCGGTTCAAGAATTGATAGGCATAATACGCCGGCTTTTTGATGTCCTGATAATTCATCAAACCGAAGCCGCCGTGAAACGCCTCCCAGCGCGGGCCTGACTCTTCAAAAATATCGGTGAAGGTCCAATAGGACATGGACTGCGCGGCGTCGCCGCATTTCTTGAGCTTGTCCAGGATGTAGGCCGTGCTGTGATAGCTGTCGTGAAACGGATCGGCCGGCGTGTAGGAACTGCTCCATTCAGTGAAATGCAGCTCCACCTTGGGAAATGCTGATTCGGCAATTTGCTGTCGCACCATTTTCACTTCGCCGAAGATGGAATTCGGGTTGCGGGAAAGCGCCGTGCCATGGGTGGCGGTTTCATCCAGAAAACCACTCTCCACGCCGTAGGTGTGCGTGGAAACGAAATCCACCGGCGCCTGGTTCGTGTCGCAAAAATGAAGGAACTCCGTTATCCATCCGCAGCCCGCCGTCGCGGGGCCGCCCACTTTGTAATCCGGGGAAACGCACTTGATGGCGCGGGCCGTCGCGGCGTAGAGGTCGAAATACTGCTGCTGCGTGCCGGCCCAGAAGCCGTCTGTGAGATTCGGCTCGTTCCAGACCTCGAAATACCACGTGCGCACCTCCGCATCGCCGTAACGTTCCTGTTCGTGGAGGACGAAAGCGCGGATGAAGTCAGCCCACTTGTTCATGTCGCGGGGCGGCGTCACGTTGCCCTTCCACCAGAAGATCGTCTTCGAACCGCTGGCCAGCCCGCCCGGCATGAAGCCCAGTTCCACAAACGGCTTCATGCCGATGCTGTGGATAAAATCGTAAAGCTCGTCAATGTATTGCCAGTTGTATTCCGGCTTGCCGTTGTAATCGCGATAAACGCCCATGTCGTCGGTGAACAAACCGTGCATGCGGATGTATTCAAAGCCGCACTCGCGGTGCGCGATGGTGAGCTGCCGCTGCCAGTCCGCGCGCAAGCCTTCGTTCGCGCGGCCCGCGCCGACGCAGAATTTGAACATGGTGTTGAGCGGGCCGTTCGTTTGTTGGAGGTCGGCGGAGATGACCCGGACCGTTTCGTTGGTGGCAGCGTGGGACAAACCAACGACGGCGAAGCAAACCGCGAGGCCGAATGCGAGGGAATACAGTTTCCGTTTCTTTGCAATTCTTTGGGTCATAAAAATTGCGAGCCTGCGCGGATTTTCATTTGGCGGAAGCGCTGGCGATTTCGCGAGCGCTTTCCAACGCGAACACCGCGTAGCCGTGCGGCGGCAGGGGTGCGAACTCAACATGCCGAATGCCAGCCAGCGCGCGAACAAATCCTTGTCCATGGCAGCGACGACTTTTTTCAATGCAATCATGTTGGCATTAAGATGGTTTTTGTTGCGATTGTGTTGTTCAGTGTGCCCGCTGCGGACGCCTTCGTCTTGTCATCAAAATGAATGAGCCTCACGGCGCTTGAATTCGCTTGCGGCTTCAGCCGCATGGCGGACAAAATGATCATATGCCCCGTCGCGCCGCAGAGAAACAGTTTCTTGGTTGGTTCGCACTGGTCTTCGTAGTGGCCGCCGCCGGGGGCTTTACCGCGACGGCCGCACCGAATTATTTTACGCGCACCTGGCAGGTGGAGCAAGGGTTGCCGCAAAACAAAGTCACAGCGGTGGTGCAGACGCGCGACGGATACCTGTGGGCCGGCACTTATAACGGACTAGCACGGTTCGACGGCATCAGCTTCACCATCTTCAACGACAACAACACACCGGAACTGCGCAGCAGCCGCATCACAAGTCTGTTTGAGGCCGACGACGGCACGCTGTGGATCGGCACGGAAAGTGGCGACGTTTCGCAATACAAAGACGGCCATTTCGCCGCCGTGCCGCTGCACGCGAATTGGAGCGGCGGAAAAATTTACGCCATCACCGCCGACAACACGGGCGACGTGTGGCTGCTGAATGAAACTGGCGAACTGGCACGCGTGCGCGACGGCAAGATCCTGTTGCCAACCTCCGGCGTCGTTTCCAAAGTGGTGTCCTTGGCACGCGGGCAGGATGGAACGATTTGGGTCGAGCGCGAGGGACGGGTGTCCTTGCTCAAGCAAGGCCAGTTGCAGCCCGTTGGATTTGCGGCGCCTACCCCAGAAACCTATCCGTATATTCAGGGAATTGCCGCGAGTCGCGATGGTGGGCTTTGGGTGGCCAGCAACGGCGGCATCCGCAAATGGAAAAACGGCGAATGGGTGGCCGATTTGGGGAACGCGCCGTGGGCATGGAACATCGTTGCGAACTTCATGGAAACTGCCGACGGCGTGCTGGCGGGCGGCACGTCGAGCGACGGGCTGTGGCTGGTTTATCCCGGCCAGACGAACAGTTCCCGGTTGCACCTTGTCAGCACCAACGGCCTGCCGTCCGACTGGGTGATTTCGCTGTGGGAAGACCGCGAACTAAATCTATGGTGCGGCACCGGTGCCGGGCTGGTGGTCGTCCGGCCGAACAATCTTGAAACCGTTTCGCCGCCAGACAACTGGAAAAACCGTCCCGTGCTCTCCGTGTTGCCGGCGCAGAATGGTGCGTTGTGGGTTGGCACCGAAGGCGCGGGATTATATCGCCTGCAAAATGGTGGCTGGACGAATTTCTACTCGGATCAAGGCATTCGCAATCCCTATGTATGGTCGCTCGCCTTGGATGGTGCGGGGAAAGTCTGGGCCGGCACCTGGGGCGGCGGACTGTTTGCTGAGAAAGTTGATGCATTTAATGTTGCGCCAGGGTTGGAAAATTTTCAGCCGCCGATGCCCGCACTTTTATTCGTGGGCAACGAACTTTGGATCGGCACGCCGGCGGGTGCAAGTCGCTATCGCGCCGGAAAACTCGAGCAGTTCAACGAAGTTGCCGGCACGCCGTTCGGTGACGTGCGCGCCATGGCACAGGACAAAACGGGCGCGCTGTGGTTCGGCACGGCGGGCAGCGGCGTCGTTTTTTTGCGGGATGGAAATTTTCGCCGGTTCAAAAAATCTGACGGGCTTTCGTCTGATGACATCGAGTGCCTGCATTTTGCGGACGACGGCGCGCTTTGGGTCGGCACGTTTGGCGGCGGTCTGAATCGGTTCAAGGACGGAAAATTTTCCGTCATCAGCCGCGACCAAGGTTTGCCAAACAACGTCATCGGTCACATCGAGTCGGACGGGCGCGGATTTTTCTGGATGAGTTCCTACGGCGGAATCCTGCGCGCAAGCGAAAAGGATTTGAACCGCTGCGCCGACGGCGAGTTGGCCGAAGTGGCGTTTTTGAATTACGGCATCAACGACGGATTGCCGACACTGGAATGTTCCGAAGGCTTGCAATCGGCGGGCGGCAAAACGGCGGACGGCCGGCTGTGGTTTCCAACGGCGAAAGGACTCGTCGTGGTGGACCCGGCGGGCGCCAGAATCAATCCGCTGCCGCCGCCGGTGCGGATTGAGGAAATGCGCGTCGACGACAAAAAATTCGCGGATGGCAACGACGCCGGGCCGCTAAAAATTCCGCCGGGCCGACATCGCATTGAATTTGAATACACCGGCTTGAGTTTTGTCGCGCCGGAAAAGGTGCGGTTCAAATGCCGGCTGAAAAACTTTGAGTCCGAATGGGCGGACGCTGGCACCAAGCGGGTGGCGACTTACAATTACATCCCGCCTGGAAATTATTCCTTCCAAGTGACCGCGTGCAACAACGACGGCGTGTGGAACGAAACCGGAGCGAGCCTGAAATTTGATGTGCTGCCGTATTTCTGGCAGACAACGTGGTTCCATGTTCTCGGCGGGATGGCGACGGTGCTTGCGGCCAGCAGCGTCGTGTGGTTTGAGACCCGCCGACGAATGCGCCGCCGCGTGGAGCGCGCCGAGCGCCAGCGCGACATCGAGCGCGAGCGAACGCGCATTGCGCGGGACATCCACGATGACCTCGGCGCGCAGCTTACTCGCATCACGATGATGAGTGAATCGGCGCGCGGTGAGTTGGCAAATCCCGAACGCGCCGCCGCCGGCCTGGAAAAAATTTATGACACGGCGCGCGAGTTGACGCGCAGCATGGACGAAATCGTCTGGGCGGTCAGCCCCCGCCACGACACCCTGGAAAGTCTGGCGACGTATCTGGAAAAATTTGCACACGATTGGCTAGGCACTGCGGGCATCCGCTGCCGCTTGGACTTGCCGTTGCAATTTCCTGAATGGCACCTTTCTTCGGAAACGCGGCACAATGTTTTTCTGGCGTTCAAGGAGGCGCTGCACAACGCGGTGAAACATGCCGGCGCATCGGAAGTTCTCATCCGGCTGGCGGTGCAGGAAAAGTCGTTTGAACTGGCCGTCGAGGACAACGGCCGCGGCTTTGCCGTCGGTGAAAAAGCGAAAGATGTTTTCCCGACTCAAGGCCGTGCGGCATCCGGCAACGGGTTGGAAAACATGAAGCGGCGGTTGGCTGCCATTGGCGGAAGCTGCGAAATCCAAAGCGCGCCCGGCGCGGGGACGAAGGTGGTTTTTTCGCTGCAACTCAAGGTCTAGACGCTGGCAAAATCAGCCCGCCAGTCTTGGTGGCTTCCGTTTTCATATCGTTATTTTTCATCACATGACGCGTGTGCGGGCTTGAACGATACTCGCATCATGCAAACTCCCACTGTCTGGCGAAGCGGCCTGTCGCGCATGATTTCTTGTCACTGCGAACGCATAGCTTTGGCCCGTTGGGCGGGAATGTTCTCTAATGGGCGCCGGATGCTTGCATTTCAAAACAAAAACCACCCATGAAAACAATCCAAAACCTATGAAAAAATTACAGCTTCTTTTGGCCACGCCTTTGGCGCTGATTGCCATCGCCTTGCATGCCGGTCAGCCGGTCGCAGTCAGCGTGCATTTCAACGGGGTTGACGGCAGTGGCATTGACAACGCGCAGACCACTTCCTTGCTGCCTGCTGAACCAGCCGGCGCTCCCGGTTTTGCCCAAACCAATTGGAACAATCTCGACCGGTGGGGCGACGTTACCTCCGGCATTATGGATTACACGGGGGCCGATTCGGGACTGCACTTGGAGTGGGATTCGGTTTGGTGTTATTCGAGCGGGGCTTTTGCGACCTTGGGCACACCGGATGGAAAATTGATGGACGGCTTCGATACAACAGATTGGGCTGGCGGTCCGCCCGGTCCGTGGACGGCTGGTGCGGTTTACGGCGGCGCCTCCAACCAGAAGCCGGCGGAATACGTGGGTGGCATTCAGGCCTGGCTGGCAGCGAAGGGGGCGACCAGTTATTCGGTCGTGCTTTACGTCCAAGGTTGGCATGGATGGTATGGCACCAGCGAACATTGGGTTCAGGCGGTGACCGGCGGCAGGCCCGATTGGTGGAATATGACCGTCGGCGGCGACCTGACGCCGCGAATGTTCTGCCAGGATAACGGCCCCTTTAACGGAACCTACACGCAAGTCCCTTCAACCTCCACCAACTATGTAAACAAGACCGGCTCGGGGAACTACATCGTTTTCAACGGCCTCACCAACGACGCGATTCTGATTCAAAACGTGGAACCGACCGGCGATTATCAGGCTGGCAAATTTTTTGGATTCCAAATTGTTGCCACGCCGGCGACGCCCATAACTTCGGCGCCGCTGAGCAGCCCAAATCCTTGCTATGCCCTGTCTCCGGTGACGCTGACAGAGGTGGCTTCAAGCCAAAGCGCGATGACTTATCAATGGCAAACGGATGGTGGCAGCGGTGGCAGTTTAACCAACATTCCCGGGGCCACAACCTCGACGGCGGTAGTTACTCCGCCTGACCAAGGCTCCACCTATACGATCAACTATGCTTGCGTGGTGGCAAACGCTTTCGGCTCGATCACTTCTTTGGTTGCCACACTCACCGTCAACGCGGCTTCAGCACCCATTTTGGCCCGTGATACCACTCCGCTCAACATTTACGCCTTCGCCGGCGGCACCGTGACCTTCGACGCAGCCTTCAATGGAACGCAGCCCATTACCAACCAGTGGCAAGTGAACACGGGCAGCGGCTACACTGGAGTCGGTCCGGTGGTAACTACCAACTTGGACTTGGTCTTGGCCAATGTTCAGGCCGGCAATAACGGCAGCTATGAGTTTGTCGCCACTAATATACTCGGCAGTTTGAGCAGCACGCCTGCGACGCTGACCGTGCTGGCTGATCCGGCCGGGCCCACTCCGAGCCAGGCTTATGCCTATGACGTTCTTTCCAAAGCGCCGTTGGCCTATTGGCGCTTGGACGAGGCGTTTGATCCCACTACCGCCACTTACCAGGCTTATGATGCGAGTGGCAACGGCTTGAATGCCATTTACAGATCGGGTGTGACGACCGGCAATGCCGGCCCGCAATCCCCGGCGTTCGCTGGGTTCGAAACCACCAACACTGCCGCCGGCTTCGCCCAAGGCACAGCCAACGGGTCTTTGGTTGTCCCGCCCTTGAACTTGAGCAGCTCCAATGTGACGATTACCGCTTGGATATATCCCACCGCGAATGCTCCCACCTCTGGCGGCTTGCTTTTCAACCGCAACCCGACGGATGCGGCTGGCCTGGGCTTTGGCGGCAACACGGACACCAACGCCAGCTCGCCAACTTATGGGCAAGCCGAACTGGGCTACAATTGGAACAACCATTCCAGCACTTATAATTTCCATTCTGGCTTGTTCCCGCCGCTCAACACTTGGTCGTTTGTGGCGCTGACGATTACACCCTCGAACGCCGTGCTCTATCTGTGCTATTTCGATGGCACGACGACCAATGTCTTCAAGAAGGTCAATACGGTGGCCAATAGTCTTGAAACTCTTGCCAGCGGAACGACCTGGCTCGGCGGCGATCCGTCCGGTGTTAGTAGAATCTTTAACGGTTCCATAGACGAAGTGGCTGTCTTTGGCTCTGCGCTTTCTGACGCTCAGGTGTTGAACCTCTATTTTGCTGCCCAAGGTGGTGGCGTGGTTCCCGCGCTTTCCCAACAACCAGCAGCGATCTCGGGTTTGTCCTCCGTCTCGACCTTTGCCGGCCAGACGGTTTCTTTGACCGCTTATGCCCTTGGTTATCCGACACCGGCTTACCAGTGGCAGGGCGGCAGCGGTGGCGTCTTCCATAACCTATCGAACGACAGCCACCTCTCTGGTGCCAATTCAAGCACCCTCACTATTCACACCACCATGGCGGACGCGATGAATTACCAACTTGTGCTGGCCAACATTTATGGCTCGGCCACCAGCAGCGTTGCGACGGTGAGCCTTACTCCCATCCCGCTCAACGGCCTCTGGACGGTCAATTACGCCATTGTCGGCCCCAATAACGGCGCGCCGACCACCCAATATAGCGGCCCCGGTGTCTTGGGCAGCGGAACCTTCTGGAACGCCCTGGCGGGCGGACAGTTTGCCAACTCGACCAGTTACTGCGACGATGGTGTCACGCCGAGTGGAATTAACCTCCAGTCAACCGGTTATCCGGGAGCTTGGTATGAGCCGAATACGCTAAGCCCCCTGACAAAGTTGCTCGATCCCTATGTCAATACGCAAACGTCGTTCCAGTTCACCAACCTGCCCAACGGCACTTACAATCTGGTGGTGTTCGGCATGTCCGGCACCTACTTGGACAATTCTCGGGGCACTGAGTTCACGGTAAATGGAGTTAGCGTGGACAACGTTTTCCAACAGGACTGGATGTTTGCTCCTGGCGACAACAGCGCGCTGTTCACGAACGTCCATGTTACCAACGGCGGGTTGTTGATCACTGAAACACCCATTGGCCTTCAGTCGGACGGTGTAACTCCCAACGCCGAAACCGACTTCAACGGTGCCCAGATCCAAGCGGTCAGCCTTGACCCGGTGACGATCACGCCCGCCTACAGTGGCGGCAATCTCACCTTGAGTTGGGCCAACTACGGCATTCTCCTTAGCGCAACCAATCTAGCCGGACCTTGGATGCCGGTGACTGGTGCCGTGACACCGTTCCAAGTCAGCACGACCAATGCAGCGGCATTTTACCGCGTCAAAATACACTGAGTTGGTGCAAGATAAGAGCATGAATTAATACGAGCCGGCTGGGGCTGTATTCGCTCCGGCCGGCTTTTTCATAAGCCGATTGCAGCGCCGCCACAATTATCGCCAATTTGAATTTGAAAACTAAAAATATTCCAGTTATTCGCGCGCTCATTGCCGGCGCGTGTGCCGCGTTGTTTGTCCCACAACTTGCCACAGCTCAATCGCCGCGCGAGCATCTTTCGCTCGACGCGAATTGGAAATTCCATCTCGGCGACGACTGGCCGGATGCGCTCCACCTGGAAAATTCCGGCACCGGCTCCGGGCCGGCGTCGGAGAAGTTTTCCGATTCATTTTGGCGCACCGTCAACGTGCCGCATGATTGGGCGGTGGAATTGCCGTTCGACTGGGCCGCCGATGGCAGCCACGGTTTCCACACAGTCGGCGCGAAGCATCCGACGAACAGCATCGCCTGGTATCGCCGCACGTTTGACTTGCCAAAGGAAGATGACGGCAAGCGCATCTGGCTGACGTTCGACGGCATGTTCCGCGACGCGACGGTGTGGGTCAACGGCTGGTGCGTGCGGCATCACGAAGGCGGCTACTATCCGTTCCGCGAGGACATCACGGACATGGTGCATTACGGCGGCCAGAACAGCATCGCCGTGCTGGTGGACGCGACGAAAGTCGAAGGCTGGTTTTACGAAGGCGCGGGCATTTATCGTCACGTCTGGTTGGACAAGACCTCGCCCGTTGCCATCGCTCCGGATGGAATTTTCGTGCAGAGCAAATTTGAAAATAACATTCCGCAAGGCAGCCCTAAAATCAAAGTCGAAGTCAGCCTGCTCAATGCGCAGACCAACGCCGCCAAGGCGAACGTGAACTGTGAAATCATTTCGCCCGACGGAAAATCGCTCAAAACATTTTCCGAATCGGAAAAATTGAAACGCAAATCACCGGGCGTCATGAAATTGGAATCAAAGCTTTCCTCACCGCTTCTCTGGTCGCCGGAATCGCCAAAACTCTACAAGCTCATCACCACCGTTTCCGTCGCCGGCAAAATCGTTG
>Ga0181516_10000861_pt1 | contig 25038 bp, 21 predicted proteins | sample PEATcosm2014_Bin_25_FD_121104 | JGI IMG/M metagenome (GOLD analysis project Ga0181516, IMG submission 121104) | Peatland microbial communities from MTU Mesocosm Facility, Houghton, MI, USA - PEATcosm2014_Bin01_10_metaG | ecosystem: Environmental > Terrestrial > Soil > Wetlands > Peat | place... | reverse complement strand
CCGGTGTCCAGTGCTCCATAAATATCGTCGTGTCCGCAGTGAACGTTCAGGGCATGCTTGGTCAACGCGCGCGCGCCCACTTCCAGCACCATCGTCGATCCCTTGCCCGGCGCGTGGTAGTACTGCTCCACGCCATAGACCACCCCTTGCCCGGAGGTGAAATTCACCACGCGCTTTCCGCAAACCGAGTGAGCAATGGCGCCGCCCTGGGCCGCATGTTCGCCCTCGGTTTCAATGGCTATCGTGTTTTGCCCGAAGACGTTCAGGTGCCCTTCAGCATAGGCCTGCTGGAACAGCTCGCCGCCCTCGGTCGAAGGCGTGATCGGGTAGAAAACGCCGGCGTCGGCGATCCGCGTCTCAGTATGGTACGAGACAAGCTGGTTGCCGTTCGCGGTGACTCGAATCCCAGGAAAACGTGCAGCAGTTGCCATAATTCCCTCTCAATGAGCGCTGTTCTTCAGTCAGTCTTTACGCCCTGCGCACCGAGCTCCCGGATCCGTGAAATCGTTTCCGTGCGCAACCGCGCGACGCCTGTTGTCTGGTCGCTCCGCAACCCGTGTATCCAGGCTGGCTAAAGCGATTCACCTTGCAAGTGTAATGGCCGGAATGAGGACACGGAAACCCGCAGGGAAGCGATCCGCCTCGCGATTCCAGCCTATGGATGAGTATGCACCCCATCCAGTACCCCTGTATATCGATATAAAGTACCGAATACCATTATATGAGATGATTCTGGCCCGCGATAAAACCCCAGCAGAATGTCTCAATACCCCCGCCATTTTCTGCTTATTGCTGCGGAAAGGCAGGGAAGTCCAAGACCTGGGATGGAAGTTGGTCCCTGACCCCTGATCTCGGACCCCTGTAAAATGAAGGTATGAGCCATGAGGGGATTCGGTTTGCCACCAAGGAGCAGCAGAAGCAGGAGAGCGCGGAGAATCGGCCGTTGCCGCGGATCGCGGTGACGCCGGACAAGGTGCGCGTGCTGCTGACGGAGGGCAAGGGGCTGGAGATCGACTGGAAGGACGGGCACAGGAGCGCATGGAACTTTGCATGGCTGCGTGAGGCGTGCCCTTGCGCAACGTGCGTGGAGCAGCGCCAGCTCGAGGGCCGGAAGGCGGGACAGCCCAAGGCGAAGCCCGCGGCAGTGTTGCCGATGTATGCGCCGCCGGCCATGCCGAAGAGCGCGCAGGCCGTGGGGCGATACGCGATTCAGTTCAACTGGCTCGATGGGCACTCGGGCGGGATCTATTCGTGGGAGTATCTGCGCCGGGTTTGCCAGTGCGGGGAGTGCAGGTTTGAGGCGGCGGAGACGGCGGGGGCGCCGAATTAGAACCTGCGGTGCGATTCTTGACTGCTGTGAATCGATTCGACGAGATTTCCGTGACATTTGTATCGAATCCCACCCTAGCCGCAAAAAACGCTGTGCCCGGCCCAGAAGGCTCCCCGGCGCCTAGATAGGGCTCCCGCGCCTGATGGACCATAGGCGTTTCTCACGGATAAGAGAGGAAACAGGGACGGTATGTCGATTGTGAAGACAGATCGGCGCTCGTTTGTTGCGGGCGCGTTTGCGGCTGCTGTTTCATCATCGAATGGCCAGCGGATATGGGCGCAACTGCAGCCGGACCCACTACCACAGTTGGAAAATGCGGGAAAACCGCGCGCTATTCCTTCAGCGGATCAGCTGGCCTGGCAGGATCTTGAGATTGGGATGTTCGTCCATTTTGCACCGAATACGTTTCAGGACAAGGAAGGGGACGATCTTTCGACGCCGCTGAGCGCGATCAATCCGGATATCGATACGGATAACTGGGCGGAGTGCGCGGTGAACCTGGGGGCTCGGTACATCGTATTCGTGGCCAAGCACCAGGGCGGGTTCTGCATGTGGCAAACGAAAACCACCAAGTACAGCATCGCAAATACCCCATGGAAGGACGGGCACGGGGATGTGCTCGGCGATCTTTCCGCATCGTGCAGGAAGCATGGACTGCGGTTGGGCGTTTACCTATCGCCTCGGGACGATTTCTTTGGCGCGAACGTGGGTGGGGTTTGCAAAGACACGAACAAGCAGGATGCTTACAACGCACTGTATCGCGAGCAACTGACGGAGGTGCTGACGCGCTACGGTGAGATGGTGGAGGTGTGGTTCGACGGATCGAGCGTGGTGCCGGCGTCGGACCTGGTGAAGAAATTTGCGGCCCATGCGGCGATCTTTCAGGGGCCGGACGCCACGATTCGGTGGGTGGGCAATGAGAATGGCTTCGCTCCGTACCCGTTGTGGAATGCGGAGTCGAAGGCCGATGCGCGGAGCGGGACTTCGACTTCGCTGCTCGGTGACCCGGATGGGGATGCGTGGGTTCCGGTGGAATGCGATGTGTCGATCCGGCGGCCGAACTGGTTCTGGAGCACGAAGAACGAGCACAACCTGATGACTCTGAATCAACTGATCGAGGTGTACTACCGGTCGGTTGGACGCGGCGCGAAGCTGCTGCTGAATCTTCCGGCGGACCGGCGGGGGCACATGCCGGATGCGGATTTCAAGCGGGCGCATGAGTTTGGCGAGGCGATCAAGCAGCGGTTTGGGAAGAGCGTGGCGGAGACGGAGGGCACCGGCGCGCGAGTTGAACTGCAACTCAAGAAGAGTACGAATGTCGACCACCTGATTCTTGAAGAGGATTGCCGGTTCGGGCAGAGGGTCCGCGGATTCCGGGTGGAAGGACTTGCCGGCGTGCAATGGACGCGGCTCTATGCGGGTAGTTCGATTGGGCACAAACGGATTGTGGCGTTTACGCCGGGGGAATTTTCGGCGCTGCGGCTTGTGGTGACGGAGACTGCGGGCGAGCCGCGGATCCGGCGGTTTGCGGCATTCAATGCGGGGGTTGCGGCTCCTGCGACGTGGGATGAGGCTGCGCGGGTTGGATCGGACAACGAGCTTGGCCGATGGACTGACTCCAGATTTGAAGTGGATCTCTCGAAGAAGATTCACGAGGCGACGCAGTACCGGCTTCGCTTTATCGGAGATGGCGCGCGTGTGAGTGGGATTGAAGAGGTGCGGCTGTTGGTCGGGGGAGCGCCGGCTGCTCAACTTGTGCGGCACGATCCGTTGGCGAAGAATGAATTGATTCTGACGATGACGGAGATTGGTCAGACGGTGGTTCTGAGCGGGAAAGTGGAGGGCGCGGAGCGGGGTACGATTCTGATGCAGAAGATATGAGCGACGGCCAGCGCAGACAGACCGGAAGGAAGACGGCATGAAGATTGGATTTTTGGGATTGGGCAAGATGGGCACGCCGATGGCGTTGCGGCTGCTGGCTGCCGGCCACGAATTAGCGGTGTGGAACCGGACCGAGGGGCGCACCAAACCGCTGATCGGCGAAGGCGCAATCGCCGCAGCCACCCCGGCGGAGGCTGAACTGGGCGCCGACGCTGTGATCACCATGCTCTTTGACGATTTGGCGCATGAGGAAGTGCTGTTTGGGGCGAACGGACTGATGGACGCGCTCGAGCCGGGCGCCCTTCATATCTCCTGCAGCACCATCAGCGTGGCGCTGAGCAAGCGGCTGACGGCCGAACACGCAAAACGCGGGATCAATTTCGTAGCGGCACCGGTTTTTGGGCGTCCTGAGATTGCCGAACAGGGACGGCTTTGGATCGTCGTCGCCGGAGCGGAAGATGCGGTGGCCAAAGCGCGCCCGGTGCTCGAGCCGCTGTCGAGGGGAATCTCAGTGGTGGGCCGGGAGCCGCGCCAGGCGCATGCGGTGAAGCTGGGCGGGAATTTTCTCATCAGCGCGATGATTCATTCGCTGGGCGAGGCGTTTGTGTATGCGGCGGGGCAGGGGATCGAGCCGGAGACGTTTATGGAAACAGTGAACAGCGCGCTCTTCCAGTCGCCACTTTATGCGGCATACGGCAAGGTGATGCTTCATCCACCGGAGCAGCCGGGAGCGACGATCGAGATGGGCGCCAAGGATTTGCGATTGCTGCGCGAGGCGGCCGCGAGCGGGAAGACACGTTCGAGCCTGGCGGAAAAAATGGCTGAGATTTTTGCGGAGGCTCAAATGATCGGGTTGAGTGACGAGGAATGGGCGGTGGGGCAATACATGATGGCGCAGCGGCGGGGGGTGGTTTAGATTTCGGCGTGAATTCCCTTGCGAATGAAATCGAATCCCAGGTCTGAAAATCCTTACTTGGGGCACCCAGCATAGTTGGATTCCGGGTCATTGAATCGAGACCTGAGGCGAATGGTTCATTCCCTTGAAGGTGCGTTCAGATTTTTCAGGCACTTACATGCGTGGTGTTTCCCGACACAGTTCAGGATGGACTTTTGGGTAGGATAAGGGCATGGATCTGAAGGGGAAAATTGTTTTTGTCACCGGGGCGAGCGCGGGCATCGGCGCGGCTACAGCTCTTGCCTTTGCGGCTGAGGGGGCGCGGCTGCTGCTGGCGGCGCGCCGTGCCGGCAAACTGGCCGAGGTGGCCTCAAGCGCGCTGGAGCGTGGCGCCGCTGCAGTTCACTCCGTTCACATGGATGTGCGCAGCCGCATTGCGGTGCAGCGGGTCATCGATGAATTGCCGGAAGAGTGGGCGCGGATCGACGTGCTGGTGAACAACGCCGGGCTCAGCCGCGGGCTGGACAAGATGTACACGGGAAAGATCGACGACTGGGATGAGATGATCGACACCAACGTCAAGGGGCTGCTTTACGTGTCGCGGGCGGTGGTGCCGGGAATGGTGGTGCGGGCCCGGGGGCACGTGGTGAACCTGGGTTCGACGGCCGGCGAACTGGCTTATCCGAATGGAGCCGTCTACTGCGGGAGCAAGGCGGCGGTGCGGCTGATCAACGACGGGCTGCGCGAGGATCTGTTGGGGACGCCGGTGCGCGTAACCAGTGTCGATCCCGGGATGGTGGAGACCGACTTCAGCCTGGTGAGATTTCGAGGGGACGCGGAACGGGCCGCCAAGGTGTACAGCGGCGTGACACCGCTGACAGCCGAAGATGTGGCCGAGGCGATTTTATGGGCGGTCAAGCAGCCGGACCACGTGAATATTGCGCGCGTGGTGATGACGCCAGTGCACCAGGCCAACTCGCTGCTGTTTCATCGAGAGAACTAGTGCGGTGAGAGCCGGTTCAGCGCGCAGCCTTAGCCCATCGCGCTGATCTGGCCTTCGATCTGGGCCAGGGCAGCCTCAAGGGCTTGGCGGCGGGCGGGATTCGAAGTTCTCTGCGACAGAATGTTTTCACGCTGCAGGTTCAGGGCCTGTTTTTCGCGTTCGCGCACGGCGCGATGGGATGCGGCCAGGCGACGCGCATCTTCGGTTTCAAAGGCGTTGCCGGAATCGACCTCCGGTTGCTGCAAGACGTTTGCCATCTGCTCCTCCACGGATTTACTTTCCCAACCACGGGCCATATCTTCATTCTACGGGTGTTTTTCGGCATTGCGTCCCAAGGAATGAAGATCGTTTCCTATGAAGGGTGGAGGTTTGTAAGATGCGCGTGTGGCAAGTTTCTTCCTTTGGCATTGATTCTTTGGAGTTTGTAGAGCGGCCAACCCCTGCACCCGGTCCCGGTGAGGTGCTGGTCGGGGTGTGCGCGATTTCTTTCAATTATCGCGATCTTCTGGTGGTCAAAGGGAAGTACAACCCGAAGATGAAGCTGCCGCGTATCCCCTGCTCGGATGGAGCAGGCGAAGTGGTCGCGGTGGGCGAAGGAGTGACGGCGTGGAAAACCGGCGACCGCGTGATGGGAATCTTCATGCAGAACTGGCCGGATGGACCGCTGACGCGCGTGCGGGCCAAAGGAGCGCTGGGCGGCGACGTGGACGGGATGCTGACCGACTACGTGGTTCTTAAGGAGACCGGAGTGGTAGCGGTCCCGCCTCACTTGAGCTACCAGGAGGCATCGACGCTGCCTTGCGCAGCAGTGACGGCGTGGAATGCTCTGGCTGCGGGGGATTTGAAGCCGGGCGGGACGGTGCTGATCCAGGGAACGGGCGGAGTCTCGATTTTTGCGCTTCAATTTGCGCGGATGCGGGGAATCCGGGTACTAGGCATTTCAAGCAGTGATGTAAAGCTGGAGCGGGCGCGTGGACTGGGAATGGATGCGGGGCTGAACTATCGCGAAAACCCGGATTGGGATCGTTGGGTGCTGGACCAGACCGGCGGCGAAGGGGTTGACCTGGTCGTGGAAGTGGGCGGAGCGGGCACACTGCCACGCTCGCTGCAGGCGATTCGGGTGGGAGGGACGGTGGCGCAGGTGGGCGTCCTGGCGGAAACTGCCGAGCCTCTTCCCATGGCCATGATTCTGCACAAAATGGCGCGCATTCACGGGATCTACGTGGGATCGCGCAGGGACTTTGTGGAGATGAACAAGGCGATTGGCCTCGGACAACTACGGCCGGTAGGCGAAGAGTTCCACTGGACCCAGGCGCGGGAGGTTCTGGGCAGGATGGAAGAAGGCAGTCACTTCGGGAAGCTGGTGCTTTCAGTAGGGTGAGGGAGAACAGTGGTTAGTGGCTAGCGATTAGCCCGGTTTCCCCATCCTGGCGCGGCCTCATCGCGCCAATGTCGGTAGAGGCGATGAATGGCCAAGCGGCCGGCGTGAAACCGGAAAGTCGACGCATGCTTCTGTTTCTACGCCACTTTTTCAGGCGCAATCCACATCCTGCTTGTCGGTACCTGTTCTACGAAACCAATCTTTGTCCAGAAACTAACTGCTGGATAAGTTATTTGCCAGAACACTTAAAGAAGTCTGCAAGTAAGGAAGGCCTGCCAGATTCCGCAAGCTTTTTTATTTCCTGATCGTGATGGGCGGGCCGCTCGGTTTCCCCGGCACAGGCGCCTTGGTCACATTGTCGCTCGCCCCGCCGATCCTTTTCCAAGTCCCCGTTCCCAGCCTGCCTGTCGCGACGACGACTCCCGGTGATTGCACATTGTAGGTGCCCGCGTCATCCCAACTCATCGAGATCGCGTGCAGCGTGTAGTGCCCGTTGCTCGCCGAAAACGTCCCAGCACTCGACGGAGCATTGTCCATCGCCTCGCTATGCGATTCGTAAGTGCCATTGGGCGCCACGCGCCAAATCCAGCGCCCCGGATTGATGAAGAGCTCCCATGTCCCCACCATATTCGGATCGACCGTTGCTGTTGACCCTCCCGGCGGCAGAGGCAGCGGCGACGACCAGCGAACGTCGTCGGAGGCGCAGGGCGCTGTGACAGTCACGCAGTTTTTGCCGTGTCCAGACTGGCATCGCGCAAGCGCTCCAGCCGCAGACTCATCACGTCTGCTTCCCACATAGAACCCATAGGCCTTGTCCGGATAGCTCTCTGCCAGTCCAATGCAGTAGTTCTCGCCCCACGTCAGCACCTGGCAATCTGTCGCTCCATTCCTGTGGCAGTTCTGCAGAGCCGTCTGCTCCGCGCTACTCTGAGAGTTTTGCCCGTGCGATGCTCCTGCAGTCATCGCCGTTGGCGATATCGCCACCGCTGCATAGTGGACCACGATAAGCTGCTGCCCGCCCGGAGGCTTTGGCATGCCGTTCGCATCGCACGCTAGGTAGCCAAAATTCTGGATGCACGCATCCTCCATTCCGGGAACGACCTCGGTACTTCCGTCATCCTGCGCGCGCGCTGCGGCACCAAAGCAGAGCAAAACGAGCGCTGCCAACCCAGGGGCACGACCCATCCGCCCAAGGTCCCATCGATTCATCCTCATGCTTTCCTCCGGCCAAGCCGTTTCACATACAGTCATTGGGAAAATAAGTCGCCCCCAACACCCATATCCGATCCCGCTGTGGGAACGCAACAAAAAAGACCCCGCGATGTGAAGCTGTTACGAAACTCAGCTGGTATGAACAAAGAAGGCGCTCCAAGAGCGGCGATTTCTTCCGGTGTCAATTTCACAGTGAGTGCGGCGACAGCGTCGTCGAGATGATGCGGCTTGCTGGCGCCGACGATGGGGGCGGTGACGGCGGATTTCGAGAGAAGCCAGGCGAGGGCCAACTGGGCGCGGGGGATTCCGCGTTTCTCGGAGAGAGCGCCGAGGGCATCAACGACTTTGCGGTCGGCTTCTTCGGTAGTGGAGTACATCTTGTTGCCAAAAAAGTCTGTTTCGGCGCGCTTGGTGGTTTCGCTCTGCCAAGCGCGCGTGAGACGGCCGCGGGCAAGCGGGCTCCAGGGAATGACGGCGATACCTTCGGATTGGCAGAGGCCGATCATCTCCCGCTCTTCTTCGCGATAGAGAAGGTTGTAGTGGTTCTGCATGGAGAAAAAGCGGGACCAGCCGTTGAGCCGCGAGAGATAGAGAGCCTTGGCGAACTGCCACGCATACATGGACGATGCGCCGATGTAGCGGACCTTGCCGGCCTTGACCGCATCGTGAAGGGCTTCGAGCGTCTCTTCAAGGGGAGTTTCGTAGTCCCAGCGATGCGTTTGGTACAGGTCAATGTAATCGGTCTGGAGGCGGTGTAAGCTCTGGTCGAGCTCGTAGAGGATGGCTTTGCGGGAAAGGCCGCGGCCATTCGGTTCCTCGCGCATGGGGCTGCAGACCTTGGTGGCGAGGACGACGGATTCGCGGCGGGCGTTGGCTTTGAGGAAGCGGCCCACGACGATCTCGCTGTCGCCGCCGGAGTAGACGTTTGCGGTGTCCCAGAAATTGATGCCAAGATCGAGGGCCTGGCGGAAGAAGGGTTGGCTGTCGGTCTCGTTGAGTGCCCAGGGCTGGCGGCCGGGCTGGGGCTTGCCCGTGGCGGGGGAACCGTAGGTCATGCAGCCGAGACATATGCGGGAGACTTTGAGGCCGGTATTGCCGAGATTGATGTAATCCATTGCTGCTCCTGGTACCAGTCTAGTGCGACGGGTGAGGAAGCCTGAAGAGGGAAAAATGGACAGTGGACAGAAAAGACTGCGGGGTTGAGTTCCTCGCAATCCCACCGAAGCCGCAATTGGCGCCGTGCCGGCCCCGGCCCAGGGAGCACCCCGGCGCCCCAGCACACGAGCGCCAGATGATTTGTCCGGCCTTTGTTTTGTAATTCCTTTGTTAATTTCTATCGTCTGATGCGAAGAGAATGGGTTGCGCTACTGCTTTCGTAACCCCTTTGTTGCATGCGGGAAGCAACGTTTCACGGTTCGCGGCGGTCTAACATTAGTGTGCAACGCGAAATTTAGCTTCCGGAGCCGAAGGATAACTTGAAGGGACTTGGCGTTCTGATTCTAATTACCAACGAGGCGACCGGAGAGCGAATGCGCGGATGGAAGCGCGTGGCCGTGAGGCTGCGGTCTGGCCGGCTTGGGAAATTGGCGGGCCGAACGTTGGCGATGTCGGTGGTTCCGGCGCTCTGCGTTCTGGCGGGGTGCGGCGGGGGGACGGTGACGGGTGGCTCGTCGAACGGGACATTTTCCGTCGCACCAGGGACCGGGTCAATCGACACCAATTGCACCGGCTGCAACGCGACAAACAATTCGGGCTCGTCGGTGGAGCAGTTTACCGCGACCCTTTCGGGCGGCGGCGCGGCATCAGTAACCTGGTCAGTGAGCGGCGGAGATGCGAATACCGGAGCGGGGTCGATTACAACGAGCGGGCAATATACGCCACCCAGCTATCTGACGGCCGACAGCGTGTCGGTGACGGTAACAGCAACGCTGACTTCAAATTCAAGCACGACGTCGACTTCGGCACTGACGGTCACTCCGGGCTTTTTACAGCCGTTGACGCCCGAGAACGCCGCGTTGGGCGCGAACGGATCGCTCGCGATTACCGGCTTTCTTGCTGAATCGGGCGGACACACGGGGATCAGCTACACCCTTTCAAATACGGCCAACGGGTCAAGCGGCGGACTGGGCACTCTGAGTACGGCAAATTGTGTTCGCAGCAGCACGGCTTTTACCTTCTGCACCGTCAACTACACTGCACCTGCGGCGATTTCGGCGACTGGTGGAGTGTGGATTGTGGGGACGGTTGGGAGTTCGCCATCAAGGACGACCAGCGAAGTGCTGCTGAACACGGCTGGGGTTACGAGCAACCCGGCCACGCACGAGGCGCAACTGCCGACGCCGGTTTCCCTGGGCAGTTCGGGCGGCAACAACAACGACTACGACACCGTCACCACCAAGAAAGGCACCCAGGTGCAGGACTGCTGCGGCGGGACGCTTGGGTCGCTCATTCAGAATAGTAGTGGCACGCAGTACCTGCTGAGCAACAACCACGTGCTGGCGCGGAGCGACCAGGCGGCCGTGGGTGAGACCGTCGTGCAGCCGGGGCTGATCGACGACAACTGCACACCCTACGGACAAGCAGGGGCCGCGATTACGCCGGTTGGCACGCTGACCGGCTTTCTTTCGCTCAAATCGAATTCGACCAACGCGGACGCGGCGATTGCAGCCGTGAATGCGGGAGCGGTGAGCACGGCCGGGAACATCCTGGAGATGGGAAGCCTGCAAGGGAACGGCACGCTGGCCGCGGCGCCTCCGGGGACATCTTCAACGGGCGGCAAGGGCGAGAGCGCATCGCTGAATATGAGTGTGGCGAAGAGCGGACGGACGACGGGACTTACCTGCGCCAGCATTTCGGCAGTGAATGTTGACGTGAGCGTTGGTTACTTTACCGACTGCGCGGAAACCAAGCCCTATCTGACCAAGTCGTATACGAACCAGATTGGCATTACCGGCAATCAATTTAGCGATGCGGGCGACTCAGGCTCGCTGGTAGTGGACAGCTCGACTGCGGAGCCGGTGGGCCTGTTCTTTGCGGGCGGTGTGAACTCATCCGGCGTGAGCGAGGGCATCGCCAACCCTGTGACAGATGTACTGAGCGAGCTCAGTACGCAGGTGGGCGGCGGCACTTCGTATACCTTTGTGGGCACCACGGACCACGCCGTGAGCTGCCTGAACTATGGGAACGCCACCGTCAAGTCGGCGCAAACGCGCACGCTGAGCGACGTGGAGACGGCGCAGGCTCAGAATGCGCTGGGGCAGGCGCGCATGCTGGTGAACCCGGCAATTGGAATTCTGGGAGTGGCCACGGGCAAGAGCAGCGACTATCCCGGCAGGGGTGCGGTGATTCTCTACGTGGACGAGAGCATGAACGTGAGTGCGCCGCAGACGGTAAACGGCGTGCGCACGATTGTGATTCCTACGACCGCGTCCGCGGTGGCGCTTGGCTCTGTACCTCAGACGGCCTTCGAGGCAAATGCTGTGCAGGGGATTGCGGGCACGGTGCTGAGCCAGGCTGTGGCAACGAAGCAACAGATGGCGCAAAGCCTGATGCAGCAGAATCCGGCGTTCTTTGGCGTGGGCGTGGGGCAGAGCCTCGACAACCCGAAAGAGGCGGCGCTGGTGATCTATGTGGATCGCAGGATGGTCCCGGCCCAACTGCCGGCCACGGTGGGCGGACTTCGCGCGCGCTATGTGGTGATGGACCGGCTGCATGTGACGCAGTCGTATTTGACTGCGGTGCAGTCGAGGGGGCACTGCATGGCGAAGCCGGTGCCTGAAGCGTACGACCCGTTGAAGTTTATCAACACGCGAAGTTTGAATCTGCGGTAAAGAGGTCACCTCACTCCGCTCTGGCCGCAAGTGGACTCGGTGTCTGGCCTCGGCCAAGGGGGCACCCCGGCTCTCCGGCTCCCAGATGGGGCGCCCGGCAACGAAGTGAGACTCCATCCAATCGCCGATTCCGGCCACGTTGAAGAAACAACAGCTTCCCGGCGAGCAGCCACTCGCCCAAAACCCTGCCGCAAAAAACCTCCGAAATATGAATGGGAATCGAATTTGGCCTTAAGATCGTGGGATGAGTTACGAGAATATCTGCTTCGCATCCGAAGGTAACATTGCTCTGATCACCCTGAACCGGCCGCAACGCCGCAACGCCCTCTCTCTCGCGCTCATGCAGGAGTTGATCGACTGCCTGAGTGAAATCGGGAGCCGGCGCGATCTGCGCGCGGTAATTCTGGCGGCAAGCGGGAGTGTCTTTTCCGCTGGTCATGACCTTTCGGAGATGGTAGGCCGCGATGTGAACGAATACAGGAAGTTGTTCGACGTCTGCACGGAGTTGATGGAGAAGCTGCAATCAATTCCGCAGCCGGTGATCGCCGAGGTGCAAGGCATTGCCACGGCTGCTGGGTGCCAACTGGTCGCTACCTGCGACCTGGCCATCGCTTCAGAAGAAGCTGCGTTTGCCACGCCCGGAGTCAGGATCGGGCTGTTCTGCACCACCCCCATGGTGGCTCTCAGTCGCGCGATCGGGCGCAAGCGCGCGCTCGAGATGCTGCTCACGGGTGAGCTGATTGATGCGCACGGAGCGGCCGATTGGGGCCTGGTAAATCGGGTTGTTGCCGTAGGCAGTTTGAGGGCGGAAACGCGGCAGCTTGCCTCCCGCATCGCCGAAGCAAGCAACCTGGTGGTGGCGTTGGGCAAGCAGGCGTTCTATACGCAGATCGATCTCGATCAGCCGAAAGCCTACGCCTACGCCAAAGAGGTGATGAGCATGAATGCCCTCGCTCACGATGCGCAGGAAGGCATCTCGTCCTTCCTGGAGAAGCGCACTCCTTGCTGGACCGGGCAATGAGCAACGCGACGATTGAAAAATCGTGCGAGAATTGTTCTGCGATTCATCCTTAGGCAGCCTCTTCGGCATTTTGTTGAATTTCTTCCCAGTGGAAAGGCAGTCCGCATGCCCAAGAGGATCGCTTGCGCTCCCGCACAATCCATTTCCTCCGAACAGGCTGCGGCCTTCGTCCGGTCTGGCATGTGGCTCGATTACGGCGCGGCGCTGTGCCAGCCCGACGTATTCGATAAGGCGCTCGCCGCCCGCGGAGAGTCGCTCGAAAGCGTAAAGATCCGCTCCTGCCTGTCGATGAGGCCGCGGGCGGTGGCGGAGGGCGATCCGGAAGGAAATCACTTCTTCCTGTTCAGTTGGCACTTCTCCGGCTACGACCGCAAGCGGCACGACGCCGGCCGCTGCAATTACCTGCCCCTCAACCTGGGTGAGGTGCCCGACTACTATCGCCGCTTTCTCGCCCCTGTGGACATTGCCATTCTCAAAACCTGCCCGATGGACGAAAACGGCTACTTCAACTTCAGTGCCGCCAATGTCTGGCATCGCGCGGTCGTTGAAAGTGCAAAAATGGTCATCGTCGAGGTGAGCCAGGGCCTGCCCTATGTCTACGGAGACCACAACGGCGTTCATGTCAGCGAAGTGGATTACATCGTCGAAGGCGATCACGAACTGGCGCCGGAACTGCCAAATCCGCAGCCGACTGAAGTCGACAGCGCCGTTGCGCGCCTCATCGCCGCCGAGATCGAAGATGGCGCCTGCCTGCAGATCGGCATCGGCGGCATGCCCAACGCGGTTTGCACACTGCTGCTCGAAAGCGGCGTCCGCGACCTTGGCGTGCACACTGAAATGCTGACCGACGGAATTGCGGAGCTCTATAAAACGGGCCGCATTACAGGCGCTAGAAAAACGCTCGATCCCGGCAAAATCGTCTACACCTTTGCACTCGGTTCCCGCGCTCTGTATGCGGTCGCCAACCGCAACTCCGACATCTGCTGCAACCAGGTGGACTACACCAATTCGCCACACATCATCATGCAGAATGACCGTGTAGTCTCCATCAATAACACGACGCAGATCGACCTGCAGGGCCAGGCCGCCTCTGAGTCCGACGGCCACCGCCATCTCAGCGGCACCGGTGGACAGCTGCAATTCGTGCGCGGCGCCTATGCGTCCAAGGGTGGCAAGTCCTTCATCTGTCTCTCATCCACTTACTGCAAGCAGGGAGAGCCCCGTAGCCGCATAGTCCTCAACCTGACACCCGGCAACATCGTCACTACGCCGCGCTCCGACGTGATGTATGTCGTTACCGAATATGGACTGGTCAACTTGAAGGGAAAGTCAGTTGCGGAGCGCGCCAAGGCCCTCATCTCCATCGCTCATCCCGACTTCCGCGAACACCTTGAGCGCCAGGCTTACGAGAATCGCCTGATTCAGCATGGCGTCTCGTTCTGAGAGGAGCTCAGCACGAAACCGAATTCACGGTCTCTATCCGGCGACTCTCTCATGGCCGATCAAGCGGCGGAGGTAGACGACTTGGCCTACGTGGTAGGTCTCGTGAATGGCAAGAAAGCTGACCATGCCGCCGATAGTTCCATCGAAACTGGGCGAGGGCTCGGGAGCAGCGGCGGCCATTGCGGCGGCGGAGGCCGCTTCGAGCGCCGGCGGGAGGGTTGCAGAGAGTTCTTGCCAGGCAATGAGGACTTCCTCTGAGGAGGGATATTGCGAGGGGTCGGCGGGCTTTGACCCGCGCTCGAAATGATGGAGCCAGGGCTTGTCCCAGGTGATCCCGAGCAGTTTGAGGCCTCTCGATCGCGCCCAAACCATGTGTCCGAGTATCCAGAGTGCGGAGTTGGAGCATTCGCCCGGGCGTGTCGTCCACTGCTCGGCAGTGAGGCTGTCGATGGCCTTGGCAAGCATCGATTCATTGCGGCTGTAAATCTGAGCAGCGGTGACTAACTCGGGGATGGTGGACATGGTTGTGGCTCTCCGGTCGGCAGAATGGAGCGGGGCCGACACCTCTAAGGTATACCGGCGCGGAGAGATTAAGAAGTGGGTTGGCGGGTGGGGAAACAAAATGAGCGAAGCGAGTTGGCCCGCTTCGCTCCAGGCTTCAGGACTTGAGATACGCATGAGATTCCGTCTTATTCGACGGGGTGGGCTTTGCCGTCCTTCATGGAATCGTCGATGATGCCCTTGATCTTCTCTTGATTCTCGCGGGCGATCTTTCCCATCTTGGCGCCAAGCTCGCCCATCTGTCCGCCCAGCTTGCCTTGCTGCTCGCCAAACTTTCCCATGCCGCCACCGAGCTCGCCTTGCTGGGCGCCGATCTTGCCCTGCAGTGCGCCTAATTCACCCTGGATGCGGCCAACTTCTCTTTGCAGATCACCCAATTCCTTCTGACGGATGGTGCCTCCCTGCTTTGCCTTGAGGGTGGCCACGGCTGCATTGAGTTCGTCCATCTCTTTGGTCAGGTCGGGCGTGGGCACAGTGATATCCCGCATCTGCTTGCCCAGGTCTCTCTGCTGTTGGCCAAGAGCGCGCATCTGGTCACCCAGAGAGTGCATCTGTTCTCCGAGTTCGTCCATTAGCTTATTCATGGCCTCGATCTGCGCCACGATCGCGGGATCGTCGACGATGTAGAACTTTCCATCGTGGCGGAACCAGAGGAAGTGTCCGTGTGCAATCTTGCGGACTTTCTCGATATCCTCCTGGTTGTTGCCGTCCCAATCGCCGTTGAAGCGGGTGTGCGAACCGGGGTCGCCGACCAGGGCGTAGGGATCGCCGCCATTATTGGAATAGGAATAGCCGCGATACTCCTTCGCTTCCTCTCGCGCGGCGGCGATCTCCGCCCTAACTTCAGAGTCGATGTTAAGGCGGTATTCGCCTCGGGGAATCTGGATTTCGTCTTGAGGAATCCGGATCGAGATCACCGGCATGGGCGGCATCGGCGCCATGGCACCCGGAGCCGGGGGGACTGGAGGCACTCCGCCGGCTTTGGGTGTTGGGGGCAGAGGAGCAATTGGAGCTGGACCTGGGTCGCCAGGGCCAGGAGGCGGACCGGGCACGACCTCAGGCGAGGGAGTTGGCGCGGGAAGCTGCGGAGGAACTGGGGCTCCTTCCGGCATTGGTGCGGCGGCTGGTCGAGGCGCCGGCACTGTGACTTGCTCTGGCGTGGACTGCCCAGTGACAGTTGCCTGCTGCGAGGGCGCCGCGGCGGCTTCAACACGGACCAGTGCTGTGGCGGCGAAGAGCGCGGCGGGAACCAGCAGGACGGCAAGAAGCGCGCGGCGGCTGCCGGCGGCAAAGGCCTGGCGGAAGCTGGATTCGTTCAGAAGGCGTTCAATGCGCTGGGCGAGATGACTGGTGCGGGCCATGGCAACTCCTGTAAGGGTTGGGCGCGGGAGGGCCGCGAATTCAAGGAGGAGCTGAGCATAGGAGGAGCGGCTGGCGGCCTCTTCAAGGCCGGCGCGGTCGCTGATGGCTTCGCTCAGTTCAGAAAGTTTGCGTTTGAGCCACCATCCCAGGGGGCTGAACCAGAAGAGAGAAGCGTAGAGCCCGGCGAGGAGCTGCAGATAGAAGTCGCCCTGGCGGATGTGGGAGCGCTCGTGGGCCAGCACGATGCGCAGTTTCTCATCATCCCATGTGGTGTAGTTCGCGGGCAGAATGATGCCGGAGCCAATGTTCACCGGAGAGGCCACCCGCGGACTGGAACGAAGCCTGAGGCTGGCGGAATCGGAGTCACGCTGCAGGGAGACGGGTTCGGCTGTGAACCATAACCTGAGTGCCGACGCAAGGCCAAAGAGCAGGCGCACGAGCAGCGCGGCAAAGACGCCGAGATAGAGAAGCCAGCCGAATGCAGCCAGTCGAATTGGAAAGTGGATTTGTTTCGCGGCGATGGCTGTGGTTGCGCTTGCTGCCGGAGTTGAGATCGGAAGTGAGTTCGATTGAAGGCGCGATGCCTCAGGGACGAAAGCCCGAGACTTTCTTGTCCGATTGATGTACGGACCCAGGCCCGTACCCAGCAACCCTTGCCGGGGCGCTGAAGCAGGTTCGGAGGACGACAGTGCCTGATCAGGCGCCGAGCTCACAGGGGGCGCGGAAGATTCACGGTCGTCGAAACTGGCGGTGGATATCGAGGGTGCGGGATAACGGTCGGGCGCAGGAGCGGGCGCTGAGACTGATGTCGAAACGGGTGTCGCCGCGGTTGAATCCGTGCGCACCTTATCCCAGGGAAGCGCCGGCAGGCGGAGTGCGGCGAGCGCTGGGAGATCCGGCCAGTGCGGCGCAAGCGGCATGGCAAGCGCTGCAACGAGGACCAGGCCCCATGCGGCTTTCTGCACCAGCACATTGCCGACGCGCAACAGGCGCAGTCCGGCCCAGACAGCGACCGCCGCAACCAGTGCGCGCAGGGCGGCTTCAAGGATGAGGGGAGCCTGGGCTGAGGTCATGAGGGCTGTGATCATGGCTTCTCCTTGTTTCTCGAGGCGGCGGGCGCCTTTGAGGCAGGGGTGTTCTTCAACGGCGGGGCGGTTCTCTGCGCCAGGGCGATGCGTTCGGCGAGGCGCTGCAGTTCGGCGCGGTCCAGGACCTTGGAGTCGACCATGCCGACCAGCAATGCTTCGACCGAGCCCTCGCAGAACCAGTCCACGATGCGTTTGACGGCGCGGCCGGTGACACGCTGCCGGGACTCCGCGGAGCGGTAGAGGAAGGTGCGGTTTGCGACCGAGTGGGCGAGGTAGCCTTTCTCTTCAAGGCGGCGCAGGACGGTGCGAATGGTGGAGTCCTTGAGGGGGCGGCCCAGCTCTTCGCGGACCTGCTCGGCGGTGATGGAGCCCATGCGCCAGACGATGAGGAGAATGCTGCGCTCAAGTTCGCCAAGTTCGGCGGGGTCGTGTCCGGGGGTAGTGTTACTCGTCATAGTGTTACTGACTGTAGCACATAAATTAGGTGAGCCGTCAAGAGGCTGGATTTTTTCTCTCAGGCAACCGTGTTGGCGGCGGTGTTGGTTGCGGGTTCGGCGGCGCTCACCAAATTCGGATCGTCCGGGATGAAGAATTGGAAGACAGTTCCAGGGGGCTTGCCCGCCTCGGAGGTGCGGCTGCGCGCGTGAATCATCCCGCGATGCTTGGCGATGATTTCGAGGCTGACCCAGAGGCCGAGGCCGGTTCCCGTGCCTTCCTTGGTCGTGAAGAAGGCTTCGAAGGCATGACCAAGCACCTCGGGCTCCATACCCGCGCCGGTGTCGGCGAGAGTGAAACGGACACCTGCCTGGTCTGGATCTTCCCAATTTCGGGAGCGCCGCGCGCGGACGAGCAGGCGTCCGCCGGGTGCTGAAGCATCAATCGAGTTGCCGACCAGGTTGGCGAAAACCTGGCGGATTTCACCGGCAAAGCAGAACAGGTCCAGGTCGGGGTTGTAGTCGCGTTCGACATGCAGGTTGAGGGAATTGAACCGGCCCTGATAAAGGCTGAGGACGGAATCGAGCAGATCCTTCATTCTGGCGCGCGCCGGCAGCGTGGATTGGCGATAGAAACGAAGTGTCTGCTGGGTGATTTCGGCGATGCGGCGCACCTCGTACTCGGTCATGGCGACGTAATTGAGGGCCGGATCCTCGAGTTCGCAGTAGTTGCGCAGGAGAAAGAGGAGGTTGGTGATGGCTTCGAGAGGATTGTTGATTTCGTGTGCGATGGATGCGGCAAGACGGCCGGTGACGGCGAGTTTTTCAGCTTTGCGGAGGGCGTCCTCGCTGCGTTTCCGGTCGCTGGCGTCGAGAACAATGATGCCGGCCCAGCGAATCTGATGTGGATTGGTCCTGACCGGGTAGGTGCTGATGAGCCATGTCCATGGGCGTCCAAGCTTACCCGCCTGGCCGCTGATCTCGAACGAACTCATCGGCTCCTGTTCGGCGAAGACGCGAAGCACCGCCTTTTCAAGATGCGCCGCCGCCGGTTGCGGCAGAAGTTCCGGAAGCGTGCGGCCCAGGTGGCGGCTGGGGGAAACCCCGGTGAGATCGGCAAAGACCTGGTTCACGCGGGTGAATCGGCATCCCCGGTCGAAAAAGGCAAGGCCAATGGGAGCGTTGGCGAGCATGGAATCGAGAAGCGAGAGGGTGTCGTTGAGGCCTGAGCGCTGCTCGGCGATGGAGGCGACCATGCGGTTGAAGACCTCGATCAAGTCGCTAATTTCATTTTGCACGCCGGCCGGCAGGGGAAAGTTCTCGCTGTCTTCCGGCGAGGACATCAGGGCGCGCGTGCCGCGGTGGAGAGTTGCGAGCGGGCGGGAAATGGAGCGGGCCATGAGCACAACGAGCACGGCCGAGGCCAGAATCCAGATGATGCCGAAGATGGCAGTGTCGCGAAGGATGGAATAGAGCTGCTCCCTGGACCAGCTTTTGTCGAACTGGACCCAGGCATAGCCGCGCAGCTCGTTATTGGTGTAGATGGCGGCAACGCTCTCCCAGCGGTTGCCATCGAGTATGAAGAATCGGGGATCGTCGTGGCGGACGAGAGAGATCTGCGCAAGTTCCTGCGGTTCGAGCTTGATTTGGTCAGCCTCTCCTTTGCTGACGAAGAGAACGTTGCCTGCCGGATCAGTAACCTTGGCCATGGCTACGGTGGGGGCTTCGCCCATCATTTGGACGGACAGGGCTACCCAGCCCGGGCGGTTCTGGAGCAGAGCCTCACTGGCCTGCAATGCCACGGAGGTGGCTTCGTAGGAGAGGCGCGTTCTGGCGCGGAGGAAGACCTCGTTTGTTTGCTGGCGCACGAGTATGGCCGTGAAGAGGCCGATGGAGAGAGTCTCAAGCAGCAGGAGTCCCGCGAGCATTTGGAATCGAATGGTACGGGGCCACCAGCGCATGGGAATCCTGCCTTTGCGAAGAGTCCGAGGGCCACATTTTACCGGATTGACTGCGGAATCGGCACTCTGATTCCGGGTCTGTACCTTCCCGGGTCCTGACTTCGCGAGTCTTGACGTTGCAGCCTTAAGCTTTCTCCTTTGATGCGAGCGCGGCGGCGATCTGGTGGCCGTGGAAGCGGCCGTTCTCAATAAAAATTTCGCTGGTGCGCGAGCCGGCCACGATGACGCCTGCCAGGTAGATGCCGGGAATGTTGCTCTCCAGGGTTTCCGCGTTGCAAACGGGAAGCCGGTCGGGGCCATCAAAGTGGATACCGATGCGCTCGAGGAAGGTGAAGTCGGGGTGGTAGCCGGTCATCGCGAAGACGAAGTCGTTGGGGATGGCGGTGCGGCCGCTGGGAGTCTCAAGGATGACTGTGTCGGGCGTGATTTCCAGAACGTTGGTGTCAAAGAAGGCCTTGATTTCGCCATCCTTGATGCGGTTTTCGATGTCTGGCTTGATCCAATATTTCACGTTCGGTGTAATTGCCGGCCCGCGGTAGATCAATGTGACGCGCGCGCCGCTGCGCCACAACTCCAGGGCTGCGATGGCAGCGGAGTTCTTGCCCCCGATGACCGCGACGTCCATCTCGAAATAGGGGTGGGGATCGTTGTAGTAGTGATGGACCTTGCTGAGCGTTTCGCCGGGAATGCTCATGGTGTTGGGCAGGTCATAGTAGCCGGTGGAGAGGACGAGCTTGCGGGCCTCGATCACGCCGGGGCGGCCGAAGCGGTCCTCGGTATGCACCGCAAAGGCCCCGTCGGCGCCGGTAACGCGCTCGACCCGCAGGTACTGGCGCGCATCGAGTTTGTAGTAGGCGGCGACGAGGCGGTAGTACTGAAGGGCCTCATCGCGCGTGGGCTTGGCGTTCGGGCTAGGGAACGGGATGCCGCCGATCTCCAGGCGTTCGGAGGTGGTGAAAAAGGTCATGTGGGCGGGGTAGTTGAACAGGGAGTTGCAAAGACAGCCCTTGTCGACCAGGACGGTGCGGAAGCCGGCCTTCTGGGCTTCGATTGCGCAGGCCAGGCCGGTAGGTCCGGCGCCCACGACCAGCAGGTCGAAGGGTGCCGGCTGGGACTGCGGGGACTCCAGGGGGGGCGCGTTCATGGTTCTAGATTAGGGCATCGGGGAGGACTTGCTGGGTGTTGGAGCAGTGGCTAGAGGCGTTGAAGCGAAATATGGTAGAATGGTAGAAATCAATGGTAGAAAGGTAGAATCATGGGGCTGAGCATCAAGAATTCTAGGTCTGAGGAGTTGATCCGCGAACTCGCGGCTCTGCGAGGCGTCAGCCTCGTCACCGCCGTAACCGAAGCCGCGCAGGAAGCATTGGAGCGGGACAAGGCTTCCAGGCGCGAGAATCGCATGGAATGGCTCAGGCGAATCACAAAGGAAACCGCGGCGATCATGAACGATGGCCGGACTTCCAAGGAATTGATGGATGAGTTATATGACGACGCGACGGGTCTTCCAAAATGATCGTAGACTCGTCGGCCCTCATCGCTATTCTCAAGCAGGAAGCGGAGTGGTCAGCACTGTCAGAGGCGTTGGATTCCGCAAAATTAACTCACATCTCTGCGGCCAATTATCTTGAAACCTCGATTGTTGTTGATGGGTGGAAAAATCCGGTTCTCAGTCGCGAGTTTGATGAATTGATGGAAAGATTCAACATCCACATCGAGCCGGTAACTGAAGAGCAGGCAAAGATTGCGCGCCAGGCTTATCGCGACTTTGGCAAAGGCAGCGGCCATCCTGCCGGCCTGAACTTTGGCGACTGCTTCAGCTACGCGCTGGCGCGGGAGAAGCGGGAGCCGATGCTTTGGAAGGGCGATGATTTCGGGCATACGGATATTCGGAGCGCTTGAGACTTTTCTTCCCAGCCCGTGTACGGGCTGCTGCTACCGAGCAGACTCTCCACACATCTGTTAGCTAGACTGGTTGAGGGAGACCTTTCTCATGACGGTGATTCGGCAGGAAGATTTTATCGCCAGCGTTGCGGGCGCGTTGCAGTACATCAGCTACTACCACCCGGTTGACTACATCACCAGCCTGGCCAAAGCCTATGAGCGCGAGCAGTCCCACGCGGCCAAGGATGCGATGGCGCAAATTCTCATCAATAGCCGTATGTGCGCCGAAGGGCATCGGCCCATCTGTCAGGACACGGGGATTGTGAATGCGTTTGTGAAGGTGGGAATGGATGTGCGCTTTGAACCCGGCCCTGGGGAAGAGCGCAAAGACCTGCAACAGATGGTCGACGAGGGCGTGCGCCGTGCGTACCTTGACCCGGACAACAAGCTGCGGGCTTCGTTGCAGGCGGACCCGGCGGGGAAGCGGATCAACACCAAGGACAATACGCCGGCGGTGGTGAGTGTGGAGCTGGTGAAGGGCGACAAGGTCGAAGTCACGGTCGCGGCCAAGGGCGGAGGGTCCGAGGCGAAGTCGAAGTTTGTCATGCTGAATCCTTCCGATTCCGTTGCCGAGTGGGTGCTGAAGACGGTGCCGACGATGGGCGCGGGATGGTGTCCGCCGGGGATGCTGGGCATCGGGATCGGCGGGACGGCGGAGAAGGCGATGCTGCTGGCCAAGGAATCGCTGATGGACCCGATCGACATTCAGGATCTGATTGCGCGCGGGCCTGTGACTACCGCTGAGAAGCTGCGCGTGGAACTCTACGACAAGGTGAACCGGCTGGGGATTGGCGCTCAAGGCCTGGGCGGGCTGACGACGGTGCTGGACGTGAAGGTGCTGGACACGCCGGCGCACGCGGCGAATCTGCCGGTGGCGATGATTCCCAACTGCGCGGCCACGCGCCACGCGCACATCGTGCTGGATGGGAGCGGGCCTGTGTTTCTCGATCCGCCGAACCTGGAAGATTGGCCGAAGCTGACGCACGACGTCTCAGGCGCGCGGCGCGTGAACCTCGGCACGATAACGCGCGAAGAAGCCGATACCTGGAAGCCGGGCGAAGTGCTGCTGCTGACCGGCAAGCTGCTAACGGGCCGCGATGCGGCGCACAAGCGCATGACCGACATGCTGAGCCGCGGGGAAAAACTCCCCGTCGATTTCAGAGGCCGCTTCATCTACTACGTCGGCCCCGTCGATCCGGTCCGCGAAGAAGTCGTAGGACCAGCCGGGCCCACAACCGCGACGCGCATGGACAAGTTCACGCGGCAGATGCTGGCCGAGACGGGATTGCTGGGCATGATCGGCAAGGCCGAGCGCGGCCCCGTCGCCATCGAAGCTATCAAGGAATTCGGCGCGGTGTATTTAATGGCTGTGGGCGGCGCTGCCTACCTGGTGTCGAAGGCGATTTACGGATCGCGGCTGGTGGCGTTCGCGGACCTGGGCATGGAGGCCATTTATGAATTTGACGTGCGCGATATGCCCGTGACCGTGGCCGTGGATGCGAAGGGAACCAGCGTACACCAGACGGGGCCGGCGGAGTGGCAGAAGCGCATCGCCGGGATTCCGATACTGCGGTGAAGCGGTGAAGCAGTGAAGCAGTGAAGTAGTGAAGTAGTGAAGCAGGGAACAGGGAACAGAAGAACCCACGGTCGACGTTTGTTGTATCCCAGGTCTCAAAATCGACACCTGGGGCACCCCAGCGGAAGCGCATTCCCGGGATTCCGTTACTGGAGTGAGGCACAGTGGACAGCGATTGGGGGTTAGTTGCAAGGGGTACCCCCCCTCCCTGTTTTTGGCAAAAAAGTGTTTTTAAACGAGTTACCTCCGCCGTGCCTCCAAAATCATCCTACCGTTAGACTTAGAGGCAAAATAGTCTTGGTAAAGGAGTTGCGGCGCAAATTTGAGGTTCAAGAGGTATCTCCATCCGGCATTGAGGTGATTGTTCGCAAGTTTCCCCCTCGAATGCAATGGTTCGCATGCCGACAAAACCGGTCCGCAACCAATCAATCCCAATTGTGCGCCGGAAGCGGGAAATTATCGGCAAACAGGGCTCCTTGGTCCATCGCTCCCATGTTTCCCGATCCCCGACCCTTGCCGCCAACCGCTCTAGTGTGGTGAGTCTGAAATTCGCGGAAGTACAACCGCAGATCCCCATTCGACTTCGCTCAGGGCAGGCTTTCGACTCCGCAAGCCGCAAAAAGCGCGGCTTTCTTCGCTCCCGATGAACAAGGCTGGTTGAGAGTTGAGGTTTCCCACCCATTCGCCAAAAAGAAGGCGAATGGATGGGCACGGGAGCTTTGCAGGCGGGCCAGCGCGCGTTCATCGCTGGACGTAACTCGATGGGGCGAGTCGGGCTGCTCCTGATGAACGTCCTATTCCGGTAACACTTCGCTGCGCCCCTCCGGGACTTGGACTGCTGACAAAGCTTGAAACCTCCCTCAGCGGCTAAAGCCGGCCTGATATTGCGGGACTTGTGGCACGGATAAATCCGTGCCCTTTCAAGGCTGTGGGCTTTCATCAACCTGCGCCCCGGGATGCAATGCAGCCCGTTCATTGCAATGCAGCCCGTTCATCACTGGACCTAACTCGCCCGGGCGAGTCAAGCTGCTCCTAATGACAGCATCCATAACTCCAACAGAATCAGTAACCATTTGGAGTGGTCATTTTAGTCGTAACTCGCCGGCGCGAGTCAAGATGCTCAGGATGACAGCTCAATTATTGAATGGACTTCCGACTCAGGACACCAGCCTTGACCCGTGCCCGGTTTGACTCCAACCAGCAAAGCCAGTTCGCGCCACTTCCAGTGGCAGTCGACATCGATAAAGCCGATGTCGCGCAGCCAGGTCAACTGCGTTTCCAGATCGAGCAGCTTGTTCGAAGGATCCTCCTCCGCGCAGGAGATGGCTTGAAGGAATTCGGCGTGGAGCAGAGAGCTGGGGGAAGAGACGTGTTCGAGATTGCAGAAGACGCCTTGCGGAGCAAGCAGTTCAAAGATCTCTTTGTACAAAGAGCGCTTACGCTCGTGAACCAGATGGTGGATGGCGAAACTTGAGATCACGGCGTCGAACTGCCCCATCGCCGGCAGCTTCTCATCCAAATCGTGAGCGACCACGGTAACACTGCTTTCCGCCGCAAACAGTTTCCGCAATGTCACTATCATGGTGGGAGAAAAATCGAGCGCGACATAGCTGGCTCCCGGCCGCGCCGCTTTCACCAGCGAAAGCAACCTTCCCCCGCCACTGCCAACGTCCAGAATCCGGCGGGCTCCGGCAGGCACAAACTCAAGCAGCGTGGCTTCGCCCTCGACGCGGTGCGGAATCGAGTCTGCGCGGCGGAGATACTCCAGGGCGTGCTCGGCCGAAGACCAAAGGTTGACTTCTGGCGTGGAAGACATTGCGGACCCCATGGTGAGATTCAACATGACTTTGGGGCCTGGGTCCAATAGGAAGTCGTTATGAGGAAGGGTGCTTGCCTTTATGCGGTGAGGGGAATCAGGGAACAGATCAGGGATCAGGGATCAGGGATCAGAAAAGCCTGTTGGTTGAGGGTTGTGGTATCCCACTCTAGCCGCAAAGGACGCGGCTTGAATGATTGCATGACAGCGTCGGCTCCCTCGACCTGAGTAAACTGGTTGCGGCTAAACGACCACGAAGCTCGGGAGGAAAGGAGCCGAGCATGATGATTATAGGCTGTGATT
>Ga0181516_10000860_pt1 | contig 25050 bp, 29 predicted proteins | sample PEATcosm2014_Bin_25_FD_121104 | JGI IMG/M metagenome (GOLD analysis project Ga0181516, IMG submission 121104) | Peatland microbial communities from MTU Mesocosm Facility, Houghton, MI, USA - PEATcosm2014_Bin01_10_metaG | ecosystem: Environmental > Terrestrial > Soil > Wetlands > Peat | place... | reverse complement strand
GATGTTGACACAGTGGTAAGGTCTGGCGGATGCAAGCCCGCGGAGGAAATCCGGTTAATCTCATCCCAACGCTGATTAAAACCCTGCGGAAGTTTTCTCAAGGCGGTGGAAAACCGGCAACACGACTTTTGTTTTTTTCTTAACATTTTTTGCGCTGGCTTGGACTGCCATGGAGCGTCCGGCGCATTCAAGGCGGCGGCGCAGGTAGGGTAACACCCCATGGCGGAGTGGTGGATCGGTGGATTATTCTCATTCCATGGACGACATGAAACTTTTCCTCAAGGCCGACAAGGTTGGACTCGCGTTGGCGGCTGCACTCTTGGTGACGCTGACCGGATGCGTGGGTTATGTGGACGGGCCGCGCGTCGGCATCGGCGTGGAAGCGCCGGTATTCGTGGCGCAGGACGACTACGTTTATTACCCCGACTATGAATGTTATTACAGCGTCAGCCGGCACCAATATGCCTACCGTGAAGGCAACGCATGGGTGGCCCGGCCGTCGCCGCGCGGCGTCTCCGCCGACGTGCTGATGCGCTCGCCCTCGGTGAAAATGGATTTCCACGATTCCCCGGCAAATCACCACGCGGCGGTGACCAAGCAGTATCCGAAAAACTGGAAGCCGTCCGGCTCAAATCAAGGCCGGAATGATAACCCGAAGGACGACCAGCACGGGGACAATCGCGGCAGATAACCAGACGAATCACATTCACGCCTCGAAAGGAATATTATGTTCGGAACGATTTTATTGGTTTTGCTCGTCCTGATGCTGATCGGCGCATTCCCCGCCTGGCCTCACAGCCGGAATTGGGGCTATTACCCGAGCAGCGGACTGGGCGCGCTCTTGGTTGTTTTGGTCGTCCTGCTCTTGTTGGGCAGAATTTAAGCAGGATGGCCGAACTCCATCAGCGGCAGTGGCTGCGGTTGAATGGATCAAATGCCGGGCCGGTCATCTTTCTGGATGGCACCCGCCTGCGTGGCCGAAGCCTGTGACGATGACCTGACTGCACACACTCCGGCACAGCGAAGGCCTGCGCAATTTAAACGAAAGACAAAATTATGTTACAAAGCATCAAACAATTATACGGAAACAAACTCGGCGCGTCGGATGGCGACATCGGCCACGTGAAGGATTTTTATTTTGACGACCAGAAATGGGCGGTTCGTTACCTGGTCGCGGACACCGGCTCGTGGTTGCCGGGGCGGCAGGTGCTGCTCTCGCCCCATGCCTTCAGCAGCCTCCATCCGGTCGAAAAGATCCTGCGCGTGAACCTGACCCGGAAAAAGATTGAGGACAGCCCTGCGATTGAGTCGCACAAGCCGGTGTCACGGCAACACGAGGAGGAGTATCACCGTTATTATGGCTGGCCGGGCTACTGGCTGGGTGACGGGATGTGGGGCATGGGTGGCAGTTCGATTTTGGAAACGCCACCAAGAATTGTCCCGGGCGGATCAGCCGTTGCGAACGGTCCGCAGCCCAAACGTGCCGATGCGCATCTGCGGAGCACGCAGGCCGTGAATGGCTATCACCTTCAGGCCACGGATGGCATTGTCGGCCATGTCTGCGATTTTTTGATGGACGACAAGAGCTGGGCCATCAATCAACTCGTCATCAAGGTCGGACACCGCTTCACCGGCAACGAGGTGCTGATTCCGGCAGGCAATGTTGACCGGGTCAGTTACGATGACTCCACGGTGTTCGTGAAGCTGACCAAAGAAGCCGTCGAGCAAAGTCCCGCATATCATCCGGCTCCGGTCAATCTGGCCAATTTGGAAGGTTACATTCTTTAAAGGCACTCGTTTGTCGCGGGCCGGGAAAGAAACAGTCGGAAGACGGTCCCAATGGTGCGGTCAAACCGGTGGATAGGATTACACCCCATAGGCACGTCCGGGTCAAGTGACCGGAATCACTTTATGACGGCGAATGATTTGCCGCCAAAAACCAAAAGGCACAAAAATGAAAAGCAATGCGGAATTACAACAAGACGTTCAGAATGCAATCAAATGGCAGCCGTTATTGAACGCGGCAGAAATTGGTGTTACTGCCAAAGACGGCGTTGTTTCACTGACAGGGGTTGTTGACACTTACGCCAAGAAAATAGAAGCGGAGGATGCAGCAAAAAATGTGGCAGGCGTGTCTGCCCTGGTCGAAAAAATTGAGATCAAATATCCAAGCTCCTACACCAAAACCAACGCTGAAATTGCCACCGAGGTTTTAACCGCTTTGAAGGCGCGTTGGGATGTTCCCAAAGACAAGGTGAAGGTAAAAGTTGAAGCGGGATGGATTACTTTAACCGGTGAACTCGGTTGGAATTATCAAAAGGAAGCCGCCAAAGACGCAATTAAAAGTCTGATGGGCGTAACCGGTGTGACAAACGATATTACGATCAAATCGGAATCAACGGAGTCGGTTGAAAAAACCACCATCGAAAATGCGCTAAAGCGAAATTGGGCATTTTATGACAATGATGTCCGGGTGCAGGTTTTAGGTCATGTGGCGACACTGACCGGCACAGTGGATTCACTGTATCAAAAAAACGAAGCGGGAAGGATTGCCTGGAATGCCCCCGGCGTTTGGGCAGTGGACAATGAATTGGTTGTTGACTGGAATTGATTGTAAAGCGGGAGGGGATTCCCTCCCGCTTAAACCGCACCCGCTTCAGAAAGGCCCCAGCCTCGTCCGTGGAACATGTCCGTGGAACATGTTGATGAGTTGTTTGGTGACCGGGAAGAAGCCGACGATATTGAACTTGCCTATCGGCTCTCGTTCCGCAACTGCTAGGACAGTTGCCATTGCTCCGAAATCTTTGCCTGTGGCGTATTGTTTCATTTCTGCGGCAGCTCGCTGATGAACCAGTCTTCCAACCGCTGACGCGCCCAGGGTGTTTTGCGCAGGAATGTGAGGCTGGACTTCACCGTTGGATTGAACTTGAAGCAGCGGATGGGGATGCGCCGACCCATTTCGCCCCAGCCATGGCGCTGGACCAGTTGATTGATGACGCTTTCGAGCGTGATGCCGTGCAAGGGATCACGGGGATGAGAGGCGGGCGATGTCATATCAAGGTTCTGTCCGAAGAATTGTCCAAAATCGCGGGAAGTAAAGCGTCGAGTTCGGCACGGTCCGCGTTCTGCGCGATCCGCACGTCAGGCATCCTGCGGTCCGCGTTCCCGGATGGGGAGAAGACCCCATGGCGGATGCGGCTCGGCCCGGCGTATCTTCTCCGCATGAAACATAATATTCTCTCCCGGTTCCAAAAAAAGAGGCCAGCCAATGCCCCGCGGCCAACGTCGGCGGCATTGAGCCGGGACGAAATCAATTTCACGCCGTCAACGGACGAGGTAGCCCGCAGGGCCTACTTCAGTTATGAGAACGAGGGTTCGCTGCCCGGTCACGATGTGCAGCACTGGCTGAAGGCGGAGGCGGATTTGACTGCGGAACGCAAACTCACCCGGGTTCACGGGTTTCACAACCAGACGTAAAATATTTTCCAAAACAACAACCCAGAATCGAAAGCATTGCAAACATATGAAAACTTTGAAAAGCGGCGGCGCGGAAGCGGCTCAAATGTATGAAACGGAAAACGACATTTCCAAGGAGCGCCGGACGGAATTGAACGCGCTGATGAACCGGCGGCTGGCGGACGCCGTGGACCTGCAAATGCAGATGAAGCAGGCGCATTGGAACGTCAAGGGGCCGAGCTTCATCGGCCTGCATGAACTTTTTGACAAGGTGGCCGAAGCGGTGGAGGGCTATGTGGACCAGATCGCCGAACGCATCATGCAACTCGGCGGCATTGCCGAAGGGACCGTGCGCATGGCTGCGTCGCGCTCGCGACTCCCCGAATATCCGCTGGCCATTTCGGACGGCACGGCTCATGTCGAGGCCGTTGCCCGCGCGCTTTCCACCTTTGGGAAAGAGGTCCGCACCACGGTTGATGAGGCGAACGCCCTGAACGACGCCGACACGGCGGATTTGTTCACCGAGATTTCACGCGGCACTGATCAATGGCTTTGGTTCGTCGAAGCCCATTCCCAAGCGACGAAATAAAAACAATATTTTCATCGCGCAAACCAAGCCAGGATACACATGAAAACCAGACTCACGTTTTTCGCCATTGGCAGTTCACTGGCGCTGGCCGCGCTGTCATTGCCGGCACAAAGCGCCAGCACCAATTCGCTCCCCCTCACCCAAACCGTGAAATACCAGGAAGCGTTGGAACATGACCGGTCTTTGGGCGAGCAATCCCTTCTTCCGCCGGGTCTCAAGGAAAAGATGAGGCTCACCGACGAGCAAAGAATCGAGCTGAAGCCAATTGAGGACGACTTCGCCAAGACCAGCCGACAATATCAGACAGACAACCAACCCCGGATTGATGCCGCACAGGAGGAGCTTCGCCGGGCGCGTGAATCCAAGGACACGGCACTTATTCAGGCCGCGCGCCAGCAATTGCAAGATGTCTGGGCGGGCCTCCAGCGATACCGGGACACGTCTCTCATTCACGTCAAGCCGCTGCTGACACCAGGGCAAATCACGATTCTGGAGGATCCGAAAAACCAGTGGCGGGAAAATCATGGCGCGGAGGCGAATGATCCGTCGGCAAATTGAACCAGACACCATAACCAAACCGATCAAATCACAAATATGAACACACTCATCATTGACCGAGACCTGACCCGGCAAGCCCCGCACAGCCCGCGCAAACGCATTGCCGGATTCGCCATCGCATGTCGGGCCGTTGACAAATGCCGCGCGAGCCTGGCCGGCACGCTTGGCGAATATCATTATGATTGTCCGCTGGACAACCAACTCTTCAGTTTTAAGGGCATCACCGGCGAGCAGTTCAAAGCTGCCGTGCAGGCCGCTAAAAATTACGAGGACATCGGCGCATGGTTGCTGGCCAACGGCACGAAGAAAACGCCCCCGGAAATCGAGGATTGGTCGGATGATCAGGAAGGCGACAGTCTGATGAAAAATCCGGAAAAGCGCACTTATTTCGTCGAAGCCTGTCAAAAACTCGGACTGAAGCCGGACAAGACCACCACGTTTGACTGGCTCGAAGCGGACGACCATGCAAGCTTCTGCTGCAAGTCCGTGTAACAATTTTTGCCTTCCGCCCAACAACAACAAACACCCGATTAAACCGACTGACGACGAATTATATGAAAAGACCCACCACCAAGTTTGCGGCCATGGTGCAAACGCCGGTTTTCCCGAAAACCATGCACCAGTTCCGCCCGGTTCCCGATGCCGGCAATCCTCATCCAAAACCGCCAAAGCGCGACAATATTTTTTCCAAATCCCGCGATACGCGCGAGGATCGCGGCACGCGCGAAATGAAAACTTCGCATAACGACCAAACATTTCACGCGCGATAATATTCACCCATGAAAACAAACCCGCTGAAGGATGGTGTCATTACGGAAAATTCCGCCGGCATCGGCACAGTCACCCGCAAAATGGTGCGGGAGCGCGCGGTTGAACTGGCGGTCATCAATGGTCGTGCTGCCCGTGACGTGTCGAAAACCGACCGGGAACAGGCCAGACGAGAATTGACGGGCGAACCGGATACGGACCCGAAAGAGGACATGCTTGATTCAGCGCCCGAATCCGAACGTTGGGATCCGGTGCCCGGCTCAACCGGACACAAGGTGCCCGTCGCTCCCAGCGCCGATGAGGATGAGGAAGGCCGAAGTGATAACGAACGACTGATGGATGAAGGCATCGCCGGGGCGGAGGAGGATCAAATGAAACAAGCCAGCCAGAACAGTCGCAAAAAAACTTTGTGAAGGCTCCATCAACCGCAACTTTGCCTCTGGGCAGTTCACACGGACACGCAACAGTGTCCGATGGAATGTGCTGATATGCCAAAAATTATCAGCCGTGAAATCAGGCTGGCTTCCCGCCCCAATGGGATTCCAACCGCAACCAACTTTACATCGGCGCAGGTCGAACTGGAGCCGCTGCAAGACCGGCAGGTGCTGGTTCGTAATCTTTTCATGTCGGTGGATCCGTATATGCGCGGGCGCATGAACGAGGGGAAATCGTATGTTCCGCCGTTCGAGTTGGGCAAGCCGCTTGACGGTGGCGCCGTCGGCAAGGTCATTGAGTCGCGGGCGGGTGAATTCAAGCCGGGCGATGCCGTCACTTCCAACTTAGGTTGGCGGGAATACTTTATCGCTTCGCCGATAGAATTGCATCCGGTTGGCCCCGATGTTCAGCCGCTCTCGGTTTATCTTGGCGCGCTCGGTATGACGGGCATGACTGCGTGGGCCGGATTGAATCTGGTGGAGGTCAAGGCCGGGGATGTCGTCTTTATTTCAGGAGCCGCCGGTGCGGTCGGCAATGTGGCCGGGCAACTGGCGAAGTTGCGCGGATGCAAAGTCATCGGATCCGCCGGTTCCATGGAGAAGGTCATGTTTCTGCGGGAAGAATGCGGGTTTGACATTGCTTTCGATTACAAGACCGCCCCGGTTCTCGAACAACTGAATCTGGAGGCGCCAGATGGGATTGATGTCTATTTTGACAATGTCGGCGGCAAAACACTGGAGGCGGCACTGTCCGCTTTGCGGGTGCATGGCCGGATCATCGCCTGTGGCGGTATCTCCGGTTACAATGAGGAAAAGCCGCAGCCCGGTCCTTCCAATTTATTTAACATCACGACCAAACGGCTGACGATGAAGGGGTTGATCGTTCGCGACTGGCTGGATCGTCAGGGCGAATTTGAAAAAGAAGCGGGTGGCTATTTCCACGCCGGCAAATTGAAGAACAAGGAAACCGTGGTCGAAGGAATCAGCCAGGCAGTGGGCGCGTTCATCGGCCTCTTCGAAGGAAAAAATGTCGGAAAAATGATCGTGAAACTGGCTTGAGCCCGGGCCTTTGCCATGAACCGGACAGCGTGTTCCACAAGCTGGCCACACCGCCATCGAGTGTTGACGGCCGGCCAAATCAGCTTTCGGGGGATGCTTTCAATGAAGCACGGCAGGGTTGCACCCCATGGCGAAGCCGCCTGCGCCAACGCAAATTTGAGCAATGGTTCTCGTGCGGATTGTGATGAATTCAATCCGTCAACCGAACGATGGCAATAAACAAAAGCAAAATACAAAGAACGAAGGAATTATCATGTTAAGCAAAGCCAAAACATTGACGGGCTACAAGTTGAAAAGCCTGGATGGAGAAATCGGGAAGGTCAAAGAATTTTACTTTGACGACCGGCACTGGACCATCCGCTATCTGGTCGCGGAAACGGGAACCTGGCTCGCGAGCCGGCAGGTGCTGATTTCCCCGTATGCGCTGGTCGGCGTGAATAATGAGGAGCATGACATCGTTGTTGATCTGACCAAAAAACAAATCGAGAACAGTCCCTCCCTTGACAGTGACAAGCCCGTCTCACGCCAATTCGAACTGGATTACTACGGCTATTACGGCTGGCCGGCGTATTGGGACGGCCCTTACAGTTGGGGTGCTTATTCCAACCTTGTGCGCAACCGGAACGAATGCAAAGCCTCCACCACCGGCAAGAAAGCGTGGGACGCTCATCTGCGCAGCATGCAGGAGGTGGCTGGTTACAGCATTCAAGCCTTGGACGGTGACATCGGTCACGTCAAAGATTTTATCCTGGACGATGAGACGTGGGCGATCCGCTATCTCATCATCAACACCGGGAACTGGTGGCCCGGAAAAAAAGTCCTGGTTTCGCCCCAATGGATCGAGCGCGTCAGTTGGAGCGAGTGGAAAGTCTTTGTCAATCTTTCCCGCGAAACCATCAAACAGTCGCCGGAATACACGGACGAGTCATTGTTGACACGGGATTACGAAATCGGCCTGCATGGCCACTACAATCGCAAGGGATACTGGGTGGACGAACTGGTGAACAGTTAGCCTTCCGATCGGGAAAAACACGAGTCGTGAGTATCGGCCCCGATGGAGTATGGTGCCGAGGCTGTTTGATTGTATTCAAAGGATGGGATCAAGAGAATGAATGCCATCATGCCACCTGCACCTCCGCCTGCCGCGCCTGCCGCCGTTGACGCTGCCGCCAATGGGTCGCCAAATGGTCTTGCAAGCGATGAGGCTCTCCGCCGGTTGGAAACGTCTGGTCCCAACTCCATGCCCGATACGTCATCGCATCCGGCTCGAAGGGTGATTGAGAAACTGTGGGCTCCCATTCCCTGGATGCTGGAAGCGGCAATTGTGCTGGAGCTGATGCTCGGCAAGCATGTCGAAGCCGGAATCATCGCGGTGCTGCTGGTGTTTAACGCCGCGCTTGGCTTCTTTCAGGAGGGGCGTGCCCAGGCAACGCTCGCCGCGCTGAAGTCGCGGTTGGCGCTGACCGCTTCGGTTCGCCGGGATGGCGTGTGGAAAAATCTCCCAGCCGCCGACTTGGTGCCAGGCGACATTGTGAAGCTCTCGCTCGGTGGCGTTGTTCCTGCGGACGTAAAGCTGACCGAAGGAAACGTTCTGCTCGATCAATCCATGCTCACCGGCGAGTCCATCGGCACTGAAGCAGGGCCGGGGTTTCAAACCTTTGCCGGGGCGCTCGTGCGCCGGGGCGAGGCGGTCGCGCAAGTTACGGCGACGGGTATCCACACCAAATTCGGCCGCACGGCCGAGTTGGTGCGCACGGCCCATGTCGTCAGCTCACAACAACACGCCGTTTTGCGCGTGGTGCGCAATCTCGCGGTGTTCAACGGCATTCTGATTATTCTTCTGGTGACGTATGCCCTGGCTCATGCCATGCCAGCCGGTGAAATTATCCCGTTGGTATTAACAGCGATTCTGGCTTCGATTCCCGTTGCGCTGCCGGCAACATTCACGCTGGCCAGCGCGCTGGGGGCACGCGCCCTGGCACGTCAGGGTGTTTTGCCAACCCGGCTTTCGGCCGTGGACGAGGCTGCCTCGATTGATGTGTTGTGCGCTGACAAAACCGGGACGCTCACACGCAATCAACTTTCAGTGACGGCGGTCCGCCCGATGCGGGGCTTTGACGAATCGCATGTTCTGACGATGGCTGCGCTCGCCAGTTCCGATGGCGGACAAGACCCCGTGGATGCAGCCATTCGTTCCGCCGCCGCCCGGAAAGTTTCGGCAAATCCGCCCAAATTATCTCATTTCACACCTTTTGATCCCTCGACGAAAATGTCCGAGGCGACGGCGACTGATCCAAGCCTTGGAACCGTGCGCATCATCAAGGGTGCCTCCGCCGCTGTCGGCGTTCTTGCAGTTCCTTCACCCGGCGCGACGGCGGCGGCAAACGAACTGGAGTCGCAGGGTTTTCGGGTGCTGGCTGTTGCGGCGGGACCGCCCACGGCGATGCAACTCTTGGGATTGATCGCCCTCAGCGACCCGGCCCGTGAAGATTCCGCCGCACTGGTCACGGAACTGAAATCCCTTGGCATCCGCACGGTCATGGTGACGGGCGACGCTCCCGTGACAGCGGCCATTGTCGCTCATGCCGTCGGACTTGATGGCGCGGTGTGTCCGCCCGGACCAATGCCAGATAAAGTTCGCCCGGAAGATTTCGCCATGTTTGCCGGCGTCCTGCCCGAAGACAAGTTCCAACTGGTAAAAGCGTTGCAGCAAACCGGCAACATCGTCGGCATGTGCGGTGACGGGGCAAACGACGCACCCGCGCTGCGCCAGGCGCAAATGGGAATCGCGGTTTCGACGGCGACCGATGTCGCCAAGTCTGCTGCCGGCATGGTGCTAACCAATCCTGGACTCGCCGGCATCGTCGCCGCAGTCAAGGAAGGGCGCATCACGTTCCAGCGCATCCTAACTTACACGCTGAATTCCTTGACCAAGAAGATTGTGCAGGTGTTGTTCCTCGGCATCGGCCTCATCATGACTGGACATGCGATTCTCACTCCCATGCTGATGATCATCGTGATGATGGCGGGTGATCTGCTCGGCATGTCATTGACCACCGACAATGTCAGGCCTTCTTTGCTGCCAAATAATTGGCGCATCGGCACTCTGACCATCGCGGGCCTGTTTATGGGCGTTTCCGAACTGGCGTTCTGTGGCGGCGCGCTCGCCTTCGGACATTTCCACCTGAAGCTGGGAATTGCCGCCCTGCAGACGCTGGCGTTCTTCGTTCTGGTCTGTGGAAACCAGGCGACCATGTATGCCGTGCGCGCCCGCCGGCGAATTTGGTCATCTCCCCGTCCCAGCCACTGGCTCGTCTTATCTTCAGTCGCCGATCTGGGCATCGCCTTGACTCTGGCCAGATGCGGCTGGCTCATGCTGCCGCTGCCTTTCTGGGTTTTGTGTGTCGTGCTCGCTGGCGCAATCGCCTTTGCCTTCGTCTTGGATTTGGTGAAGGTTTCGCTGTTTGGCCGCTTGAAAATCACGTGAATGACAAGAAGCGGACGTTCGGGAATTTCGGAAGTTTCAATCTCATGGGGTGTTCTCCCCATTGCCCTTGGCCGGCATTTTGGCTTTATTCATCCGGTGATGAAAAGCCGTCGGGTCAGCCAAATTGAAATGGGCCACCGACGTTTCAAAACATTATCTCATGAAAACTGAATCGCCAAATCCGCCTGCGGCCGAACTGGACGCCAGCGCCACCATGGCCGGGACCACCGCCACCGAGTCGGAGGCGCTCGTAAAGGATCTCGCCGAACAGAAAGATTTGCACCTGCGCCTGGCGTCCGATTTTGAAAATTTCAAGCGGCGCAGCCGGCAGGAAAGCGAGGCTCGTGCCGTGGCGCAAAAGGAATCGTTCATCGTCGAGTTGTTGCCAGTGATTGACAACCTCGAACGGGCGTTAGCCGCCGGCGCTTCGCGGGACTCCGCCCAATTTCATCAGGGCGTGGAGATGACATTGAAGCAACTGCAACAGTTGCTCCGTCAGCACGGCGTCGAGAGTGAGGAGATTGTCGGCAAGCCGTTCGACCCGCACCAGCATGAAGCGCTTTCACAAGGTCATGATCCGGCAAAACCCGAGCATGCCATCCTGGAAGTGATTCAGCGCGGCTATCGAAAAGGTGCGAAGGTGCTTCGCCCGGCCAAAGTGGTGGTGAATGATCTGACGGCTGCCAAGCCCGCCCGCCATGGCCGTTGAATTCAAAGATTACTATCAGGTTCTCGGCGTGACGCCCAAGGCGACGGAGGACGAAATCAAGAAAGCCTTCCGCTCGCTTGCGCGCAAGTATCATCCCGATGTTGCCAAGGATAAAAAATCGGCGGAGGAAAAATTCAAGGAGATCAACGAGGCCAACGAGGTCTTGAGCAATCCGGAGAGCCGCCGGAAATTCGATCAACTCGGTGCCGATTGGAAAACCGGCGCACAGTCGCGGCCGCCACCGGGCTGGAGCGAAGGCCGATCCACGGGACGAGAAACGCGCGGTGGAGAAAATGAATTCCAATTTGAGGGCACGGGCTTCAGCGATTTCTTTGAACAGTTCTTTGGCGGACGCGCCAGACAATCGCGCGGGGCCTCGCCGTTCGACGCCCAAGAATTTGCCTGCAGCCATGAGGAACCGGAGGCGGCGCGCGGCCAGGACATTCAAGGCGACATTCTCATTACGCTGGATGAAGTGCTTAAAGGCGCCATGCGAGCCATTTCGGTGCGGCGCACCAACGCCCGCACCGGCCGGGAAGAGACGGAAACCTACCAGGTGCGAATTCCGAAAGGCGTCCAGACCGGTCAGTCAATCCGGGTTACAGGCAAAGGCGGCGAAGGATCGAATGGCGGCGGTGCCGGCGACATTTATTTGCGAGTGCGCTATGCCCAGCATCCCGATTGGCAGGTGCGCGGTGCCGATCTGATGGGCCATCTGGAATTGGCCCCGTGGGAGGCGGTTTTGGGGGCGACGGTTCCCGTGCAAACATTGGAAGGCAGCATTTCCGTGAAAGTTCCCGCCGGGTTTCAGCAGGGGCAAAAACTGCGTGTCCGTGGCAAAGGCTTGCCCGCAGGCGGCATCAAACGCGGCGATCTATACGTCGAGGCATCCATCCAAATCCCCTCGCACATTGGCAAGGTGGACGAGCTTTTGTGGAAACAGTTGGCGGCACAAGCCACTTATAATCCGAGGAATAATTCCTGAAGGGTGAGGATAAATTTTTGGTATGAACACCGATTCCTCCAAGCAGCAGGGACTTGGCCTGTCAGTCCGTGGGCTGCGCAAAAGCTACAATGGAATCGGGGCGCTCAAGGACATGGATTTCGAGGTCAACCCCGGAGAAATATCTGCCATCATGAAATTGCTGCCGTGCGGACTCATGCCTGTGGCGGAATCCGCAAAAGTGCGCATGGGGTAAACACCCCATGGCGCCAGCCGGGGGTTCCGATTTAAGGTTGTCATGCAATGAGAAATAACGGCCTGCTCAAATACTGATATTGTGATGAAGTTATTGCTTAAAATTCCCGTTCTACTGTGCCTGTTCACTGGCACGGCCCTGTCGGTGCGGGCACAAGAGGCGATTCCGCCGCCGATGCCAACCTATCAAGCACTTCCAGCCGCGCAACTGGACCAGTTGCTTGGCCCGATTGCGCTTTATCCAGACCCGCTGATTGCCGAAATTTTGCCGGCGTCAACCTTGCCCGCGCAGATCGTCATGGCAGACCGCTATGTCACTGGCGGTGGCGACCCCAACCAGATTGGCCAGCAGCCATGGGACGCCAGCGTCCAAGCCGTAGCCCGCTATCCTAGCGTGTTGAAATGGATGGATGACAACTTGAATTGGACGGAAGAACTGGGGCAGGCTTTTCTCAATCAACAGCCGGACGTGATGAGCTCCATCCAACGGCTGCGCGCCACAGCCTCCAAACTGGGCAACTTGCAATCCTCGCCACAGCAACAGGTGATTGCCGACGGCAGCGACATTGAAATTGTTCCGGCGGATCCTCAGGTGATTTATGTGCCGGTCTATCAACCGGACCAGGTTTATTATGACGCGGCTTATGGCTCGCCTTTCATCACCTTTGGCATTGGCTGGCCGTTTGGTTTATGGATGGATTACGATTGTGACTGGGGAGCTGGCAATCTCATTTTCTGGGGCAACGGTTACTCGCGTCCCGCCAATTGGTGGCATGAATCGTCTCGTCAGCGGGATATGGGGCATACGGGCGTCTGGCGCTCCGACAATCATCCCGGCGCAGTCGCGGCCAACCGGGGTGACCGGGGTTATGGCGGGAACGCGCTTTCCCGTGCGGCAACTCCGGCGGCCATACGGCAACAACTAGCCCACCCGGGAGCACAGCGAGATGAACGCTCAATTAATATTTCCGGCTCCGCGCCCGCCCGTGGCGAACGATCAACCAGCATTTCCCGACCCGGCTCTGCTCCAGTTCAACACGCCGAAGCCATCAGCCAGCCGGAATCAAACGGTGCGTTTGCTGGCATCCAAAGTTCGCATGATACCAGAGCCTATAGCAATCGCGGCCAGCAAAGCATGCAGACAGTCACCCACTCCGCGCCAGTTTCTCATTCAGCACCACCTTCGCGATCGGCACCGGCAATGTCCTCCGGCGGTGGCGGTGGTGGTGGCTTCAGCGATGGCGGTAATCGAGGTGGTCGTGGCAAGCGTTAATTTTTTATTCCTATGATTTCCAAAAATATGTCACCGATGAAAATGAACCTGCTCACAGGATGGCAGCGGATGTCGTTGCTGGCGTCCGGCCTTGGCCTGACTGTCCTGACGCTAGCGCTGCCGGTGTGCGCGCTGGCTGATGATGAACAGACTTTTGCTTCTTCACAGGATGCCGTCAACGCCCTGATGGTGGCGGCCACGAATCATGACACCAATGCCCTGCATTCGATTTTTGGGCCGGCAGGACATGAATTGATCTCGCCGGACGTTGTCCAGAGCACCGAGGCGTTCACCCTGTTTGTCCAACACTTGGCGGAAAGGACACAGTTGATCAACAACTCCGAATCCAATGCCACGCTGGAGATTGGCGCGGACGGCTGGCCATTCCCCATTCCGCTCATCAAACAGGACGGGCGATGGCGCTTCGATACCGCCGCCGGCAAGAGTGAGATTCTTGCCCGCCGCGTTGGCCGGGACGAAATGGGCGCGATGGATGTCTGTAACGCGTATGTGGTGGCGCAGCGCGAATATGCCAGTCAGGATCGGATGGGCGACGGTGTGCTTGCCTATGCACAATTCCTGCGCAGCACGCCCGGCACCCACGACGGCCTCTTCTGGCCGGCAGAACCGGGCGGGGAGTTGAGTCCATTGGGCCCGCTCGTCGCACAGGCCCGCGTGGAAGGCTATCAGCGCGCCGCTAAAATGCTGAACGATGAGCAGGCGCCCTACCACGGCTATTATTTCAAAATCCTCACCCGTCAGGGCAAACACTCGTTGAGCGGCAAATATAATTACATCATCAACGGCCGCATGATCGCCGGATTTGCCCTGGTCGCGTGGCCGGCCGAATGGGGCAACACCGGTGTGATGACCTTCATTGTCAATCAAACGGGCATCGTCTTCCAAAAAAACCTCGGACCCAAAACCGCGAAAATCGCCGGGGCCATCACCGCTTATAGCCCCGATAACACTTGGACTCCGGCACAGTAAAACTTGAAATAAGCACCCCGGCTGCACGCAATTTATGAACGCCATGGCGGCGGTCATGGCTATCACCGGTCTGACATCGTCAACGGCGCCGGCGCAGAATTCGACCATTGCAAACACGACGCCACCGGCGGCGGGTGCGTCCGTGTTTCACATGAAACGACAGCGGTCATTCCTTAAGCGCCACACTCGGCCGGAAAATCCGCTCGAATGGCCGGCAATCAAGCACAAGCAGTGAACATGCTCCACTGGCTGCATTCTTTATTCCCACACATCCCTCATTACGGATATGTGCTCGTCTTCATCGTCGCGTTTTTGAACAATCTCGGTTTTCCCTTGCCGGGGGAAACGATCCTTTTAGGAGCCGGATTTGTTTTGGGAAAAACTGCGGATTCACTGTGGCAGCCCGTGGTGGCCGGAACGGTGGCATGCTTTTTGGGCGGCATTTGCGCCTTCTGGCTGGGCCGGCAGCTGGGTCACGACAGCTTGGAAAAAATCCGCTGGCTCCATCTCACACCCGAACGGATGAAATGGCCCGAACAATTTTTCAAACGCCATGGCGCCAAGACGGTTTTTATCGCGCGGTTCATTTTTTTGTTTCCGCCCGTTGTGGTCAATTTGCTGGCCGGCATGTCGAAAATGCCCCGGCGCACTTTTTTGTTTTACAACGTCACGGGGTCGGCGGCCTATTCCACCACTTACATCCTGATCGGATATTTTTTCGGGAAGAAATGGAAACTACTCGAAGCATGGCTGGGCCCCGCGGCGCTTTACCTGATTCTCACGGGGATGGTCCTCCTGGTTCTGGGCATGATTTTCAGACATTCCGTGACCGGGTTCTGGGCGCGCTTTTTTTCTCAAAATCAAAAGGGTGGATAGTGTTTGCACAAGGCCATGAGTTCTTCGGCCATGGGGTGTTCACCCCATTGTTCGCGGCATCCAAAAGATTCACTGTCCAGAGTGCATGAGCAACGTTGTGCTCGAAATTAAAAACCTGACCCACCGGTTTGGCACGTTCACAGCGGTGGATGCGCTGACGCTTTCGGTCAACGCTGGGGAGGTCTTCGGCCTGCTCGGCTCCAACGGGGCGGGCAAGACCACCACGATCAAGATGCTCACCACGCTGCTGCCGCCCACGTCGGGCGAGGCGCGCGTGGCCGGTTTCTCCATCACCACCCAGGCGGTCGGTGTGCGCCACGTCATCGGTTATGTGCCGCAGGCAGTTTCCGTGGATGGTTCGCTCACCGGTTACGAAAACCTGCTCATCTTCGCCAAACTCTACGATCTGCCACATCGCGAGCAACAGGCGCGCATTGCGGAGGCATTGGAGTTCATGAACCTGACCGCCGATGCCGGCCGCATGGTGGACGAATACTCCGGCGGCATGGTCCGGCGACTGGAAATTGCCCAAGCCACGTTGCATCGTCCCAAAGTGCTTTTCCTCGACGAGCCAACGGTCGGACTGGATCCGATTGCGCGCGACGCGGTCTGGAAACATCTCGTGGATATGCGGGCCAATTACGGCACGACGCTGTTCTTCACCACGCATTATTTGGAGGAGGCGGAGAGCCATTGTGATCGCATGTCCATCATGCACTTGGGCAAGATGGCTGCGCTTGGCACCTGCAACGAACTCGAAACTTCGCTTGGCGCGGGCCGCACGCTGAATGATGTCTTCGTCCACTATGCCGGCAGCGCCCTTTATTCCGGCAACAACTTCCGCGCCGTCTCCGCCGAACGAGCAACAGCCCGGCGGCTGGGATAGCAACAAACCTATGACCGCTGCTATCATCCACCCTTTGACCGGCTTCGTCGAAAAGACGTTTGTCATTGCCGAGTTTGAGTTGCGCAAGCTGCGCCACGATTTCACGGAACTCGTCACCCGCGCCCTCCAGCCCGCGCTTTGGCTGCTCATCTTCGGGCAGGTATTCGCACGCAGCGGAGCGATGCACACGGGCAACATTCCTTATCTGGATTTCATCGCTCCCGGCATCCTGGCGCAGAGCGTCCTCTTCGTGGCCATTTTTTTCGGCATCAATGTCATCTGGGAGCGCGACCTTGGCATTGTGCAGAAATTCCTCGCCAGCCCGACTCCACGCGCGGCACTGGTGCTCGGCAAGGGCTTCTCTGCCGGTTTCCGCACGCTCTCGCAGGCGGCCATCGTTTACGGCCTCTCGCTGCTGCTCGGGGTGAAACTGAATTGGAGCCCGCTCGCGCTCCTCAACGTGTTGATCATCGTGGTTCTGGCCTCGACGCTGTTCTCGACGTTTTCGCTCATCATCGCGTGCATTGTGAAGACGCGCGAACGCTTCATGGGCGTCGGCCAGGTGCTCACCATGCCGCTGTTCTTTGCGAGCAACGCGATTTATCCCACCAACATCATGCCCGGCTGGCTGAAGACCGTTTCGAATCTGAATCCATTGACCTACGTCGTGGACGCCCTGCGCACGTTCATGCTTGCCGGCAGCAAGAGCACCTTCGGTCTAAGTCTCGACTATGCGGTCATCTTGTTTACCACGGCCATTCTGGTTTTCATCGGCGCGCGATTATATCCCCGTCTGGCAACCTAAAACCTTACCTGAAAATGCTCGTGAATACTCGAACCGGAACCATCTTGCCAGGAACACCGAAACGCATCGGCATCGCCACCGACCATGGCGGCTACGAGTTGAAGGAATATCTGGCCGGGAAATTGCGCGAATCAGGCTGTGAAGTGGTTGACTTCGGCGACGGCCGGCCGAAAGAGGATGATGACTATCCGGATTTTATCGTGCCACTGGCCCGCGCGGTTGCCGCCGGAAAGGTGGAACGCGGCATGGGCATTTGTGGCAGCGGGGTCGGCGCATCGGTCTGCGCGAATAAAGTGGCGGGGGTTCGGGCCTGCCTGATCCATGAAAACTTCTCGGCGCATCAGGGTGTCGAGGACGACGATTTGAACCTGATCTGTTTTGGCGGCCTCGTGGTCGGCCACGCCCTCGCCTGGGAATTGGTGCAGACTTTTCTCGGCGCTCAATTCAGCGGCGCGGAGCGTCATCGCCGCCGGCTGGCCAAGGTGGTGGATTTGGAAAACAAACTTTGAACGCGGAAAACACCATGACGACAAACAAACAAACATCGGTCGGGAATTTGGACGATAATTCTCCGCCAGCGGAAATCAGAGGCTTTGATTCCCTGGCGGAACTGGCGCTGGATCTGCGCTGGTCATGGAATCACGCCACCGATGATGTGTGGCGGCAGCTTGATCCGGCGCTGTGGGAACTCACGCAAAACCCCTGGGTGGTCCTGCAGACCGTCGCGAAGGACAAACTACAGCGTGTGCTGGCCAATCCCGCCTTCCGCAGGAAGATTGATGACCTGCTGCGGGCGAAGCGCGAGGCGGCGGAGACGCCCGCGTGGTTTCAGAAAAACCACCCGCAGTCGCCTTTGAAATGCGTCGCGTATTTCAGCATGGAATACATGCTGAGCGAGGCGCTGCCGATTTACTCCGGCGGCCTCGGCAATGTGGCTGGCGATCAACTCAAAGCCGCCAGCGACCTCGGCGTGCCGGTGGTCGGCGTGGGGCTGCTCTACCAGCAGGGGTTTTTCCGTCAGGTGATTGACAAGGACGGCGCGCAACAGGCTCTTTATCCGTATAACGATCCAGGACAATTACCTATCACGCCATTGCGCCAACCGAACGGCGAGTGGCTTCGTTTGGAAATTGCCCTGCCAGGCTACTCGGTCTGGCTGCGCGCCTGGCAGGTGCAGGTGGGCCGGGTGAAGCTTTACCTGCTCGACAGCAATGACGCGGCGAACTTTCCCGCGCATCGCGGAATCACCAGCGAGTTGTATGGCGGCGGGCCGGAGTTGCGCCTCAAACAGGAAATGCTGCTGGGCATCGGCGGCTGGCGGCTGCTCGAAGCGCTCGGCATCAAGCCGGAAGTCTGTCACTTGAATGAAGGTCATGCGGCTTTTGCGGTGCTGGAACGTGCCCGCAGTTTCATGGAGGAAAATGGGCAGCCTTTTGAAGTCGCGCTGGCCGCCACACGCGCGGGAAATCTTTTTACCACCCACACGGCGGTGGCGGCGGGCTTTGATCGTTACCCACCGTCGCTCATCGAACAATACCTCTGCCATTATGCCACCGAAAAACTCGGCATCTGCCTCCACGACTTGCTGGCCTTGGGTCGCGAGAATCCGAACGACGCAACGGAAAGTTTTAACATGGCCTATCTGGCCATCCGTGGCAGCGGCTCGGTGAATGGCGTGAGTCGCCTGCACGGGCAAGTCAGCCGGCATCTTTTTGAGTCACTTTTCCCGCACTGGCCGGCAGATGAAGTGCCCATCGGTCATGTGACCAATGGAGTTCACATGCCGACCTGGGACTCGGCGGCGGCGGACGAGCTTTGGACGAAGGCTTGTGGTAAAGACCGCTGGCTGGGGACGGCGGAAACATTGGAGCAGGACATTCGCCGCGTCTCCGACGACACCCTTTGGCAATTTCGTCTCGCCACGAGCAAGTCGCTGGTGGAATACGCCCGCGAGCGCCTGGCCCGGCACTATGCCGCCGCCGGCGCGTTACCCGAAACGGTTGAGGAGGCAAAACATCTCTTCGATCCCTGTGCGTTGACTTTGGGTTTCGCGCGGCGCTTCGCCACCTACAAGCGACCCAATCTGCTGTTGCACGATCCAGAACGACTGCTGCGATTGTTGTCCAATCCGCAGCGTCCGGTGCAACTCATCATCGCGGGCAAGGCCCATCCGGCGGATGCGGACGGGCTGGCCCTGATCCAAAAATGGATCCAGTTCATTCGCCGGCCAGAGGTTCGTCCGCACGCGATTTTTCTGAGCGACTACGACATGCACCTGACCGGGCGCTTGGTGCAGGGCGTGGATGTCTGGCTGAACACGCCACGACGACCCTGGGAGGCGTGCGGCACGAGCGGCATGAAGGTGCTGGTCAACGGCGGCATCAATCTTTCGGAATTGGACGGCTGGTGGGCCGAAGCCTTTGTCCCCGACTTGGGCTGGGCGATGGGCGATGGGCTGGAGCATGGCAGCGATCCATCTTGGGACGCGGCCGAAGCCGAGGCGCTTTACGAACGGCTCGAACGCGAGGTGATCCCCGAATTCTACAACCGCAACGAAAAGGGAATTTCCACCGCTTGGGTCGCGCGGATGCGTGAAAGCATGGCGCGCTTGACTCCGCGTTTTTCCGCCAACCGCGCCGTGTGCGAATACACTGTGGAACACTACCTGCCGGCGGCGACCGCCTATCTTTCACGCGTGGCCAACAAAGGCGCCATCGGCCGGCAAATCGTGGACTGGCGGCATAGTCTGGAACAGAAATGGGCTGCGCTGCACTTCGGCGCGGTGAAGGTGGAGACTCACGACGGGAAACATGTGTTTGATATTGAATTGGATCTCAATGGCCTCGATCCCAAGTCGGTGAGGGTGGAACTTTATGCCGACGGGATCAAAAGTAGTCCGCCAGTGCGGCAGGAAATGACCTGCCTTCATCCGCTGGCCGATGAATCCGGCGGCTACGTTTACAGCGCGACGGTGTCCGCGGCCCGCCCGCCTGTGGATTATACGGCGCGAGTGATGCCGCGCTGCGACGGCGTGGCGATCCCGCTGGAAGACGCGCGAATCCTCTGGCAACGATAATCTTAATGAAGCCGACAACATGAAAACTTCGATCGAATACACCATCGTCGCCGTGCCATTTCACGCCGATGCGGCAACCCATGACGAGCTGGCCCGAAAAGTGAACGAAAAACTAAACGCCGGTTACGAGTTGCTGGGCACGCCATTCCTCAGCGAGGAGATGATGTATCAGGCCATGACAAAACCAATCCACCAGACTTTCCCGCCGCCGATCCAATGAAAAAAACCATCCCAATCACAACCTTGTTTCTGGACATTGGCGGTGTTCTGCTCACCAATGGCTGGGATCATCGTGCCCGCTGGTGCGCGGCGAAGCACTTCAAGCTTGATTGGGCTGAGATGCAGGAGCGGCATGAGTTGAACTTTGAAATCCACGAGGAGGATAAAATAACGTTCCGGGAATATTTGGACCGCGTGATCTTCTGGGAAAAACGCCCGTTCACGCGGGTTGAATTTCGGCGGTTCATGTTCGCGCAGACGAAATTTTTCGCCGAGATGATTGAACTGGTTCGCAACCTGAAAGCCAAATATGGATTGAAGATCATTGTCGTCAGCAACGAATCGCGCGAATTGAATGCACATCGGATTCGCCAGTTCAAGCTGGACGGGTTTGTGGATGCGTTTATTTCTTCGTGCTTTGTCCACCTCCGCAAGCCCGACGCCGACATTTTTCGGCTGGCGCTGGACATTGCCCAGGTGCCAGTCCGCCAAATTGTTTATATCGAAAACACGCCATTGTTCGTTCAGATCGCGGAGAATTTTGGAATCCGGAGCATTCTTCACACAGATTACAAATCCACCTGCGCAATGCTTTCTTCGCTGGGATTGCAGCATCGTGAAGGGATTATCCCACAACTCAAGAAACCCTCGGCATGGCAACGGCAGAAGAAAAACCGAATATGAAACCCAATGCCGACCAGCCCAAGGCCCCCGCATCCAAGCCGGAAGCAAAGCCTAGTGCCAAGTCCGATCCGAAGGACGATTTGAAAACGCTGCCCCTGGCGGAGGTGGAGAAAATACTGGGAGCGTCACCGGCCGGCCTGACTCAAACCGAGGCGCAGAAACGGCTCACCCAATATGGGCCAAATGAACTCACCGAGAAGAAGACCAACCTCTTCCTGAAATTCCTCTCGTATTTTTGGGGCCCCATCCCGTGGATGATTGAAATTGCGGTGATTCTGTCCGGCGTAGTCGGGCACTGGCCGGATTTTTTCATCATCCTCCTTTTGCTGGCGGCCAACGCCGGCGTCGGTTTCTGGGAAGAGCGCGAGGCGGGCAACGCCATCGCCGCGCTGAAGGCCAAGCTGGCCATCAAGGCCCGGGTGAAACGCGACGGGCAGTGGATCAACCCGCCGGCGCGCGAGTTGGTGCCGGGCGATGTCATCCGCCTGCGCCTGGGCGACATTGTGCCGGCGGATGCGCGCCTGCTGGACGGCGACCCGGTGGAGGTGGATCAGTCCGCGTTGACGGGCGAGTCACTGCCGGCCGAGCGCAAATCCGGCGACGCCGTTTTTTCCGGTTCGATCATCCGTCAGGGCGAAATCGGCGCGCTGGTTTATGCCACGGGCGAGAAAACCTACTTCGGCAAGACGGCGCAACTGGTGCAGGAGGCACACACTGTCAGCCATTTTCAAAAGGCGGTTTTGAAGATCGGCAATTACCTGATCATCCTGGCCGTGGCGCTGGTCACCGTGATCATCGGTTTCGCCATCTACCGCGGCGACGCGATTCTCACGACGTTGCAGTTTGCCTTGGTGCTGACCGTGGCCGCGATTCCCGTGGCGATGCCAACGGTGTTGTCGGTGACGATGGCGGTGGGCGCGCGTCTGCTCGCGAGGAAGCAGGCGATTGTGAGCCGGTTGGTGGCCATCGAGGAACTGGCGGGCGTGGACGTGCTGTGCGCGGACAAGACCGGCACCCTGACCCAAAACAAACTGACACTGGGGGATCCGTTCAGCGTCAACGGGATTACCGCGGAGCAAGTCATTCTGAATGGCGCACTGGCGTCGCGCGCGGAAAACAACGACACGATTGACCTGGCCGTTCTGGGCGGCCTGAAAGACAAGGAAGCCTTGAAGGCTTATGAGGTGGTTCATTTCCAGCCGTTCGATCCGGTGCATAAACGCACCGAGGCCACCGTCAAAACCACGGACGGAAAGACGTTCAAAGTGACGAAGGGCGCGCCCCAGGTGATTTTGGCGTTGTCGGCCAATGCCGGACAGGTGAAGTCCGCCCTGGAAAAAGCGGTCAACGAATTTGCGGCGCGCGGCTTTCGTTCACTGGGCGTGGCGCGGGCCGAGGGCGACGGGCCATGGCTGTTCATTGGCGTGTTGCCCCTGTTCGATCCGCCACGGGAAGACGCCAAGTCCACCATCGCGACTGCGCTGGCGATGGGCGTGAAGATCAAGATGGTTACCGGCGATGCCCTAGCCATCGCCAAGGAAACCGCCAAAAAGCTGGATCTGGGGCCCAATATCCTTGATGCCGCCAATCTGGGTGACTCAAAGAAGCAAGAAACCACGGAAGTGGCCAAGTCCATCGAGAAGGCGGATGGTTTCGCGCAGGTTTTCCCCGAACACAAGTTTCACATCGTGGCTGTTTTGCAGAAGCGCGGCCACATCGTCGGCATGACTGGCGACGGGGTGAATGACGCCCCCGCGCTGAAGAAAGCCGACTGCGGCATCGCGGTTTCCGGCGCGACGGACGCGGCGCGCGCGGCGGCGGCCATCGTGCTGATGACGCCCGGACTGACGGTGATCATTGACGCGATCAAGGAGAGCCGGCGGATTTTCCAGCGGATGAACAGCTACGCAATCTACCGCATTGCCGAGACGATCCGGGTGCTGCTGTTCATGACGCTGGCGATTCTGGTCTTTAATTTTTATCCCTTGACGGCGGTGATGATCGTGATGCTGGCGTTGCTTAACGACGGTGCCATTCTGTCCATCGCTTATGACAATGTTCATTACAAGGACCAGCCCGAGGCCTGGAACATGCGGATGGTGCTGGGCGTCTCCACGGCGCTCGGCGTCATCGGGGTGGTCTCCGCCTTCGGATTATTTTACCTCGGCGAACGCGTCTTTCATCTCGACCGGGCGCACCTCCAGACGCTGATGTATTTGAAGCTGTCCGTGGCCGGCCATCTGACGATTTTCCTCACGCGCACGCGGGGCCCGTTCTGGTCCATCCGTCCCGCGAAGATTTTATGGATCGCGGTGCTCGGCACGCAAATCGTGGCCACGTTGATTGCGGTTTACGGGCTGTTCATGACCCCCTTGGGCTGGGGGTGGGCCGGGTTCGTGTGGGGTTATGCGCTGCTGTGGTTCCTCGTGAACGACCGCGTCAAATTGCTGGCGTATCGGATTTTTGATCCCGTCAAAAAAGCCGGGGCGAAACCTGAAATCAAAGTTGCATCTCAGCCCGGTGCCAAAGGTGATGCGAAAACTTCGGCTAAACCCGACGCCAAAGCCGAGTCTAAACCCGAACCCAAAACTGCTGAACCTAAGCCCGAAGCAAAGGTCGGGGAGAAGCCTGACGCCAAAACTGAACCAAAACCCCAAGCCAAAGCCAAGGCAACTTCCGATTTGACGCCGCAGATAGCGGCACGGGCCTATGAACTATACGAGCGCCAGGGCCATCGGGATGGTCAATCGGTGCAGAACTGGGACAAGGCCGAGCGGGAGATTCGGGAGACTCAAGCCAAGACCGAACCAAAATCTGAATCCAAACCAGCGGCCGAAACCGGGTCAGAGCCGGAAACAAAAGCTCAAACTAATCCTGACGACAATTCAAAACCCGAGGCCAAGGTTGAGCCTGAACCTGAAACCAAAGTTGACGCCAAGCCAGCGGAAAATCCCGAATCTAACCCGGAAACCAAAGTTATGCCACCGTCCGCCGTCAAATCAGGAGCGAAACCTGACACCAAACCAACCGACAAAGTTGAGCCGAAGCCGGATGCCAATGTGGAAACCAAACCTGAAACGAATGGGAAACCTGCGGCCGAGGTGTCACCGCAACTCGTCAAGCGGGTGCATAAACTTTATGAGGAGTTGGGGCGTGAGGACGTTCGAGCCGTTGAGGAATCGGAGGCGGCGGAGAAGGAGATTTGGAAAGATGAGTCCCACAAATAAACAGATGCGAACCGCACGGCGGGCATTACCTAAAAAATCAATGCAATTCATTCTGACGATCAACGGCGGTTCATCCAGCATCAAGTTCGCGTTGTATGAGGCGGTCAACCCGCTGAACCGCGGGCTGCGTGGAACAGTTGACCGCATCGGTTTGAGCGGGACAAATCTGACGTTCAATGAACCAACGGAGAAACAGCCGAAAAGCTTCAAACTCGCCGCTGCCGATCATAAATCAGCGGCGAATTCCCTGATTGACTGGCTCGAAAGGCAAATTGATTTCAAATCGGTAAAAGGCGCGGGGCATCGTGTGGTTCATGGGATGAAACATACCGAGCCGGAGATTATCACAAAAAAACTGTTGGATGAACTGCGTCGCATCAGCTCAAACGACCCGGATCATTTGCCGCGCGAGATTGAACTCATTGAGGTGCTTCGCCAACGCCATCCGAAACTGCCGCAAGTGGCGTGCTTCGACACGGCGTTTCACCAAACCATGCCGCGCGTAGCGAAGTTGCTGCCGATTCCGCGCCGCTTCGACGCCAAGGGAATTCAGCGTTACGGCTTTCACGGTTTGTCTTATGCCTATTTGATGGAGGAACTCGCGCGCCTCGGCGATCCGACTGCAAAAAAAGGTCGTGTCATCCTCGCCCATCTCGGCAATGGCGCGAGCCTGGCTGCCGTGCTCAATGGTAAAAGTATCGATACGAGCATGGGCTTCACGCCGACGGCGGGACTTGTGATGAGCACGCGCTCCGG
>Ga0181516_10000858_pt1 | contig 25059 bp, 22 predicted proteins | sample PEATcosm2014_Bin_25_FD_121104 | JGI IMG/M metagenome (GOLD analysis project Ga0181516, IMG submission 121104) | Peatland microbial communities from MTU Mesocosm Facility, Houghton, MI, USA - PEATcosm2014_Bin01_10_metaG | ecosystem: Environmental > Terrestrial > Soil > Wetlands > Peat | place... | reverse complement strand
CTTGGGTTAGGGTCAGCAGACATGCTGTAAAGATCGAACATTGTGAGAGAGCTCCGTTTAAGTTGCGAAGGTGACGTGATATTAGAGGGCCTTAGGCGATAAAGCGCCTCGCTTGACTTAAGGCGGGAAATCGCCTAATCTCAATCTAGGCGGGAAATCGCCTAATACCAAGCGCGAGAAGAGACACATGGACACCATTGCTCGTACTCCACTTCAGCTCGGAAATTCCATTCGGGAACGGCGACGAGCACTAGGCTTGACCCAAGAGCAATTAGCCGAAAGAGTTGGTGTGCGCCAAAGAACGATTTCAGATGTCGAAAGCGCCGGTGCGGCGCGCGTCGACACTCTACTCCGAATGCTGGTCGCGCTAGATCTGGAATTGCTCGTCCGTCCGCGAACCAAGGGCTCCGCAAGCGACATTGAGGCGATTTTCTAATGCCGCGCGCACGTTACGAGCCCCTCAACGTCTTTCTGAACAGCCGCTTGGTCGGCCAGCTTCGTCGCGATGTCTCCGGAGCCATCTCGTTTCAGTACGATCCGTCGTGGTTGGAATGGGAATTCGTTCTGCCGGTTTCTCTGTCGCTTCCTCTGCGTCAACAGGCATACAGCGGCGCCGCTGTAATTGCGGTGTTCGACAGTCTGCTACCTGACAACGATCATCTCCGGCGCCAGATCGCCGCGCGCACGAGGGCAGAAGGGATAGATGCGTATAGCCTCTTGGGCGCCATTGGACACGACTGCGTTGGCGCTCTTCAATTTTTGCCAAAGAACACCGAGCCTGGCCCAGCGGGCGCGATTGAAGGCGATCCAATCAGCGACGATCAGATCGCACTGATCATTGAAGGCCTCGCCACTGTGCCTCTGGGCGTTACGGAGGATGAGAGCTTCAGAATCTCGATTGCCGGCGCACAAGAGAAGACCGCATTACTGTATCGCGATGGAAGGTGGTACAAGCCGCGCGGCACCGCGGCCACAACTCACATTTTCAAGCCATCCATCGGCAAGCTCCCTAACGGGGTCGATCTCAGTCACAGTGTTGAGAACGAGTATTTCTGCCTGAAGCTGATCGGGGCAGTGGGGATTGAAACAGCGAAGCCGCAAATCATGACTTTCGGGAAACGGAGAGTCTTGGTGGTGGAACGATTCGACCGGCGGTGGACCGCGGACGGGAGACTCCTTCGGTTACCGCAAGAAGATTGCTGCCAGGCGCTTTCCATCTCTCCAGTGCAAAAGTACCAGTCGGACGGCGGCCCAGGAATTGTGCAGATACTCCAATTGCTCCGTGGTAGTGACGATCCACTCGCCGATCAGCGGGTGTTTCTAAAGGCAAATATCGTCTTCTGGCTTATGGGCGCGACAGATGGGCACGCGAAAAACTTCAGTGTGTTTCTCCGGCCCGGCGGCCGCTTCCGATTGACGCCCCTGTACGATGTTATTTCCGCTCAGCCGAGCATCGATTCTAAGCAGTTGCTCTGGAAGAATTTTCGCTTGGCTATGTCCTTTGGAACCAAACCTCACTACGCTATCCGGCAAGTCGCACCTCGACATTTCTTTCAGACGGCGGCCCTGGCTGGAATTGGGAAGGACGTCGTGCCCTCGATTATCGAAGAACTGCGCGACGAGGTGGTAGTTGCGGTCGATCGCGTTAAAGAAGATCTTCCATCCGGCTTTCCGGGTAAAATTGCCGACTCCATTTCAAATGGAATTAAGCGACGCCTTCAGATTCTCGAGTCCGGCGATCAAGAAGTATCGTCTGGTGGAGCAACATAAGTTCTCTCGCGCCATCAGACACCGCAAATCAATTGTGCTAACCGCTCACTCCAAATTGCACCCTGCTCTGTTACTTATGACAGCGAAGCTAGTGGGCGGCAAATTTCAGATTTCCTGCGCGTCGCAACCAGAATGGCTTATGTGAACCGTCCGGAATCTCTGCCGTGAGTCGGCGCATTCCGGAGAAACGTGCCGAGAAGTCTTGCCAGTTTTTCGGATAACGATCGTTCAGTTTCCCTTCTGGATGAGTGATTTGGCCTGATATCGCTATTTGACCTTCGCACGACTTGCCACAGACCCTATGGTCGTCTCAAGTACTATCCTCCGCTTCAAGAACCCTCAGCCATTCCGGCACGGCTGAGGCGTTCAAAACCACGTTTGAGGTATTCCCCAGGGGTGGCCCCTACAACTCGTTTGAACGCCTTACTGAACGCAGCGTCGGACTCATAGCCTACCGACCGCGCAATGTCGATGAGCTTTTTGTCGCGCTGTTCAAGTAACTGAATCGCCTTCTGCATCCGCCATTCGGTCACGTATTCCAGCGGTGTTTGTCCGAGTAGCTCTTTGAAACGTGCTGCGAATGCAGAGCGAGACATGCCCGCCGATTCGGCCAGGGATTCGACCGTCCACGGTGCATTTACTTTCTCGTGAAGGGCACTCAGAGCGACGCCCAACTGAGGATCGAAGACTGCGCGGAGCCATCCCTTGCTGCGAGACGGTTCCGATGCGATATGCGCCCGCAACAACTGGATCACAAGTATCTCGGCTAACCGAGTCGAGACCACTTCAGATCCGGGCGCCTGTTCGGCCATCTCTGAAGCCAGCGCCTGCACTGTGTTGTGAAGAGCCAGCGTGCGTGCCTGATCGGCCTTCATCAAAATAAAGTTCGGCAATAGCTGGTTGATTGGCTTCAAGCTGGCCTCGTCGAAACTCAACGACCCGCAAACAATTGTGGCGGGTGCGCCGCCGCCGCCACAAAGAGCGACATTGCCATTAGCCCTGGCCCCAATCTCGCTAAACGTCCACTTCGGACGCGTTCGCGGGCTGTCGCGCAGAACAATTGAAGTCCCCCGCGCCAGCAAGAAACAATCACCACCGGTGAGCGGAATCGGTTCCTCGATACCTTCCACGCTCAGCCAGCAGTTTCCCCGCGAAAGCATGGCGAAGTGCGCTAGGTCTGCCGGCGGCATCGCTTTGCCGGAAGGCCTGACGTGTACTTTCACCTCGTTCTCTTGCCTTAGGCCCCAGGGAGCCGTCGCTTCCAGCCTGTGAAGACCGAACGCGGTAACGTGCATCGTTTTGAAGATGTCTGTAACTGGGTCCACGTTTGCCTCTCCTTATGGACGAATAGACAAAAAGAATGGACTTCTGAGCAGTTCTCGTCCACCGCCAGAGAATCTACTCTACTGTACCGAATACGAAGGGAGTCGTCATGGGAAAGCTTGAAGGAAAAGTCGCAGTAATAACAGGCGGAAACAGCGGGATTGGGTTAGCCACCGCCAGGCGTTTCGTTGAAGAAGGCGCGCACGTTGTAATCAGCGGTCGACGCGAGAAAGAGCTGAAAGAAGCCGCAGCCTTTATCGGAAGAAACGTCACGACGGTCGCGGGCGACGTAACGCGCCTGCAGGATTTGGACCGCCTCTATGCAGTCGTGAAAGAGAAACACGGTCGCATCGACGTACTTTTTGCAAATGCAGGCTGGGGTGAAGTCGCACCGCTGGAAGCGGCTACGGAAGCTCATTTCGACAAGACCTTCGACCTGAATGTGAAGGGACTGTTCTTCACAGCGCAGAAGGCCCTCCCCTTATTCAAAAATGGAGGCTCGATCATCCTCAACTCTTCAGTCGCGAACGTGATGGGAGTGCCAGCGTTTACCGTCTACGCCGCGAGCAAGGCGGCTGTGCGCAGCTTCGCGCGCGGCTGGACCATGGAGCTGAAAGACCGCAAAATCCGCGTGAATACGGTAAGCCCCGGACCAATCGAGACTCAAGCACTTGAGAATGCAGGCCTCACTTCTGAGCAAGCCCAGCAAGCGGCCGACCAGTTCGTCTCGCAGGTTCCGCTTGGCCGAAGAGGTAAACCCGACGAAATTGCGGCCGCTGTCGTGTTCCTCGCCTCCGATGAAAGTTCTTACGTCACCGGCGTGGATCTCGCCGTCGATGGAGGCATGGCGCAGGTCTGACCTCGTCGCGGTTCCGTGGCTCGCCCTCAAACTCCGCCAGTCCTCAGTCCACCTTTCTCAAACTTCGCTCCTGACACCAAAATCGGAGAAACAGCATGAACTATGCAATTGTCGGATTCGGAAAGATCGGCCAGGCGCTCGCCCACGCCTTTGCCCGTAACAACATCAACGTGACTGTCGCGAGCCGCCAGCCGCCCGAAGCGTTGGCGCCTCAGGCTCGGGCGGTTGGACCCACGGTCGTTGCCAAGTCGCTGCGGGATGCGCTCGAGGCCGACACAATCTTCCTGGCAATCCCGTTTGGAGAACATCGTGAGCTTGCGAAGGCGCTGCCGGGTTGGAAGGGCAAGACGATCATCGACGCAATGAATTCGTTTCCCCTGCCACCTGAGGAACTGGACGGTCTCCCGTCCTCCGCCTTCATTGCAAAGTCCTTCACCGGCGCTAAGGTCGTGAAAGGTTTTAACCACCTGGGTGCGGCTACATTGGCTAGCGATCCGGTTGTTGAGGGAGGCCATCGCGTCATCTTTCTGTCGAGCGATGATCAGGACGCGATCGCCCCCGTCGCGGAGCTGGCGAAGAGACTTGGATTCGCCCCCGTCACTCTCGGAAAGCTGAACGAGGGCGGCTTGCTGGTGCACGCACGGGGCCGCGTCTGGGGACCACTCATCTTCCAGGACCTGTTCAAGAAGCAGCAATAGTTCCTCGACCGCGCGATTGGACGCGCGCGGTACGACACAAAACGTCCGGCCATATCAGACACGCTCTGAGGCAAGGGAAAAGGAGAGATTTCGATGAGCATCGAAAAGAACGTACAGACTGTCAAGAACTTCCTTGCGGCACTCGGCCGCCGCGATAGGCAAGCTCTGCTGGCGTTGGTTGCCGAAGATCTTGAGTGGATCATCCCGGGCGAGGACTGGCCGCTGGCCGGCACGTATCGCGGACATGCGGGGCTGCACGCGCTACTTCAGAAAGCCAACGAGGCAGTGGAGACGTCATTCCCTCAGCCTCCCGAGTTCGTAGCGCAGGGAGACCGGGTCCTGGTCGTCGGCTTCGCTACTGGAAAAATCAAAGCCACCAACAAAACCTTTGAGGATCACTGGGTCTTCGACATCACAGTTCGAAACGGCAAATTGACGCACGTTCGGGAGTAGGTCGATACTCAAGCACTGGAACGGGCCTCCGAGTCAGTTGCAAACCGCAATCACTGACCCACCGAGAGCGCTGCTATAGGCGTGACTCAACTTCGCGCAGCCGGTAGATTCTTGTTCATGCAATAGGTCCGTGAATGCACAATCGCCAAACCGCAAACTGAAGCTGGTGGAAGCCTCACCCTGAAACTTTTGAGGAACACACATCGGCTGCAAGGGTGACCTCGTCCATCGCACCCACCTCATCAAAGACAAGGCGCGAACTGCGACAGCTTCACACGGATGTCAAGTCAAACTTGAATCTCCTCAGCTGGTTTAAGTTTGTCTGAAACGGTAGACGCTTGCGCTTCTGCAACTGCCCCAGCACAATTCCAGGTGAAATCTGGTGCTCCTCAGCGAATGTCGTTATACGGTCCTTGGAGATTGGCTTCTCGCGCATGAGCGACAAGAAGGCTTGCCTCGGGATCAAATGATTTGCAGCAAACTCGTTTGCCTCGTCTTCCTCTTCATCTTCCGAGGTTCCTGCTCGCTCTAAGAACCCTTCCTTTTTCCCGTGAAGCAGCACGTGGGCGCATTCATGAAAGAACGTGAACCAGAACTGATCGTCTGATTCATAGCGGCAGCTCAGCTGGATCAAAGCCTTCTCCGATGTCAGCCATCGCGCCGCGCCACAGACATGGGTGCGCTGCAGCTCCGCAATGAAGCAAACCGCAACACCTACGGCTGCACATACTTCTTGGATCTTCGCCTTGATCACCCGCAAATTCGGCTCACGAGAAAGAAGGCGTAACCGGACTAGTGCATTCTTGAACTCAACCTTATCGAAAGGGGCACATGCAAGACGCGCCGCTTCTAGCTCGCCCAACCTCAACCATGTGCACATCGCTAGATCGTCCGGATCAAAAGCCGGCGACTTCCGGAATGCCGCGACCGTAGACGATGCCAGCAGAGTGTCGGGAGAGTCAATGCCAAAGAAATCAAGACACCGGCGGACCAGATCGATCTCGTCTTGAGCTGGTTCGAAGGCACCCCGCTTCGTGAGCTCTTTGGTAGGGATGCGCTTCGCCCATTCAACCAACGGAAGCAGTCGCTCACAATCCTTCTTCTGCGCAAGCTCGAGCTGATAGGCCGACTCCAGCGCATTCCAAAGCTTCGCAGGCACGCCCAGCGCCCGCTCGAGCTGGATGGCAGTTTCAGCCGTAATAGAGGCCTTACCTTTGACGATCTCGTTGATCGTCTTCAGCGGCCTTCCCATCCTGGTGGCAAGCTCTGACTGCGACATCCCCTTGGCTTCCAGTACTTCGATCAGATGCTCCCCGGGGGGAACCGAATAATCGGGCGCGAAGTCAAAAGCCTTAAGCGCCATAAATGCTCACCTCAACCACGACGATTTGATCGATTTCTTTTGCCGCGAGTTCCCCGTTGGGAGAGCGGGGAACAGGCCTGTGATCTGGTACCACGATAAGTCCACAATCCTTCCGTACGCCGATCGCGAGCTGGTCACGTGCATCGGTCTTCAGTTTCAGCGGCAAAACGCCGGGATAGCCACGAAGCAGGTCTAGCGTAGGCGTCGCGACCAGTAATTTGAGCCGCCTGCGTAGGCATATACCTAGAGCCGATCCCCATTTCCGGTCGATGGCGGCAGCTGATCCACAAATGTCCGCAAGAGATCGAGAAGAAAAACGAACGCGCATGAAGCTCCACGTACCATTGACCCTAAAGGTAAATAAAATCTCGGATCATGTATACCAGTCGGGTTCCGGCAAGCAAGAGGGAGGAACCTGATCTGGTACACCTCTAGGCACCCTGCACCTGCGTTCGTGTATTTCTTTTGCGCTCACCTCAGCCGAAAATATCCCCGGCTCTTACCCTCTCTCTCGACCAAAATGCCCGGCGCGTGGGTCATTTCTCGACACAGACGATTCACATCCCACGGCACCTCATCGAGCCGCTCCGCCAGTTCGGTATAGTGCTGCCACTCCCGCGTGCTCAGCGCAAGTATTCGTTCGCGGAGAGCTTCGGGTTCCTCCGGAGCGATGTCCGAGTCTTCCTCACGATTACCGCACCACAGGATCTGGTGGTTCCAAACGATGAAGTGACTGAGACAACCTGTGTCCCGCCAGACCGAAGGATAGATGGACACCTGATTTCTCTTGCGGTAGAACCGCCATGCTTTAGCTGTTCGCGGATCGAGATTGATCGTGAGCGTATCGCCACATCCATCTGGACAGGCCATCACCAGCGAACGTGGTACACCTCGATGCACGAGGACAGAGTCCCCTGGGCGCTCCAAGAGACGATCGGCAGAGTGGCGGTGCTGCACCACACCTCTGTCACGAATCCTCTCAGCCTTCGGCATCATGTTTCCTCACGATTTCTTCCATCAAGCGGTATCCCAGCTCAAGAGCGACCACGCGCCTGCCCCGGTCCGCCTCACTCTTGCTCGGGATGAATTTGCACCAGCGCCAAAGCGCGATCACGAGAGCAATGGGGTACTCGTACGGGCTGCTTTGGTCGTAGATGCCAAAGGCCCGAATTCGCTGCAAACAACCAAAGAGCCACGACTCGGGATTCGGAGGAGCATCGATACTCGGACTGTTCGTGATCGCATGGAGCTCGTAGAACGGTTCGATTTCGCTTTTCCACTCTGGCTGCTCGAATTCGTCTTTTCCGTCCTCGCCTCCTCGATACGCAAAGACCAGTGCAACTTCTAGCATCGCTACGTCGAAACAGAGCGGAGCTTCTCGTCCCGGAAGCGTATCGCCTCGCACGCCACCTAGGTCAATGAGAATGGCATCGTCGCCACGTACCCGCACGTTTTCTCCGTGAAGATCGCCATGAATAGTAGCGGCACGGTACTTGAACTGGATGGATGCTAACTTTTCCCAAGCAGCTACAAACTCTGCTTGCTCCATACGCAGCGATTCTAGATACATCTTCTGTATTTTCTGTGGATGCATCATATCCAGACGTTCGGCAGCTGCGGTCAGCGAACCGGACACCATCGGGCACTGTCGCCCGCGGTCCCGCCAGCGCCCTAACGTGCGGTAAAACAGATTCGAAATGGCTGATTCCGCTCTGCGATTACGTGCAGCGTCCAAGAGCGATTCAGACATCTCTACGAAGTCCGCTACATAGATCGCGCGCCGGAAGCCTTGGATAGAAATTTCGAGATTGGGACGCAATTCAAATGGGACGAACGGCGAGACATCTTCCATCGCCTTGATCTCTCTAGAGACCTCGGCGCGGTCTCCAAGCTTTACCAGCCGTGGCAGCCGCCAATGCGCAATCGAGGTGTCCTTACCCGATCGCTTCTCGTGCGCAATGAAGACCCGAGAGCCCGACATGCCTCCACTCAGGATGTGCAGGTGTACCTCTTCCGCTTCCTGGAAGGCACGCCGTACCAGCAGCTCGTCCTCCGGCCCCAACTTCTCGAAACGCCCCTTTTGCTGCAGGTCGAAATGATGCCACCGCCGTCCCGGATGGCAGCACACGACCGTGTCGAAGTGAACCCCTTTCAGACTGGGCACAAGGCGCACACCCTCATCCCAGGGGTAGACCGCGTCGGTCGAGGGTAGGGTCGTACCGCGTATCGCCGTCGGGTCGCCACCCACGACCAAGAGCAGCACGCCATGCATGATGAGGAGAGGCAGCTGCCGGTACACCGCAGCGGCCAAGTCATCCGCGATAGGGTAGTTAAGGATGGCCAGCCTGGTAACGCTCAAGAGCGCCGCCTCCAACCCTTCCGGTGTTTGGTTTTCGACGATCCTCCAGCCGCGCAATGAGAAACGTTCTTCTACACCGATCGACGGGCCTGTTCCCCACCAGAGAATGTGATCGACAACTTTCATCGGCCCTCCGGGTCCGCCAAGCTGAGGTCCTTGCTCGGGCCGCAGCCAAGGACCCCCTCCTCCCCGCATACACCGCACGCCTTGTCTGACTTTGCCGACAACGGCCGCACCTTGCCGCTGAGGGCGTCATACGATTGCCAGCGAGCCTCCACCGGAATCGCGGTGAACGCGCCAAGAAACATCGTCACAGCCATCGAAACCATCGTGCTATTGATCGAAATGACCGCTGGTTGCCGTTCGCCCCCCTCATTGAAGTAGGGATCGGCTGCTCGCTGTTGCTCGGTCATCAGCTCCTCCCGGATGCGGTGAGCGTTGAGGACTTGGCTGCACCAGAGGCACGGCAGACCCGGGCCCACCATCTGGGTGCGACCCGTCACCGCCTCCACCTTGCCTTCACGGGCGTTGATGGCGACACCGATATCGAATGCGGGCACGAGGTATTGGTAGGAGAACTCCGAAAGCAAGGCCCGGCTCACGTGGGAGTCGGTACACATGAAGACACAATCGACCGTTCGCAATGCCTTAATCGCCTCTTTCGCCGTCACACTCCGCTGGACACGCTGTACCGAGGCTTCGGGTTGAATCGACGTAATCAGCGCCGCGGCCGTGTCGATTTTGGCCTGGCCGGCGGAGCCCGGCCCGGTGCCGACCACCCGATTGAGATTGGTTTCTTCGAGGACGTCGGGGTCGATCAACACAAACTTCCGCACACCCAGATGCGCTAGCTGTTGCGCTGCCACGGATCCGGTGCCGCCAAGGCCTACCAGCGCCACCTTAAGGTTGCTCACGATATTCTGACCTGCGCTGCCAAAGGCACGAACCTGACGATCGTATTGCTCCATGTCCGGTGCCCCTGTCCGCTCGCGCATTAGCGTTACCCGTGGCCCGACGATGCGCACCGGCAACCCCTCGTCTGCACCGATTCGCCGCGCGAGAATTCGCCCGTCACAGAGCACGAGTGAGAAGCTGAACCCTCTCGGGTTCCGGTCCCGCAAGAAGTCCACGAGACCGGCCTCCGTCCGATCGTCCGTCCCGGAAAACTCCAAAAATCCCGGAGGGTGGCTGTGCATCAGCGCTAAAGAACGGCCGCTGGAGTGCGCCAGCCGCGTGACCCGGACCAGGAACTGAGGCGCAAACGTAATCTCCGTCGCCGACGCGTGCAGCCGATCTCCGTCCTCCGCGATCACCGCCTCCTGCACCAGGAAGCGATTGCTAATCGGGTCATGCTGCAATAGCAGCGCGGCGCCACGTTCCTCGCTCGCCGCAAGCATGCGATCAAGGTGCCGATGCATCGCCTCACTGAACACGATTTCCATCAGCGCACCACCTCAAACCGCTTGCGGATCACACGCACATAGGTCATGAGATCGCACGTGGACGGATTCCAGCTCCCGTTCAAGTGCCACGAAAACCACAGCGTCTGCGTCGGCGGGATGCCCGGCTGCGCAGCGTTGGCGCCTGTGTTCGCAGGCTGCGTGCCGCCCTTGAGACGAAGGGAGGAGTCCGCCCAGAAGCAGTCAGGCGCCGCGTAGGGATACCCATTCGGCACCGCAAAGCTGACCCCCGTCACTCCCTGAGACCAGCCTTCCGGCAACGCTATTTCCGGAATGACCACTACGCTGGTCCCATTCCCATAGGCCGCGATGGTCGCGCCGGGGAACGCCGCACGAAGGTCCGCGAACTGAGCTTCGAGGGTCTTCATCGGCCACCAAACGTCGCAGGAGGAACGATGGTGAAGTGCGCCGGGTTCGTGCGGCCCTTCAACACCACAACTGTGTTCGGATGGACCACTTCATCCGGGGCCGAGCCTTCACTCTCCAAGACCAGCGAGTTGGCCGGGTTCCAGCCGGGGAGCCGTGCCGTGACCTGCGCCCCGGTAACTTCCGGCAGCTCCGTCGTGTACTCCGTGCCGTTGACGAAGTACTCGTAGACAGCCGACTCCGTCGGACGCTTGTGGCTGCGGCAATGCTCCACACCGGCAGCTTTGAGCTCCAGAAAGTCTTCGTCCCCGAGCACCACATTTGTGCTCTCGTCCCGTATCCACACCAGTTCATCCGCCGCTGGGACATGCGCTAGGTGCTTGGCTTCGCGGCAACGAATCTTGTCTGCCCCCCAGAACACCGTGTGCTCGTTGACCGTGAACTCAAACGCCGTCCCGCTCTCAAACGCATAGAACTCGGCATTACCTCCGGCAAGATCGAGCACATCCTCCGAGGTGGTCACCCTCGATCCATGCGGCGTGCGCTCGATCAGGAGGTAGTCGTCCGCAGGCTCGAACCCTGCATCGGTCAGCAGCTTCGCTGACTCGGGAGTCCCGTCGTCCGTTGTTGCCTGCTTGCCATTGATCCGGTACAAGAACTCGCGCTTCTCCTCGCTCATCCAACTCACCTCTTCTGTTCGAATCGGCACCACCGCATGCGTACCGTCTATTGGGAAGGTTATGACAGAATGTTCTGATCTGTCAATATTTTATTAACCCTTTGGGTTATACAAAATTTCAAAACTGAGACCGATGTGAAGAGTATCTCCGGGCTGGTGGCAATCGGCGTCGACCAGAACGGCTAACGTGAGATCCTGGGCGTCAGCGAAGGATCCGGGAAGAGAAGGCCAGTTGGGCAGGATTCCTGCGCGAGCTGAAGGACCGCGGATTGAAGGGCGTGGAACTGATCGTCTCGGACCGCTGCCTCGGCCTGGCCGAGAACGTGGCTGATTTTTATCCCGAGGGCAAGTGGCAGCGCTGCGTAGTGCATTTTATCGCAACGTGTGGACAGCCGTGCCCTCCGGCAAGATGAAGGAAGTCTCAGCGACGCTCAAGGCGATTTATGCGCGGAAGATGCCAATCCAGCTAAGGAAATGGCCTTGCAGGTGGTCGAGAAGCTGCGCACCATGCGTCTGGCCCGGGCTGCTGAGATCGTCGAAAACGGAATTGACGAGAGGCTGAGCTACTATGCAATGCCGGCGGAGCATTGGCGCTGTCTCAGATTCAGTAACCCGCTGGAGCGACTGATGCGCGATATCCGGCGGCGAACGCGCGTCGTGGCGCCTTCACAGACGGCCATTCGGCCCTGATGCTGGTCACGGCCCGACTGAGGTACATCGCGGCAACTGAGTGGGGGACGAAGCGGTACATGCAGATGAACAGGCTGGCAGAAGTCAAGGCGATCGAAAGTGCGGAAAACTCTGGACACTACCCGATTGCCGTTGATCTTCAGAGCGTCGAGCAGCAACGTTCGTGCTCGATTCTGCATTCGCAAAACATTCCACCACGCAATCCGCAGAAAGCTGCCGAACGCATAAAGGGCTCGACCTTCTCTTCCAATCGTCGCGCATTCTCCAGAAGGTCGCCTGCCATGCCGTCGTTCTAGCTCCTTCAGTGCACGTAGCCTTCGAATTCCCTACGAGCGCATCATCGCGAATGCACTCGTCGATGGCAGAGACAGATTGGAGTGCCGGCGAGTGTTGAGGAAGCCATGTACGTCAATGCTCAAGTGTTCGATAATCTTGTGATTAAAGGTTCGAGTCGAGTTGCCGTTACTTACCATTCGCATGATGGCAACACGGCTGGCGGAACTTCTCGATATCTCGAATCACTTCCGACCGTCTGAACTTGTAGGTATGCCTTTGAATTCCGGACATAAGGTAGGCAGTGAGTTTACCTTCACGAGCCATCCGAATCACATTGCGGCGAGATTCACCGAGCAAGGCGGCGATTTCGTCCGCATCAACGAAGTGTTCTAAATCTGTATTCACTGTTCCTCCTAGTTTGAAAACGAGAACTGATGAGGGGAGTTGAGGACGCGTTTATAGAAGCGCAAAACGCCGTAGGTGAGATTGCGTGATGCATCACTAAAAGAGGAGCGGAAGAGTGGAGCCGGATTGGAGGCCTCGCGCGCTCCACGGCCACACGCAGGACAACAGACTTGAACTACGGGTTCGAATATGGATCCTTTGTCTGGCGCACTATTGCTCGAGGCTCATGTCGTGCAGGGTATTGGAACATATATATTCCAATATAATATTTAATGTAATGTTTATATTTCCATTCAGTTTTGACATAAACATGTCTCTCTGCCACAATTGGATATAAATGTCCCGTTTAGATGATTATTGGGATAGTAATGTTCCTTGGTGAGAAGATGGCAAAACCAGCACATCGCGCACATTCCCGCCAGAACCTCGAAGCTCTCGAAGTACTGGCCCAGATGATTCGCGTCGGTAGGCTCGACCGCAAAATGAGCGCACAGGAAATGGCTGATCGCGCGGGAATTTCTCGACCACTCCTGCGCCGGATCGAAAACGCAGATCCAAGTTGTGCAATCGGATCCGTCTTCGAGGTTGCCGTTATCGCGGGTGTTCCCCTTTGGGGGGGCGACCCGGATAGGCTCGAGTCACAACGGTCCGCACTATCGGAAAAACTCAGCCTCCTGCCCCAGAGGGCCCGCAAGCCGAGGAGGATCATCCACGATGACTTCTAAGGACGACTACAAAGAGGCCTATGTATGGATATGGCTCCCGGGTGAGACAAAACCCGTTGTCGCCGGCATCCTGCAACGTGTGGGAACCCGGTTCCTGTTCAACTATGGACGAAGCTATCTGGCACGCGAAAACGCAATTTCTATCTACGAGCCGGAACTTCCTCTCCAGTCAGGTGAGATTCCGCTCGCTGACGGCCTCTCAATGCCGGGATCTATTCGCGATGCATCTCCTGATGCCTGGGGCCGCCGCGTCCTGATCAACCGCAAGCTCAGCGTCAAGGGCGCAGAGGCCGGAAGCCATGATCTGGGAGAACTGACCTACCTGCTCGAATCTGGGTCGGACAGGGCCGGTGCTTTGGACTTTCAAGCCTCGGCAACCAAATATGTGCCGCGAGGAATGGACCAGGCCTACCTGGACGACTTGCTCCGCGCGGCGGAACAGGTTGAGAAAGGAGTTCCTCTCTCGCCAGAGTTGGACAAGGCTCTACAGCACGGTACATCTCTGGGAGGGGCGAGGCCGAAGGCACTGCTCACATCCGAGGACAAGAAGTTCATCGCCAAGTTCTCCATGAGCACCGACATCTACAACGTCGTGAAGGCGGAGTATGTTGCGATGCGGCTCGCAGGTCTGGTGGGGCTCAATGTCTCCCCTGTTCAAATGGAAAAAGCGCTTGGCAAAGATGTGCTGCTGGTCGAGCGCTTCGACCGCGAGCGTCTGGAAGGCGGATGGGGCAGAAAGGCATTTGTCTCGGCCCTCACCATATTCGAACTCGACGAGATGATGGCCAGGCACGCCAGCTACGAATTGCTGGCCGAGATGATTCGGCGCCGCTTTGAAAACCCTAAAGATGACCTTCGCGAACTGTTTGGCAGACTCACGTTTAACATTCTCTGCGGGAACACCGATGATCACGCACGCAACCATGCAGCTTTCTGGGACGGAAAGAATCTGCGTCTCACGCCTGCTTATGATGTATGTCCTCAGTCTCGCCTAGGAGAAGAAGCCGGACAAGGTATGCGGATTGTTGGCAGCAACAACCGAAGCCAGCTAGTCCTGTGTCTCGAGGCGGCTCCGCAGTTTCTTCTCTCGGATCAGGACGCGCGCGCCATCATCTTGCTGCAAGTGAATACCATCCGAGCACGGTGGGATGGCATCTGCGATGAGGCGAATTTGTCAGCGACAGACCGCGCCCAGCTTTACGGTCGGCAATTCCTGAATCCATTCGCGTTTTACGACTCGCCGGAAGAAATCAGGTCAGCCGGTCAACGCTGAAACACTTGGGTGCTTCGCTCGGTTGGAATCTCGGGGAGTTTGAGCAAAACCAACCACTCCAGGTTCCATTCTTTGCCTGAGCATTTCCTCACGCAACTGTTGTTGCGATTGCTCGAAGCGCGCCATTGCCTGACATTTATGGTCCTGCATAGGGTGCACATAAAAGCGAAGACAACGGATTGAGCTGTGACCCAAAATGGGATGCCAAGGTCGGCAAATCCATCCCACACTGGCCTGCACGGGTTGCGAAAGTGTGGCGCAGATCGTACGGAACAAAAGCCAGATGCACACCCTCTTTCCGAGCCTCGGCGAGAACCCGGTTGTGAGCTGAATTAATTTTGCCAATGGGCCTCGACGAATCCTTCGGAGATGGGAATAGCCAGTTCGATTTGGTTTGCATGCGCTGTTCGATGATTTCCTTCGATTCAGAAGTCATCGGAATCGCGCGCTTGGCGGCCGATGATTTCCCGTCCCGTATATGAATGAGATGACGGGGCAGGTCGATATCGACTTTAGCCAAACGGATGACTTCATCGGGACGCATTCCCTGGTTAATTATCAGGCGGCCGACGTCGTAAAGATCTGGATGCTTGGCTGCGCGACGAAAGTACTGCTCTTCCTCGTGCATCGTTAACGGGTGAATACGCACAGCATCAGTATCGGATGGAATCTCAATCTCGCGTATCGGATTGTTCGGGGCCCAGCGCTTTCGAATCGCAGTCGCGAAGAACCGGCTTAGTGAGTAGAGATCATGGCGTACCGTGATATCCTTGACCCGGCTTTCGACGATTCTCCATGAAACGTATTCTTCGATTGCTCCCGCATCGATTTCGCTCACGAGCTTTGCGCCAAAGAAGGACGTCGCACTCACCAGACTCGTACTAATTCGCTTGAAGCTGCTTGGATGAGCTCGATAGCGCGGTTCTGCTAGTCTCCTGAACTCGTCGATCGCGGCTTTAAGTGAAACTGGCTGGATTGCCTGATTCGAGTTGCCATTTCGCAAGTCGCGCATCAATTCCTGCTCGATCTTCTGCGCTTTTTTTTGGTTGCGCCGACTGGCATGGAGGCCTGTATTCCCCGTGTACTCTTTCCCTTTGAATTGAAATCGGTAATGCCAATTCGTGCCTCGCGCTCTGATTGACACTCTCTTTAACCTCGTACATAAACTAAAGTTCGTCGACCCTTGCCGAAGGATTGCGCGGCCTTTGATGCGGTTATTTATTATGTATACGGTCTTCTTCCCGACCATGGCACGAGCTTTTCGCCAACATGATTTCTTCAACCCGTTATCCAACCCGTCATCGCTGACTAGGGCCCATTTCTAAAGAACTTAGCTGTATTTCAATGTAGTTGTATGTTCCTTTAAGTCCTTAATTTTCAATAACTTCATCCCTTGACACGGAAGAGGTCGCTGGTTCGAATCCAGTCGTGCCTACCATTTCTTATAAAAGACTTAGCAGGCATTCGCAGATCACCATATTTCCTCCTCCAACCCAAGTCCAACCCAACATCCTCTCACGCGACCTCTGAAATGAGGTGAATCGCGTCGAGATACTTGCCCTGCGCGGCGATCTGCGTCTTGTTAACGCGGTGTACGTAAATCGCCGAGGGACTGGACTGTGCACTGTCAATAGTCGACAGTGGCGTGAGCTGGTTCCCGGGTGGGGCAAGATGAATCTGTCTCGCACCACGTAAGTGAGTGAGAGGTACAGCGTGCGAAGAACTGCAACAGCGGCGGACGGTTACTTCAATTTTGGTAGACCGACTTTGCGCACCAGTTCCGCGTATCGGGGGTCAGATCGAAGATTATCCATCTCAAAGGCGGTGTTCAGCTCTCTGAGCACGAAATCGTGCTCGCGATAGGCGGTGTTCAGCCATTCGAAGGCTTTCTCCTTGTCCCCCAGGTCGGCATATAAACGTGCGATTTCATAGGGGGATGCGTAACCGGTCTCGCGCTGGCTGATTTTGGCTTTTGCGCCTTCGGTGAGTGCGCCACGCCAACCGGCAGAGCGATATCCGCGTTCAAGAGCATCGTCGAAATCGGTGTAGTTTTTATCGTTCGAATGACGGGCAAAAATGTTCCATTGCTCGATGACCTGGGGATACATGCGTTTTCCCCAGTAGGCATAGAACAGGCAGTCATGGGCCAGGTTGTAAGTTGGGTTATCGACCAGCAGTTGCTGGCACACTGCGATGGCATCATCGTAGCGGCGCGCCGCAACAAGAACGCTTCCCTTGACGCGGCGGATGACGGGCGATGTTGGATCGAGCAGATGAGCCTGATCGATTTCCTTCAGAGCCTCCTGCTCTCGGCCGCCGATCATGCCCAGGTATTCAGCGAACCACTGATGGGCGGTGGCATCGTTGGGGTCAAGTGCAAGGGCTTTCCTGAATTCGGCTTCGCCACCCGCAAAATCCCAATCGTACGCCGTCTGCACGCTGGCAAGAATGGCGTGAGGATGGGCCAGAGTGGGATCCAGGCGAAGGGCTTCGCGGGCCGCAATGCTCGATTTTGGGAAGTCTTCCGCGGGATTCGCGTCAAAATAGGGAAGCGCGGAATAGACGTCAGCGAGAGCCGAATAGGCCAGCGCGTAGTTCGGGTCTTTGGCGATGGCCTGGTTGAAAAAGGGGATGGAAGCCCGGAGATTGGAGAAGTTTCTCAGGTTCCACCAGTAACGCCCCTTCAAATAGAGGGTGTAGGCCTCTGGGCTTTGTGTGCCTTGCTCGCTGACTCGCTGTTTGTCGGCGCTACTTAGACTGGAGCGCAGCTGTTCTGCGATGTCACCGGCGATTTGTCCCTGCAATTGGACGAGGCTGGAGATTTTGCCGGCATACCGCTTTCCCCACAATTCAGTGTTGTCGTGAACGTTGGTGAGTTCGGCGCTGACTCGTATGTTGTCTTGCTCGACGGCGACGCGGCCGCTGACTACCACCGATACGCCAAGCTCGCTACCTGCCTCCTTCACATCTATATCTTTTCCCTTGAGACGAAAAACCGAATCGCGAGACCGAACCTTGAGCTGAGGAATACGGGCCAGATTACCAATCAAAGACTCAGTAATGCCGTCGCTGAGGTAATCGGAGCCCTGATTTCCGGCGGCGTTTGTGAAGGGCAAAACCGCGACAGAATCGGGTGCCAGATCCGAGCCTCCCGTGACGGAGCTTTCGCGATCGCCGACTGCGGTGACGCGCGAACCGTTGTGGCTCGCGGAGAAATAGAAGATGAGCGCCGCGGTAAGGCCCAAAGGCAGGAGCCACGCCGCGACTCGCGCGGGGCTCACAGTCCAGCGATGCCCAGTGGGAGCAGGAACAGGCAAAGTTTGAACTGGTGTGGCCACCTGCCCTGTGGCTTGTCCGCTTACGGCTTGTTCGGTGGCAAGACCAGCATCCGGTTCTTCAGAGGCCTGGTCCTCGGCTTCCAATTCGTCGGCTTTGCCTTTGAGCCAATCAGTCAGTTCGCTGGGGTAGGCAAACACACCTCCGCGCTCTCTGCCCGGAACGCGATGCACAGGCAGGCCACGTTCCCGCTCCCAGCGCTTAACCGTACGCTCGGCGCGATTGAGAAAAACCGCTATCTCTTTCCACGAGATAAGTGCTTTTGCGGGATCGGGATTTTCTTTATCAGGGGACGCCATATCTGCGTCTTTGTCGGGCTGCTGGCCTTGGGGTGGGCTCTTGAGCTGGATCATACGAGTGCCTTATTCGGATGTCCAGCGATTTCAAAGGGATCAGAGGCCCGGAATGGCCCGTTTTGGCGCATCGTGGCACTTGCTTCGGCGCCCGAGCAGTGCGAAGTTCAGAACGCCTTTATTCATCTCCCCGCCATTTTCCGGTTCTGCGTCTGCTTGCCTCGGATTTTCCCGTCCCTTCGACGCCGGCGCACGCAAAAGTACCCAGGAGGTCACTGCGATGAATGAGTCGACGCGTGCGATTAACCGTTTGGCATTTGAACCAGCCGCGCTGAGCGGGTTGAGAACGCTCAACGAGAGGATCCGCAACAACAAATATGCAGAGGATCATCCCTCTCGTTTCGCCCGCCGCAAGTTTTTCGCGCTGCGCTTTGCGCTGCTTTCCGCTCTTTTCCTAGCGATCCTGGCGTATCCGCTCGCTGCGCAAACAGCCGAGAAACCCGTGAATTCAGAGCCCTGGACGCAAGCCTACGACGCGTCTCATGAAATCTCCATCGAGGGAACTGTCCAGGAAGTCGTCGCCCATCGTATTCCCGGGAGTCCCGTTGGCCTGCACGTGATCGTAAACGCACCGCAAGGTCCGCTGGATGTGCACCTGGGGCCCTACATGAGCAAAGCAATAGCCGAGAGCCTGCAATTCGGGACATCCATAGGAATTGTTGGATCGATGATGCAGGTCAATGGAAGAGATTACCTGCTCGCCCGGCAAATTAATTTGAACGGTCAGACGGTGACGTTGCGTGCCGAAAGCGGAGTGCTGCTGCGGAAAGTAAACCGTGACTGGCAAACATCCACGGGGTCCCCGGTTAACGGAGGTGTGCGATGAGACAACGTCAATCTTTGCGGCTCATTCTCTTATTGGGAACTTTGGGAACGTTGCTGCCATTGACCGGTTGCGGTGGATCGAAAAAGAAGACCACGATCGCAGTCAGCGGCGGAAACACGCAAAGTGCGACAGTCGGCACAGCTTTTGCCACGCCATTGTCAGTGACCGTGATGAAAGGCACGTCGCCGTTGAGCGGCGCGTCCGTCACATTTACAGCTCCCTCCAGCGGAGCCAGCGGCACTTTCGCCGGCGGCACGGCAACCGATACGGTGACCACCAACACCGAGGGTGTAGCCACGGCATCGGCGTTCACAGCAGGAACCAAAGTCGGGTCCTACAGCATTTCGGCATCAACCTCAGGCGCCACAACCGCTGCCACGTTCAGCATGTCAAATACGGCCGGAAGCCCTGCGTCGATCAGTGCGACCGCCGGCGCGACGCAATCCGCCATCATTGGCGCAGCTTTCGCAACCGCACTGCAAGCGACGGTCGCAGACAGCGACGGCAATCCCATCAGCGGCGTTTCGGTCATCTTCACTGCACCGGCTACGGGAGCCAGCGGCGCCTTCAGCAACGGAACCATTACAGAGACCGACAGCACAAATTCAAGTGGGGTCGCGACCGCCTCAACCTTCACCGCGAATGCATCGGTTGGAGGACCATATCAGGTCACCGCGAACTATTCAGGAAACACCGGATCACCCGCTTCCTACAGCCTTACCAACACTGCCGCTCCCGTCATTGCTATCTCGGCATCGAGCGGCTCTGGGCAAAGTGCCACCGTGAGCACCAGCTTCGCCAATCCCCTGGTGGCTCTGGTCACATCCAACGGCACGCCTGAGAGCGGCGTCTCTGTCACGTTTACGGCTCCTTCTACCGGTGCGAGCGGCACCTTCGGCAATGGAACCGCCACCGAAACGGATACGACCAATGCAAGCGGCCTTGCTACTTCGTCAGCATTCAAGGCGAACGCAACCGCCGGCGGACCCTACATGGTGACAGCATCCACCTCCGGCGCCGCCGCGCCCGTCTCCTTCGCGCTGACGAACAGCGCAACTGCGGTCATTGCCATCGCGGCATCGAGCGGCTCCGGTCAAAGCGCCACCGTGAGCACCAGCTTCGCCAATCCCCTGGTGGCTCTGGTCACATCCAACGGCACGCCTGAGAGCGGCGTCTCTGTCACGTTTACGGCTCCGGCTAGTGGGGCGAGCGGCACCTTCAGCAATGGAACCGCAACGGAAACCGACACAACGAATGGAAGCGGCCTGGCAACTTCGTCGACTTTCAAAGCGAATGCAACGTCGGGCGGTCCGTACACAGTTACGGCATCAACGTCAGAGGCAAGCTCCCCGGCTGACTTCTCACTTACCAACGCATCGTCGAGCGGCTCGACCCAAACCATTAAGGCAATCGCTGGAACCCCGCAGCTCGCGATTTCAAGTGGAACGGCGTTTGGCACTCCGCTCGTCGCGCAGGTGACGAACATCGCCAGCGGCAATCCGATAGCAGGCGCCTCCGTTACATTCACAGCGCCAACCACTGGAGCCAGCGCCGTTTTTGCCGGCACTGGAAAAGGCACTGAAACCGACACCACAAACGCGAACGGCATCGCCGTTTCGTCGGTGGTGAGCGCGGACTATAGCCAGACCTCCGGAGCCTTCACGGTCACGGCAACAACTCCGGATGCGGCGGCCGCAGCCAATTTCTCGCTGACGGATTGGGACCAGACAACACTCTGCTACACGCCTCTTCCCGCCACCGAGAGCGCGTTGGAGAACTACTACTATGCGCCGCTCTATGTTCTCACTACCGATTGCAGCGGGAACCCGGTGCCCCAAGTAGGTGAGGTCTTCATCAATGAAGCCGGCACGTCTGGCGCAGAAGGCTTCTTCATCGCTGATCTCAACTCCAACGAGTCCACCATCTACTCGCAACCTAACGGGCTGGCCGCCGCCGGCAATTTCCAGGCAAACGGGACCGCTGGAAGCTATCAACTGAACGCGCCTTCGGGGCCCGGCGAAGCTGTCTTCAACCTCACCAACCAGGCCTCCACCGTGCTTTCGTTCGCCCCCAAGAGCAACTACGTGTTCTACCTGCAGGGGCAAGACGTGGTGGATTACTCGTTCCCGGGCGGATCCAACTATGGCGGCACGTACGTCTACACGGGGGCCTTCACCGTGGACAGCACGGGCACTTCCATCACAAAAGGTGAACAGACCTTTGTCGACGGATGTGCCTACCTTGCCGGCCTCGCTACCCCCGAACCGATCACAGGTGGATCGCTCAGCGGACCGGATGCCAATGGCAACTACAGTGTCACGCTGAATTTCACCGACGGCTACATCGGCAACCCCAAGGTCACTTCATGTTCACCGGCCGCAGCTGCCGGCAACGTCACTTTCAGTGCCCTGTTCACCAGCGCAACGCACGCTCTGCTGATTGAGAACGACGGATTCGGCAGCGCCAACGGCACGCTTGATCTGCAATCCAGCAGTCTCGCGGCTCCCTCGGGCGGCTATGCGTTCGAACTCGGCGGCTGGGCTCTTTATAACGGCCAATACCTGACGCCTGCAGCCATGGGAGGCGTGATCAACGTCGACGGAAAAGGAACGATCTCCGGCAAAGGCAGCGTTCTCGACATCAACGATTCCGGAGGAACCCTGAGCTCTAACAACGGTCCGGGGGTTCTGGCCGACCTGGGGGTTTCAGGTACGATCTCTCAAACTCCCGATAGCTACGGGTTTGTGACGATGCAGTTGACGCCCACGTGGCCGACATCGTCGCCGTATGCCGGACAAAACGTTCTCATCAGCGGATACATGATCGACAGCAACCACATCAAGCTGATTGAAAACCCGGGCGGTTCCGATATCGGAGGGTGGACCGGCGGCGTAGCGCTCGGTCAAGGCTCCAATACTGGAAAATTCAACGGATATTCGATCAACAATTTCGCCTACGTCGTCGGTGCCACTGGATTGTCAAATGCAACAGGCGGCGGGCCCGAACATGCCGCGGGTATTCTTGCCTTCAACCCGGATGGGAGCGTGAGCGGTAATCTTAGCTTCAACAATCTCGTCTCCACCAATCCAGCGCAGGGCGGAGCAACGCTGACTGCGGAATCCGCGACCCCGTGCCTGGGCGGACTGGCAACCACTCCGTGCTTCACCATCGACCTTCCCGGTAACGGCGTGGATGGCGGCACTGGCCGAGTCAGCCTGACCAACATCAGCGATGGAGCCACCTTCAAATACAACATGGAACTCTATCTGACGGGAGACGGTCATGCCCTGGTCATCTCCATGGACCCAGGCACGCCGACCAGCAGTCCAGGCTTTGCCGCCTGCACAGGCTGCGACTGGCTCTACGGTGCAGGCACAATGCAGTACGATCCCTACGCCTACTTCGGCAACTCCAGCAATGGCCAATGGTTCACGTCCAATTTCTCCGGACCCTATGCTCTTGACCTGGATGAACAATCAGCGGGCGGTGGCACGGGCTGCACACCGACCTTTGGGGCATTGTGTGAGGAAGATGCGCTGGGGTTGATCAACGCTGGAACCAACGTGACCGGCACGCTCGACGCGAACAATGTCGTAGGCGGTGGCAGCTCAGGTGGTTCGCTTGCGATTTCGGCAGCCTACACCGGATCGAATGGGGCGTTTGCCGGGCCTGGCATCATTCTCGTAACTCCAACCTCCGGCAAAACTACCTTTACCCTGTACATGATGGATCTGACTCAGGGCGTCATCATCGAAAACGATTCATCGGGGATGATCCTGGGTTACTACGACGAACAATAGATACAACTTACATTAGTCGCTGCATGGCTGGCGCGCCCTGGGTTTCCGGGTGCGCCAGCAGCGGCCTCCTCAAAACACCTGCGGGCACTTACTCGAACCAGGCAACTGCGACAGCGGGCGTGCTCACTCAGAGTAGCTGGGTTTTCACTGACCTTTCGGTAGATGGGTCGATTCAAAACACGCTGTCAAGGCCGGACCGGCACCTGCGCCGCCTATACGCAAATGGGCCCCATCGAGCTTTTCTGAGGGATCGCTGCCACTCAATGTGCAGAGCGAAATCCTGTATCGGGTGACCACGGTCTTGTTGAAGGCTAACCTCGGTTCCGAACAATACCATTCAATGAACTCTCTGATCGCATGATCGTAGGTCCGTTGAGAACTCGGTGAAGTCAGGCTGTTCAGAACGGCAGATTTCGACTGTTCGAGATCCGGGAGCTTCAGGTCGAACTTAGGTGCTCCTTTACGCTTCAGCTTGCTCTTTGCCATGGAAACAGCCTCCAATCGCCGTGGCCAAAAGCATGCTTCAATTCTCAATTTCCTAGAGGTGGATGCTCAACTCACTTCGGCCCTTATGCTAACGCGCAGCGTATAAAGAAGCCGGTACTCTATTTTGAAAGCCGGCCTGCAAGAGTTAGATCGATGGCGACATCGTCATCCGCTTTCCAGATCAAAAAGCTTGGATTCTTCAGCCCCCATTGAACGTACGGCACGACAAAATGAGTCTTGGCGGTCGCAGTTGCGCCGTCGAGATGGACAAAGATGGGGATGGTGATCTCGTGAGAAGTGCCAAGGAGCGTAAAGATACCAGTCACCGGGACGACGGAGTCGCCTGAAAGAGCCAGGACGCCGTTATAAGTCTTCGGCTCAAAGGAAACGGTCGCGTACTGTTCGACCTTAAGGATGTCCTTGTTCATCTTTTTGTCGCGACTGTCATTGCCGGTCTTGCCGCTGCCGGCGAGGACGATCACCGAACCCGCCATCTTCGGGCCACTGCGGTCAAATTCAATCGATCCGGATTGCACGTGAAATGTGCCGTTGACAATCTCGTGGGTCGTCTTGAGCGTCATCCTGACCTCACTGGCATCGGGATTGACGACGAAAGTCTGATGCTGGGCGAGTGCGGCTGGAATTAGTGCTGAGGCGAGTGCGAAGACTGCGAAGGATTTCATTTCACCTCTCTTATGGTGTTTTACTTGTTGGTCGTTTTTAGCGTTACTCGATTTAAGCCGGCGACTGTACTGAAGCTGCCGCGGCGTTATGGGCGACGCGGGTCAGCTTTGCCGTAACGCGCATTACGCCCGGCCATATCCTGAGACAGAATGGCAAGATAGCGCGCGCAAACGGGTTGTTCAATCCATCGGCTGCGAATTCGGCGATGCGCATCTGTGTCAACAAGGCGGACCGAAGCTTCGCCTGGAACTGCGGTGCCGGTTCTGCTGCGAGATAGGCAGCGGTGGCACGTCTTGCAGTATGCAATGCGATCGATATGCCATCGCCCGTAAACGAGGGTATGACAGCTGCCTGGTCTCCAATGCAATAAAGTCCGTCCTCTGTCGTTGGGCGGATGTAGCCATATGGGATGTGAGTTATGGCGATCGGCTTGGCAAGCAACGGCTCGGCGCCCAAAAGTCTCATCGCGAGATGTGGACAGTCCTGCTGCATCTTTGCGAGGAAGCTCTCCCAACGATTGCCTGCACGCGCAAAATACCTCTGTTGCACCACACAACAGAGATTGGCAATGCCGCCTTCGACCGGTTGGATCCCACCGTAGCCCCCTGGATAGAGCATCAATTCAGAGGCGCGCTCAAGTTCCGCGGACTGCGCCTGCGCGAGACGAAAATACATCTTGAAGGCGACCCATCGTTGGGGGTCCTCCGGTCGCGCGTGACCGCGGAGATCATGCTTGCCCGAGGCGAGAAATACGGTTGGGGCCAATCGGGTGCTGCCGTCGTCGAGTGTCGCTTGCCACACGTTGGACGCTGTGCGTGCTAGCGCCTGCACACTGCGCCCTTGCTCGACGTGGACTCCTGCGGCGATGGCCTCGG
>Ga0181516_10000857_pt1 | contig 25074 bp, 18 predicted proteins | sample PEATcosm2014_Bin_25_FD_121104 | JGI IMG/M metagenome (GOLD analysis project Ga0181516, IMG submission 121104) | Peatland microbial communities from MTU Mesocosm Facility, Houghton, MI, USA - PEATcosm2014_Bin01_10_metaG | ecosystem: Environmental > Terrestrial > Soil > Wetlands > Peat | place... | reverse complement strand
TGTCAGGCGACATGAGAAAATGACCCCCGAGCGACACGAGGAATTGACCCCTCGGGGAGAAACGGGGATTGGAGACACAGAATCAGGGAGACTGGGGGCAGGAGAGATGCCCCATGGTGCTGCCCGCAGAAGTTGAGAACATCCTTGCGTTGCGCCAGGCCGGATGGCCGGTGAAGGCCATCGTCAGGGACTTGGGAATCAGCAGGAACACGGTCCGCCGGTACATTGCCGCCGGCGGGTTCGTGGAGTACAAGAACCCGTCGCGCACCGGCCTGCTCGACGGTCTTGGCGGTTGGCTGGAAGCGCGGTTCCTCCGCCACCGGGGCAACGCCGAGGTGGTCAGGCAGGAGCTGCACAGCGAGAAGAACATCGCTGTCAGCCTGAGGACCGTCGAGCGGGCGGTCTCGGTTTGGCGCAAGGATCTGGCCGTCCGGGGCATCGCCACGGTGCGTTACGAGACCAGGCCCGGCGAGCAGGCACAGATCGACTTCGGCGAAAAAGAGGTGGTCATCGGCGGTGAGCTGACGAAGGTCCACCTGTTTGTCCTGATCCTGGGCTACTCCCGCCGGATCTATGTCGAGGCCTTCCAGGACCAGCGGCTTGCCTCTTGGCTCCATGGGACAGAGAATGCCTTCAACCGCTTCGGGGGAGTGACGGGGACGGTGCTGACCGACAACGCGAAGGCGCTGGTGACCAGCCACGACATCCAGAGCCGGGAAGTGGTCTACAGCCCAGCCTTCCTGGCCTTCAGCCGGCACTGGGGCTTCACCCCGCGCTCCTGTTCCCCTTACCGGGCACGGACCAAGGGCAAGGTGGAGAGTGCCGTCGGGTATGTGAAGCACAACGCCCTGGCGGGGCGGGAGTTTGCCTGTTGGGAGGCAATGGAGGCCCATCTGGCGCTGTGGATGGACCAGGTCGCCGACCAGCGGATGGTCCAGGAGCTTGAGGCCACTCCCCTGGAACGCTTCGGACAGGAGTCCCAGGCCCTCAGGCCTCTGGCGGGCCGCCCGAACTTCCTCCAGGAGCGGGATCTTGTCCGCAAGGTCCACCAGGACCTGTGCGTTGAGGTGGAGACCAACCACTATTCCGTTCCCTGGAAATACATTGGCAAATCGGTGAGCGTGCTGTTGAGCAAGGGGCAGGTCGTCATCCGGTGCGCCGGGAACCAGATCGCACGGCACGAGGAGGCCGTCGGACGAGGGCGTCGGGTCATCGATGCCAACCACTACGCGGGATTGGCATCGCCGACGCCGCCCCGGGTCCTGGCAGGCGAGCTCCAGAGGCCTTTGAGCGAGTACTCCGAAGTGGCAGAGGTGCGTTCATGACCGGCATCGACGAGCTGACGCCGATGCTGACCCGGCTGAAGCTGACGGCGGTGCGGGACCGGCTGGAGACCCTTCTGGACGAGGCGGCCCGGCAGGAGCTCAACCTCCGGGAGGCCCTGGCCTTCTTCTGCAAGGCCGAGGTCGAGCACAAGGACCAGCGCCGGATCGCCATGGGCCTGAGCATCGCCCGCTTCCCTGCCGTCCGGACGCTGGAGAGCTTCGACTACCAGGCGCAGCTCGCCGTCGATCCCAAGCAGATCCGTGAGCTGGCCACCTCCCGGTGGGTGGCCAACGGCGACATGGTCCTGCTCCAGGGCCCTCCCGGCGTCGGCAAGACCCACCTGGCCATCGGCCTGGGGCGGGAAGCCATCGACCGCGGCTACTCGGTGCTGTTCATCACGGCCATGAACCTGGTCGCCAACCTGGCCAAGGCTCAAGCCGACGGCCGTCTCGAGGAGCGGTTGAGTTACTACTCGGGGCCCAAGCTCTTGGTCGTCGATGAACTGGGCTACCTGAGCTTCGACAGCGGGGCCGGGAACCTTTTCTTCCAGCTGATCTCCCGCCGCTACGAGAAGGGGGCGATGCTGATCACCTCCAACCGCAGCGTCGCCGAATGGGGCGAGATCTTCGGCGATAACGTCATCGCCACGGCCATCCTAGACCGGCTGCTCCACCACAGCCAGGTCATCACGATCAAGGGAGAAAGCTACCGGCTCAAGGAGAAACGCCGGTCGGGACTCATCAAGTCAGCCCTCGTCGAGGGCGCTCAGAAATCATAGGGGGGTCAAAAGTTCGTGTCGTCCGGGGGTCAATTCTAGATGTCGCTTGACAAAAGCCGCTCTCCGAGAAACCCGAGCAACTTAGTGTAGTTTGGCAGTGATGACACCAAGGGGAGTTCCTGGCACTACACCTTCGCGCGGAATTGGGTAATACCACGCATAAGCGGTACCGTCGGATGCGCATAATTAAGTTATTAGAACCTTGTGCCGGCAAGTCCTGGACCGCAGTTAGGACCACGGAACTTCTTACGGGACAAGCCGAAAGGCCATACCCCAGTATGGTCTCGGGGCGACTATTCAGTCTGTTCTGGAGGGATGACAAAGTCCTGGAGCGGCCCCTCCATCAGGCTCTCCGACGACTGGGAGTCTCTGCTTCCGTGGGACCTCAACACTGGTCAGTATTTGGGCAAACAGAGTGCCTGGTCACCGCAGCCGGATGAAGGACGAGAATCTCGAGGGCTGGCAGTGACAGCGACTGTGCAACGTTTCGGCTAGTTACTCAAGTCCTGCTCAAGAATGGCCAGAATTGCCCCTGGAAGGTATGGACCTCCAAATGTCGACATGGAGTTATCGTGTGGATCTCCTCCCCGCCACGTCTTGAATTCCCGTTCAACCTGCTCATAGCTGAGGTGTTCAGGTCGACCGAGAAAAGTTACAAGACACGTCCAGTGTGTACTTGTCATATCGCGCTCAGTAGTTCGACTGGGGTGTCGCCACGCCGAGACAGTGTACCGAGTCACGTGAAGGAGATTCATGACCTTAGTGTTGTCGAGCTGGAACCGGGAAGCTAGAAACGCCATTCGCTCCGCAGCCTCCGAACGACTGAAATAGTGCAAGCGATCCGTCTCAAGCAGCAAATCCTTGAGTGGATCGGTAGGTAGACCCGCGCGATTATCCGCTTTGACTCTCTGCAGCTCATCATTTATCAACCGGTCCAGCCAGTGATGTGCAGCGAGAAACTCCTCACACACAGCGATTCGGTCGCCAGCGGACAGGTCGTCTTCAAGCCTAAGCGCCAGTACCGCGAGGGTTGTGCCTACAGCGTCCACGTCTTGTCCGAATAATCTCCTCGGACGTACCAAAAGCCGCTTCTTAACCGCCCTTATTCTCACGGGCTTGGACGCTGATTGCCCTTTGTCATCAAACATGAGGTCTCCGATTCCTGCAAGATATTCCATTTCGTCACTGCGAAAGCTACATTTGCTGTGCGCCCGGCTCCAGGTCGCTAGCTCCCTGTGCTCTTCTTCTTAGGGCCGCGCCGTGTGCGCGGCTTGCAACCGACGACCCTTCTGGAAGCCATGAACTCATCAAGGTCGCCTTTCAGGATCAACGTTCTCCCCCCCAACGGTACGGCAGGCAGAGCCCCTGTTCGAATATCATTCCAAACTGAAGTAAGTGACCGGCCAGTCATCTGTGCAACTTCGACAACGGAAAACGCAATACGAGGAAGCTCAGCTCTGCCATTTGAGCCGCTTGACTCGGATGTGGACATAAATCCCCCAGCCCGCGCGCAATAGCGCACGAGCATAATCTGGTGGATCCATGGCCTCTTCCTTTCCCTGGCACTTTGGACGCGGTCTGCGTTAGGCACGACGTGCTGCAGATCGCCGGTCGATCGAGCTTCCGCACGAGGGGAAAAAGTTTCTCGACCAACACAGAAACAATAATAGTGCAACGGGTTTGAAGTTGCAATACGCGTTCTCCGCTCGTGTGCGACTTGTTGCGGGTGTAGGATTGCGCCGCTGGTCGGTGCATCTTCTTCAAGGCTGGTCTTGGACTACTACCTTTGTGAGGATCGTTCTCTAGTCGACTTTTTGTCTACCAACCGCCTTCAACAATCGCGCGACCTAGGCACTTCGAGGGACCCGAACGTAAAGCGAATATCCTGTCTGTAACATCAGCAATCTGCAATACGCGATGCTACTTTGGCATTTCACTCCCGTAGTCGCTAAAAACTTCCCTTTGGGCCGTGGCCACAGCTTCAAGGTGTTCGGGGAGCACATGTTCAGAATAGGTTTCCAGCATGGAGTCCGTTTGATGCCCAGTTGTGGCCTTAAGGTCCGGATCCGAGACACGGCCACGGAGCAAGGTTGTGTAAAGATGCCTCCAACTATGGAAGTCAATCTTGTTCGCAATCCTCTCTTCCTTGCACATGATTCCAGCTCTTTCCAAAGCTCGCGAGAGGGATTGGCTGGTAATATAGAAGGGTAGGTCTCCGAAGACCAAGTCATCCGGTTTCTTGCCTTTGGAAAGCACCGTTAGGGCGCGGCTGACCGCCGGGGGGATGGGAACTGCTCGTTTTCCCTTGGCCCCGGTCTTGGTATCGGCCACGACACCCACCTTGGACCGTTTTACTGTCTCTACCTGAAACCAATCTTCATGCACCGCTTGGACTTGAAGTCCCAAGAGTTCACCGGCCCGGCAGCCAGTAGCACACGCAGTCAGGTTTAGAGCCCATAGGGCAGGCGAGTCGAAATGTCTAGGATCAGACAGCAACAAGCGGGCCTGTTCTGGATTCAGCACCCCCCGGGCGTTCTTCTCCACCTGGAAGGGCTCGAGTTTAGCAAACGGGTTTTTGGTGATGACGTCGTGACCGACAGCGTCGTCGTACACAGCGCGCATGGCCGCCACAATCTGCGTGACCATCTTGGCCGACAGCGGCTTGATCTGCTTCTTGGGCTCGCCCTCAAGTTTCCGGAGGACCAGTTCGTCGATATGCTTCAGGGTGAGACGGTCAAGCGGAAGATTACCCAGTTCCGGCCACCAATGGAGCTCAAGGGTCCTGTGCATTGACTCACAGTAGGCCGGAGTCAGGCGTCTCCTCTTCAAAGCTAGTCGAACCCTTGCGGAATCGAACTTCCAAAACTCCTTCGAGTATTCCTTAATTGTCTGAACCGACACGTTCTTGGTCTCCGGGATCAGATTTCCTGTTCGGAAGAGTTCCTGCACATGGGCTGCAGCCTTGGTCTTGGCTGTTTCCCCGGTGGAAAAGGCTCTGTATTTGCCAGTTTCCGGGTCCTTGAGCTGGTAGTACCAAACGAAGACTTCTTTTCCGTTGATTGAGTACCGGCGTTTGAAAAGCGAGAACGGCTGTGCTCTACGGGGCATACCTGAAGGATACAAGAAAAAGGTAGTACTGTCGATAGAACTGTCGGTCCAAAGAAAAAGCCCCACAATTGCTTGTGGGGCTTAGACTTAAATGAAGGCACCGAGCGGATTCGAACCGCTGAATGAAGCTTTTGCAGAGCTCTCCCTTACCACTTGGGTACGGCGCCGTACGACGGATTCGTCACCCAACCTACTGCGGCGAGCCCGGTCTTCGTCCGAAGCTCGTTCGAGTGCTCACGTGTCAAAGACACGCTCCGCTTCTCACTGCGCTTCGGCCTCGCCCAGGCTCGTCCTCGCTACGGTTGGGTGACGAATCCGCTTCGCGGATCGTCCCGGCTCCGTAGAAGGCTGGACAACGAGGGAAAATATACAAAGAAGGGGCGGTTCTGTCCAGCGGCTTCTTGGAGGAATCAGCGGACGTGCTGCTGGACCTGGATGACGAAGGCGCACAGGTCGTCCAGGGAGAGGCCGGTGAGCTCGAGGCCGTCGGTGATGTCCTGGCGGTTGACCTGGGCGGCGAACGAGGCTTGTTTGAGCTTCTTCTTGACGGAGGAGACCTCCATGGCCGCGTAGCCTTCGGGTCGGACGAGGCTGACGGCGTGGACGAAGCCCGAAAGCTCGTCGAAGGCGAAGATCATCTTGTCGAGGTCGCTCACGGGGGTGACGCCGAAGTGGTGCCAGCCATGGGCGGCGATGCCGTGGATCAGGTCGGGGTCGTAATGCCTCTCCTCGAGCCAGGCGATGATGATCTGCCCGTGGCGGTCGGGCCACTTGTCCCAGTCGGCGTCGTGGAGCAGGCCTGTCAGGGCCCACAGCTCGACCTGGTCCTTGGGCAGGCCGAGCTTGTCCCGGGCCCAGGCTTCCATCAGGGCGGCGAGCTGGCGCATGTGAAGCTTCAGGCGGTCGTTGGTCACCCATTCGTTGAGCAGCGCCTCGGCCTCGTCCCTGGTGGGGAGCCGGCCCCGGTCTTCGGGGCGGCCGAAGGTCTCGCGTCCCAGGTGAAGGGGTTCTGTTTCCATGGTTTCCTCCTGGCCCATCTTACAGGAGGTTCCGTTTCGAAGGCAAATCGTCTATTATCTTCTGCCCAGAGGAGTCTGTCTGATGTCTTTTTCGGAAATCATCGTCACGGGTCACAAGAACCCCGATACCGACGCGGCGTGTTCAGCGGTGTGCTACGCCGACTTCAAGGGCAAGGCCGATCCGTCCAACGTCTACCGCGGGGTGGTGTGCGGGGTGCTTAACCCCCAAACCCGGTTCGTTTTCGAGAAGGCGGGGCTGCCCCAGCCAGAGCTGCTCAAGGACGTTTACCCCAGGGTGATCGACGTGGCGCGCAACGACGGGATCACCCTGGAGCAGAACGAGCCCATCCTCGAAGCCATCCGCGAGATCGACGAGAACAACGTGAGCGTGGTTCCCGTGTTCGACGACCAGAGGGCGTTCCTTGGCATCATCGGCATTCACGAGGTGGCCTCCTACTTCATGAAGACCAACGCGGGCAAGAAGCGGCTGAGCTACACCTTCCACGTGGACAACCTGGCCAAAGTGATCCCGGGGCGCTTCCTGGTCAGGGGGCCGCAGACCGACGTCGACGCGCCGCTGATGGTCGGGTCGATGGACTACGCGCGGACCATCGAGAGGATGGACTCCCTGGGGGCCAGAAAGCCTGTGCTGGTGGTGGGCGACGGCAACCGCGTCGTGGCCCACGCGGTGGAGAGCCAGTTCCCGGTGATCGTGCTCACCAACGTGGGGAACGCCTCCAACCTGGAGGTCGACTTGACGGGGTACGAGGGGACGATCTACCTGTCGTCCACCGACACGGCCGACACGATCCGCCTTCTGTGGCTGTCGGCGCCGGTGAAGCACATCATGAACCCCGAGCCCCTGGTCCTTCAGCACGACGAGGTGTTCGACGACGCCAAGAAGACGCTTCTGGGGTCGGACCTCCGCGGTCTGCCGGTGCTGAAGGACGGCGCCTTTGCGGGCGTGGTGACCCGGCGCAGCTTCATCGAGAAGCCCCGGCGCAAGATCATCATGATCGACCACAACGAGTCGGCGCAGAGCATCCCGGGCGCCCAGGACGCCGACGTGCGCGAGATCATCGACCACCACAGGCTGGCCGCCGAGAAGACGAACTCGCCCATCTACGTGTTTTCCAAGCCCCTGGGCAGCTCGTGCACCATCGTCTACCAGCACTACCGCATGCACGGGGTGGCCATCGAGCGGCCCTACGCGGTGCTGATGCTCTCGGGCATTCTCAGCGACACGCTGATCCTCAAGTCGCCCACCACCACCGACGAAGACCGCGCGGCGGCGAAGGATCTGGCTGCCATCGCCGGCCTGGAGATTCCGGTCTACGCCAAGGAAATCCAGTCGAAGATGACGACTTTGGAAAACCTCGACCCGTACAAGACGGCGTCGGGGGACTTCAAGATCTACCAGGACTTCGACATGTCCACGGGGATTTCCCAGGTGGAAACGGTGTCGCTGGACGGCATCGACGACGTGCTGCCGGCGTTCCTGGCCGCCCTCGACAGGGTGCGCAAGGAGCACCAGCTCGACTGGTCGATGCTCATGGTCACCGACGTGCTCACCGAGGACAGCCTGCTGCTGATGACGCCCCACGCCAAGGCCCAGGAGCACTTGGCCTACAAGAAGGTCCACGACGGGCTGTACAGCCTGCCCGGGGTGGTGAGCCGCAAGAAGCAGCTTCTCCCCGAGATCCTGCGGGTCATGGAACTCGCCCGAGGCTAGGATCCCGGGCCGGATTTCCGCGCTCCTCCTTTCTCGTCGGTCACCGTACCGTTTGTACGGCTCCCTCCTCGATGCGGACTCGCGCGAAACTCCGGCTCCGGGCTCCGCCTCTCCCGGGGTTGAGAACGCCGGGCTAGATTACTTCGGCGGGGCCGGCGAACTGGCTCTCGTACAGCTGGGCGTAGACGCCCCCCCGGGCCAGCAGTTCGTCGTGGTTGCCTTGCTCGACGACGTGGCCTTGGTCCATGACAAGGATGGTGTCGGCGTCGCGGATGGTGCTCAGGCGGTGGGCGATGACGAAGCTGGTTCGCCCCCTCATCAGGGTCTTCATGGCGTTCTGGAGGGCGCGCTCGGTGCGGGTGTCGACGCTGCTGGTGGCCTCGTCGAGCACCAGGACGGCGGGGTCGGCCAGAAGAGCGCGGGCGATGGTGAGCAGCTGCAGCTGGCCCTGGCTCAGGTCGGTGGCGTCCTCGCCCAGCACGGTGTCGTACCCGTCGGGGAGGGTGCGGATGAAGTGGTCGGCGTGGGCGGCCTCGGCGGCGGCCCGGACCTGCGCGTCGGTGAGGTCGGGCCGCCCGAAGGCCAGGTTCTCGCGAATCGTCCCCTGGAACAGCCACGTGTCCTGCAAGACCATGCCGAACCGGCGCCGCAGGCCGCTGCGGGTCAGGGTCATGACGTCGTGCCCGTCGAGAAGGATGCGCCCGGAGTCGAGGTCGTAGAACCTCAGCAGCAGGTTCACCAGGGTGGTCTTGCCCGCGCCTGTGGCGCCGACGATGGCGACGACGCGCCCCGGCTCGACCGTCAGGTTCAGGTCCTCGAGCAGCGGCCTGTCGGCCACGTAACGGAAGTGCAGGGCCTCGATGGCGAGTTCGCCCCTCACCTCGTCCAGCTCCACGGGGTCGGCGGGGTCGGGCTTTTCCTCGGCCTCGTCGAGGAGGGCGAAGATGCGCTCGCCGGCGGCCAGGGTGGACTGGAAGACGTTGGCGGCCCCCGCGGTCTGGGCCAGGGGCATGCCGAACTGGCGCAGGTACATAAGGAAGGCCTGGATGTCGCCTACGGTGAGTCCCCGGCCCGCAGCCAGCAGCCCCCCGGCCACGCACACGGCCACGTAGCCCAGGTTGTTGACGAAGTTCATCAGCGGCATCATAAGGCCCGACAGGAATTGAGCCTTCCAGCCTGCCTGGTACAGGCGTCCGTTGATCTTCTCAAACTCGGCGATGGAGGTTTCCTCGCGCCCGAAGGCCTGGACCTCGGTCTGGCCCGAGATCATCTCTTCCACGTGGCCGCTCAGGTCGCCCAGGGACTTCTGCTGCTCGGCAAAGTGCTTGCGCGAGCGCTTGGTGACGGTGCCGATCAGGACGATGACCAGCGGCATCACCACGAGGGCCACAAGGGTGAGCACGGCGCTCAGCCACAGCATCATGGCCAGAGTCCCCGCCAGGGCGATCACCGAGGTCACCACCTGGGTCAGCGCCTGCTGGAGGGTCGAGGCCACGGTGTCGACGTCGTTGGTGACCCGGCTGAGCACGTCGCCGTGGCTGTGCTTGTCGTAGAAGCTCAGGGGGAGGCGCCCCAGCTTGGCGTGGACCCGCGTTCGCAGCCCGGTCACCACGCGCTGTGCCACCACGGCCATCACCCACTGCTGGCCCCAGGTGAACGCCGCGCTCAGGGTGTAGAGGACGAGAAGGAGCAGCAATAGCCTCCCCAGAGCGCCGAAGTCGACGGCACCTCTGGCCATTCCATCGACGATCAGGGTGGTGGCGTCGCCGAGGAACTTCGGGCCGAGCACAGAGAACAGGCTGCCGGCCAAAGTAAGGCCGAAGATGGTCAGCAGGGCTGTCCGGTGAGGAACCAACAGCGCCGCCAGCCTGCGGAAGGCGGTCTTCGCGTCCTTGGGCTTCTCCACGGGCCGTCCCAGGCCGCCGGGTCCCCCTGGTCCTCCCGGGCCCCGGGGACCGGGGCTTGCGCTTCCGGCCGGCCGCCGCTGGTCGCTCACGCCTGGGCCTCCCGGCCTTCCTGGCTGGCCACGATCTCCTGGTAAACGGCGCACGCGGCCAGCAGCTGGGAGTGCGTGCCGATGCCGGCCACCCGGCCCTCGTCGAGAACGATGATCCTGTCGGCGTCGCGGACGGTGGCCACGCGCTGGGCCACGACGAGGACGGTGGAACCGTCCTGGCGCCGCCGGAGCGCCGAGCGCAGCGCCGCGTCGGTCTTGGCGTCCAGCGCCGAGAAGCTGTCGTCGAACAGGGCCGCGGCGGGGCGGCGGACGAGCACGCGCGCTATGGCCAGGCGCTGTTTCTGGCCGCCCGAGAGGTTGGCGCCGCCCTTGTCGATGCGGGCCTCCAGCCGTTCGGGAAGCGCGTCGACGAACTCTTTGGCCTGGGAGACCTCGAGGGCCGCCTCCAGTGCGGGCGTGCTGGCCTGGGGGTCACCCCATCGCAGGTTGTCGGCCACGGTCCCCGAAAACAGGCGCGCCTTTTGGGCCGAGAGCCCTAGGCGCCGCCTCAGCGCCGCGCGCGACCACTGGGTCACATCGAGGCCGTCGACAAGGACCTGGCCTTCGCTGGCGTCATGGAACCGGGCCACCAACTGCAGCACCGTGGTCTTGCCCGACCCGGTTCCGCCGATGAGCGCGGTCACCGAACCGGCCTTGATGGTGAACGAGACGGCGTCGAGGGCGGGCTGTTCGGCGCCGGGGTAACGGAAGGTGACGTTGCGGAACTCGATGGTGGCCCCGCCCGCCGTCAGGGGACCGGCCTCGGCGCCCCCGTTGGCGCCGGGAGCCTCGGGGGAGTCGAGCACCTCGTTGATCCGGCCGGCCGAAACCGCGGCCCGGGGCAGGAAAACGAAGAGCATGGACATCATCATGAGCGAAAACAGAATCTGAGTGGCGTACTGCAGAAACGCCATGAGGCCGCCCACCTGCAGGGTGCCGCCGACGATGCGCAGGCCGCCGAACCAGACAAGGGCGATGGTGGTCAGGCTCATGATGAACATCATGCCGGGCATGATCAGCGCCATCAGCTTCTGGGTCTTGAGAGACACGTCGGCCAGGTCGAAGTTCGCCGTTTGGAACCTTTGGGCGTCGAACTCCTGGCGGTCAAAGGCGCGGATGACCCTCACCCCTGTGAGCGACTCCCTGAGAACGAGGTTGAGCCTGTCGATCTTGCGCTGGACGAGCCGGAAGAACTGGACAGCGCGGCGGGCCAGCAGCACGATGCCCACCACCAGCACGGGAACCGCCACGGCCAGGACCAGGGCCAGTTCGGCGTCGAGGCTGAAGGCCATGATCAGTCCCCCTACGGCCATCAGGGGCGCCATGGCCAGCATCCGAAGGCTCATGACGACGAAGCTCTGCACCTGGGTCACGTCGTTGGTGGTGCGGGTGATCAGGCTGGCGGCGCCAAAGGCGCGGAAGTGGTCCACGGGCATGGCCGTGGTCCTGCGGAAGACCGCCGAGCGCAGGTCGCGACCGAAGCCGGCGGCCAGCCTGGCCGAGACCCAGGCCGCCGCCACGGAGGCCAGCGCCCCGGCCACCGCGACACCGAGCATCCAGGCGCCCCCCGAGACGATAGCGGCGGGGTTCTTGCCCAGGACCCCGTGGTCGATGATGCCCGCCATCAGGGTGGGAAGACCCAGTTCGGCCAGGGACTGAACGAGGACCAGGGCCAGGGTGGCCACCACCGACCACAGGTAGGGTTTGAGCCGGCCCAGCAGCCTCAGCACGCTTCTACTTCCTGAGGGCGGCCTTCAAGACGGCCCCCTGGCTGGCGTGGAACTCGGTGAGCAGCTGCTGCAGGTCGCCGAACCACTTCTTCTGCACAGCGCAAGCCTCGACGCCGATGTAGCGGAAGTGCCAGGGCTCGAACACGTAGCCGGTCAACGCTTCCTGGTCCTTGGGGTAACTCATCGAAAAGCCGAACTGCTCGGCGTGGGCGTCGAGCCACTGACCCTCCTTGGTGTCGGCGAAAGAAGGCTCCACCGAGCCGAAGTCGATCACGGTGCCAAGCTGGTGCTGGCTGCGGCCGGGGCGGGCGCTGTAGCGCTCCGCGGTGGCCAGGCCGTCTCTGTTGGCATACATCTGGAAGGTGTTCTTCTGGTACACCCACGAACGGTAGGCCGACGACACCTGCAGGGTGAGTCCCTGCTTTTTGGCGGCGCTGATCATGGCAATAAGCGCGGGCAGGTAGGCCTTGCGGAACTTCATCCCGCCCTTGTTGACCACGACGGCCGGCGCCTTGAGAGTCACCAGGTCGTCGGGCTCGTACTCGCCCGGCAGCTCATTCTTCTTGTCGACAAGGACCAGCAGATCGTTTGGCTTGCTGAGAAGGGGCTTGTAATCGGCTAGGAACGCCTTGGGGTCGGCCAGCACCGCCGTTCGGTACGGTTCGGGAAGGGCGGCGGCCACAGGGGCAAAGGTCTCGGCGGTGAAGGTGTAGGCTGGGTGGAGGAGGCTCTGGGCGCCGACGGGGAAGGCCAGGGCCACGAGCAGCAGGGGGACGAGGGGGAATCGAAGCATACGTGGAAGGTGCTCCCGACGGGCGCGGTTGGTCAAGGCGATCCGGAGAATTCCTTCATTGCCACGGGGCGGCGCTCCCGGCCCGAGCGGTAGATGGCCTCGATGAGCGCGATGCTCTTGCGGCCCTCCCGGCCGTCGATGGCGGGAGCGGTGCCTTGGCGCAAGGCCTGGGCAAAGTCGAGAAACTGCAGGGTGTGGAAATAGCTTGTCGGGTCGCTGCGTTCAAACAGCGCTTCGTCCTCCTTGAGCCACAGGGGTGGCAGCCCCTCCTCGCCGGGGATGGTCCACAGGTCGTTCGAAGCCGGTTCCACAATGCTTGACATCCCCGCCACGAACATCGCCCCGCCGTCGGTCTGCACCCCCACCGACGCCCCCGAAGCGCCGTGGACGTGAACCTTGGCCCAGATGCCGGGCTTCTGCGAGTTCGATACAAGAATGGTCGCCATGGCGCCATCGGCTCCCCGCAGGACTGCAACGGCCGAATCCTCCACCTCGATGGAAGGGTGGTTCACGTTGCCCCACGCGGCGTAAAGCTCCTCGATGGGCCCAAGGAACCACTGGAGCAGGTCGATCTGGTGAGGCGCCTGGTTGACAAGCACGCCGCCGCCTTCCCCGGCCCATGAGCCCCGCCACGGGTCGGAGCGGTAGTAGGCCTCGTCACGCCAGCCCAGCATGGTGACCTGGGCCAAGGCGGGGCGGCCGATCTTGCCCGCGTCGATGGCGTCCCTGACCCGGCGCACCGCCGGGAACCACCGGCGCTGGCTGATGACGCCCAGGGTGAGCCCCCGGCTCTCGGCCGCAGCAATCATGGCGTCGCAGTCGGCCACCGTGAGCGCCATGGGTTTTTCCACGAGGACGTGGGCGCCGGCCTCCAGGGCTGCCAGCGTGTGCTCGCGGTGCTGGGGGTGGGGCGTGGCGACGACCACGGCGTCGAGACGCGCCCGGGCGACCATCTCGGCCACCGAAGCGTGCGCGGTGAGCCCGTGTTCCGCGGCGAACCGCTGGGCCCGCACGGGGTCGCGTCCCCAAACGGCGGCCAGTTCCACGCCCTGGCTCCGCAGACTCGCGAAGGCCTTCGCGTGAAGGCCCGCCACCTTGCCGTACCCGATGACTCCGAAGCGCAAGGCCGTCAAGGCTCCAGCACCACTTTCAGCAGGCCCGGCTCCCTGTTGTACAGGCGGTCGAACCAGCTGGCGCCCTCGGAGAGCGGGCGGACGGCCGACACCACCGCCGCGTAGTCGAGTTTGCGGCGGGCCATCAGGTCGAGGGCGAGCGGGTACTCGCCCGCGATGGCGCACGAACCGTAGAGGGTGAGTTCCCGGGTCACGACGGTCTGAAGGGGCAGTTCGATCTTGGGCGAAAGGTTGCCGATCAGGGTAAGCGACCCGCCCTTGCGCACCAGCGACAACGCGGTCTTGATGGGAGCCGTGGCCCCCACGGCCTCAAAGGCCCTGTCGGCACCCCGGCCCGAGGTCAGGTCGAGAATCCGGGCCTCCAAGTCGGGGTCGGTGGCCAGCAGCGCCTCGTCGGCCCCCAGCTTCCGGGCCAGTTCCAGGCGCGAGGCGTCGAGGTCGACGGCGATGATGCGGCCCGAGTGCCCCGAGCGGAGCACCTGGAGGAGGAGCAGGCCGATCAGCCCCGCGCCGACGACCACCAGGGTCTCGTTGCGTTCGATGGGGGTCAGGTTGGCCGCGTGGGCGGCCACGGCCACGGGCTCGGTGAGCGCCGCGCCGACGAAGTCGAGGGCGTCGGGGATCTGAAACAGGATGCGGTCGGGAACGACAACGAACTCGGCGAAGGCGCCGTCTTGGCGGTACTCCTCGCACGAGACGCCCAGCACCCGCCGGTGGTCGCAAAGGTTCACCCGGCCCGAGCGGCAGTAGTAGCACTCGCCGCACCACATGGTCGAGTCGAAGGTGACCCTCTGGCCGGGGTGGAAGTCGCGGACGGCCGCTCCCACCGCTTCGATGACTCCCGAGGCCTCGTGGCCCATGATGATGGGCGGCCGCCTTCGTCCCGTGGACCCGTCCATGCCGTGGACGTCGGATCCGCAGATGCCTACGGCCTTCACCCGGACCAGCACGTCTCGGTCGGTAGCCAGCTCCGGGCGGTCCACCTCGCGGAAGGCAAACTTCTTGGCGTCTTCGAGTACCAATGCGTTCATGACGCTGTCCTCTTCCTCTTGCCTGCCGGATTTCGGGGAGGTAGCGGACGGTCCCCGGGTTTCAGGTCGAGCAGAATTTCAACCGCCTGTTCCATGCGGTCGATCACGTGAAAGGCCAAACCCTTGCGGATGTAGTCGGGAATCTCTTCCCAGTCCTTCACGTTGTTCTTGGGGAACAGGACGGTCTTGGTGCCGGCCCGACGGGCGGCAATGATCTTTTCCTTGAGGCCGCCGATGGGCATGACCTTGCCGGTGAGCGAAAGCTCGCCCGTCATGGCGAAGTGGCGCTTCACGGCCTTGCCCACGGCCAGGCTGGCCAGCGCCGCCGCCATGGTGATGCCCGCCGAGGGGCCGTCTTTGGGGGTGGCGCCCTCGGGGATGTGCAGGTGAACCTGGTACTTTTCGAAGAACTCCTGGGGGATGCCGTAGGCGGCCGCGTGGGAGTGCACCCAGGTGTACGCGATCTGGGCGCTCTCCTTCATGACCTCGCCCATGCGCCCGGTGAGCTTGATGCCGCCCTTGCCCTCGGTCTTGACGGCCTCGATGACCAGGACCACGCCGCCCATGCTGGTCCACGCCAGGCCCTGCACCACCCCGGGGATGGGCGGCAGTTCGGCCTCGTCGTCGGGGAAGTAGGGTTTGCCCAGGTAGCGGTCCAGGTCTTCGGGGGCAACGGTAACGGGAAGGGGCAGGGCCTCGACGACGACCTTGAGGGCGATCTTGCGGTGGATCTTGTCGAGGCTCTTCTCGTAGTTGCGCATGCCGGCTTCCCGGGCGTACCGGCGGCTGATGTCGGCCAGGGCCTTCTTGGCGTACTTCACAGTGCCCTTGCCCAGACCGGCGGCCGCCGAGCTCTTGGGGACCAGATACTTCTGGGCGATGGCGACCTTCTCTTCTTCGATGTACCCCGACAGGCGGATGACCTCCATGCGGTCGAGGAGGGGCCGGGGAATGGTGTCGAGGCTGTTGGCGGTGGCGATGAACAGGATCTGCCCCAGGTCGAAGGGGAGGTCGAGGTAGTGGTCCCTGAAGGCGTGGTTCTGCTCGGGGTCGAGGACCTCGAGGAGGGCGCTCGAAGGGTCGCCCTGGAAGCTCTGGCCCAGCTTGTCGATTTCGTCGATCATCAGGACGGGGTTCTTCTTGCCCACGATCTTGAGACCCTGAATGATCTTGCCGGGGAGGGCGCCCACGTAGGTCCGCCGGTGGCCCTTGATCTCGGCCTCGTCGCGCATGCCGCCCACGCTGAATCTGAAGAACGGGCGGTGGAGGGCCTTGGCGATGCTCTTGCCGATGCTGGTCTTGCCTACGCCCGGCGGCCCGATGAGGCATACGATGGAGCCCTTCTGGTCGTTCTTGAGCTTGTGCACCGCCAGGAACTCGAGGATCCGCTCCTTCACGTCCTCAAGGCCGTAGTGGTCGGCTTCGAGGACCTTGCGCGCCCAGGCCAGGTCGACTTCGGCGCCGGCCTCGTCCTTCCACGGCAGGGCGCAGATGGTCTCGAGGTAGTTGCGGGTCACGATGTACTCGCTCGAGTTGGGGTCCATCAGCGCGAACTTCTCGAGCTCGGACTCGACGGCGGTCTTCACTTCGCCCAGGAAGCCGAACCCGTCGATCTTCTCCTTGAACTTGGCCAGGTCGGCGCCCTTGGCGTCGGTAGTGATCCCCAGCTCCTTTTGGATGGCCTTGAGCTCCTCCTTGAGGAAGAACTCGCGCTGGTTCTTCTCGATCTTCTCGTTGATCTGTCCGCTGATCTTCTTCTGGATCTTGAGCAGGGCCTGTTCGCGCTTGATCTGGACCAGGACGGCCTCCATGCGCGCCCTCACGTCGAAGGTCTCGAGGAGCTTCTGCTGCTGGTCACGGGGGATGTTCATGATGCTGGCCACGAAGTCCGCGAGCTTGCCGGGGTGGTCGATGTTCACCATGTTCAGGCGCATCTCCTCGCTGAAGAGCGCGTTGTTCTCGCTGAGGGCCTTCATCTCGGTGAAGATGGCCCGGGTCAGCGCCTTCACCTCCTGGGTGCTCTCGGCTACGGGGTCGTCCTCGACGTACTCGACGGCGGCCGTGCGCAGGGGGGCGTCGAGCATCTTCTTGATCTCGAAACGCTTGACCGTGCTCACGAAGATGTTGAGCCCGCCGTCGGGCAGGTTGATCTTCTTGAGGATCTTGGCGGCGGTGCCCACCCGGCAGAATTGGTCGGGGCCGGGGGTCTCGCCCTCGGATTCGGGCTCCTGGACCAGGAGGACGAGGCCGATGACCTTGGTGGTTGCCATGGCGTCTTCGACGACGGCCACGTCGTCCTTGTCGGTGAGCATCAGGGGGGTAAAGATCCCGGGAAACACGGGGCGGGCCTCGAGGGGGATCAGGCAGATCTTGTTGGGGAGAAGCTTGTCGGCGGGAACCAGGGGGAGATCGCTCATGAGGCAAATCTAAAGAAAGCCGCCGAGGGGGGCAAGAGGCCTCGCTACCTGGTGAGCTTTTCGACAGCCATCAGGAAGAAGACTTCCTCCTCCTCGTTGCGCAGCGGATGGTGGAGGAAGTAGCCCATCAGGGTCAGGACGCTGGGGTTCCCCGGGTTCAGGGCCCTGTACAGCACCCTGTCGTGGGCCTGGAAAAACCCCATGGCGTCGTTCCTGAAACTCTTGGTCTCCTGCTTGAGGGTGAAGCGGACCTCGCTGACAGTCTTGTTCTTGGCCAGCGACTCCATGGACGAAATCCGTACCTCGTCGAGGACGGCCGACTGGTCGTCGGGGTTGTCGTACGAAAGGTAGCGGTAGAAATCGTCCCGGAAGCCCAGAAGGGTGCTCCAATGGAACAGCAGCCCCCGGCGGCCGTCGGGCTGGGAAAGCGCCGGGTAGAAGGGAAGCGATAGCTCGAGGGTGGCCCACTCCCGGGCCTGCACGCCCAGGTCCACCCAGGCCAAGTACTCTTCCTGGTCGAAGTCGAACCGGGTGTCGCCCGGCACGGGAGGGACGGCGCTGCGCAGCTTGTCGAGGACCAGCGCGGCCACCTCGGGGTGCGAGGCCACGGGGCCCAGCGACCTGACGGCCCGCAGCCGCCTGACTAGATACGGTCCCGCGGCGACCTCGATGAGGATGGCCTTGACCCGAGGATCGGCGGCGAAGGGCTTGAACGCCTTGAGGATCTCGATCTGCTCGAGCACCCCGGCGTGGGGCTGGTAGGCCAGCAGCGGCTCCACGGCCTCCTCGGCGCCCGTCTTCCCCAGGCCTTCGAGGGCGCTCATGCGCACGTCGGGGTCCATGTCGTCGAGCAGGCGGCCCAGGGGAACCACGGCGGCGGGGCTGCGCAGGTCGGCGATGTCCTCGGTGAGGCGGTGTCTCGAGGTGATCCTGGGCATGAACGTCGAGACGAACAGTTTGTAAAGGATTTCGGGGAAGTTCATCCGGAAGACCACGTCGCGGAGGCTGTAGTCCTCGTTGCGGTTGGCCTCGCGGTAGAACGGGAAGGTCAGCAGGCCCAGGAAGAGGAGGAGGGCGCTCAGCGCGAACACGATGGTGGTGGGCGGCAGGACGATGCCGAACACGGGCACGTGGTAGGTGGTGTACAGGTCGATGAGGAAGCCGCCCAGCACGGGGGCAAACACAGCGGACAGGCTGTTGAGCGAATTGTAGACGCCGATGTAAAGCGCTCTCTGGCCCCGGGGCGAGACCGACAGCGACGTGTTGAACGTGGCGAGGTTCCATCCCGCGCCGAAGAAGCTCTGCATGAGGATGACGGCCGCCACGAAGGGGAGGGGGTTCTTTTCGGGGAGGAAGAGCATCAGGCCGGCCGGTATGGTCATCAGCAGAAGGCAGAAGCGGATGATGAAGCGGTTGCCCAGGATGTCGCTCATCTTGCCGAAGAACAGGTTGCCCAGGATGCCCGTCACCGCAGCCGCAGCCGTGAAGTAGCCCAGGATGTCGATGGGAACCTTGAGCACCTCAATGAAGTGGACCGTGAAGAACGGCGAGGCGACGACGATGGCCAGGTTGAAGTACATGACCATGCGGACAAACGCCATGAAGTTCTTGTCCTTGAAGATCTGCTTGTAGCTGGCCACCATCGACGTGTGGGGCGTCTCGGCCACGGGCGGGTTGTATTGGGTGAACAGGAGCACCGTGCCCGTAAGCGCCGTCACCGCCGCGATGATGTAAACGAAGGTGAAACCGTCGTGGCCCGGGAAGGTCTTGAGCAGCCAGCCGCCGATGAGCACGGCGAAGATGCCGGCCACCGACGAAATCGAGTTGCGCAGGGCGAAGTACCGGCCCCGGATCTGCTCGGGCACCAGTTCGGCCATCCAGGTGCTCCACGTGGAGCTTGAAATCGACATCGAGAACGCGCCCACCAGCAGGACCACCATGAACACGCTCTCGGCGCCGGGGCCCGAGGCGGTCATGCCGTAGAAGATGGCCCCTACGAAGAGCAGCCGGCTCACGCCCCCCGAAAGCGCGGCGACGACGTTGCGCAGCCTGACCTTGTGCACAAAGATGTTGGCCAGGGGCTGGAGTAGGCCGACGAAGAACTGCACCGAGGTGGTCAGACCGATCAGCGCGTGGCTGGCGTGCATGATTTCGAGGAGGAAGGCCGTCAGGATGAAGTTGGGCAGGTAGATGCCGCCCATGTTGATCCCGATGGTCTGGATGAAGCCCTCGAGAATGGAGGTCTTCCTTCCTGCGGCCATCTTCTTTTTTTCTGAATTCTGATCCATTTTTCCCACTCTAACACATGAGCTTCCTTTCGTGTTATCCTGGCTTAATGGGCAACCGCAACCATGTTTTTGACGCCCTGGTGTTGCGCCGTTGGCCCATCGGCGACGCGCACCGGGGGGTAGGGTTCCTGACCAAGGAACGCGGGCCCCTCACGGCCATCGCCCACGGCGCCGCCCAGTCGAAGGGGCGGCTGAAACTGCTGACCACCCCCCTGCGCCGGGTAGTCCTCAAGGCCTACCACGACCCGGTGGCCGACAGCTGGAAGGTGGTCGACCTCGAGGCCCTTGACCTCTACGGCGGGTTGGCCGAAGATTTGGACCGGTCGGCCACGGCGTCGGTCTGGTCCGAAATTCTGTGGAAGACGCAGATGTCGGGCCAGGAGTCCGAAGTGTACGGCCTGTTCGTCGAGGCCCTGGCGCTGCTGGACAAGATCCGAGGCGTCGAGGTGGCGCGGCTGAACGTGCAGGTGCTCTGGCGGGCCCTGGAACTCGCGGGCCTGGCCCCCGACTTTTCGAGCTGCGCCGAGTGCGGAAAGCCGCTGGCGGGCCTGGCGGTGGCCGTGCTGCCCCCCGGCGAGCCCCTGTGCCCGTCGTGCGCCGGCGGGCGGGGCCAGGAGCTGCCCTCGAGCGCGGTCGAGGCGCTGCTGGCCACTTCGGTGCTGCCCCTCGAGGAAGGCCTGCTGGCACCGGTGGCCAGCTCCGACCTGGCGTTCCTGACGGCGGAGGCGCTGACCGCATGGGAAAGGGCCCTGGGCATGGCGCTCAAATCGGTCCGTGTTTTTCAAGGAGGGCTTGCATGAGAGCCGTGGAATTGATCACCAAGAAGAGATCGGGTCTGGAACTTTCCGAGGCCGAAATCCGCTTCCTCATCGAAGGCTACACCAAGGGCGAGATCCCCGATTACCAGATGTCAGCGTGGACGATGGCGGTGTTCTTCCAGGGCATGAGCTTCCCCGAAACAGGGTTCCTCACCCGGGCCATGATCGCCTCGGGCGACGTGCTCCACCTCGACGGCGTCCCCGGACCCCTTGTCGACAAGCACTCCACAGGCGGCGTGGGCGACAAGGTGAGCCTGGTGCTCGCGCCCTTGGCCGCGGCGTGCGGCCTCCGTGTCCCCATGATGTCGGGCCGGGCGCTGGGCCACACGGGGGGCACCCTCGACAAGCTCGACTCCATCCCCGGGTTCACTACAGCGCTCACTCAAGACAGAATCCGCGAGGGGCTCAAGAGCGTTGGCTACATCATGACGGGCCAGAGCGCCCAGGTGGTCCCCGCCGACCGTCTGCTCTACGCCCTGCGCGACGTGACAGGCACCGTGGAATCGGTGCCCCTCATTACCGCCAGCATCCTGAGCAAGAAATTCGCCGAGGGCGCCGAGGCGCTGATCTTTGATGTGAAGGCCGGCCGGGGCGCGTTCATGGACACTCCCGAGAAGGCCAAGGCCCTGGCGGTGAGCCTCGTCGAGACGGCGCGCAGCCTGGGCCGCAAGGCCGTGGCCGTGCTCACCGACATGGGGCAGCCCCTGGGCCGGATGACGGGGAACTTCCTCGAGGTGGAGGAGTCGGTGCTGTGCCTGCGAAACCAGGGCCCGGCCGACTTGATGGCGCTTACCTACCGCCAGGTGGCGTGGATGCTGGTGGCCGGGGGCGTGGCCAAGACCGTGGCCGACGGCGAGGCCTTCGCCCGGCGCAAGCTTGAAGACGGCTCGGCCCTGGCCAAGTGGGAGCAGAGCGTGGCCTTCCAGGGCGGTGACGTCAAACTGCTGAACGCCCAAATCGGCGTTCGGCGGGCCAAGCTTTCGGGCGAGGTGAGGGCCCCGGACGCCGGCTGGCACGGCGGCTGGGACGCCCTGGAGTGCGGCCTTGCAGCCACGGCCCTGGGCGCCGGGCGAAACCGCAAGGAAGACGCCGTCCTCCCCGAGGTGGGGCTTGAGTTTCTGGCCAAGCGCGGCGACAGGCTCGAAAAGGGCGCCGGCGTGCTGCGCGTGTGGGCCGATTCTCAAGCGAAACTCGATGAAACCCTGTCAAGGCTTGGCAAGGCGTGGAACTTGGCGCCGGCCCAGCCGGCCTCCGAACCCCTGGTGCTCGGGGAGATCACAGCCCTGTGAGGACGGCCCCTGCGATGATCTGGAACAAGAAGGAGCTTAACGCCGAAGAGGTGAGAACCCTGGCGGCCCGGTACGACCTCGACCTCCTCGAGGCGTCCATCCTGCTGAGGCGGGGCATCGCCGACGGCGAGGCGCTGCTTTCGTACCTCGAGGACGACCTGCGCTTCACCCCCAACCCCTTCTTGTTCCGCGACATGGAAGACGTTGTCGACCGTCTGGCCGGAGCCCGGGATGACGAGGAGGCTGTGCTCGTGTTCGGTGACCGCGACGCCGACGGCATCACCTCGACCGTCATCCTCGTCGAGGCCTTCCGCGAGGCGGGCCTCACCGTCGACTGGCGGGTTCCCCAGGGCAACGACGCGTACGGGCTCACGCTCGAGGCCGTCGAGAGCTTCGCCGAGGCAGGCGGCGGGCTGATCGTGACCATCGACTGCGGCATCAGCAACGGCAAGGAGATCGCCAGGGCCGCCGAGCTGGGCATCGACGTGCTTGTTTTTGACCACCACGTGGCGCCCGAGGAGCTTCCTGCAGCGCTGGCGTTCATCAACCCCAAGATTCCAGGGGAGACCTACCCGTTCGCCAGCCTGGCAGCGTGCGCCGTGGCCAGCAAGGTCGCCTGGGCGCTGCGGTTCTCGGCCACACCGCTGTACAACCAGCGCATGTGCCTGCTCCATTGCCGCCAGCTCGAAGAGGGCCTGCTTATCGAGGCGGTGCGGCTGGTGAACCTGACAGAGCGCAAACGCCTGAGGCTGCTGTTCAACAAGAACAGCACCACCAGCGACCTGTCGCTGCTTGTCTCGTTTTTGCAGGACCAGGAAATCTTCGTCTTCGACGAAAAGGTTCAGCTCAGGCTGCTTCGCCAGCTCTTTGGCTCGGGGGTGGAGATCGGGGTGTTCGACCTGGCGCCGCAGATCCGCGCGGCCTTCCCGTCGCTGGGCGGGCTGACCTTCGACGAGGTGAAGGCCAAGAGCCGGTTGCCGCGCTACAGGCCCGAGACCGGCGACCTCGACATCCTGGTGAGCCTGTTCACAAGTTCGGTGTACAAGGCCTTCCCGTCCCTGGGCGCCGACTTCCTGCCCGTCCTCGACCTGGTCGCCCTGGGGACCCTGGCCGACCTCATGCCCCTGGAGGGCGAGAACCGCATCCTGGTGAAGCTCGGGATGCAGAGCCTCAACACCACCAAGCGCGAGGGGCTGAGGGCGCTGCTCATGCGGCTCAAGATGCTGGGAAAGCCGCTATCGACCACCGACGTGAGCTGGTCGCTGACCCCGGTGATCAATGCCGCCGGCCGCCTGGGCTGCCCCGAAAAGGCCGTGGAGCTGCTGCTCACCGACAACGAGGACCGCCGGCGCGCCCTGGCCGCCGAACTCGAGGACCTCAACCACCAGCGGCGTCAGCTGGGTTCGGCTGCGTGGGAGCTGGTCCTTCCGGCGGCCCGGGCCTCGTTTGAGGCCCTGGACCAGCGCATGACCCTTGTCTACGACCCGTCTATTGCCCGGGGGATCACGGGCATTCTGTCGAGCCGCCTGATGAACCTGATGGGCGTGCCCGCCATCGTGGTCACCAGGCAGGACGACAGGTGCATCGGCTCGCTGCGGGCCAACCGAGGGTTCGAGACCCGCCGCTTCCTCGACGCCTTCGCCGACCTGTTCACCGACTACGGCGGCCACGACGCGGCGGCGGGGTTCAACTTTCCCGAGGACCGCTGGTCCGAGTTTGAGACGCGGCTCAAGACTCTGCTCCCGGGCTTTCCCCTGGGCGAGGAAGGCCTATCGCGCATCGACGTGGACGCCGACCTGCCCCGGGACTACCTCAAACCCGATCTGCTGGCTCTGATCGACAGGCTCGAGCCCTACGGCGAGGGGTGCCGTCCCCTGGTCTTCACGTGCCGCCGCCTGCCCATCCTGTCGCTTGACCTGGTCGGCAAGACGGGGGCCCAGCACGTGCGCCTGACCCTCGACGGCGGGACCCACAAGTGGCCCGCCATCTACTGGAACGCGCTGGAACGCCTTGAAAAGGGCGAGTTTGCCGCAGGCGACACCGTCGACGCCGCGTTCCAGCTGAGCCGCAACTACTTTCAGGGGCAGGAGAAGCCGCAGATGACCATCCTCGACCTGGTGAGGAGCGCCGGTTGATCCGGCTCGCCGCCGCAGCTCTGGCTCTGTTGGCCGCCAGCACGGTTGCCGCGGCACCGCGCTGGTATGCTCCCCCCGTGCTGCGCGCCGGCAGCGTGAACGAGCTGTACGCCTGGGACACGGCGCCCGTGGGGGCGTTTACAGTCGAGGTGACCCGGGACGGTGCCGCGAAGCCCCTGGTCCGGGCCCACGGTTTCGAGGTCGACAGGCCGCTCCCCGAGGACGCGCCAGGCACGCCGGGGCTCAAGTGGTCGGCTGCGCTGCTGGCCCCCGACGCCCTGGAAGCTGGCGGCCCGGTCACAGTTCGCTTCCTGGGCGCCGACCGCGCGGTGCTGGCGGCCTTTCCCTCGCGCATCCAGCCCAGAATCTTCCCCGTGGAGACCATCCCCCTCGACGAGCAAATGAGCCGGCTGCGCGAGAAGCCCGACGCCCGCAAGGACAGAGAGTACGCAGCGATCTGGGCCGTGTATTCGCACTTCGACCCCGCTTTCGCGTGGCCGGGCGGGCCTATCGTCCTGCCCGTGGCGCCCACGGTGCGCCTCTCCGCCCGTTTTGGTGACACGCGCAAGTACCTGTACGCCGACGGGAGCATCGCCACCGACTACCACAGGGGCGTCGACTTTGCCGTCCCCGTTGGCACCCCGGTTCAGGCCCCGGGCCCCGGCACCGTCATCTTCGTCGCCGACAGAATGCTCACGGGGCACACCGTGGTGATCGAGCACGCCCCCGGGGTGTACTCGGTCTACTTCCACCTCTCGCAGGCCCTGGTGACTCCCGGCACCCGGGTGCTTCGAGGCGACCGCATCGCGCTTTCGGGTGCCACGGGGTTCGTCACCGGGCCCCACCTGCACTGGGAATGGAGGGTGGGCGGCGTGTCTGTGGACCCCCTCGAGCTGGTGGCCACGGGTCTGCTTGACACGGCCGCCGTCGGCGCGGTAATCTCTTCCATCGAACGACCTAGTCATTGAAAGAGGGGGGTGATTACCATAGCCAGCATTCATTTGGATGACAATGAAGTCCTTGAAAAAGCCATCAAGCGGTTCAAGCGCATTGTCGAAAAAGAAGGCATCATCCGTGAATGGAAGAAGCGCGAGTTTTTTGAAAAGCCTTCCACCATCAACAACCGGAAGAAGAAGGCTCTTCAGCGCAAGCAGCTGAAGAAGCTGCGCAAGATCCAGACCTCCAACAAAGGCTGAACCACGGTTCAGCGATGAGAGCCGTCCCCCCTGGGGACGGTTTTTTTTTCAGTCGGCGCCCGGGTCCACCGATGATCAAGTCGAACATTCCAAGGAAGGCACCATGCCCCGTTTTCTTCCCGTACTGCTCTTGGTCGGCGCCGCCCTCTCCGCCCAGGAACTGAAATCCCCCGAACTTTCCAACTACGAAGTGCTCGCCGAAGTCCTGGCCAACCATAGCGTCCCGGGACTCATCGTCCTCGACGTCCGGTCCCCTGACGAGTCCGCGGAGGGCCACATCCCCGG
>Ga0181516_10000856_pt1 | contig 25087 bp, 19 predicted proteins | sample PEATcosm2014_Bin_25_FD_121104 | JGI IMG/M metagenome (GOLD analysis project Ga0181516, IMG submission 121104) | Peatland microbial communities from MTU Mesocosm Facility, Houghton, MI, USA - PEATcosm2014_Bin01_10_metaG | ecosystem: Environmental > Terrestrial > Soil > Wetlands > Peat | place... | reverse complement strand
TGTGGATCCCTGTTTCTCGAAGATTCGTCTCGCCAAGAGTGTCAGAGCGAGGAAGTTTGCGGCAAACCAGATGAGGATCGTGTTAGTGAACCAAAGCGGCCAGTGATTTTGCGGGAGGCGCATCGAGAAGTACATCACGAAAGCAAGGTACGGGAGCATAAGGGCAAACGTAGCCCCGACCAAGACAATAGATCTGAACTTTGGATTCATGCGCAGCAATTATATTCGATTTCTATCTCCACATTTTGATAGACGTTGGTTGACCTGCCATCCTGTCATTGCTCCGAAAATTGGCTCTGCCAGAATAGGCGACAATCCGACCGGATTCACGAATTGGTGACAATCGATTCAGCTCGTAGGATCTGAAGCGCCGGATCAAAGAGGTGTTCGAAGCCGTCGGTTTCAAGCAATTGCCTGGCCCGGACGACGCGATCCAACACGTCAGGTTTGAGGAGCCAGCGCCGAATTTCCTCCGACTGCCCGCGAAGGTTCTCCCAAAATCCAAAGCAAAGGGACTTACCCTCCGCGAAATCTGCGCCGTACATGGTTACGAACTGAACGAGGTGTTGATCGGCCGCCGTTACTTGGGTCTCATTCCAAATCGCGAGGTAATCTTCCATTTGATCGCCTGTGGCCGCAAGAGACGCTAACAATGTTTCAATCTCGAAGAAGGCTGGAAGGATATGCGCGATCGGGTAGGAGTGAAGTCCCAAACGCCAGAGAGCCATCAAGTATGCACGAACGCCTAAAATCTCTTCTTCATACCAGGAAAACCATTTTCCGTACCGAAGCTTTCCGAAAAGAATCTCAGGATTATACCCATAAGGCTCTTGGGCAACCCCCTCAAGCAGGCGTGGCAGGAAGTATTTGAAATCATTGACGGAACCCTGCGTCGTCATGGCGCTGAAAGAGTAGTTTCCAAGGCTATCAAATTCAAGGTCGACTAGAGGGCCGGCAAAGAGTGGCAAGACCTCTTCAGGCTTCGTGCATCCGCAAGGGCAGTATTTGATCTTGGACGGGCGGGGATACCGATTGAAGGCCTTGTAAAGGCCCTGAATAGTCGAGCGGAGTTCAGCAATCTCATTCATGTTCGGTTGGCATCCAGCTCAGTGTAAACCCCTTCACTGTGACTCTGGCGCGCGGTTAATGCGAGTCTCGCCTCAGTCACCGGCCGGCCATCGGGGTGATTAGCATCCCTGAAGTTGCCATGACACGACTTCAGAGCGAACTGCGGCCTCTGAATTGTTGCTTTGGTATAATTTGCGCACCTTTGGAGAACACGCCTATGCTCAACCGCAAACTCATGTTTTCGGTTTTTCTTATTGCACTCTCGATCCCGGTGTTTGCTGCCGAGCCGGTGCAAGTGGTCACTTGGCCTAACTCGGGTACGCCGGTCCTGAGATTTACATTTGTCAAATTCAAAGAGATCGGTTCTAACGGGAGCCAACGGACGTATTCCACCGACATAGTTGCGGAGAACCTCTCATCGAAGCTGATTCCCACTCAGAAATTCTCTATCTACGTACTCGACAAGAAACAGGTTCGAATCGGTGAAGCCTGGATGAGTGTAGACAACCTCGGGCCCGGTCAATCCGCCAAGTTCCAGATATCATTCAACGCATCAGGTGCGCCCGCATCGGTATCCGTTCTTGCTCCCACCGACATTCCCCGAAAGGTGACCATGACCGTGAACTCGGTTCCGCAAGGTGCGGACCTCAAGGTCGATGGCGTTAACGCCGGCGCGACGCCAAAGATGGTGAGCGTGGGAATCGGAAAGCATCAACTCCAATTCAGCAAGGAAGGTTTCAATTCAGGGACCTTCCCGCTCGAAATCGGTCCCGACGATGTCTCGGGTGGTTCAGTAAGTTATGAGCTCGGCGCGTCACGCTACGACACAATTGTACTGAGGGATGGCAGCGTGTTGAACGGCGACCTCGACTCGATCTCCGGCATGGATGTGGTGGTGCGGATCGGCGGAAACCTGCGGCACTTCGATCGCAACCAGATCAAGCAAATCGTCATGGTCCAACGCGATCCGCCGAGCCAGGATCAGCTGCCTCCGCCGGAACCGAAACCGTAGTTCCTTTGCCGGCGTTCGGCCCGAGGCTTGACGCCGCGCTTACTTCAGCGAGCTCATGTCGATCACGAAGCGGTACTTCACGTCCTGCTTGAGCAGCCGCTCAAACGCCTCGTTGACCTTCTGGATCGGGATCACTTCCACATCCGACACAATGTTTTTCTCGCCGCAGTAGTCCAGCATCTCCTGGGTTTCAATCATGCCGCCGATCATGGAGCCGGCAATCGAATGGCGTCCGCCGATCAGGTTGAAGGGAGCAAACGACGGCGGCTCGGGCGGCAGGCCGACCAGGGTCAGCGTCGCGTCCTGCGCCAGCAGCGGCAGGTAGTCGTCGAGCGCGTGCGGAGCTGAAACGGCATCAATGATGAAGTCGAATGTTCCCCGGTGGGGCTTCATCTGGTTGGCATCGGTCGAGACCACCACCTCGTCCGCGCCCAGCCGCAGCGCGTCTTCCTTCTTTCTGGGCGACGTGGTGAACTGCACGACGTGCGCGCCGAAGGAGTGGGCGAATTTGAGCGCCATGTGTCCCAATCCGCCGAGGCCTACGATGCCCACCTTCTTGCCCGGGCCCGCTTTCCAGTGGCGCAGCGGCGAGTAGGTGGTGATGCCGGCGCACAGAAGCGGCGCAACGGCAGCCAGGTCGAGATTCGCAGGGACGCGATGCGTGAACCGCTCGTCGACAACGTAGTTATTGGAATAGCCTCCCATGGTGATGGTGCCGTCCACGCGGTCGGGAGCCGCATAGGTCAGCGTCGCGCCTTCATGGCAGAAGTGCTCCTCACCCTTCTTGCAAGGCGCGCATTTGCGGCAGGAGTCCACAATGACGCCAACGGCTCCGATGTCTCCGACTTTGAACTTCTTTGCCGCACTGCCAACGGCAGCCACGCGGCCCACAATCTCGTGCCCTGGAACCAGCGGATAAACCGCATTTCCCCATTCATTGCGCGCCATGTGCAGATCGGAGTGGCAAACGCCGCAATAGAGGACATCGAGCAAGACCTCGGTCGGGCCGGGCTCGCGGCGTGTAAAGCCCCAGGGGGCAAGCGAAGATTGCGCATTTTGCGCGGCATAACCTTTTGAAGAGGGCATGGGAAGATTCCTTTCTCGATATGAAGTTTATAACGCGAGCTCGGCATTGAGCCGGTTTTAGACCGGGCGATATACGCCGCAATATACGCCGGGCCCAATCTCGTGCGGAGGACCCATTTCCCAACGGCGCTGCGCAAGAGCCACGCGCTGAATCAACTGCAGATCGTGGAAAAACTCCACCTGCCCAAAGCCCGTCTCGTAAAGCAACGCACCCGCGCCATCCCTTTGCCCGAATCCGATTTCGAGCGCGAGCATGCCATGGGGATTCAGCACCTTCAGCGCGTCGGGAATCAACCGCCGGTAGACCGCAAGACCATCGACGCCGGCGAAGAGCGCAAGGGCGGGCTCGAATTCGCGCACTTCCATGTCAAGCGATTCGCGGTCACCGATAGGCACATACGGCGGATTGGAGACGATGAAGTCAAACCGTTCCTCAGCTACGGGCTCAAGCAGATCGCCATAGAGAAACCGTATTCGATCCGCAACCCCATTGAGCTCGGCATTCTTTCTGGCCAGCTCAAGCGCAGCCGCCGAGATGTCAGTGGCCGTAATCTCCACTTGCGCCGCCGGGCCCAGCTTGCAGGCCAGCGCAACCGCGATGGCTCCAGACCCAGTGCCCACATCGACGATGCGCACAGGTTTGCGGCTGGAGTAGCTCTGAATCCGCTCCAGCACCTTTTCGACGAGGAGCTCGGTCTCATGGCGCGGAATGAGCACATCGCGCGTAACGCGGAAGGGAAGGCCGTAAAACTCCACTTCGCCCACAATGTATTGGATGGGCTCGCCGGAAAGCCGCCGGTCGATGAGCGCGTGGTAGCGCGCCACGCCTTCCGCGCTGAGATTCTCCTCGGCATGCGCAATCAGAAAGACGCGATCCCGTTCGAGCAAGTGCAGCAGTAGCAGTTCGGCATCGGCATGGGCGCGATCGGGGTGCGGCCCGTTGGCCAGGCGCGCTTCGCCGTTCTTGATCCATTCCTGAAGAGCCACGCGCCTCCTCGAGAGCTACGCCGCCTGAGCGCCGTCGCCCCTTAACTGCTCCGCCTGATAGTGCGCAATGAGCGCGTCCACAATGGGCTGCAGCCGGCCCTCCATCACCAGGTCAAGCTGGTGCAGCGTCAGGCCGATGCGATGGTCGGTGAGCCGGTTTTGCGGAAAGTTATAGGTGCGGATCTTCTCGCTGCGGTCGCCCGAGCCCACCATCTGCTTGCGCTCCTTGGCGAGCTCAGCGTTCTGCTTCTCCATCTCCATCTCATAGAGCCGCGAGCGCAGCACGCGCATCCCCTTGTCGCGATTCTTGATCTGCGACTTCTCGTCCTGGCAACTGACCACGGTGTTCGTCGGCAGGTGAGTGATGCGCACGGCAGAGTAAGTTGTATTCACCGATTGCCCGCCTGGCCCGGACGAGCAGAAGGTGTCAATGCGGATGTCCTTGGCCTCGATCTTGATGTCAACATCCTCGGCCTCGGGCAGCACCGCGACGGTTACGGCTGAAGTATGCACGCGTCCCTGCGTCTCCGTCGCCGGAACCCGCTGGACGCGATGCACGCCGCTCTCCCACTTCATCTGCGAATAGACCCGCTCGCCTTCAATGATGGCGATCACTTCCTTATAGCCGCCCACACCCGATTCCGACAGCGACATCAGCTCAATCTTCCATTTGTGCTGTTCGGCAAAGCGCGTGTACATGCGGAAGATTTCGGCGGCGAAAAGGGATGCCTCGTCCCCACCCGTCCCGGCGCGAATTTCGAGGATCACGTTCTTCTCGTCGTTCTTGTCCTTCGGCAGCAGCAGGATCTTCAGCTCCTCAAGAATCGCGGCCTCTCGCGGCTCGAGCGTGGCGATTTCTTCTTCTGCCATGGCTCGCAGGTCGGCGTCTTTCTCGGCCGCCAGCATTGTACGCGCCTCGGTCAGCCCTTGCTGAACTTGCTTCAGCTCGCGAAACGTCTCGACAGGCGTCTCGATCTCGCGCAGCTGCTTGGCCACTTTCTGATACTTCTCATGGTCGTTGACAACCTCAGGCAACGAAAACTGCGCCTGCAGGTCGTTGTATTTCTGTTCCAGTTGTTCCAAACGATCAATCACGTCAAACTCTCCCCGAGCCGCAAAAAGGCTCGCGTTTCACTGCTCTAAATGAATCTTGAAATTGGGCAGGGATCAGCGCAGGCGGCAGGCGCCGCTAGAGGAGGGCCGGAACAGGGAAATGCAGTTCCATATCGCTTACTATTTTACCGCGAAATTGGGCGCTGGTCCCCCCTCCCATCCGCCAATTACACTTCTCCAGCAGTTAAAAACGAGGCTCCTTTAAATGTTTAACCGTCGCACCTTTCTTAAGACAGGTCTCAAGACCGGCGCAGCGATCCCGGCAGCCGCCGCGCTCGGCGCTTTTGACGCCGACGAAGCATTGGCCGATCCTATCGTTGCTGTTGGCGGAACCCGGGCAACCATCGTCCCCCTGCCGGAGCGTCTGGCGGCCATTGACCCCGCCACGCTGCCCTGGCAACAGCGAGTTCGCCGCGTGGGCCAGAGCAACATGACGGAGCACGATCCCGCGGTGATGAACATCGAGGAATGGGCCGACTACTGGCATCGCGCCGAGGCTGACGTGGTGTACATCAGCGTGACCGGCATTCTGGCCTTTTATCCCTCGAAGGTGAAGTTTCACCGGCACGGAAAGTTCCTCAACGGCCGCGACTTTTTTGGCGAGTGCGTAACCGCAGCACGGAAGCGCGGGATGCGCGTGGTGGCGCGCATGAGCCCCGACCAGAACTGGGGCGACGCACTTGAGGCGCATCCCGAGTGGGCCATGCGCTACAAGGACGGCTCCGTGCAGATCAATACCGAAGATACGCGGCTCTTTAAGACCTGTATGTTTTCAAGCTACATGGACGACTACATCCCGGCCATCATCCGCGAAGTCAACCAGCTCTACGATGTGGATTGCTTTTACGCCAATGGCTGGCCGCCGCTCGGCTTTCTGCCCGAGTGCTACTGCGGCATATGCAGCAAGCTGCCGCCAATCGGCTCACCGGCCTACTGGCGTGTGTTCACCGATCGCGTGGAGGAGCTTTGGCTCAAGTACGACGGCCTGGCGAAAGAGAAGAAGCCCGACAGCTTCTTTTTTGCCAATTCCGGCGGCGGCGTCCGCGGCGGTCCAAACCTGGAGCGCATGGGCAAGATCATCACCTGGTTCCAGGGCGACAACCAGGGCCGCGGCTCCGACGATCCCGCGGTCTGGGGATGCACGCTGCAAGGCCGGGTCTGCAATGCGGTGCTCGATGGAAAGTTCGCCGCCAACATCACCGGCGCGTATTGCACAGGTCCCGTTCCCTGGCGCAATGCCTCAAAGAATCCCGACGAAATGCGCATGTGGATGAACGAAACGCTTGCCGGCGGATTGACTCCGTACTATCACTTCGTGGGCGCGGAGGCCGGGTTTGGCGAAGACCGGCGCTGGCAGAAGGTGGGACTCGACTACTTCCAGTGGACGGCGAAACACGATGCCCACTTCAAGCCGCGCCGGTCGATTGCCAACATCGGTGTGGTGATGGGCCAGAGCACGCAGCTTCTTTATCCCGGCCCGGCCACCATGCACTCGCACACCTACATGCGCGAAACCACGCACGGAATTTACGACGTGCTGTTGCGTGGCCGCTACCTCTTCGACTTTGTCCATGAAGACAGGCTTGAGCCGGAACGGCTGTCCAAGTATCGCGCGCTGCTGCTGCCGAACATTGCCATGCTGAGCGATCGCCAATGCGGGCAGATTCGCGATTACGTACGCGCCGGTGGGTCGATCATGGCCAGCTTCGAGACCGGGCTCTACGACGAGGACCTGAAGCCGAGGGCGGAGTTCGCGCTTGCCGATCTGCTTGGAATCAGCAAAGCCGGCGAGGCCATTGGCACCAATGGGAACGCATATTACGGGCGAATTGAACACCCGCATGCAATTCTGGATGGCTTCATGGATACCAACTGGCTTCCCGGCGCGCAGAATCGGGTGCCTCTCAAGCCGGCATCGGAACCGGTGCTGACAGTGGTTGCTGGATTCCCGCGCTATCCACCCGAGCTGGCTTATCCGCCGATTCCCCACACCACCGAACCTGCCGTGGTTCTGGGCGAATCGGGAAGGAGTCGCACGGCTTACTTCTCTGGAGACGTTGAGCGGACATACTGGCTCACTTCCGACGAGGACATTGTGCGGCTGCTGCACAACACAATCCGGTGGCTCACGCGCGACGAGCGCGTTGTCGAAGTCGACGGCGAAGGATTCATTGAGATGCTCGCCTGGGAGACCGGTCCCGGCTACACAGTTCACATGCTCAATTACACCAACCCCAACGCCCACCACGGTTGGATGCAGGCGGTCTATCCGCTGGGCGAGCAAACTGTCAGGATGAAGCTGCCTGCAGGCGTGCGCGCCAAAACTGTGGAATTGTTATGCGCGGGCGATAGTGTGCGCTACAGCCAGCAGGGGCAGATGCTCGCCTTCACCGTGCCGAGAATTGGCGACTACGAGGTAGCAGCAATCACGGTAGCGTAGAACCTCTCAATTCAACCCAAGCCGTTTGCGCGTCTCCGCGCGAGCGGCAGCCAGCTCGGTTTGAAACTGGGGCAAACTCATCATGTATCCAAACACGGCGTAGGCAAGCTCGTGGCTGGTCACCGTATCGCTGCGGTAATGCACCCCGCAGACCATGCGGTTGTGAGCATAATCATCTGCCCGCTTCAGAATCTCGTCGCGCTTCTCCGGAATCATTTCGATCAGCGTGAACGCCTGCAGGTAGCCGACAAACGAGTGCCCGCTCGGATAAGAAGTCGGCTTGTCCGTCGCCGGGCACGCCGGGTGCAGCGTGGGATCGGCCTGATATGGCCGGGGACGCTTGAACGCAGCTTTGAGCGGGTTATCGGCCGCAATCACCTCGCTGTTGACATACTTTGAGAGCGCCGCAGTCAGCGGCAGATCTTCAGGGCGAAACTTGTCGCCAAGCACGGTGCGATAAATGAACATGTCTTCTTCGCCGTTGTCGGCCAGGGCCGCGGCAACCTGCGCCGGGGTGCGTGTCTGTTCAATCTGGTGCAGCTCGGCCAACTCCGCTTTGGTAGCTTCCGAATCCTGAGCCGGGGGAGGCGGCACAATCGGGAGAAGATCGAATACCTGGGCAGCGGCGGAGTTTGCAGCGCTGCCCGCAACGGCCTTAGATTCTTTGGCCGGTGCGGGTGCTTGTGCAGGTGTCTGTCCGGCAGCGGAAAGGCTGGCAGCGAGGATGATTGCGAGAGCAGCGTGAACCAAGCGCTTCATATCTCACCATGCTAACAGCGGATGTGAAACCACAGTAAACGGTCCAACCTCGACTGCTGTGCCGGGTGCCCCTGGTCTCGATTTTGAGACCAGGGAAAGCACAAATCCTGGCGGTCACGACACTAATTCACCGTAAGGATTACGGGGGCGGATTGCTGAATCGATCCCGATGTTGCGGTTACGGTCACCGTGGAAACAACAGGCGGACCGAATAACGTGCCCCAGAAGCCGCAGCCGCATAGAACGCTCAGGCTGACTGCAGCGACACCCATCAGCGCCAGGCGTTGCATGCTCGAGCGTCTTCTTAAACCAAACACGCACAGCGCGATGGCAAGCGCCGTCCCCGGGAAGAGCGATCCCGATCCGCGTTGCACGGCCGCCTTCTGCGCAGTTGTTGCAATCGTCAGCGTCGTCGCGGCGGTTCCTGGAGGCGTCACGGTCGACGGGCTGAAAGCGCATGAAGCGCCGGCAGGCAATCCAGAACAAGCAAACGTCACCGCCGAGTCGAAGCCGTTCACTGCCGTGACGGTCAGATTAATCGTCCCCTGGCTTCCGGGGTCAATGGTGAGCGATCCGGGAGAAGCGTTGAGCGTGAATGTGGAAGGCGGCAGATTGGGCAGATTGATGGTGTAAGTGGATGAAGCTGTCGCGCTGTTGAGGTAATTGGCAGCCGCGGCAGACGCGACCAAAGTTTCACTGGATGACACCGATACCGGCCCGGTGTAAACGAAAGGACCCTGAGCAGGGGCATTTCCCGAGGCTGGAGTAATTGAATAGGAAACGACTGCGTTCGGCGTCGTATCGGAGATGGTTACCATCTGCGCTGATGAGTATGTTCCCGCCGCGGGGCTGAACGTTGGCGCTGCCGCAGTGGCCAGATTGATGGTGAACGTGGCCGACGCTACCGCGCTAGTGAAATCGCCAGGAACCACGGCGATGGCTTGAATGGTTTCGCCTGAGGACACTGCGATCGGATTGGCGTAGAGCGTGGAAGCAGTGCCTGGCGTCGATCCATCCGTGGTGTAGTAGATCGCCGCTCCCGGCGTCGCATCGGAGATGGCCACCAAGGGCGCTGAAGTATATGTGCCCGCCGGCGGATTGAATTGTGGTGTCGGCGCGGCAAAGGCAAATTCCCAAAGGTAGTTGTGGGTATGTGTGGTGCCGGCTGAAGAGAATTCATTGCCGCCAAAGATCCACAGATTGCCGTAGGTGTCGCTCCAACTCGCGGCATCGGCCTGGCTTCCAGGAGAGTTGGTTGCGGCGGGAATCCCAAGAGTGCCCAAGGTTGGAGCTGTCCCGGTAAACGCGCAGGCGCCGCCACCAACCGGCCCGCAGATCCAGGTATCGCTGCCGCTCATCCAGGCCCATTCCAGAGTGGCAGGGTTGAACTGCCAGAGGTCGCTAAGAAAGTTTTCGCTGCCGCTGGGATCGTCTTCCTCGAACCCGCCAAAAAGCCAGAAATCTCCATTTGTATTGAGCGCGCCCGCTGCCTGCAGGCGTCCTCCAGGAACGTTTCCAACAGCAGGCTGGCCGAGCGTTCCATACACGTCAGGCTGGCCGCACTCCGATTGCGCTTCCCAGCAGTAGGTGATACCCAGAATGCTGCTCCCGCTAATCCAGGTCCACTCTCCGGTCCCGGGGTTGAACTGCCACAGGTCGTTCATGTAGCCGCGGACGCCGGTGGCATCGTTGCCATCCCCGCCAAAAAGCCAGAAGTTGCCACTGCTGTCAGCCCAGTTGGTGGACTGCGCGTGGCTGCCGGGGAAATTGGAGGCAGACGATACGCCCAACTTGCCGTAAGCACCGGCGACGAAGATGCTTTTGCTCCCACCCACCCAGGCCCACTCGCCCGACGACATGTCATATTTCCAAAGATCGTCAAGCGTGCCGGCAATGCCGCTGGCTGGGAATCCTGATCCGCCGAACATCCAGAGGTTACCCTGCTTGTCTATCCAGCTCGCCGATGCTTCGCGCGATCCGGGCAAGCTCGAAGGTGAAGCCTGCCCCTCGGTGCCATAAACGCCGCTCCATCCACCCATGAAGATTGAGCCAGGCGGCGCAGTGCTGTATCCGCTCATCCAGGTCCAGAGCCCGGTGGTGGGATTAAACTCCCACAGATCGTTGAGAAAGGTGTATACGCCTTTTGAATCGAAGCCCAGGCCACCGAAGATCCAAAAGTTCCCGCTCTGGTCGGTCCATTCAACGGGATCTTCACGTGCGCCGGGCACATTGCCATGCGCGGCTTGCCCTTCGATCCCGTATGAGCCGGTTGCGCCGGCCAGGTTGCTCCCGCTTATCCAAGCCCATTCATTGGTGGTTGGATTGAACTCCCACAGGTCGTTGAGATCGCCCGTCTGGCCGGTCGAGTCTGCGCCCTGTCCGCCGAAGAGCCAAAAGTTGCCGCCGGCATCGGACCACGCCGCAGAGAACTCACGGCCACCAGGGGTGTTGCCGGCGGCCGGCACACCCAATGTGCCGTATGCTCCGGCGTACTGACCGGTCTGATTCGAGATGCCGCCGTTCATCCAGGCCCATTGGCGGGAGTGCGCGGTCGCTTGAGCGCACAGCAGAGTTTGGGCCAGCGCCGCAAAAGAGAGCGCGGCGATGGCAGTCTTCTTGCCGCTCAGGGCAGTCGCAATCGCAGGCGTCATCTCTTGAAGAGACGACCGAAACGATGAAAGGTGGTGGCTCATCGGCTGACCTCAAACTGCTCATTCCGCCCCGGTCCGAGCCTTTCCAAATCGCGGCGCAGGAGAAGCAGTTGAGGAGGGAAGGCGCAGCGACGGATTCATCATAGCGCCATCTTGGCTCCCGAATTGTCATTGAGATGTCAGCACTCATGCCGGGTGCTCCTGGTCTCGATTTTGAGACCAGGGAAACCACAATTCCACACAGAGACGCTACCAGGTTGGGCGAAAGCCAGCATCAGAAGCACTCCGCCTCCCCGCATCCACCAACCAACGGAATCTGCAGCCGCGAATCCTGCCCGGGACCGGAATAAATGGTGATGGTCTCCGGCTTATATGCCTTTCGCTTCGCTTTCATGATGTTGGGCACAAACGTCTGAGGATTGCGGTCGTAAAGCGGAAACCAGCTGCTCTGAATCTCCACCATCACCGTGTGCCCGGCCTTGAATACATGATCCACATCGTGCAATGAGAACTTGTACTCGTTCATCGATCCCGGCTGCAAAGGGCTGGGCGTTTCGAAATTCGTAAGATACCTGCCGCGAAAAATCTCCGCGTTGGTGATCAACTGATAGCCGCGCATTTTGGGGTCGGCATCGTCATCGGGGTATTGGTCAATGAGCTTGACGACCAGATCGTTGTCGGAGCCGGTGGTGGAGGCCTCAATATCGGCGATGACCTCGCCGGTCACCGTCAGGTCGTGCTTGAGCACCGGCAGCTTGAATACAGCCACATCCTTGCGATCGGTAACGAAACGCTGATCTTCAGTGAGCCAGTTGTACCATTGCGACCCGGGGCCGTAGGTAGGCTGGATGGGCCGATGACGATAGGGCACGGGGTTTGCGGGATCGCTGGTGTAAGCCGTCACGGCCTTTGCGGGCGCAACGTTCCAGCCAAGCAGGCCCGCGCCCGATAAGTGCAGGTTCACGGGCTGCGCTTGTTTCGGCGGAAACTGCGCGTAATACTTCCAGGTGTTCGAGCCAGTTTGAAAGCTGGCCGTATCTTCCAGGTTGAACCCGGGCTCGTCTTTCAGATAATGCGCGAAGAACCTGGCCTCGATCTGCTGGCGAAACTCTTTGCCGATGGGCTCGCCGTACTCGAGGTTGCCCAGCCGCCGCGACGACGACGACCAGTATCCATGCCGCCATGGACCGAGCACCAGAAAGTTCTCATGCTTCGCGTCGTGCGGTTCAAGCTTTGCGTATTCCTCCTGCGGACCCCACATGTCTTCCTGGTCGTAGTAGCCTCCCACGGTGAGGGTGGGCACAGTGACCGAGTTCAGCGCGTACTCAACGCCGCGCGATCGCCAGGCGGCATCGTACTCGGGATGATGGAGGAAGAGCTTGACCGTGGGAAGCCTGTCGGCATCCGCTCTCTTCACGTCCTCGGCAAAGCTGCCGCGAGAGAGAAAGTAGTCGAAGCCGTCAGCCTCGCGTCCGTAGTCGACACCGGTAAATTGCTTGCTCGACTCCATCGAGATGACGTAGTCAAAGCCATAGCTCTGGCGGAATGCGCCATTGTGAAAGAAGTCGTCGCCCAGCCAGACATCGATCATGGGAGCCTGCGGCGAGATGGCCCTTACCGCTGGATGCGGATCGATGCCTGCCATCATAGCCAGGAATCCCGGATAGCTGGTGCCCACAACACCCACTCGGCTGTTGTTGCCCGGAAGGTTGGCAATGAGCCACGCGACAGTATCATAAGTATCGGTGCTCTCGTCGACTGCGCGAGGATTGTGATGGTCACCGAGCGGACGCATCATCACAAACTGGCCCTCGCTTCGATAACGCCCGCGAATGTCCTCGCAGACATAAATGTATCCGGCACGCGCCAGCTCGGGGCGCTGCGCAAAGAACCACTCTCGCGTGGTTCCATCGCAGCCATAGGGAGTCCTCTGCATCAGGATGGGCAGCGGCGACGCAAGATCTGCCGGCTTCAGGATCGCGGCATGCAGTTTCACGCCGTCGCGCGCGGGAATCATCGCGTCGCTGCGCACGTAATCGTGAAAAACGTGATGGACCGCCTCGCCGGTGCGCTGGTATGCGGAATCGGGCTGCGCGGAATTCACTACGCTCAAGCCGCGACCCGAGGCATCGACGGTAAAGCGAAATATGCCGTCCCAGTTCGACGACGTAAACTCGCTGGCCGAGATGGGCCTCAATTGCTCTGGAACCTGGCGCTCAGTCTCTACCCACAGCTTGCCGTCCGCCACGTAGAAGCTGAACGGTGTATCCGGCTCAACCGAATCCGTGTACTCGCCCGAGAGAGCTTCAAACTGCGCGGCTGTTTGGGCGAATGCTTGTGCCGATGCAATCAGGAAGAGAGCAACCAGGGCGAGACAAAGACCGGCGCGAAATCGGAGCAAGCGGTGGTGCCTCCCTTAGATCTTCAGTGCGTGTGGCCGTGATGGCTGTGCGATTCCGCGCCGCCGGCCATCTGTTCCATCGGCACCACGCATCCTTCCAACTCACCGCAGTTCATGTGCTCAAACTGAATGGTGGCGTGGCCGATGTGGAATTCGTCCTTGAGCACATGGTTGAGCTTGAGCAGGATGCACGCGCTTTCCGACGGTGGAATGTCGGCGATGGTCACGTGGCAGGCCAGGGCGCTGGACTGCGAGCCGAGACACCACACATGCAGATCGTGAACGTTGATGACCCCCTCCACGCCTTCCATCCCTTTGCGAATCTGCGGCAGCGAGATGCCGCGCGGCATTCCTTCAAGCAGAATGTTCAGCGTCTCGCGAACGATGCCGAAGCTCGACCAGAGAATGAGCGCCGCGATGAGCAGCGAGAGAACCGGATCGATCCAGTTCTTGCCAGTAAAGAGGATTCCCGCGCCGCCTGCAATGACAGCCGCGGTAGAAAGCGTATCGCCGGCCATATGAAGAAAAGACGAGCGCAGGTTCACGTCGCGGGCCACGCCCCACAAGAGAGCCGCGATGACGCCGTTCATCACCACACCTGCGGCGGCGACAAGCATCATCAGCCGCGGCTGGACGGCGACTGGAGCACTGAGCCGATGCACGGCCTCGACGCCGATCCAGAGCGAGATTACGATCAGCGTGCCTGCGTTGACAAAGGCAACCAGGACGCCCGCCCGCTGATAGCCGAAGGTCCGCGCGTGGTCGGCAGGACGAGACTGAAAGTAGACGGCGACAAAACTGAGAAGGAGCGCCAGAAAGTCAGACGCATTGTGGCCCGCCTCCGACAACAACGCCAGCGAGTGCGCGCGCAGTCCGGCTGCGAAGGTCACCGCGACATAAGCAAGCGTGGCGACCAGCGAGAATCTGAGAACTGAAGTTGTCCTCTTTGTGCCCTCCGATGTCTGCGCAGCGTGGACGTGCATAGGGATTAGTATACCGGGGTGGGGTATAACCTGCCAGCGCTGCTCTAACCGTTATTAGTCTTCAGATGGCTGGTGTCGACGGGCTCCGGGTCTTCAAAGGCAGGGAGCGCGGGCAGGTTGCCGCGCAGGCCGGTCCAGTCTTCGGCCACCACGATGCTGTTTTGCGGGTTTCCCGGCTGATAGCGCACGGTGCAGGGAAATCCGGCGCGCACTTGCGCGGGATCCACAACGCTCTTCAAGTCGGTCACGTCCTGCGAGCAATCGTAGATCACGCCGGCGATACGGTAGTTAAAGAGAAGCATGGTCAAAGTGCGGCCGTCTTCGGCCGTGACCTCGGCAATATCGAATAACATGCCGTCAACCAGGCGTCCCGATTGCACCAGGAAGAGCCGCCGCGCGCGCTCCAGCTCCTCAGGCGTGGGCCGCTTGCGGAACACGAGCCACAAAGCAAGCCCGCCCACTGCCAAAAGGCCGGCAATGCCCACGGCCAACTGCAACTGATTGGCGTTGAGGATGCTCATGTGGCGGGGGGACTCCAGCCCTTTGGTCTCAATTAGAGGATACCGCAGCCGCACTCGACCCGCTGCTCGTGCCGGAGAGCGCTCCGCCTGACGCATAAGAACTATGGAGACGGGCGGAAGCGCAGAGTAACATGGATTTGCTTCCTGCAACTGCCCATATGCTGAAGGAAACGCTTAGGAGAGCTATGGTCTTCCTGGCAAAGGTCGATAAGATCTCGAAATCCGAATCGGAGCAGGCGCCTCGGCGCATTCTTTACGCCGTGGGACCGGGCGACGTGGTGGGGCAATACCGGGACAAGCAGGCGGGCAAGATACCGCCGTTTCAAATGTCCATCCCTTTTTCCGAGCAGTTTCTTGAGAAATGCGAAGAGGCTGGGGCCGAGGCGCACCTGATCTCCTGGCATGGCAGGCGCGACCGGTTCCAGTTCGGCAAATTCGAGCTGGAAAACTGGCCGCAGCCCGCGCTCTACTTCAAGGGCGGCATCAAGCACTACCTGGGCACCATGCTTTATGGGTTGGAGATTGTGTGGCAGGCCGTCCGCGAGCGGGCTACGGTGGTCATTGCCGACTCCGGCACCACTCGCTGGTTTGTCTTTTCCCTGCTGGCTTTGTTCCGCATTCCTGTAATCGCCGTAATGTACAGCGCCATCTGGCCCATGGGCTACCCGCCCACTCGCCGCATCGACCGGCTGATGAAGTCGCTCGACGGATCGTTTTTCCGCCACTTTGCCGCCGCCACGGTGAACATTTCCCCCGAGTGCGAACGCCAGGTAAGGGAGTCCGCCGGCAAACCCCGAGGCGCTTTCTACCAGTTCCGCCCGCAGTATCGCAGAGAATTCCTGGGAACCATCCTCCTGCCCACGCAGTGGCCCTTCCGCCCATTCAATGTCCTGTTCATCGGCCGTGTGGAAGAGTTCAAGGGCGTGTTTCTGATCCTTTCCATGGCCGAACGGCTCGAAGCGGAGATGCCGGGCTGTTTCAAGTGGAGGATTGTGGGAACAGGCGCGGCGCTGGAGCGGCTCCGCAGCGAGATTGTTGCGCGGAGTCTCAGCGAGATTGTCGAAGCTCCCGGCCCCTTCCCTGACGAGGCGACAGCCCGCGCCACCATGACCTGGACCCACGCCATGATCGTCCCCACCACCTCCGCGTTCAAAGAGGGCCTGGCGATGACCGCGGCCGAATCGGTGCTTGCCGGACGGCCAGTGGTCCTCAGCACCGTGGTCCCCGCGTGGGAAGTTCTGGCCAATGCCTGCATCAAAGTCGAGACCGACAGCGTCGAAGCTCCGTTGGAGGCCCTCCGCCGCTTGGCGACGGATCACGTGTACTACACCGAGCACCAGCAGGCGACGATCGGCGTGCGCGACCAGTTTTACGACCATACGCAAAGCCTGGGCGCTGTGCTATGGCGCGCGGTTGCTGCTCTGCATTAGGCGCCTGTCCGTTGGTTCATGTACAGCTTAGGGCACTCAAATGCCCTATACTCTAGGTTGCGCCTTGCGCCCGATTTCCACATGCCGGGCGCACGTTCGCGGAGGGTTTTCTTGGGTTTGGACGAGAGGAATGCCGGGGCAAAGCGGGTTCGCTCCACCACTGTTATCTGCGTGCGCCGCAACGGTGTGGTCGTGATGGCCGCCGACGGCCAGGTCACTCTCGGCGATCACGTGCTCAAACACTCCGCCAAGAAGATCCGCCGACTTTATCAGGATAAGATTCTGGCTGGATTTGCCGGTTCCACCGCCGACGCTTTCTCGCTGTTTGCCCGCTTTGAGTCCAAGTTGGAGCAGTTCGCCGGCAACCTCAACCGCGCTGCCGTCGAGCTGGCCAAGGACTGGCGCACCGACAAGATGCTGCGTAACCTTGAGGCGCTGCTCCTGGTCGCCGACAAGGGCCAGACCTTTCTGATCTCCGGTTCCGGCGACGTCATCGATCCGGACGAGCCTCTGGCCGCCATCGGGTCGGGAGGCAGTTACGCGACCGCCGCGGCCCGCGCTCTGATTGAGAACACCGACCTGGGCGCTCGCGAGATCGCCGAGAAAGCGATGAAGATCGCCGGCGAAATCTGCATCTACACCAACGACCGCATCACCATTGAGGAGTTGAAGAGCTAGCGGAGAGCTTCCGCGCGCGACTCGCATTCATGGCCATCTACCTTCCCGCTTCCGCTGAAGAACAAGACCTCGCACTCGACGAGCTGACGCCGCGTGAGATCGTCGCCGAGCTCGACAAGCACGTTGTCGGACAGAAGGCCGCCAAGCGCGCCGTGGCTATTGCGCTCCGAAATCGCCAGCGCCGGCAGAAGCTTCCGCCCGACATCGCCGACGACATCATGCCCAAGAACATCATCATGATCGGCCCCACGGGCGTAGGAAAAACCGAGATCGCGAGGCGGCTGGCAAGGCTGACCAATTCGCCGTTCCTGAAGGTGGAAGCCTCGAAGTTTACCGAGGTTGGCTACGTTGGCCGCGATGTTGAGTCCATGATCCGCGACCTCGTCGAGATCGCCATCGACATGGTTCGCGAGGAGCGCTTGGAAGAGGTGGAAGACAAGGCCGAGATGAATGCCGAGGAGCGGCTGCTCGACGTGCTGCTTCCGCCTCCGCCGCCCACACCGCCCGCACAGGAAGGTCAGCTCACGCTGCCCGGCTCCGATAGCTATCAACGCTCTCGCGAAAAGATGCGCCAGCAGTTCCGCGAGGGCAAGCTCGACGATCGCCAGGTGGAGCTCGATGTGCGCGAACGCGGGACGCCGCAGTTCGGCATCATCTCTAACCAGAACCTTGAAGACATGGAGATCAACCTCAAGGACATGCTGCCGAACATCTTCGGCGGCGGCTCGAAGAAACGAAAGATGAAGGTGACCGACGCCTTCGATTATCTCGTCCAGGAAGAAGAGGGACGCCTGATCGACATGGACGCCGTGAACCGCACGGCCGTCGAGCGCGTCGAGTCCAACGGCATCATCTTTCTCGATGAGATCGATAAAATCGCCGGGCGCGAAGGCGGTCACGGACCCGATGTCTCGCGCGAAGGCGTGCAGCGGGACATTTTGCCCATCGTGGAAGGAACCACCGTCAACACCCGTTACGGCATGGTGCGCACAGACCACATTCTCTTCATCGCGGCGGGCGCGTTTCACGTTTCAAAGCCCAGCGACCTGATTCCCGAGTTGCAGGGGCGGTTCCCGATTCGCGTTGAATTGCAATCGCTCACCGTCGACGATTTCCTGCGCATTCTTACCGAGCCCAAGGCCTCGCTCACCAAGCAATACTCCGCGCTGCTTGAGACCGAGGGCGTCCGCCTCGAATTTGCTCCCGAAGCCCTGCGCGAGATGGCCGAGTTCGCCTTCAAGGTGAACGAGCAGACTGAGAACATCGGCGCGCGCCGTCTGCATACCATCATGGAGCGTGTGCTTGAAGATGTAAGCTTCCTCGCGCCCGACGTTGCCCGCCGCGCCCCCGATGAAGACGCCGCATCGACTCTCTCCCAGGCCATAAAAGCCGAGGCCAGCACTCCGCTTCCCTACCAGGAACGCATGACCGCCTCAGGCCCGGAAAAAGTCTTCCTCATCGGCGCTGAGTACGTGCAACAAATGGTGGCCTCGACGGTTAAAGATCAGGATCTATCGCGGTACATTCTTTAACCAGATTCCGGAAAAACGTGCGCATTGCTGTGCTGGAGGGTGTTCGTGGAAGTGCACCAAAAGTTCGCTCGGGCCGCACAGCTCGTGGTCGCTGTGTATAGCCTTGTAGTCTCGTGCCTCGGCCTGATGGCTTTAGCCTTCACGGACTTCAATGGACCGCTCTCGATCAGCAATGGCATTCTAGGAAACCTACTCTGCCTAATCTTGCTTAGTTCATTTCCTTTGTTTCTGCTTTTCCGTCGAAGGCCGCGGCTCGCGGTTAGATCGCAGTCGGTGGCCGCAATTGTCTATGCGGCCGGAGAGTGTGCGGAGCAATGGCGATCCAATCTTACGTCGGGAGCAAATCCCGGCGTCCTCGCGGCGATACGGGAAGTGGTGTTTTCGCCGGAGTCCGCATATTTCTTTCCCCTGATTCTTGCCTTACTCTTTTCGGCGCTGCTTTGGCTGCAGCATGCGACAGAAGCCAGCCAGCCCAAAATCCTCAAATAACGTAAGGTGCCGGCTGCCTTATATCAAGATTTTGCGACATCGGATGATGCTCTCATACCTCACCGGCTTGCAGACAGCGCCTCCAGCTTTCGTATGCTCTTCAGCATCTCGCTCAGCGCAATTCTTCCAACCTCTTCCTCGAACTCATTCTGCAACCTGTCAAACGCGCCAATCACACGCATGGCGCAACGCTTTCCTTGCGGCTTCAACGTCAGCAAATAGGCGCGCGCATCTTCGGGATCGATCTTTCTTTGTATTAACCCCTTGGCTTCGAGAGACGAGACGCAGTGGCTCACATTGCCCCGCGTCGTACCGAACGTCTCGGCCAACCGCGAAGGCTTGACCGGCAGCGGTGCCTCAAAGAAGATGGCCGCCAGCGCCAACCCCTCCAGAAAGCCGAGGCCGTCACCCGCAAGCACCTGCAAGGCCAGCGATTCGAAGCGGCGCGCGGCGCGGTTGATCACGAACATGGGGCTTTCACGGAGAAACGCATCGATGCGCATGGAAGACTTCCAATTGGTTTAGTTACTCAACTATTTAGGATAATACGAAATCATGCTTGCAGTGGAACTCACTGGCAATGAGGATGAACTTGAAAGCTTGACCATGCCTATCAAGAAGCCGGCGTTGATGGCGCAGATTCTTATCCTGATCTCCTGTGCGCCTTCGTCATTCGCACAATCCACCCCTCCACCTCAACCCGCCCCACATCCCGTCGAATCCGTGGTGGTCCTCGGTACGCCTGTTCCCATCCCGCTGGCTGAATCTGCATCCTCGGTCTTGATTCTCCCTGTCGAAACCGAACTCCTCCGCGTCCAGTCGGAGCAGGACCTGCTGCGCGACGACTCGTCCATTTTTCTTGAAGAGCGCGGCGCGGGCGGCGGGCAGGCAGACATCGTCCTCCGGGGCGGAAGCTTCGAGCAGACCCTCATTCTCCTCAATGGCTTCCGTATCAACGATGCGCAGGCCGCGCATCACAACCTCGATCTGCCCATTCCCATCGAAGCCATGAATTCGATCCAGGTGCTGCACGGCGCGGGGTCAACGCTGCACGGTGTGGATGCACTGAGCGGCGTGGTCGATTTCCTCACCGCTGCGCCCGACCACGACTCACTGCTTCTCCGCGCAGGCGAAGGCAGCTTTTGGGAGAACGAGGAGTCCGCGCTGGCCGGCGCAACTCACGGAAAATGGTCGGGCCGCGCAACCGCCAGCCGGGATTTTTCTGAAGGCTTCATGGCTGACCGCGATTACCGCAACGAAAACGCATCGGCGGAGAGCTGGAGCGCGACCCGCCTTGGCGTTTCAGACCTGCTGGTTGCCTCAAGCGACCGCTCCTTCGGCGCAAACCAGTTTTACGGCGACTACAACTCCTGGGAACGCACCAAGGGCTGGTTCGCCTCAGCACGCCAGGAACTGGGAGCGCACACCCAGGCCGCTTTCGGCTACCGCCGCCACACCGACGAGTTCGTTCTGCTGCGCAACGATCCGTCAGTCTACGAAAACAATCACATCGATTCGTCGTGGCAGGCGTCGCTGCGGCACACTCTCGATCTGCCTCACAACTCGGTCCTGCTCATGGGCCTTGAATCCGATGGCGACAGCATTCACTCGAACAATCTTGGCATTCACGCGCGCAATCGCGGCGCTGGCTATGTCGATTTCGATTTGCGCCCCGCGTCCGCGCGATGGAACCTGTCGGCGGGACTGCGCGAAGAATTGTTTTCTGGAGGGCTGCAATCTGTTCTCTCGCCGCACCTCGCCGGAAGCCTCCGCCTCGCACATTCAATCAAGCTCCGCGCCAGCGGCGGCTACGGATTCCGCTTGCCCACATACACCGACCTTTACTACTCCGACCCGACAACCATCGGCGACCCCAACCTCAAGCCTGAGTCCGCCTGGTCCGGCGAAGGCGGAGCAGACTGGAGTCCCTCCTCGCGCGTTGCGCTCTCCGTCACCGGCTTCTACAGCAGGCAACACGACGCCATCGACTACGTCCGCGCCAATTCCAACGACCTCTGGCAGGCTGCCAACCTCAGCGGCCTCCACTTCACCGGCGTCGAATCGTCCTTCACATGGATTCCGGCAAAGAATCAATCGGTTCACATTGCGTGGACCGCATTGCATGGCGCGCAGAGTGCTCTCAACGGCCTGCAATCGGAATACATCTTCAACTATCCCGTCCAGAACATCCACGCCACATGGACAGCGACGCCCGCAGCGCTCCGCCACCAGTTCACCATGACCAACACAGTTCAACTCGCTCAGCGCTATCGGCAGTCGGTCTACCCGGTCTGGAACACTTCACTCACCCGCGAGTCCGGCAGGATTCATCCGTACGTCCGCTTTGCCAACCTGAGCAACACCGGCTACCAGGAGATAACCGGCGTCAACATGCCCAGCCGCTCCATCACCGGCGGCATTTCGCTTCGCCTTGGGCGTTAGCCGTCATTGACACGCGGTGGCCAGGATTCCTATCATTCCAGCGAATCCAGCTCACGCCCCAGCTCGCGGCACAGATAGCTTGATCCCTTCCGCTGAGACCAAACCTGCCGAGCCCGCGCGCTGCCAACCGAACGGAGGCTTTCGTGTTTCCACGTCAGATCCGGCATCACTTCGCACTCATTCTCTTCTTCTGTTTCACAACCTTCACCTCGGGAATCTTCGCGCAAGCCCCAGCGGGGCAACCACCGGCGGCCAAAGCCGCAAAGCCGCTTCCGCCGGTCACAGCGCCCTCGAACAACACCTATCCGCAAATCGTCCGCATCCGTTACCTCGATGGCGATGTGCGGGTAGCGCGTGGAGAGGCAATCGAAAAGAAATCGGACACGGTGTGGGAGCAGGCGGCAACCGGTCTCCCGCTTGAGACCGGATTCAACCTCGCTACCGGCACGGGACGCGCCGAGATCGAGTTTGAAGATGCGTCCACTATCTATCTCGACTCGAATTCCGCTTTATCTCTGGACGACCTTCACACCACCGCAGGGATTCCCTATACAGAGGTCACGCTGCTCACCGGCACTCTGACGGTACACGTGCATCCAGCCTTTGCGGGCGAATCGTTTGTGGTGAAAACACCCACCGACAGCATCTCCATCGCCTATCCTGAAAAGGCTTACCTGCGCATCGACGCCTATCTTGACGCCATCGCCGTCACGCCGCAGAAGGATGAGTCGTTTCAAGTAACTGGAGCCGCCGCGCAGAAGGGCGCTACCGGACAAACCGTCTACTACAACAACGGCCAGCCGGTGATACCGGGGAAGACCGCGAGTTCTGCCGACCTGGCCGAATGGGACCGCTGGGTGGCAACGCGCGTCGCCCACCGGTCTGCCGCGCTCGCTTCGGTTACAGCGGCTTCGGGGCTGCCCGCCTCAACTCCCGGCCTCGCCGATATGAACGGTCAGGGAGCCTTCTTCAAATGCGCTCCTTACGGGATATGCTGGGAGCCGCCGGCAGACGGAACCGCCTTGCCAAGCGACCAACCCGCGCCACAGCCCAATCCACCCACCCCTGTCCCCGTCGCCGAGCAAGGTCCGGACTTCTACTTCTTTCTTGCACCGGATGCCGTCAGCGTCAATCCTGGAGATAAGACGACAGTCAAAATCTCGGCCGCCTCCATTCTTGGGTTTGCCGCGACCGTTGACGTTGCCGCCACTCTGCCCGCCGGTATCACCTGCGTCACGCCTTGTGGGGCGCAGTTTGCACCTGGCCAAACCGTCACCATGCAATTTGCCGTCGCTCCTTCGGCTGCTCCCGGCACTTACTCCGTCCCCATCAACGCAACCTCCGGATCGTTAACGCACCAGACCGTCTTCACCATCTATGTGCTTCCGCCGGCGGAAGCCGATGCACTGCCATTCACACCTGAAGTGCCGGCCTTTTTCCCTTGTTTCCCAGAGGGCCTCCGGCCACTTACGATCCACGACAACATCCATGGCCGGGTCATCGCGCTGCGCTATTGGTACGGAACCGGAACTGTGCCTTATGCGTGGGCCGTTTGCAATACCGGAAGCTGGATCTATCGGGGCAACATGTACGTGTGGGTGGTGCCGCATGGAACCGAGCGGCGTCGTCACCACCATCACCCCATCCATTGGGTCAAAGAAAAGAAAACCACCGGCTACGTTCCGTTTCATCCGCGCGACGTTGCAGGCCAACCGCCCGTCAACCGCAAACACGAGATCTACGGGCTTGGCGACAAGAACGGCTCATCCATCGAGCGAACAACTTTCGACCCCGGCGGCAAGATCGAAGCTATGAAAGATCCGCCGAAGGAATTTCGCAAGCCCGAGCCGCTGCCGCTCACCAAGGCCGATGCTCCCACGATTCGAGCTTACGAGATAAACGACGCTCTCTTTGGAGGCAAAGGAGCCGGAAGCTATCTAACCTTCGATCGACAGGCGCAATCCTTCTTGATTTCCCGGGAAATAGCCAACGGCGTCAAAAGCACCGCCATCACTCAGCCCTTCCAGGCTCATCGCAGCGGCCTCTTCTCAAGGAACAACACGGTCACGCCACGCGGCGGCACACATATCGGAGGCACTCACATCGGCGGAACCCATGCCGGCGGCGCGGCGCATACGGGCGGCACTCATACTGGAGGCACCCATACCGGCGGAACTCATGCCGGCGGTGGTCACGCCGGCGGAGGCGGGGGACATGCGGGAGGTGGTGGTGGTCACGCTGGAGGAGGGGGCGGCCACGCTGGCGGAGGCCATCGCTAAACCGCCCAGGGGTTACGCTCGGGCGGGCCAATATTCTCATCCCATAACTCTTGTGCGTCGCGCGGACTTCTGGTACTTTCGTCTCGTACCTCGCGAGTCCGCGCCACGCATCCAATCAGCGGGCTCTACCTGCAATCTCCGGCTTCTGAGGGAATGCGGATGGAGGCGTATCAGAGCACACCGGGAAAGGTGTGCGTGCGCCGCGAATCCACAAGCCGGTCCCACGCCGCTCTTTCCCTCGACTCCACTCGAAATGAACAAAAGGAGACAAAGCCATGGTCGATCCCAAGAACCATCACCACATCCACTACATCGAATTCGCCGCCAGCGACGTCGCACTCGCCAAACAGTTCTATTCAACCGTCTTCGGCTGGACCTTTGTGGACTATGGGCCGGAATACAGCTCGTTCAGTGCTGCGAGCGCAGGTATCGACGGCGGTTTCCGCACGGCCAAACTCGAAGAAGGCTTTGGCGAAGCGGCTCCGCTGGTCGTCCTCTACTCCACTGACCTCAGCGCCACCGAAGCCGCCATCATCGCAGCCGGAGGCGGAATCACTGTCCCCACCTTCGAGTTCCCCGGCGGCCGCCGCTTTCACTTCGCTGACGGATACGGAAATATACTCGCTGTGTGGTCGGAGTAAAACAGCGCAAGAACGCAAAAGGCCCGGTCTCACTCGCCGGGCCTTCTCAACTCCAATCAGGTTTTTCCGTTACCAGGACTTCAGTTCACAAGCGGCGGCAGCATCAGAGGTTTGCGAGGCGCAAGCTCCTCGCGCACCAGCGAGAGCCCCAGAATGCAGCGCTCAAAGCGGTCGGAGAGCCTCGCAAAGAGCGGCGCTTCCCGTTCATACTCACATAGATTGAACTGGCTCACGATGTAATAGCTCTCCTTGCCGGCGTGAATCAGTTCGCCCAGGCTCGGCTGATGACGCCGCTGTCTCCGTCCCGAGGCCATGGCTTCGGGATACATCCCGGCCACGAACAGCGCGTAGTCGCCGATATGTTTCCTGAGTGCCCGCTCTTCGTCGAACGACTGTGCCATCCCGTGTACCGGATCCGATGCCGCAACCATGTCTTCCAATTCTTCGATCGGCCGGCCCTCCTCGTCGCGCACCTTGTAGAGCTTCTCGGACTCTGAGAACTCGCAGAGAAGGCGGGCAACATAAGCAGTCACGTCAGGATCGTGCAGCCCAAGCTTGCCCTCGTAGCTGTTGCG